>Ga0335085_10000552_pt1 | contig 102454 bp, 74 predicted proteins | sample Lox_Sample_45_FD_206712 | JGI IMG/M metagenome (GOLD analysis project Ga0335085, IMG submission 206712) | Soil microbial communities from Loxahatchee National Wildlife Refuge, Florida, United States - Lox_Sample_4.5 | ecosystem: Environmental > Terrestrial > Soil > Wetlands | place: USA...
AACTCGACCGCCTCTACCAACGAGTCGTCGACGATCTCGACCAACTCGTTCAGGCCGTCGGTCTGAAGGCGGCATAACGCAGCGCAACGAGAACAGAATCCTCGTTACGCTTCGCATAACGGTCTAAGAGTTTTGTTACAGAGGCGCAGGGAACTGTGTCACGCACGAGTCCTCCGCCCGGTGTGTAAAAACTTCCCACGCCTGCGCAAACATCCCTAATCATGGTCGCCCGCTGGGCCTGCCCTCGCCCAACGATTAACAGTATCGCACTGTAGAACAAGGAGTTAGTCGGCTCTTATTTCTGGCATCGGTGGAACGTCGCGTGCCCTACAGAAACTCCTGCCTACGGGAAATTCGAACTGCTTCAGGAGGTTCCCATGCGCCTTCGGCTCTTCGGAGTTGCTGCCGTCAGCCTTATTATGCTGGCCGCAGTTGTCTTCATGGTGTTTTGCGGAGGTTACTCTTCGCAGATGCCCAGCACTACATCTCCTACTTCATCCAGTTCAACCACATCGTCAAATTCATCCGGTAGTAACAGCCCAGCGCCGCCCGGCAACGGCGAGGTGGTGGTGTTTGGCCAGGACGCGCCGGTTTGCGACGTTATCTCCTTCAAGGTCACGATCACTGCGGCTACTCTGACGCCCGAGAACAGCGGCTCGCCGGTGTCCCTCATCAGCGCTCCGGTCACGGTGGATTTCGCCCGGCTCATGGACTTCTCCGGCATCCTGAATCTTTCAAAAATCACGGCGGGCACGTACACCAGCCTTAATCTCACGCTCGCTGATCCCAACATGATGGTGCTCGACGTCACCAAGACGCCACCGGCGGCGACTGCTGTAACCACCACACTGACATCGAGCAACGTGACCGTGCCCGTACAGCCGTCTTTGCAAGTTTCCGCATCCGCTGCGGCGGGCCTCCTAGTGCACTTTGATCTCTTCAAGTCCGTGCAGACGGATTCGAGCGGTCAAGTGACAGGCGCGGTGACGCCCACATTCAACGTGAGCCCCTCGGTGCCGACGGCCGAGAACGGCCTGGGTGAGGTGCAGCAGGTTGCGGGTCTGGTGCAGAGCGTCGCAAGCTCCAGCACTAATGCTGGCTTCACGGGAAGCTTCGTGTTGCAGACGGTGAGCGGGCAGAACGTAACAGTGGAGATCAATAACGCCACGCAATTCGATTCTGAAAACGACAACGCGACCGGATTGAGCCAGCTAACCGCCGACACGTTTGTCGAGGTTGACGCTTACGTGGACACCAGTGGCAGTGTGGTAGCCAAAGATGTGGGGGTGGAAGAGCAAGAGAACGCGAACCAGCACAAGTCCGCTTTCCCGGGTACCGTCATTTCGGTCACGCGCGACCCGTCGGGCGCGGCGACAGATTTCCTTCTGATGGTTCGCTCGGAAGACCCGGATGAGACCTCCCTGGTGCCGAAGATGTCAAACCTGATTGTCGGAGTCTCAGACTCAACCCGCTTCAAGATCACCGCAGGCGGCTTGAACGAAGATGGGCTAACGTTTGACCCTACCACGCTGGCCGTCGGCCAGGAGGTGGTGGTGCACGGGAAGGCGCAGAAGAACACCAACGCGCCATTTCTGCAATCGAGTGGCGTCTTCCTGCGTTTGCAAACGCTCGCGGGCAACTTCGCCGCCCTCCTGCCCGGCGCGTCCGGCAATGCAGGGGGCTTCACCTTCAAGCCTTGCGGCCCCTTGTTTAAGGGCCAGCCGATCACGGTGCTGACGTTCACGGACACGGCGCTCGCCGGCGTCTCGGGCTTATCGGCTCTTACCGCGCAACCCACCTTGCTCGTGAAGGGCCTGCTGTTCTACCAATCCGCGTCTGCCACCCTTGGTGGCGTCAATATCACAGCGCCGGGCTGGGTGTTGGAAGCAACGCAGGTGCACGAGCTAAATCCATAAGATTGCTTTCGCAGTCGCTCAACCACCTGGGGTACCCCGCAGGGCCGAAATTCGGCCTTCCGGGCACCCCTTTGCGCCAAAAGTACGAGGCACAGGGGGTCTCAGGCTCCCAACAGCCCTTTCAAGCCGCCTCCGTACCGGTTGTCGGTGATAGGGAGTTCGTTGGCTGCTACGGTTCACTCCACTCTTTCCGACCCGTTTATCAGGGTGCTCTTACTACAGACTGCCCGCCAACGCCCCTTTAAGTGTGCATACGCGCACGCGCTGACAATCTTTGAGCTTGGCCGCCATTAAGCGTCCGAGGCTGTCGGCCAGATGTTATAATTGCCACAGCACCGGCGATTGGATAGCCGAAACCAATCAGCTTAATTTTGCACAGATGAGGTTTGCACAATGAAGGGTGTTATTCTGGCCGGCGGCACGGGTTCGCGTCTGTTTCCTCTCACCCGCGTCACCAACAAGCATCTTTTGCCGATATACGACAAGCCGATGGTGTTTTATCCCATCCAAGCTTTGGTAAACGCCGGCATTACCGATATTCTGCTCGTGACCGGGGGGCAGAACGCGGGTGAGTTCCTGCGGCTGCTCGGGAATGGCAAACAGTTCGGCTTGAAACACATCAATTACACTTACCAGGAGGGCGAAGGCGGGATTGCCGACGCCTTACGGCTCGCCGAACACTTCGTCGATCGCCAGCCGGTTTGCGTGATTCTGGGTGACAACATTATCGAAACCAACATTGTTGCTGCCCGGGAAGAATTCGAGCGCACGGGATGCGTTGGCGGTCACATTATCTTGAAAGAAGTGCCCGATCCTCAGCGTTTTGGCGTGCCTGCCTTCGACGGCAATCGGATCGTTCAGATTGAGGAAAAGCCGAAAGAGCCCCAATCGCCCTACGCGGTGATTGGCATCTACATGTACGATGCGAACGTGTTCGACTACATCCGAACCTTGCGTCCCTCCGCCCGGGGTGAGTTCGAAATCACGGATGTCAACAATCTCTACCTGGCTGACAGCAAGCTTGGGCACAGTGTGCTGGAGGGATGGTGGACGGACGCCGGGACTTTCGAATCGCTGCTCCGCGCTAACAATTTGGTGGCTGAGTCCGGTGCCAACAAATTGACGCCGGCGCGCCCGAAGGCGGGTAGCTCATAACCAGCGCGTAGCAACGCCCCCCGCGCGTTGAGTTCAGGTCAACTAAGGAGCCTATCAGCTTGAAGTTACTTGTGACAGGCGGAGCAGGATTCATCGGGTCAAACTTCGTTCGCTACTACCTCAGGGCCCATCCGCAGCATTCGATCGTAAATCTCGACAAGCTCACCTACGCTGGCAACCTGGAAAATCTGGCCGAGATCGACGCCGCGGCGAACTACCGCTTCGTCAAGGGTGACGTGACGGACCTGGACTTGGTGAATCAACTCCTCGAACCGCTGCCCGATGCCATTGTCCACTTCGCCGCCGAAACGCACGTGGACAGAAGCATCGCCGACGGCCGGGAATTTGTTCAGACAAATGTGCTGGGCACGTACACGCTGCTGGCAACAGCCCGGCACCGGAAGGTCTCTCGCTTCTTGTACGTAAGCACCGACGAAGTGTACGGGAGTATGGCTCCCTGCCAATCCGCTCATGAAGGGTCCATGCTGGAGCCGAACAGCCCCTACGCGGCCAGCAAGGCGTCGGCTGACCTGGTGGCACGCAGCTTCTGGCAGACTTATCGCCAGCCCATCATCACAACTCGATGCTCCAATAATTACGGCCCCTATCAATTTCCCGAGAAGCTGATTCCACTTATGATCGCCAACGCTCTGGAAGGGAAGAAGTTACCGGTGTACGGAGACGGGCTGTATGAGCGCGATTGGATTTTCGTGGAAGATCACTGCCGGGCCCTTGATCGCATTCTCGAATCGGGCCGGCCTGGAGAGGTCTATAACATCGGATTTGGGCAGCCCGTCACGAATCTGGAAATCATCCGGGCATTGCTTCGTCTTTTGGATCGGTCGGAGGACCTCATCGAATTCGTAAAGGACCGGCCGGGACATGACCGGCGTTACGCCCTGGATACGGCAAAACTCAGGAGTGAGCTCGGCTGGGCTCCGCAGGTGGGGCTTGAGGAGGGGTTGAAGTCCACGGTGGAGTGGTATCGCGCCCACTCCGAGTGGATGCGGAGGGTGCGGGGGGGCGAGTACCAGACGTACTACGAGAAGGTCTACACCCGCCGTGCCGACTTTCTGGCGGGATTATAAGCAGCGCCGGTCCGAGAGTTCGAGACGATCTTGACCTTAGACCTTGGACTTTTGACCTTACTCTTGGTTCTTATCGCACCTGGCTGAGGAAGGAATCGAATGCCGTTTCGAATAGAGTCGAGGCAATTGGGTGACGTGGTCGTGCTGGCTCCCGACGCCTATGAAGATGAGCGAGGGTTCTTCATGGAGGCGTTCCACGCAGACCAGTTCCGCTCTCTCGGTCTTCCGGAACATTTTCCGCAGGACAACCAGTCCCGTTCGGGGCGCGGCGTCATCCGGGGACTGCACTTTCAGTGGGACCCGCCCATGGGCAAACTTATGCGTGTGATTTACGGAACGGCATTTCTAATCGCCGTCGACATTCGCAAGGGCTCGCCAACCTTGGGACAGTGGGTCGGAATCGAAGCCTCGGCAGAAAATCGAAGGCAGGTTTGGGCGCCGGCTGGCTTTGCGCGTGGGTTCGCGGTGTTGTCGGACTATGCTGACGTTCTATATAAATGCACAGGGACGTATAATCATGCGGCTGAGTCGGGCATCCGGTGGGATGATCCGCAGATCGGCATTTCGTGGCCGGTGTCGAACCCCGTTCTTTCTGTAAAGGATCGGAACGCCCAAACTCTCGCCCAGTGGCTGGCCTCCGAGAATAGCAATCACTTTAGGTACTGACACTGAGATTCGATCGAGCTTTGAAGCGCCTGTCCTCGACCCTTTCCAGGGCTAATTTTCGCCTGCCTTGCGTACCGTCTCCAACCCAGGTATGCTCGCTCGCTTGGATTTGAAAGGGGTACCGCTTGAGAAAATGCGCAAAGTTCGGAGCTTCGCTTCTTGCCATCGCTGGATCTCTTTCTTTGTGTTTCGCTCAGTCCGGATCGCACCCGCCGACGCCGGAAGAGTCAATCAGCATGAAGACTGTCGGCGGCCCGCGGATTTCGCCGGATGGCAAGTACGTGGTGTACAGCGTCAGGGAGGCAGATTGGCAGCAGAACGAGTACGTCTCGCACCTTTGGCTGGCGGACATCGCAAGCGGCCGGACGTTCCAGTTGACGCGAGGCAGCAAGTCAAGCAATGGCGCCGACTGGTCTCCGGACGGTCGCTGGGTGGCCTTCATCACGGAGCGCGAAGCCGGGGCGAATCCCGAGCCGCCGTCCAAACCCGAGCAGGCCAAGAAAGAAGAACCGAAGGGAGAGAAACCTGCGGAGGGCAAGCCGGCCGCCCATCAAATCTGGCTGATTTCTCCCAGCGGCGGCGAAGCCTGGCAGCTCACCAAGAGCGAGAAAGACGTGGGCGGCTTTGAATGGTCCAAGGATGGCCGTTATATTGCCTTCACCGCCGCGCCGCCTGAAACGAAGGCCGCCAAGGACCGAAAGGAGAAATACAGCGATTACGAAGCGTTTGAAAAGGACTACACGCAGAACCAACTGTGGCTGGTGGACGTCGCCACCGCCGAAAAATCGCAAACCCCAGTGAAGGCCACCGCGCTCACCACGGACGACAAGCTGAATGTCGAAGACTTCGCCTGGTCTCCTGATTCCAGCCGAATCGTCTTCAGCGCCGGGCCCAACCCGCTGCTCGCGTTCCGCCAGCAGAGTGATCTCTACCTGCTTGATCTCGGGACTGGCGGCGCGCCCGCCGCCGTCCATAAGATCGTGGCGCTTGAAGGGCCGGAGTCCAATCCGGTGTTTTCGCCCGACGGCAGGCAGATTGCCTTTCAGACCGCGCTGGCCCAGCAGTACGACTACTACTTGAACGGGCACATCGCCACCGTACAGGTGGACGCTGTAGTGGCGCATCCTGCCATCACGGCGGCGGATGTGACCGATCTGACTTCGAAATTCGACGAAGATCCGCGCCTGATCGATTGGGGTCCTGACGGTATCTATTTTGAAGCGCTGCAGAAGACCACAGCGCACGTTTTTCGCATTGACCCGGCCAGCGACAGCATCGCGCGCATCACGACACCGGATAACTACGTCTCCGAAGGCGTCTCCTTCACCAAGGACTTTAAACAGATGGCGATTGGCGCCTCCGACGCCACTCACATGACGGAAATTTTCGTCTCCGATACGGCGCCTTTTGCGGCGCGCAAGCTGACTGACCTGAATGCTCAACTCGCGGGATTCACGCTGGGGAGCGAAGAGGTCGTTTCCTGGAAGAGTCACGACGGGACCGTGGTGGAGGGCGTGCTCAACAAGCCGGCCGGTTACGACCCCAGCAAGAAGTACCCCTTGCTGGTATACATTCACGGCGGGCCCACCGGCATCGACCTGCCGATTATGGACCCGGCCGATCACTACTACCCCATTCAGGACTTTCTCGCCAAAGGAGCCCTGGTGCTGGAGCCGAACTACCGCGGAAGCGCCGGCTATGGAGAAAAGTTTCGGTCCTTGAACGTGCGCAACCTGGGCGTAGGCGATATGTGGGATGTGATGAGCGGCGTGGATGCGTTGATCGCGCGTGGACTGGTGGATCCGTTGCGGATGGGGGCGATGGGGTGGTCCGAGGGCGGTTACATCTCCGCCTTCCTGACCACCCACACGGATCGCTTCAAGGCTATTTCAGTGGGCGCGGGCATCAGCGACTGGATGACCTATTACGTGAACACGGACATCACGCCGTTTACCCGCCAGTATCTGCACGCCACGCCTTGGGACGATCCCGAGATTTACGCCCGGACCTCGCCCATCAGCACCATCCGGCAGGCGCGCACGCCTACCTTGATCCAGCAAGGCAGCAACGATAAACGCGTGCCCGTACCCGACAGCTACGAACTCTACCGCGGCCTGCAGGACCAGCACGTGCCTTCGAAGCTGATCTTCTACACTGGTTTCGGACATGGCATCAGCAAGCCCAAGTCAAACCTTTCCGTGATGCGCGGCAATCTCGACTGGTTCAGCCACTACCTTTGGGGCGAGCCAATTCCGAACGACTCTTCGCTGCTGGGCGCGAGCGAGGTTGAACCCAAGGCATCAGAGCAACATTAAACTCCGCTTCCGCCATGCGGGCTTACTGCTTCGGAATCTGATAGCCTGTGAACCAAAGGTGATAGAAATACACGCCCAACAGCGTGAAGCCATACAGCACAGCAACGATGGTGAGCGCCGGGCCCCAATGATCGAGACTGTCGATCTTGCGAGCACGCACCTGTTGGCTCGGCGGTGTCGGAGTGTCGCCCGCCGCCAGATGTATGACGAGATCGTCATGGCTCCCGAGGCTGATCCGGTAGATTGCCAATACCAGTACCACCAGAGCTAACGCTGCCCAGGTGGATATGTAGGGAATGTACGGATTCATAGGTCATCTCCTTCGCCCAGCGATGCTGGGCGTTCCTGATTTCAGCCGCTTCCGCGAACCTGTTAGTGCGGAACTTCGGTGTACCTCTCATCGCTCGGTTCCTTGCCAGTTGTCTTTCCCGGAACCACGCCGCCCGTAGCCCGCAGGAAATTGACGAGCTCCCACAGTTGGAGATCTCTCATGCGCTTGTCCTGGGCCGGCATTATCGGATTCCCAAGGCTAATAATCTTGTAGAGTTCGCCGTCAGTCCTACCCTTCAGCGTCTCTGGTTTCGTGAAGTTCGGCAGGTTGAGCTTCATTTCCTGAGCCACCTCTCCCTGGCCGTCAGCGTTCTCGCCATGACACATGGCGCACTGGGATTCGAATATCTTCTTACCCCTCTCCACCGTGATTTCGGTGAATTCCAGAGGATTCTTCCGAGCCTTGTCCTCATCGGTAATGGCGTAGTGCGGATTAGTAACCGGTTTGGCCGCCTCGGAAGGCGCTTGGGAGCCCTGCGGCGGTTGCTGCTGTCGTCCTTGCGCCACGCCGGCCGCTGCGGCGAGCGCCAGCACACCAATAAAGTAAGTCGCTCGCATTGTCACCTCCTTGCCGCTCTCCGCCGGATGCCACTTAGAACTCCCGGCTCGTCGGAGAGCCGCTCTTCCCTTACGCCTAGACTATCGGCTGGCCGTGCCCGGGCCGCAGTGAGTGCGGTCACGAGAGATTGTGAGCGTGGTCACATCAAGCACCGGCGCTGCGAAAGTCGGAAGTTGTAGCTTGCGCTGGACTTGCTGATCGGTGTCGTACGGATGTTTGGATACCGGCGCGAAGTTCCGAGGGCCTTGATTGCCGCTTGTTACTGTGAGATGGTGTGCCTGACAGGCAATGAAAGGGAAGTCAAAGCGGCGATGCGCGGAAAATTCTCGCGCTCCTGGCTGCCGTGTGACGGTGGTCACGGTACGCCGGCTTTGGCGAAGGCTAACCTGTGTTTGGCGCTGCGGGCGCCCAGTGAGTGAGGCAAGCCGCATTGAGAGGGTCTTATGGCAAAGAGCACGGTAACCATCGACGGGAATGAGGCTGCGGCGCGCGTGGCCTATCAGACCAACGAAGTGATCGCCATCTATCCCATCACGCCGTCCTCCCCTATGGGCGAGTGGGCTGACCAGTGGGCGTCTGAGGGTAAGCGAAACCTCTGGGGTAGCGTCCCCCGCGTTATTGAAATGCAAAGCGAGGGTGGCGCCGCCGGCGCCCTGCACGGCGCGCTGCAGGCGGGCTCCCTCGCAACCACGTTTACCGCGTCGCAAGGCCTTCTGCTGATGATTCCCAACATGTACAAAATCGCCGGCGAGCTGACCTCCATGGTGATCCACGTCGCCGCTCGAACCTTGGCCACCCACGCGCTCTCAATCTTCGGTGACCACAGTGACGTGATGGCTGCGCGCACCACGGGCTTCGCGCTGCTGGCGGCCAGTTCCGTGCAGGAGGCCATGGATTTCGCCCTGATTGCCGAGGCAGCCACCCTGGAGGCACGGGTTCCCTTTCTTCACTTCTTCGACGGATTTCGCACCTCACACGAAGTGGCCAAGGTGGAGGAACTCGACGGCGAGACCATCGGCGGCATGATCGATTTTGAGCTGGTACGCGCCCACCGCCGCCGGGGATTGTCGCCGGACCGGCCCGCGCTCCGCGGCACGGCACAGAATCCGGACGTCTATTTTCAAGCGCGCGAATCTGCGAATCCTTATTATCTGGCGTGTCCTGCCATCGTCGAAAACGCCATGAAGAGGTTCGGGCAACTGACGGGCCGCCAGTACCACCTGTTCGACTACGTCGGAGCGCCCGACGCGGAGCGTGTGATCGTACTGATGGGTTCCGGCGCCGAGGCGGTCGAGGAAACAGTCCGATATCTGGTCGCGCGCGGTGAGAAGGTAGGAGCGGTCAAGGTTCGTCTTTACCGTCCCTTCTCCATCGAGCATTTCGTGCAAGCGTTGCCGGCCACGGTGAAGGCGATCGCGGCCCTCGATCGTACCAAGGAGCCTGGAAGCGTGGGTGAGCCTCTCTACATGGATGTGGTCACTGCGCTCCATGAGACGCTGGCATCTGATGGCCGCGCCGCCCGGTTCGCTTCCACGCCTCGGGTGATCGGCGGGCGCTACGGCTTATCGTCGAAGGAGTTCACGCCGGCGATGATCAAAGCCGTCTTCGACGAAATGGCCAAGCCGGAACCGAAGAATCACTTCACGGTGGGCATCCACGACGACGTTACTCACACGAGTCTGCCGTTTGATCCGGAGTTTTCAACTGAGGACCCGAAGACCGTGCGGGCCATTTTCTACGGCCTCGGATCGGATGGCACCGTGGGCGCCAACAAGAACTCCATCAAGATCATCGGCGAAGATACGGACAACTATGCGCAGGGGTACTTCGTTTACGACTCCAAAAAGTCAGGCTCCATCACCATCTCGCACCTGAGGTTTGGGCCCGGATCCATTCATTCCACTTACCTGATCAGCCGTGCAAGCTTCGTAGCCTGTCATCAGTTTCTCTTCCTGGAAAGATTCAATGTGCTGGCGGCGGCTGAACCCGGAGCAACGTTTCTGCTGAACAGCCCGTACGGGCCCGACGAAGTCTGGGACCGGCTGCCGCGAACGGTGCAGGAGCAGATCATCCGCAAGAGGCTCCGCTTCTTTGTAATCGATGCCGTCAAGGTGGCGCAGGAGGCCGGAATGGGCGGCCGCATCAATACCGTGATGCAGACTTGCTTCTTCGCCATTAGCGGCGTGCTGCCGCGTGAAGAAGCGATTGGCGCCATCAAGCACTCCATCGAGAAAACCTACGGCAAGCGAGGCGAGGCCGTGGTCCGCAAAAACTTTGCAGCCGTGGATAGCACACTGGACCACCTCTACGAGGTGAAAGTGCCGGCTGCGATCACCAGCGAGTTTGACATCGCAGCGCCCGTGCCGGCCGCAGCGCCGGATTTCGTGCAGAAGGTGACGGCCCGCATCATCGCCGGAGAGGGTGACGCGCTGCCGGTAAGCGCACTGCCGCCCGACGGCACCTTTGCCACGGGGACCGCCCAGTGGGAGAAGCGCAACATCGCCCTCGAGATTCCGGTGTGGGATGAGGAGCTCTGCATCCAGTGCGGTAAATGCGTCTTGGTGTGCCCGCACTCGGTGATCCGTGCCAAGATTTATGACCCTGTGCAACTCCAGGGCGCTCCCGAGGCCTTCAAATCTTCAGCGGCGCGCTGGAAAGATTTCAAGACCACGCGCTACACCCTGCAGGTTGCGCCCGAAGACTGCACGGGTTGCTCGCTGTGCGTGGAAGTGTGCCCGGCGCGCAGCAAAAGCGAAGTGAAGCACAAGGCCATCAACATGGCCGCGCAACTCCCATTGCGCGACCGGGAGCGCAGCAATTGGGACTTCTTCCTGAAACTGCCAGAGTTCGATTCGAGCGCGCTCAGCCTGGGCCTGGTGAAAGACGTTCAACTTCTACAGCCGCTTTTCGAATTTTCGGGTGCTTGCGCCGGATGCGGCGAGACGCCGTACATCAAGCTGATGACGCAACTTTTCGGCGATCGGACGCTGATGGCCAATGCCACCGGCTGCTCTTCGATCTACGGCGGCAATCTGCCCACCACGCCGTACACCACGAACGCGCAAGGCCGCGGGCCGGCTTGGTCAAACTCGCTGTTTGAAGACAACGCTGAGTTCGGCCTTGGCATGCGGCTGGCTCTCAACAAGCAGGCCGAATACGCGCGCGAGCTTCTGGCGCGCCTGGCCGCCCAGATTGGCGAGGAGCTGGCGGCCGGCTTGAGCACGGCTGACCAGTCCACCGAAAGTGGCATCGTGGCACAGCGCGCGCGGCTTGAAGAGCTCAAGGCCAAGCTGGCCGGCGTCGAGACGCCGGAGGCTCGCGACCTGCTGGCCCTCGCGGACTCCCTGGTTCGCAAAAACGTATGGATCGTCGGCGGCGATGGCTGGGCGTACGACATCGGCTACGGCGGTCTTGATCACGTGCTGGCCTCGGGCGAGAACGTGAATATTCTGGTGCTCGATACCGAGGTCTATTCCAACACCGGCGGCCAGATGTCAAAGGCCACGCCGCGCGGAGCGGTGGCGAAGTTTGCAGCGGGTGGCAAGAACAGGCCGAAGAAGGACCTGGCGCTGATGGCCATGGCCTACGGCAACGTCTACGTGGCGCGTGTGGCCATGGGCGGCAGCGACACCCAGTGCATTAAAGCCTTCCGCGAAGCCGAAGCCTACAATGGCCCTTCGCTCATTATTGCTTACAGCCATTGCATCGCGCACGGCTATGACATGGTTCACGGCATCGATCAGCAGAAGAACGCCGTTCTTTGCGGATACTGGCCGCTTTTCCGCTTCAATCCGGAGCTGGCGACGGAGGGCAAGAACCCGATGCAGCTTGATTCGCGCGCGCCCTCGCTGCCGCTCGAAAAGTACATCTACAACGAGACGCGGTACACCATGCTGGCCCACAGCAATCCGGCGGCTGCCAAGGAATTGCTGAAGCTGGCCGAGGAAGACGTCAGGAATCGCTGGCACTTTTACGAGAATTGGGCGGCGCAGACCCCGGTGGGTGCCGCAAAGGAGTGAAAGCCATGCCCGATCTAACCACGAAGTATCTCGACCTCGAGCTCGCGAGCCCGCTGGTGGTATCACCCTCGCCCTTGCAGGAGGAGATTGACCACATCCGCGAGATGGAGGACTCCGGCGCCGCCGCCGTGGTGCTGCATTCTCTGTTCGAGGAGCAGATCAATCTTGAGAGTCAAGAATTGGATCGCGGGCTCTTCGCCGGTACCGAAAGCTTTGCCGAGTCCCTGAACTACTTCCCGGACTTGGCGGATTACAACCTCGGACCCGAGGGTTACCTGGAGCATATCCGCAGGGCCAAAGAGGCTGTGGACATTCCCATCATCGCCAGCCTCAACGGCGTTTCCACGGAAGGCTGGGTGCGCTATGCGCGCGATATCGAAGACGCGGGCGCCGACGCGCTGGAGTTGAACATCTACCACTTGCCGACCGACCCCAGAACCAGCGGCCAGGAAGTGGAGCGGCACTACCGCGAACTGGTGGTCGCGGTGCGGGCTCAGACGCGCATCCCACTTGCCGTCAAGCTCGGGCCCTATTTCAGCAGCACCGCCAACATGGCCATCCAGCTTGACGAAGCGGGCGCCGACGCGCTGGTGCTCTTTAATCGCTTCTACCAGCCCGATTTTGATCTTGAGAGCCTGGAAGTGACTCCGAGCTTGACCCTGAGCACCCCGCCGGAGCTGCTGCTGCGCCTGCACTGGGTGGCCATTATTTTCGGTTACATTGAGGCCGATTTGGCGGTCACCGGCGGGGTGCATTCCGCGCTTGACGTTCTGAAGTGCATGATGGCCGGAGCTCGCGTGGCCATGATGACCTCAGCCTTGCTCAAGCATGGCATCGGACACCTGCGCACCGTGCGCGCGGAGCTGCTCTCCTGGATGGAAGAGCATGAGTACGATTCCATCCGGCAGATTCAGGGCAGCATGGCGCGGCGCTCAGTGGCGAACACCGAGGCATTCGATCGCGCCAACTACATGCGCGTGCTAAGCTCTTATTCGCTGCGCGCCCCGGGTGCACAGCGAGCCTGAGCGGATCGAGGTAAAAATGGGATTTTCAACCTTTTTCAATCCAGGCCTTTGGCTTCAAAACTGTTCAGGGGAGCGACCACATCCGATGAGCGATACCATCGTAATCCGCGAGTGGGATGCTGACGTGTTTCATCGCCGTGTGCTTGATCTCGAAGCCCAAGGCTACAAGGCGCGTCTCGAAAGCTACGAGGTGGTCCCGGAGATGAACCCGGAAACCGGTGAGATCATCCACTTGCACACCGTAGAGCTGCGCAAGTCGTCTCCTGAGCAACCGGGATAAGCAAACTCACAGAGAAGTTGGTCGCAGCCCCCAAACGGGGCGTTCGATCTCAGCCAAGGCCGGGCGACCCGGGGCTGGGTCAGACCAGCCCTTCCGGCCCGTCAGAAGCAAAGCCCACGGCCGATTTCAGGCGTAGAGGAGGCCGGGTTGGCCCATTCGTAGGGGCGCAAGGCCTTGCGCCCCTACCGGCGGCCACAAGGGCCGCCCGACGCCTGAAATCGCGCGTGGGCTTTTGAGCCTAACGGCGGTCGTTTGCCACTCGAGGGCGGTTATGGTTCCCCGTTTACGATTACACTTGTGGCCTCAGTAGCATCGGTCGCACTGGTACCCCAGACGGAGGTGGTACCCCACACCGACCGATTTCCCCAAACCGATCGGGTTCCCCAAACCGCCTGGCTGCCCCAAAGAGCGTTACTGCCGGAAACGAAGGCTGAGTTCCCCCAGACCGAACGCACACCCCACACCGACTGCGTACCCCACACCGAACGGGTGTCCCAGACCGACGAGGGGTCCGCCACCAGGTACACGTCGCCGGTCGTCGGATCAACGCTGGCGGTGGGAGAAAGCGCGGTGCCGGTAGCTACTGTCGTGTCAGCCAGAGCGGCCTGAATATCCAAGTACCCGGCACCCACCGTGAGCACGTCATACTGGTCCACGTACACGGCGCCAGTTGTTGGGTCCGTGGTAGTGCTGCTGGATGGGAAGATCTTGTACGCGGTTTTCATCAGCCGCGCTTTCACCTGGTCGGGCGTCAGACTCGGCTGCGCTTGAAGCATGTCAGCTACGGCGCCGCTCACCACCGGAGTCGCCATGCTGGTGCCGCTTAACACAAAGTACTTGCCGGAATTCGCCGGGCCCACGCTGTAATACGCCGTCGGAATCAGCGTCTGTGAGTAGGTTTTCGGAAGCGTCGCACCTCCGCTCGCCAGCAGCGATACAACCTGGTTTCCGGGGGCCACGATGTCAGGCTTCACCACGTGGTCAATCATAGTGGGGCCCTTCGAGCTGTAACTGGCGATGAGGTCGTCTGTGCGAGTGGGTGTGCCTTCGGTCTTCATGGCGCCCACCGTGATCACGTACGGGTCATTGCCCGGCGCCGTGATAGTGCCATAACCCTCGGTGCCCTGGCTGTTGTCACGGCCGTCGTTACCGGCGGCGACCACCACCACGATACCTGCCTTCCATGCCGCTTCGACAGCCTGGCACAGCGGGTCCTGGGTGTAGCTTTCAAACACCGGACGTCCGAGCGAGAGATTGATGACCCGAATGTTGTATTTGCTCTTAAGCGCTATGGCCTGTTCGATGGCTGCAATCACGCTGCTGTCTGTCCCCGCACCATTCTGGTTGAGCGCCTTGAGGTTGATAATGCTAGCCTCGGGCGCCATGCCCCGCAGAGTGCGAGTGCAGGGTGCACAGATCGAATCCTTGCCACTGGCCGCGATTATTCCGGCGACGTGTGTTCCGTGCCCGTAGTGATCGTTGGTGTCTTCCGCCACGAAACTTTGGGCGTAGACGACGCTGTTGCCGCTCCCTGGCGGCAGGTGAGAGTTCGGCGGAGCCAGGGTCACGTTATTGTTGTTGAGGTCGTCTTCATTGGCAACGCCGCTGTCAATGACGGCCACACCGATCCCTGCTCCGTACCAGCCTGCGGTCCACGCGGCGGACGCGTTCACGGCCGCGGCGGTGAGATCGAGCATTCCCTTGAGCTTGCGGTCCGGCGAGATGTGGGCCACCTCAGGATCGCTTGCCAGGTCCTCAAGTGCGTCGGAGGAGATCGTGTAGGCGCCGCCCTTGACTGACTTCAGTTCAGTGCGCAGCGTTCCACCCCGCGAAAATACCTTCTGATGCTGGCTTGTGGTGACAGCGTGGTTGTAAGTGACGATCACGTCGACTTTTTTGCCGGGAGTCGTGTCGAGATCGCGCGCGATCTTCGCATTCTTGCCGAAGGCGGATGCGGAGAAAATGAAAAGGCCGATCAGGGCCAGCTTTCTAATCATGGAACCAAAGACCTCACTTCTTTTGAACAGCAGGGCGGTTTAGTCCTCTGGGAGGACTTCACACCAGTACCTTCGGCGGAATGAGAAGGAACCGGACAGTACTTCGGTAATGGCAGGCCGCAGGCTGCCACGGCAACCTGGGGAGAGAGCAGCCCTTTGCGCATCGTGGAGGGCAGCGTGCGCGACGCTAGCGGCCGAGCAGGGCCATCGCGTGCTCCGGATATCTGCCGCCGGAGACGGCCCCGCGTGGCGAGACATCGCTAATCGTCCGCAGGTCCTCGGCAGTCAGATGGACCTGGGTTGCCTCGACATCTTCTTCGAGGTATTGCCGTCTCTTGGTACCCGGGATGGGCACAATGTCATCGCCTTGCGCCAGCACCCAGGCCAAGGCGAGCTGTGAGGGTGTGCAGCCCTTGCCTCCGGCGATCTCTTTGATCCGATCCACAAGGTCCAGGTTCTTCTGGAAGTTGTCGCCCTGGAACCTGGGTACGTTGCGGCGAAAATCGTCCTCAGCGAAGTCCTCAAAGCGCTTGATCTGGCCCGCCAGGAACCCCCGGCCCAGCGGACTGTAAGCCACAAAACCGATGCCAAGTTCGCGGCAGGTAGCCAGAATGTCGTCTTCTGGCTCTCGGCTCCAAAGCGAGTACTCGGTTTGTAACGCCGCGATAGGATGCACGCGCGCCGCCCGGCGCAGAGTTTCGGGTCCGGCCTCCGAAAGGCCCAGGCAGCGCACTTTGCCTTCACGGACGAGGTCGGCCATCGCTCCCACTGTCTCCTCGATGGGAGTATTCGGATCAACACGGTGCTGGTAATAGAGATCGATGGTCTCTACACCCAATCGCTTGAGGCTGCCCTCGCAGGATGAGCGCACATACTCCGGTCGGCCGCTGACCGAGCGAACGGGCGAGTCCTTGACACGCACGATCCCAAACTTGGTGGCCACAATCACCTGCTGGCGGAGGCCCCGAATCGCTCGGCCCACGAGTTCCTCGTTCAGATAAGGACCGTACATGTCAGCCGTGTCGAGAAAGTTGATGCCGAGCTCGATTGCCCGATGAAGGGTGGCGATGGACTCCTCATCGTTCCGCGGGCCATAGAACTCCGACATGCCCATGCAGCCGAGTCCCATTTCGGAGACCATCAATTCGCTTCTGCCCAACCTTCTGGTTTTCATGGCGGGTCTCCTCTATAGTCACGCGTCTAGTCGTTTTGTCCATAAATATGCTGTACTTCCCCTCACCCCCGGCCCGTCTCCCCCAAGGGGGCGAGGGGAGGATCTCATTATTATAAGGGAGGGTTCATTCAACTGAACCATCCGTTCAACTAAACCATCTATTCAACGAAACCATCTAAACCCCGCAGGCTTCAGTTCTCCCCTCGCCCCCTTGGGGGAGAGGGGCCGGGGGTGAGGGGAAGTACAATCTCGCTCTGAAATCAAGAGAAAGGCATTGAAGGTCAATAGGTGGCGCGGCCGCCTGAAATGTCGTAACACTGGCCCGTGGTGAATGACGCTTCGGGCGACACCAGGTAATGAATGAGCGCCGCCACTTCCTCGATGGTTCCCGTGCGGCCCATGGGAATCCTGCTCACCATATATTGCACGGTCTCGGGCGAGATCCCATCGAGAATCGGCGTCCGAATCACCGCGGGCGCGATGCTGTTCACCGTAATGTCGCCTTTGCCTGCCACTTCCTTCGCCAAAGATTTAGTAAGCGCGATCACGCCGGCCTTGGTGCTGGAATACGGCACCATGTTCGGGTTGCCTTCCTTGCCGGCAATCGAAGCCACATTCACAATGCGGCCGTAGCGACGCTCCAACATGCCGCGAATTACAGCACGGCAAGTTAAGAAGACGCCCTTCAGGTTAACCGCGTACACGCCGTCCAGGTCGCGCTCCTCGAGTTCCCAACTCGGCAGGGTGCGGCCTGCAACGCCAGCGTTGTTCACCAGGATGCTGACCGGCCCTAAGCCTTCCTCGATGCGGCGAAAAGCCTCACTCACCGAAGCTGCCGAGGCTACATCGCAGGCTACACCCAACCCGCCGATTTCCGCAGCCACCGCGCCAGCCGCTGCTTCCTCAAGATCGAGCACCGCCACTTTCGCTCCTGCCTCATGAAGCCTGCGCGCGATACCTTCGCCGATGCCCTGTGCGGCGCCGGTAACGGCCGCCACCTGACCCTCTAAATTGAAGTGCTTGTCTGTGCCCATTCCATCTCCCGCGAATCCAAAGCTCACATCATAGCGCATCCACTAAGAAGCCTGTGATTTGACCGCACCCCATCGAGTTTCAGCTTCGCGACTAATCCCGGCCAACTCGCGAACTCCTCCCCCGCCTGCCATGCCGGGGAGTTGGTGAGAGATGGAAACATCGCGGCCGTCACGGAGAATCCTGGTTGCCGCCAAGTAGGGGACTGTCCGAAAATGGACGTTGTTGAGCAGTGACACGAAAAACTCCGAAAAAAAGCCTGATTTGGCCGTAATCCATTGCGGAACCTAGGCTTACAAAATTGGGTTCGCCCCCCTCGAAAGTCTCAAAATCTGGGCCATTTTTTGCGCATAATCCTTTGTGATCACGACACTTAGATGCTGTGAGTTCGTTCCACCCTCAAACTCGTCATAGCCATAGCGGTCTCTATCCTCAAATTCTGCCAAATCCGCCCGTCCTGAGCTCCCGGCCCGGCGGAGCAGAAGGTCGTGCCGCTGAGCGCGCCTGCGCATTGTGGTCGTGGTTCCATTCCTGTCGTCCCCTGAAGGCGCCTCAGCGGTACGGATACCCTCTAAATACCATGCTAGTTTATCGCGCGCCGATGCTGTACGCAGTCCATAAGTTGGTCAATTGTCGGTCAGCCGGGAAATGCGAGGGTCTTGTGCGAGAGGATTGGCCATTTGGATTATCTGTAGTTCGCCCTTTCAGGGCTACGTTCTCCGGGCGCTCCCGATCGCTCTGGGCATTGCCCACGAGCCTGCATTTCTCACCACGATTCGAAAAGGGCGGGGCTTTCAGAGTCTGTCCCTTGGGGCCCTTGGCCCGCGAAAGGTCATGAAAATCGCCGTCCTTGTCGGGCGGGTTCGTAGGGCCGGGGCAAGCCCCGGGCCCTACGAGGCGACGACGGCCGCATTTTCGACCCTGTGTGTGAAAACTCGTGGATTCCCGCCTTCGCGGGAATGACGCGTTTTGGTAGAGCCAGTAAATCCAACGGCGTCACCCCCGCGCAGGCGGGGGTCCACGGCCCGGCACGCGCCAGCCGAGTTTTCACACAGACTCTTTCAGCCCCGCCGAATCGGCGCCTCGCCCAAGGCGCTTACCCGAGTCGCGCCCGCCCTGGCCAGCCGAGTGTACAAAGCGAGGCCGATTTTATCGCTCGCGGCGATCGACTCCTGAAGCAGCGTCTTGGCAGCGTCGGTACCTCCGGGGCCTCCCAGCTCGGCGAGCATGTCCGCATACCAGTAACGGGCGATCGGCTGTGCGGTAACGTAGGGGACCGCATCGATCGCGCGATGGCGGCGCGATGGTGCTCTTCAGCACGCGTCCAGTTGCCGGCGCAGGCCGCCGCAATTCCTGCCGCGGTCCTGGCGGGAAATCCGAAAATGCTACAGTCCCACTCGGCAGCGATCTTCTCCGCCTCAGCCTGCAAACGTCCGGCCTCTTCGCGGCGCCCGCTGAGACAGAGCGCTTCCGTCATGCTGAGAACGGGGACACTTCATGAACGTCGATTGACGAAGCCGATGGTGAAAATCGGTTAGAGACCACGACCAAGCTTGACAGGGCCCTTGCGCGGCGCTACGTTCAATGCGGCGGCCATTCACAAGCTTAACGGGTGAGGACAGCGAAGTTGAACCGTGGGGAGCGTCGTGAGTTGGGGAACCGAGGTATATCACATGAAAGTGCGAGCGGTAATGATCGCGATGTTGCTGGCGGGTGCGGCCTCTGTACCCGCAAACGCTGCTCAACAGCCAGGCCAGGAACCGAACCAGCCGGGGCGGGCCGATGCTCCTACCCAACCTCCCGACAACGCGCGGTTTGGAGATCCTACAGACACGGCGCGTAACCTCCAAAACTACGTCTACGGGGTGGTTAAGAGCGTCGAGCCGAAGGAAATAATCTGTGACAAGACCGAGTTTGGCGACGGCCAGCCTTTCAAGCTGGACAAGAAGACCAAGTTCCTCAAGGATGGCAAACCTTCGGATGCGACGGACCTCAAAGCAGGCGATAAGGTTTGGGTGAAGATCCGGAAAGAGAAGAAGACCGGCGATCTGGTAGCTTTGCGGGTGGTGGCGGGTGAGCTCTCCGTCAGAATGAAATAGGCCAGCGCTGTCGGCCGCTCCGGCGGCGCCGTGCGAATGAGGCGGAGCTAGCGCCCTGCACCATCGAGTCTCTTCGCGCAAGCGGGCTTGTTCACGAGCGAGACCACTTCGCACTCGACGCGGCCGAAACTCCATTCCGTCCCAGGTGTCCCCTTCAATTGAGCCGAGCGACGCTTATTTATAACCCTGTCGCCGGGCGCAACCCGGCCCGGCGAGAGAGAGAAATCCGTACCGTGGCCGAAGTCCTGCGCGCCACCGGCTTCAATCTCGATGTCAACCCTACCACGGGGCCAGGAAGCGCACGAGGGTTGGCGTGCGCGGCCGTTCAGGCAGGTGCGGAATCCATCATCGTCTGCGGCGGGGACGGGACCCTCAATGACGTCGTGAACGCTCTTGCGCTGGGTTCTTGCCCGTTAGCAATTCTGCCCGGCGGTACCGCGAATATCGCGGCCAAGGATCTCGGCCTTCCGCATGATCCAGTGGCGGCGGCTCGCGAACTGACTCGCGTACGCCCGTCGAGAATCGCCCTGGGAAGGGTGAGTTGGCAAGCAGGCGAACCCGGATCGCGTTACTTTCTGAGCATCGCCGGAGTTGGGTTTGACGCTTATGTGGTTCACAGCCTGCCGTGGGAACTGAAGTCCGCATTCGGCGTGGGGGCCTATTGCTGGGAAGCCGTCCGGCAGGCTTTTCGGCACGGGTTCCCGCGTTTCGTTTGCCGGAACGGAACCAGCGAGTGGCGCGGCACCATGGGCGTTTTTCAGCGGACCGAGCGTTACGCCGGTTGGTTCCATCTGGCGCCCGGCGCCAGCCTCCTCAGTGACCGGATGAAACTATGCCTGTTCGCAGGCCGCGGTCCGTGGCGCTATGCTGTTTACGCGGGAGCGGTGGCGTTGCGGCGTCATGCTGAGCTGCACGACGTGCGGCTTGTCGATTGCTGCCCGGTGAGCTGCTTCGCCGAAGAGCCCTCTAAGCGCATCTATCTTGAGATTGACGGTGAATTGGCCGGAGAGCTGCCTGCCACTTTTGACCTAGTGCCGGACGCGCTGACGCTGCTGCTGCCCGAAAGGGTCGGAAGGCATGCCTTCTGAGGATCTCTGACGGGCGGGTCGCGAAGGCAGGGCCATGTTCACAGTGCGACATCTCAATGTTTCCGCACGCCACCGCACATGGATAATCTGACGCACACGCTCACCGGCATCGCCCTGAGCCAGGCCGGGCTTAATCGCAAGACACGCTTCGCCACGCTGGCGCTGATTCTGGGATCAAACGCGCCGGACGTGGATATTGTGACCCGTTTCCGGAGCAGCACAACTTATCTGGAATACCACCGCGGCATTACGCATTCGCTGCTGGGTGCAAGCGGGCTTGCAGTAATTCTTGCGGCCCTGATTTACTCGCTAGGCCGGCTGGCACGGGCCAAGCTTTCCAAACCTCCGCTCAACGCACGCTGGTTGTTCCTGCTTTGTTGGATGGCCGTGCTGGGCCACATCGTTCTCGACTTCACGAACGCATACGGGGTGCGCCCGTTCGAGCCGTTCAGTGGGCGCTGGTTCTCCTGGGACATCATGCCGATCATCGATCCTACGCTGCTCCTGCTGCTGGTGTGTGGACTGGGATTGCCATTGTTGTTCCGTTTGGTGTCGGAGGAACTCGGGGCGCGCAAGACGGGCTACCGTCGCGGTGCAGTGGTGGCGCTGGTGGGCATGCTGTTGCTTTGGGGATTGAGGGACTTTAGCCACCGCCGGGCCTTGGCCTTGCTCGAAGCGAACAACTACGGCGACGAACCCGCTGTGCGAGCCGGCGCCTTTCCCACTTTGAATCCCCTGGTCTGGCGGGGAGTGGTGGAAACCGATTCTGCGTATCACGTTCTTCCGGCGAACGCGTTAGCCTCGGATGTGGCTGCTGATTATGCCACGTCGTTTCGCAAGCCGCAGCCTTCACCCGCCCTTGCCGCGGCACTCCAAACACACGTGGGCCGGGTCTTCTCGAACTTTGCCCGATTCCCATGGGCCCAAGTCGAGGTCATTTCCGGCGCGCAAACCGGTTCTGGCCAGGACGGCGCCGAGGACAACACCGCCGGCCAACACCAGGCCAGCGCAGGCTTCGGAGGAGGCAGCCAGGCGGATGTGGATGGATACGAGGTTCGCATCCACGACCTTCGTTTCGGCGCCGAGTCCGGAGCTTTTCAAGCGAGTATTGATCTTGATCGGAATCTCCGGCCCCATTCCGAGACCTTTACCTTTATGGGCAGGCCGGCTGATTGACATGAAGCTCAGACGTGAATCTTTGGGCACGCGACGAGACCGACGAGGCGCAGCGTGGACCCGTCGCCCGAAGCGCGTCAGACGTCGCCGCTCAATCGGCCGGAGCTGTCTTCTGAAGATAGCGGTACGTGGCCACCAACAGGATGAGGCTCGCGGCGGCAGCCAGGGAGAGGAACACGAGGTGATAGCGCAGAAAAGTTTCGGCCTGGGCGCCATATCTCATACCCACCCAGGCTTCGAACGCGAAGCGCAATCCGCGGCCGATGAGCAGCGCAGAGGCCAGGCGCGGAATATTCATGCGAATGGCGCCAGCCACAATCGGCACCACCTTGAAAGGCGTGGGCGGAGGTAGCAATGCCGCGGCCAGCACGGTGACGAAGTCATTGCGCGCCAGCCAGCGGCGCGCGCGGCCTGCCTCGCGCATCTCGGGGTTGCGCCTGAAGAGCCGTATTCCGCCACGTCCCAAGGCGTAGATGGCGAACGAGCCCACCATCGAACCGGCGGTGCAGTAAACGGCATAAAGAGGAGCCAGAGCGGGCTGGCGGCTGGACATATGAATCAGCAAGAGATCGTTGATGACGGGAAAAGCCAGAACCGAGGAGTCCAGGACGTTGATGAGGAACAGGCCCCATCCGCCATAGTGGCCTAGGACGTGGCCTAGGTGTACCGCCAGAGTTTGAAACCAATGCACTGAGTGGCGCTCCGGATAGACAGGCAGCCATTTTATGACGACTTGTGTGATCCGGGCAACGCGGCTTCTGCAAATGAGCCCGGATCACTTATGATGGAGGTTTCGGGTAAGACCCTATGAAGCTCTTGATCGTCGGCTCAACGGGAGCGACCGGCTTGGAGTTGGTGGAGCAAGCGCTGGAGGCAGGACATCTGGTGACTGCTTTCGCGCGTAGTCCGGCGGCCGTCAAGATCAAGCATACAAATTTGAAGGTGCAGCAGGGCGACATCGTGGACTACTCCTCCGTTGAGGCTGCGGTGCAGGGACAAGATGGCGTGCTCTCGGCTTTGGGTGTCCGCCAACTCGGAAAGAATACAATCCTCTCGGATGGGACGCGCAATCTGATCCAGGCGATGGAGAAGCTGGGAGTAAAGCGGCTGATTGTGGAATCGTCCCTGGGTGTGGGTGACAGCCGGGGTCAGCTCGGTCCAATGCACAATTGGTTCGTGATGCCGGTCCTGCTGCGAAACATTTTCGCCGATAAGGAGACGCAGGAGTCATTGATCCAGGCAAGCCGCTTGGACTGGGTGATCGTGCGGCCGGCGATCCTCACCAACGGGCCGCGCACTGGCCGCTACAAAGCCGGTTTCGGTCCCAACAACCAGTCTATCAAGCGAAAGATCTCGCGCGCTGATGCGGCTGAGTTCATGCTGAAGCAGCTCGCGGATGACACTTACCTGCACAAGACGCCGGGGCTATCGTATTAGGAGTCTCGCTGCCTTCTGTCTTTGGCTGCTGCAAGGAGAACGTCGATGGCTTATTGCCCCCAATGCCTGACGGAATACGCTGAGGGTTCACTGGAGTGCATCGACTGTGGGATACCGCTTCAGTCTGGAGCGCCTCCGGAGTCCGCTCAATCGCCTGAGGATCTCGAGGAGCCTCAGGTGAAGCTCGTGAAGGTACGATCGTTTGGCGGCCCCGCGGGCAGCATGAGTGCGGAGGTTGCGAAGGGTATTCTCGAAGCCAACGGATTGCCCAGCGTCGTGCGGGGAGAGTTTTCGGCAGAAGCGCTGCCTGGCGTGGACCCCGTGGACTTGCTGGTGCGCGCCGAAGATGCGGCCAGGGCCGCCGAACTTCTGCAGAGCTTCCTGGACAGTCCTGAAGGGGTCGCGCCGGATGAGCAAGGTTAGAGGAAGAGCCCCAGTTGATAAGTTTCACGACGAACGATGGAACCCACAACGTTGACGAACACAGCGAGCATTACCGCTGCGCGCGCACTAACCGGCACCGCGCGCATGCCGGGAGATAAGTCCATTTCCCATCGCTATGCGATGCTGGCGGCTCTCGCCGAAGGAACCAGTGAGATCAACTTTTTCTCGCCCAGTGCCGATTGTGCCAGCACTTTGGCGTGCCTTGGAAAGCTCGGCGTCGGCATCGAACATTCAACACCGACGTCAGGCGAGCCAACCAGCGTGGTTACGGTGCATGGCTTAGGCATGAGCGGACTGCGCGCTCCCACTTCCGATCTCGATGCCGGCAACTCCGGTTCAACCATACGCATGCTCTCAGGAATCCTGGCGGCGCAGCCGTTTCTCTCGGTGCTTGTGGGTGACGCGTCGCTTTCGCGTCGGCCCATGCAGCGTGTGATCGACCCGCTGACGCGCATGGGCGCGCGGTTCCGCTCGGCGGACGGCGGCCGTCCGCCGCTCGAAATCGAGGGTGGCTCGCTTCGGGCCATTCGTTACGAGTTGCCGGTGGCGAGCGCGCAGGTGAAATCCGCCGTGCTGCTGGCCGGCCTCTTTGCCGACGGAGTCACTGAGGTGATCGAGCCGGCAGCGACTCGGGATCACAGCGAGATCGCGATCGAGTATCTTGGCGCTGAGGTTGAGCGGCAGGGTCGCTCGACTCGCGTCCACGGAGGAGCCCGTCTAAAGGCGCAGAAGCTTTATGTCCCGGGCGACTTCTCATCCGCGGCCTTCTTTATTGCTGGAGCGCTCGCTCTCCCGGAGTCCAATCTTGTTATCCAGAACGTGGGCTTGAATCCCACGCGCACCGCGCTCCTGGACGTGCTGGTTCCCATGGGCGGCCGCATCAAGGTGCTCAACCTGGAGATGGTGAATGGCGAGATGATCGGCGACCTGCACCTTGAGGGAAGTGTGCTCGAAGGCGGACAGGTACCGCTCGAGGCCGTGCCCGGTCTCATCGATGAGCTTCCCATGCTGGCGGTTCTTGGAACGCGCATGCAGCAAGGTCTCTCGTTTCACGGCGCGGCTGAGTTGCGCGTCAAGGAGAGTGACCGCCTGCGTGCAGTGGCGGAGAACCTCCGCCGCATGGGCGCCGAAGTTGAGGAATGGCCGGATGGGCTGCGCGTTCCGGGCCAGCAGTTGCTGCACGGCGCAGAGATTGACAGCTTCAGTGACCATCGCATCGCCATGGCCTTCGCCATCGGGGGTCTTTTCGCCGACGGTCCCACCACCATTCGCGGCAGTGATTGCGTGGAGATTTCCTTCCCCGGTTTCTTCGAAACACTGGCGGGGCACCTGGAATGAAGTCCCTCCGATCGCCTAAGCATTCTGCACGAAGCATACATGCATTTTTTGCCCCGCTCAGACACAATCCAGATTTGAGCGACTTCCGGCGTCAATTGCGCGCCCGACGTTACGTGCGCGAGGACGGCGCCGCTGGCGGCTTGGGTGGCGCCGGAGGCGCGGGAGGCGCGGGAGGAAAGCCAGCCTCACCCTGAGCCAGGTGAATGGTTCCGTAAGCGGTTGACAAGTGGATGGTGGGCCCTCCCTTGCCGACCGAACCGGTGATGGAAGGCTCGTCTCCGGAGTTATTCACTTTTAGGTTGGGCCCGGAAAAATCCGTCGACACTTCGCCATGCTGCGACACGGCGTCAATCTGAAAGCCGCTGCCCTGAGGAATACTGAGTTGAATCTCGCCTTTGCTGGACTGCACCTCGATGGGGTGCGTAGGAACTGCGGCCGCCCGAAGCTGGATGTCGCCGTCGGTGTTGGTAATCTTCACGCTGTGGCTGAAGCCATCCAGGTTTATATCCTTGGCGCGGGTGGTGAGATCAAAGGGTCCCCGCACGGCGCTTGCTTCGAGTGATCCCGAATCCATGGTCAGTCTTCCTGACACCTGCTGCGCCGTCAGATCAGTCCGCGTCGAGAGATAGCGCAGCGTCTGCCCGACGTTGGAAAAGGCGATATCACCCGAAAACTCGCCGTTCACGGTGGCGGTCCCGGTGACGTCGGACATTTCCACGTCATCGCCTCGTCCCTCGAGGGCCACACTGCCCTTCACGCCCGACACTTGCACGGAGCCACTGGACTTCCGCAATTTCACCAGGCCTTCGATCTGGGACACGTTCGCATCGCCGTGTTGAACCGTGAAGTTCTGGTCGCCCTTCAGGCCGCTGGCGGTAAGGTCTCCGCGTTCCAAGGTGATGTCGGTGGACGCTGATTGCGGCAACAACACCGTGATATCCAGACGCACATTGCGGCCGTTGTCAGGCAGCGAATCTAGATTCGATTGCAATGTATACTGCGATCCCTGCCGCACAATCTGGAACTTCAATTGATCCGCAGCCTTCTTAGCATCGGCCTCGGAATCGGCATGGACGATTTCCTTCACCGTGGCCTGCAAGCTTGGCTGATCGGAGGCCCGAATCTCAACATCGCCGCGGTGATCGACCAGGACCAGATGAGGCTGTCCTTCAACGGGTGAGCTCACGTTTTGTGTGTAGGTGTAGGAATTCTGGAACAGGTTATCCCAATTATCGTTGCCGCTGATATGGACGCCATTCTCCCACCACGCCGGCCACTGATTCAGCACGATTTTCGACACCAGCGTGCCGGTGATCAGCACCAGGATCAGAAGAATTACTTCGCTGGCCGAGAACAACGGAGGAGGCACGGTTTCGGGGTGCGCCCGCGCCTGAAGGTGGTCAACGAGTTTCGACATTCCCCAAAAAATGATAACAATGGGCCAGAACTTCGCCAGAATCTGCCAGGGGTGGATAGCTGGATTGAAGTTTTGATAGAGGAACAGGACGCCGATTCCAATCAGCGTCAACGCCCAAAAAATCGACCCTCGACGGTAAACGTATGCGCTCATCGTTGCGTCCCCCTCCCTACTTCACAGCTCAAGAACCTTGTCATTTCGAGGAGCCGTAGGCGACGAGAAATCTCGCACCGAGAAGGCACGCAGAGCGAGATTTCTCGTCGCCTACGGCTCCTCGAAATGACAAGCTTGACGGGCTTTCCCATTACCATGCTAGCCTAGATCCGCGGTCCCGCGGGCGGACGGGGCGGCCGCCCGGAATCGATCAACTTCACTACGCCGAACACAACCAGAAGTACGGGCCAGGTGCGATGAAAGTTCCAGCCCGGCGCAAACTGGTCAGCGAGCAACATCAAGCCCAGCGTGATCAGCAGCACCGGCCAAGTAAGACTGACTGGGTGGTGCGAAGGTCCCGTGCCCGCACCCAGGCTCCCTTCCGGCAATGCATGGGTTCCGTGATCCTGTAACATCGTCTCTACTCTCCCCGCCTCAGGCGGTCCAATTCCCGGTCAAGCTCGGCCACGCGAGTGCGATGATCAGCTTCAGCGCGGCTCAGCGTGTTGAGCACGTCGATTTCGCGGTCGCGAATCTTGGCAAACGTTACCAAAGCTACCACCAACACCACCATGGCGAAGCAGCTCAAAGGAATTAGAATGCCTGTGTCCATCGATCTTGCTCCTGTGCACGCTGTGCGCTGCTGAGCAGCCGGCCGCGATCGCAACCGCCCTTGTTCCCTTCAGACGGCCTGCCCAACCTTGCTCTTCTCGAGTTCGACTTTGGCTCGCTCGAGATCAAGCTCCTTCATGCGCCGCTCGTGTTCCATCTGGCGGATCTGCATTTCCTGATGCACTTGCAGCTCGCGTTCACGCCCTTTGAACCAGAACACGATGCCCACAATGACCACAATCATCAAGGTGCCGGCAACCGTTCCCACAATCGGTATCATCAGTGGATTCCCAAAGTCCATCGCTATCCTCCGGAGGCCGTCTGGGCCGCACTCGTCTCACCCAACGCGTCGAAGCCTGGCTTGTTCAACTTCCAGCTTGAGCCGTTCTACCTCCAACTCTTTCAACTTGCGCTCGTGTTCCATTTCGCGCATGCGTAGCTCCTGGTGCGCGCGAAGCTCCCGCTCCCGCATCCTCCCGAAAACGGCGATGGCCACGATAATGATGGTCATCACAAAAGCGCCCAGCGGTACCATAATCCCTGCGTCCCAGTTCCCCATGAGTCTCTCCTCGCTTGCCCGGTTCTCTTACGACACTTTTTCGGCCTTACTCTTTTCAACTTCCAGTTTCAGCCGTTCGATTTCCAGCTCCTTCAGGCGGCGCTCGTGCTCCATCTCACGCTGGCGTAGTTCGGCATGCGCCTGTAATTCGCGGTCGCGCATCTTCCGGAAGGCAGCGATGCCGACGATGATCACCGTCATCGCAAAAGCGCCCAGCGGTACCATAATCCCTGCGTCCCAGTTCATATCGCAACCTCCTCCATCGGGCGATTGAGCGATTGGCGATTGAGTAGCCGAGCGTTCTCGATCGATCCCGTTGTTCGTCCGGCCCTAAACTTTCACTCAATGACAAATCCTCCAATCACCCGAGCACTCCATCATTCAATCACCTACAGTCCTCGTGGTCCCATCGGCCCCTGCGGCGGCGTAGGTCCGCCGCTGCTGGGAGGTGTTCCGCCTCCGCGCATACGGTTTTGCAGCAGGACCAGACCGATGACAATCAAGATCACCGGCCAGAACCGGCTGATCGACTGAAACACCGGTATGCCGAAGTTATCCAGCAGGAACAGGACGCCGAGACCGACCAGCAGCGCGGCGCCTACGGGTGCTCCAATCTTGAAGTCTCCCAGCCCCAGCCATTCCTCGGCAGGTTGGCCGAGCTGCTTTCGCCGCGCGGTCTGGTAAGAGTCAATCACCATGTAAAAGTAGAAGGCTGCGGCGCCCAGCCCGAAGATTGTGTCAAAGGGTCCGCCCACACGATTGCTCAGGGCGATGAGCGAACCGAAAATGAGCACCTGCACCATGGCCTTCGCAATCTGGCCGTTGTAAATGGAACCTACACCCGGGATGAAACCGAGAAACAGAGCGAGGCCAGGGTTCGGCCCTTCGCCAAGACCCGTGATGGACGGCAGGGTTGACGACCGCAGGCGAGTGGCCAGGCAGGATTCGCAATACACCATGCCGCTCACGTCGCGCTTGCACTCTGCGCATAGCGCGCGCCCGCAGTTCCCGCAATAGGCTACAGAATCGGTTTGAGGATGATTAGCACATGTCATCGGCTTGTACTCCTTGCTGCACGGACGCCATCGGACACCGGCCCCAGCAACAGCCGGCTTTCCCAAACGAAGCCGTACGGATTCGAGGCAGAGGCGAGCGCCGGTTCTTCGGCCGGCGCGCCCTGCGTGGAGCCTCCAGGCGGGGCCTTAGGTCTCTCGGGCTCGCCGGAAGGCTCAGCCCGAAGCTGACGGAGGCGCGATTCGATCTCGTAGACTACTTTCAGGTCGTAGTAGTACTTCTCGGCCCGGCCCAACAACAAATGTCCGTTTCGGTCAACCTGATGCGCCCACGTCCGAGGGTTCAGGTCGTCCAGCGTGAGGTGCCGCAGGTTGACGCCACAGGCACTGGCAATGACAGACAGCGAAAATACCGTCATGGCAGCCGTGGAAATCACGCGCACTTGCACCCCGGCTCGGAACCAGGCCGTGATACGCTCCACCAAGCCGGGCTTGCGTTCGCCCAGCGTGGCACGCAGAATCTTCGGCACCAGCCACGGGGCGGGTTCAACGGGCTCAGCAGCGTGGCACAGCTCAAATGCATGCCCGACGTCAGCCACCAGTTCGCGGCAAGGGGCGCATTCGCCGAGGTGCTTCTCCACCTCGACCCGGCGGACAGTATCAAGCTGTCCCTCCAGGTATTCGCTCACGAGATTTTCGAGCTCCAGGTGACTCATGCCTTCCGTCCTATTCACCCCTCACTCCTTCCATACGCTTTATCACCTTCGCCAGTTCCAACCTTCCGCGATTGATTCTTGATTTCACCGTACCCTGAGGCACCTGCAGCACCTGGGCGATCTCGTCGTAGTCAAGATCCTGAAAGTCGCGCAGGATGACAGCTTCGCGCATATCCGGCGAAAGCTGGTCAAGCGCCGACTGCAACAGCTCGCGGCGCTCGCGCGTTTCGAGACGCGCCATAGGGCTTTCTTCCGCGCTGGGCTTGTCTTCAATGCCCCCCGTTTCGTCTTCCAGCGATGACGTCACTCGGTCTTTGCGCGTGCGCCGGTAGTGATCCACCAGGTGGTTGCGGGCTACCCGGTTCAACCAGGTGCCGAAGCTTCCCTGCGCCGCGTCGTACGTGGCTAGGGTCTGAAACACTTTGATGAAGACCTCCTGGGTTAGGTCTTCAGCTTCGCCGCTCCGGCCCGTGAAACGATAGCAAAGGTTGTAGATCTTACGGTTGTGCGCTATTAGCAACTGTTCCCAGGCAGAATCTTCGCCGGCGAGACAGCGCTTCACTAGGTGCAGGTCTTGTTCCACAGGGCCGTCCCAAGGTTTTCTATCACAAGCGCCAAGGCTAGCATAGCCTTTTTGTGCGAGCACACGGGCGGCGAGCGCTCGTCCCGCTGGCTGGCGCACTGCGAACCGAGTGGCGAGGCCAGAAATTTAGATAAAAGGCTTCCTATCAATAAGATGATGGGTTTATCAGGATAAGATGTTTAGAATCAATAATCTGGTGGGTTCGTTCGAAAGTAGCATTGATTCTAAAGGAGTCTTAGGCTTCGAACGTATGTTTTTAACAATTCGAACTCGTCCCGAGGGTTGAATCGGCTGGAATGGGATTCTGTCGCTGAGGTGCGAACCAAAATGCGTCGCCGCGACGCTAAGTTGCCTCACCGGAATTGACTCAATTGAGCCTTGACTGTACTCTAACCCATTTACTTTCATAAACATCGTGGCCTACCAAAGCTAAGCCATTTATTTTCATGCACATCGTGGGTTCAAAAAATCGGTCCTTTATTATCAACAAGATCGTGGGACCCTCCTTCGTTTCGCGATTTTTTGAGAGGGCCTGCCCCCAACCAAAGCTCGAAATTGCCACCTACGTACAACCTGACCTGCGTCGCGCAACTCATTGTGTAACCCTCGCGCCCCACAGCCATGAGTGGCTCCGAATCTGCCAACGCGGGCAAATCCTGTCAGCACCCACGGCGCATTTCAGTTGAGAACTTATTCAACATACAGCAATACCTCACTCAAAATCAAGCTTAACGTGCGCCGGGTAGTTCTCAGTTTTGAATCGATGACCGACCACCTCAGCCTTCGGCCACCCCTTCTCACGGAGCTCATCGAGGCGGGGAGCGCGTGGCAGAGGGTCTGCGCCAGTTGCTCCCGGCGCTCAGAAGCTGTAAGGCAATCAGCCCAAGGGCGAGAACTCCACGAGCGTAAGCGGCAATTGCAGCAGTCCTGTTTCCGGGTCAACACCGGAGTTGCTGGAAGCGCCCACGGCCCACACTCGGCCTGTCTTGGGTAACGCGAAGACACCGTTGAGGTGCTGTGCCAGTCCCCGCGTGGGGCTGGTGATGATGCTCCAGCGCGTCCCGTCGAAGTGCTCCACCAGGGTTTCGGGCTGGCCGGCGGTTGACGAATTGGCGAAGAATCCCACAGCATAAAGATCATTGGTCGAGAAGCCCGAAACGCCGGTAAGAGTGTTCAGGGCGCCGCTGTCGGAGCTCTCGTTGGGGCTGTCAACTACCGTCCACTGGGCGCCATCCCAGTGTTCAATCAGGGTCAGTCGGCGCTGCTGGCTGGAGTCCAGGATGAATCCCGCCGCCGTCACGTCCTTCGGCGACGTGGCCTTCACCGAACTCAGCACGTTCTGGTTCAGAAACGCCTTGGGCAGCGGGTTCGGGCTCGGCACAATCGTCCATTGTGTGCCGTCAAAGTGCTCCACCAGTGTTTGGATTGAGACGGTGGGCTGATCGGTGGAGGTGCCCACCGCCCAAACATCGTTAGCTGAGTTGGCCGAGACGGAAGTGAGAACAATGCCCGGGTTATCGGCATCGGGAACGGTGATGACGCTCCACGAGTGTCCATCGAAATGTTCGACCAGCGGCCGCACCGCTCCATTCTCGGCCGGCTGGTAGCCCACGGCATAAATGTTGTTGCCCGAGATCGCCGCGATGCCATTCAGTGCCGCATTGTCATTTGTCAGCAGCACTGGACTGGGTACACTGCCCCAACTCGTCCCATCAAAATGAAGAATCATCGGCTTCAGGAGGCTACGGCAGTCAAAGGAGAAGCCTACTGCCCATACATTGGCGCGGCTCAGTTCTGCCACGCCGTTCACCACGTTGCCCGTGTTCGCGCCCTGACACGGAGGTGTGGAGCCGGGATTAGGGCTTGGCACCACCGTCCAACGCGCGCCGTCCCAGTGCTCGGTCAATGTTCGGGCTCCGTTGAGCTGATTATCGCTCTGAAAGCCCACCGCCCACGCTTCACGGGCAGAGACGGCGGCCACGGCGTTCAGCGTGTTGCCGGCAATGGTGGGGCTCGGGCTCGGCACCACTTTGAAAATCGGATTTTGAGCACTGAGTTGGCTAACCGCGCCTGATAGCATCAGACCCGCCATCAGCCCGATCCACGCAGCACGCCCCCAACGTGATCCCGTCGCATACCTCAGAATTTCCATAGTTCACCTCACAATTGAGTTAGCCCTCCGGCGGCTTCATCTTTCAGACGCGGCAGGACCCCTGTGAATTGTCATTTTGTTGTAAAAGGATCGGGCAGGACGGCTTAGACCTTTGTGACTCGGTGTGGGGCTTGCGCGGCGCCCGGCATAGGATCTGCAGCAGCCCACGACAAAACCAGAGCGTTCTACCGTGAAAGAGGGCTGTGACACGCGTCACTGAGAAAACAGCCCGCAATACAAAGAATAAGGCCAGCTCTTCGCAGCAGATTGTCGGAGGCGACCATGGGCCAACCATCCTTTCGTTTACGTGCTTTTGCGCCGCGGCAGATTGAAACCCGCGTCGGTAGGCAAAGGGTCGGGATTGCCGCCTGGCTCGAGACTGAAATCAGCCAGATTCTGCGGCGGCTGAGACGCGCGCCCATGTTTACGGCAGCAATCCTGGTGACGCTGGCGGTCGGCATCGGGGCCAACACGGCGATCTTCAGCGTCCTGGAGGGTGTACTGCTGAAGCCTCTGCCGTATCCCCATCCCGAGCAGTTGGTAAGCGTGGCGATGTCGGCTCCGGGGCTCAACTTCCCGGAAGTGCCGCTGGGGCCCGCATACTACTTTGTGTTTCGGGATCAAAACCACAGTTTCCAGGATGTCGGCCTCTATCATCACGATTCCGTCAGCGTAACCGGCTTGGCAGAGCCGCAAAAGGTGGAGGCGGTGCTGGTGACCGACGGCACGCTTCCGATGTTGGGCATTCCCCCGATGCTGGGCCGCTGGTTCAATCGCGCCGATGACTCGCCCGGAAGCCCCGAAACGGTGATGTTGACGTACAGCTATTGGCGCCGCAGCTTCGGCGGCGATCCCTCGGCGCTGGGGCGAAGCATCCAGGTGGACGGGAAATCGCGCCAGATCATCGGCGTGATGCCGTCGCACTTTCACGCCTACGATGGAGACGATCCCGGGCTGATCCTGCCTTTCAAGCTCGATCGCAGCAAGGCATTTCTTGGGAATTTCAGCTTTGCAGGCCTCGCCAGACTCAAGCCGGGAGCCACCCTTGCGCTGGCCAATGCCGACGTGGTGCGTATGCTTCCCATCGTCGATCGGACTTTTCCGCCGCCGCCCGGCTTCAGTGCGAAGATCTTCGAGCAAGCGCACATCGGCGCGAACGTGCGGCCCTTAAAGCAAGACGCGGTGGGCGACCTGGATAAGCTTCTTTGGGTTCTGATGGGCAGCATCGGCTTGGTCCTGCTGATCGCCTGTGCGAACGTCGCCAACCTGCTTCTGGTGAGGGCCGAAGGACGCCAGCAGGAACTGGCGATTCGGGCTGCGATGGGCGCCACTCGCAGCAGGATTGCCGCCGAGCTGCTGTTGGAAAGCGTCATTCTGGGCCTCACGGGTGGCGTCCTGGGACTTGCGCTTGCCGACGCTGCCCTGCGCGCCCTCGTCGCCATGGCGCCGGCGGGCTTGCCGCGCCTTGGTGACATCGGGATTGACCTGCCGGTGCTGGTGTTCACGTTCGGTGTTGCGCTGGTGGCGAGCCTGCTGTTTGGTTCCATTCCCGTCCTGAAATACGCGGGCGTGCATTTGGGAACCGGTCTCCGCGAGGCGCGCACCGTGAGCCAGAGCCGGGAACGGCATCGCGCTCGCAACGTGCTGGTGGTCGCCCAGGTGGCGCTGGCACTGGTCCTGCTGATTTCATCAGGCCTTATGATTCGCACCTTCCGCGCCTTAACTGACATCCAGCCCGGATTCTCGCGTCCCGAGGAGGTCCAGGTATTCTGGGTGGCGATCACTGAGGCGGACGTCGCCTCTCCTGAGCAAGTTGTACGCATGCAAGAGGAGATTCTGAAAAAAATGGAGGCGATTCCCGGTGTCTCGTCCGTGGGCATTGGCCATGGCGTCCCCATGAACGGGGACCACAGTTTCAATCCTCTTTATGCCCGCGACCGCACCTACACCGAAGGGCAACTTGCGCCGCTACGCGACTTCAGGTTCATCGGGCCCGGGTACTTCGCGACGCTGGGTATTCCATTCGTCGCCGGCCGTGACGTCACTTGGAGTGAAATCTACAATAAGAGACCTGTTGCGATCATCAGCGAGAACGCGGCGCGCGAATACTGGGGCAGCGCCACGCAGGCTCTTGGCCGGCAGGTGCGGTCGAGCCCCAACGACGACTGGGCTGAGATTGTGGGTGTGGCGGGCGACGTCTATGACGAAGGTGTGAATCAGGACCCTCCGCCTTCGGTCTACTGGCCCATCCTCATGAGGCATTTCTGGGACGAAGAGCCCATGGTGCGGCGTGACGTGGCCTTCGTCATCCGCAGTCCCCGCGCGGGCTCGGAGAGCTTCATGAAAGAGGTCCGGCGAGGCGTGTGGTCCGTGGATTCCAACCTGCCGTTGGCGGGCGTCCAGACTCTCAAAAACCTCTATGACAAGTCGATGGCGCGCACCTCGTTCACACTGGTAATGCTCGGGATCGCCGGAGTCATGGCCCTGCTGCTGAGCATCGTGGGCCTGTACGGCGTTATCGCCTACTCGGTTTCGCAGCGCACCAAGGAAGTGGGCATTCGCATGGCGCTGGGCGCGAAGCAGCGGGAACTGACAGACTTGTTCGTAGGGCAGGGATTAGTGTTGGCCGGCGTGGGTATTGCCTGCGGGCTGGGCGCGGCCTTTGCCTTGATGCGCCTGATGACCTCTCTGCTGTTCAAAGTGAAGCCCGCGGATCCCTTCACCTACATCGCGGCGTCTCTCGGGCTTGTCGCCACCGCGGTGCTCGCCAGCTATCTGCCGGCGCGGCGCACTGCCTCCGTGGACCCGGTTGAGGCTTTGAGGGCGGAGTAGGATCGAAGCCCCCCACGTAAGCCTTTCCCTCGATCAAGGTGGTCCTCGACCCATCTCTCCCAGAATTGTGCAGGCGCGCCAGGCGGTGGGCTTCAGTCAGGCTCAGTCCTACCTCCCCGGGGATTGCCTCCTTTCAGCCCGGCCAGTTTCGAGGGCGGGATGCGGCACGGAGCATCGCGCGCACACGCGCTCTATCGAACTCTGGCCTGCTTATCAAAACGCCGCTAGGCATGATACGCTGTCGGCCCCGCTGCCACTATTTGTGGACAGCGTTTCGGAGGAAGCAGCCGCCGATCGCGCGTCCAGGGATGCCAATCGGTTTGCGGCAAACACTTTTCGTCCAAAGGAGAAAATGATGACTCACCTTGAGGTTCGTTTCGTGGGAATATCCGCGCGCCACACGGCCCTTTGGGCCGTTCTGGTTGCGGCGATGGCGGCGTTTGCCATAACCGCGTCTGCCGTTCAGCCGCAGATGACCGTCACCCAACTGGGCTCCGGCGCGTGTACGGCTGGCTACTACTATCCGAGCGTGGATAGCACGGCCAAGAAGGTGGCATTCACTTCTTTCTGCGATCTGGTCTCCGGCGGGAACACCGACGGAAACAGCGAGTTGTTTGTGATGAACATCAACGGAAGCGGCCTCACCCAGTTGACGTCGAGTGTGGGTGGAATCGGAGTGATGAACCCTCAAATGAGTTGGAGCGGCCAGAAGATTGTGTTTGCTTCGGACCGCGACCTGATTCCGGGGAAAAACGCCGACGGCAACTTCGAAATTTTCACCATCAATGTGGACGGTACCGGCCTCGCTCAACTCACCAACACCACGGGCGGCAGATTTGTTTACGGCTTCCAGGGCAACACTGAGCCTTGCTTTGATCCCAAGGCTTCGAAGATCGTATTCTCGTCTGACCGCGATCTCGTCCCAGGAGGCAATTCGGACGGGAACAACGATCTCTTCATCATGAACGTGAACGGCAGCGGACTCACCCAGCTCACGGCAACCACCAGCGGCTGGGGTGTGGCGGGCGGCTGCCTGAATGCCAACGACACGCAGGTGATTCTCGACTCTGACCGCGATCTGGTGCCGGGAGGAAATGCCGACGGTAACTACGAAATATTCACGGTGAAGGCGAACGGAACCGGCTTCGTCCAGCTTACCAACACGACCAGTCCCGCCAGCGGGTTCGGAAACGTCGGTGCACACTGGACGTCCGACGGTAAGACGGTGTTTTTCCGCTCCGATGTCGATTGGATTGGAGGCAACCCGGATGCAAACCAGGAGATCTTCCGCATGGACGCTGACGGAACAAACAAGGTGCAGATGACGAGCAGCGCCGGAGGCTTCGGGAGCACGGCGTGGGGCATCACGATGGATGGCAAGACCCTGGCCGTGGAATCGGACGCTGATCTCGTGCCGGGCAACAACCTCCACCACAACGGACAGATCTTCACCATCAAGCTTGCGCCGTAAGCTGCCACGCCAATTGAACTGCGGTAGCGCAGGGCCAAAGCCAGGCCCTGCGCTACGCCCGCTTCATTCGCTGTTCATCGCGACGCCAGTGCCAGCAACATCAGTTCTGTCCCGTCCCGGAGAGCGACACGGTTTGCGGGCTGGCGCCTCCCGAGTCGGAAATCGACAGAGTCCCGGATGCAGGTCCGGCGACAACGGGGTCAAACGTAATCGTCACGGTGCAGCTTGCGCTCGCCTGGAGCCGCGACTTGCACGTGGTGCTCTCGGTAAAGTCGTCGGCGTTCGCACCACTGATTTCGATGCTGCTGATGGTCACCGTAGTGCTACCGCTATTCATAAGCGTTACCGTTTGGGGAGCGCTCTCTTGGCCCACGGTTACGGAGCCGAAGCTCAGGGTGGCTGGAGTCAGGGTCACTTGAGTGCCGGTGCCACTGAGTGAAACCGTTTGGGGGCTGCTTGCCGAGTTATCTGCGATCGTCAAGGTACCGTTCTCAGTGTTGACCAGCGTGGGCGTGAAGGTCACGTTGAAGCTGCAGTTCGCGCCCGCTGCTACTTCAGAGCCGCAGGTGTTGGTTTGAGCGAAATCACCGTGCATCGTGATGCTAGTAATGATGAGTGTTGCGGTCCCGGTGTTGTTTAGGGTGACCGTCTGCGCCGGACTAGTTGTGGTGAGAAGCTGTGTGCCAAAAGTCAGGCTCGCAGGCGAGAGGAACACATACGGGTCGTCGCTCCCGCCGATTCCTATGAGCGTCACCGTTTGCGGGCTGTGAGGGGCATTGTCGCTCACGCTAAGGCTTGCGCTTGCGGTCCCCGACACCTTGGGTAGGAACCTCACTGAAACCGCACAACTGGCAGCGGGCGCCAAGCTTGCCTTACAGGCATTGGCTGCGGCAAAGGCTTTGCTGCTTGAGCCGGTCACGCTGACACCGCTTAGGGTGAGCGCGGTATTGCCGATGTTCGTGATAGTCACGGTATCGGCCGGGCTGGCGGTGCCCACATTCTGGTTGCCAAAGTTAACGCTGACCGGATTGAATCCAACGTTAGGGCTGGGTATGAATTTGGCGATGTATCCATCCTCGATGCCGCCAAAGGTCGTCTGGAACGTAGCGCTTGTTACCGGAAAGTCGGTGGAGTCGGTGAAGCCTGTGATGAAGACGTTCGGTGGCTTCTTCGCGTCCAGGGCCAACGTGCGGGTGGCGTGGGCGAACTCGTACTGGCTGCCGCCGAGGTAGGTGGAATAGGCTAGCGACGAGCCGTTGGAACTGACCACCGCGAAAACGGCGTCTGAGTTACCTCCGAAGGTACCTTGGTACGTGTCCTGAGTCAGAGGGAAGTCATAGGAAAACGTGTTGGCGTGAAGATAAGCCTGCCCGGAACTGTCGATCGCGACCGAGACAATGCCGTCGTCATCGCTGCCGCCGAGGTAGGTGCAATAGAGCAAGGCCGACCCGGAAGGGTTGAACTTAGCGAGATAAGCGTCGTGGAAACCCCCAGCATACACCGGCTGCAAGGCCCCTGCGGTGACCGGGAAATCAGTCTCCCAAGTGAGACCGCCCACGTATGCATCCCCAGCCGAATCCACGGTAATTGCAGCCCCGCAGGAGGGGCACGGCGTTGTGCCGGCGCCGCTTCCTCCCAGGTGAGTGGAGTAGCTGAGTGCTGTCCCGGTCTTATTCAGCTTGGACACGATGGTACCCTGCGGCGCGTTCAAAGTCGTCTGGAAGGCGCCCGGCGTGATAGGGTAATCCGTCGACTCCGTGTAGCCCGTAAGATACACGCTTCCGTACGGGTCGAGCGCCAGAGCGTAGCTCACGTCAGTACTACTGCCGCCGAGATAGGTCGAGTAAATGAGGCCAGTCCCGTTCGGGTTCAGCTTAGTTACGAAACCATCTGAGGTGCCACCGCGGCACCCGCCGCCGCACGTGGGCTGGACCACGCCGGTGGTGACCGGGAAGTCAGTGGCTTTCGTCCAGCCGGTTACGTAAGCGTCACCGAAGCTGTCAAGCACCAGCGCGTTTGCTTGGGTCAAGTTGTTGCCGCCAAGATAAGTGGAGTAGACCAAGCCGGAGCCGGTGGAGTTGAGCTGCATCACGAAGCCCGAGCCACTCGCGCAGCTACCATCGGGACAGGAACCTTGGAAGGCTCCCTGCGTCACCGGAAAGTCCGAGGAAAAGGTCTGGCCGGCAATGAAGGCGTCTCCGGCGGCATTAATGGCGATGCCGAAGCCATAGTCCGATAAGCTGCCGCCCAGGTAAGTGGAATAGAGCAGAGCGGTTCCGCTCGAATTCAGTTTGGTTACGAAAGCGTCGTAGGCGCCGTTCGCGCATCCGCCCCCACATTCGGTCTGGTAGGCCCCGGCCGTTACCGGGAAATCGGTGGAGTCAGTGTAGCCAGTCAGATAGACATTGTCGGAGGTATCGACGGCAAGGCCCTGGGCCTCGTCATCCAGGAGTCCGCCGAGATACGTGGAAAAGCCGAGCGTCGGATCGATCACGAGCGGGCGACTATGATCGTAGTTTCCGAGACCGAAGGCGACGTGACGGCCGTTAATCCGGAAACTCCCCGCAATACGCTCCTTGCCTTCAGGACCGCGCTGATAAACGATCGGTTTATGAAACCGCACCTCGCATCCGGCGGCCGTGATGACCAAGTCGCCCGTGACCCGGTCGAGATGCAGGCGGCGAACTCCCCCGAAATCAAGCCCAATTTGGCCAGCACCCGCGCCGGGCGCCACTACGAAATCGTATTCCAATTTGCCTTGGTCACCGTAATAAACCAAGTCCACCCCTGGGTAGACGCGCCGATAGCGCACGTCGGCGTAGTTGGGAACGTCGAGCTCCCATCTGGATGGATCACGGCCACGCAGATAGTTACTCCGGCCCGGAAGTTGCGCCTCCCCCTCAACTGACACGGCCGAGTTAGCTCCAGCCAGCTTCATGCGCAGCACGGAAATCTGTGGTGCCAGGTCCCTGGCCGTCGTTCCGCGGGCGCCGCGTCCGCCGGACTCGGATGCGCGAATCTGGCCCAGTTTGGATGCAGCCTCGAGTCTCGAGAACCTATGAAGCACGAGTACTGCCTCGACGCGAGTAAGAAGCAGAGTGTAGCCAGACCCGCGTGCCAGAAACCGTACGCCGGGATCTGTCTGGCCGAGATTGGCCTCGAAACTCAGGGGAAGCTTCCCATAGCTATGGACCACCGCTTCTTCGGTGGCGTGGTCGGGTTTGGGACGATTAATGAGCTGAGTGAGAGGGCCAGCTTGGGCGGCAAACGGCGGCCCGAAAGCAACCAGCGCGATAACCAGCCCGTGAAGATTGAGCTTGAACCTTCGGTGGATTGCCTGCTTCGACTCCATAAATCCCCCTCCCGCCGCACCCCTCAGAAGTGCTGAGGCCATTCCCGCGCCCACGCTCTGACGCGCTACCGCGTCGCCAGCGCCAGCGCCTGAGTGGCCCAATTCGTAGCTGCAGCCGAAATGAACTGGTCGCGTCCGTGCGGAAAGCCGCTCTCAAAATAAGGCTGGATGCGCAGCGCGTGCGTGTGGACGTACCAGGAGCCGTCGGCAAGCTGGGTACTGAGCAGGAATTTCACCCCGCGCCGATAGGCCGGGTCTGAAGTCGGGAGCGCCCCCGATTCTTCCAGGGCCACCAGCGCCTCTCCGGTGGCGTACCCGTCGCTCTCGAGCGATCCAAGCTGCGCCCAGCCTCCGTCAGAGCGCTGCCTGGCGAGCAGGCCTTTTGCGGTGCGGTCAATCGACTGCTTGTTCGCGCGCGCCCATCCCATTCCGAGAAGTTGAAATGACATGTCGTCGGTGGTCGCCGGCCGCGCGCGCTCGAGCCATACGGCTGCGCGCCGCACCGCACCGGCGCTGCCCGCGGTCTTCCCGCCGTAGATCTGAATGGCGTGCATCGAGGCCGCCGTCGTCACGAAGTCGCTCGACTCAATCGGCGGCCGATGCGCCAGAATGAACCAGTGCCCGTCCTGCTGTTGATGGTCTACGATGTAGCGCACGATGGCGTCAGTAGAGGGGTTCGGCGCGAAGTTCGCGGCGGCCAGCTCCAGGAGAATATAGCTCATGGTGTCCGAATCTCCGGGGATGCCCACACCCAGCAGCTCGCGATCCCTCCAGCCGTCAATGTAGTTCGCAATCGTTTTCACATCGCTCTCGGTAATCGCCTGGTTCACGGGGAATCCGCTCTTGCTTGCGGCCGCCACGGTCATGGCCGTGAAAACATTGTTGTGGCAGGAAACGCAACCCGATTTCTTCATGAAGGTCTCGTCGTTCGATTGCAGCAGGGGCAGGCTGCGTTCCACCGCCGCGCGCACCGACTGCGCCGGCGCGGGCCGAACCTCTGCCGCGGCGAAAGGAACGCCGGGCTTGCCTCCGGCCTCGATCAGCGCCTTCGCCACCGGGTTCATGCCCCGGCTTTCGGCGTAGTCCAGCGCTGTATGCCCTTGCGGATTTCTGGTATTGACGTCTGCGCCGAGCTTGATCAATTCCCTAATCGCATCCACCGGAATGTCATCCGAAGCCGCAGCCAGCATCAGCAGCGAATTGCCGTCCGGATCTTTAGTATTCGGATCGGCCCCGTGTTGCACGAGCATCACCGTGAAGCGCGCGTCGCTGAGAGGTGGTGAGAGATACGCGGCCGTTTCGCCCAGCTCTTCCTTGTTGAGCCGGCTGATGAGCAGGTCTGAGCACTCCCTGCAGCCTGCCAATAGCGCGTTGGACAAAGCTGCGGTGCTGGCCGCGCCCACGTCTGCTCCGTGCGCGATGAGCAACTTCATGATGTTCGCGTCACCCACATAGGCGGCCTCCGCCAGTGGAGTGACCTGTACGCCGAGGCCCGGCGACTGGGCCGACGGGTTCGCGCCATGCTTAAGAAGCAACTCGACCACCCCGGAATTCCCGTACTTTCCCGCCGCCACCATGAGTGCGGTGCGCTTGCCACTCGATTGCACGTTCACCTGCGCGCCGTGTTCAACAAGTAACCTCGCCTTGTCCAGGTCGTAAGCCGCCCACATCAGCGCCGTCGCGCCGTCGTTGTTGGCAAGGTTCGGGTCGGCTCCTCCGGCCAGCAAAGCGCGCACTTCAGAAGTGTCTCCGTAAAGCGCCGCGTACATCAGCGGTGTTGAGCCGCCTTCGCCCTTCAGGTCGCCGATCTTGGGGTTCGCACTCAGCATTTTCTGGAACAGCGCGCGGTCTCCGTTGCGAATAGCTGCCATCATGCGTATGGCGTCGGGATTCGGCGGCGGCAGCGGCGCTTCGCCCGAGTACTTGTCGGGCCAGACGGCGCCCTGGTCAATCCACTCTCTGATCGTCTCGACCTGCGCCGCGGTCAGGGAGCCCGTCATCGGCATTTTCGGGCCGTACTCGCTGCCGATCAGCCGGAGATAAAGCCGGCTGGCGGCGCTGTTGCCCGGCCCAATGACGGCAATCGTGCCGCCGCGCATGGCGTCGCTGCGGCGATCGAGCCGGAAGCCGGCCATCTGCTGTGACGGCCCGTGACAGCCGTAGCAATTGGCCTGGAAAATAGGTTGAACGTCGCGACCGAAGTCGACTTTAACGGGCGTCTGAGCGAGCGGCGCCCCGCCCGCGCACGCAAGCAGGATTGTTACAGCGAATCGCCTAAACATGACTCCCCCCTAGGTTCATGTAACGGTCGCTAACAATTCGAAGCGGAATCGCGCCTTTGGCCTTCAAGGCACCGGTAGTATACACCGAAATGCCCGTCATCTCGCGCGCTATGTAACCTTAACGGGCACCGCAGGTGCTTTGGAGTGCGGCAGCTTGCTGCCGCTTTCCTCAGGCCAGCTTGCTGGCCGAGTCGGCACTCGTCTGTCTAAATGTATGCAGGCTCGCGAGCAAGCTCGCGCGGTGAAAGCGGCAGCAAGCTGCCGCACTCCAAAGCGCTTTGCGCCTTTTCAACCACAGTCGTGAGCACAAGACTCATGGAGTCTCTAATCGGAATGAGATAGTTCGAGGAGGGTTGTTCAAACAAGCGGCGAGATCAGTTGATATGCCGCGGGAACAACCGCCGGTCCTATTCCGCCCGCAGCGCTTCCATCGGTGAAATCAGACTTGCCCGAAAGGCAGGAATCGATGACGCTAGTAGTGCGGAAACCCCCAGCGCGACGATGGCAACCAGCATTACAACTGGATTGTACGGATTGAGTCCGTAAAGCTGGCTACCGAGGAATCGTCCTGCCGCCAGCGCGACCGGGGTGCCGACAACCAGACCGACTAAGACAAGCGTGAACGCACCCCGAAGGATCAGGCCAGCCGCCTGTGCACGAGTTGAGCCCAAGGCCAGCCGCACTCCGATTTCGTTGGTGCGGCGTCCGGCGTTATAGGCGGTTACTCCATACAGGCCGATCGAAGCCAGGACGAGAGCGAGAAGTCCAAAGAACGACGTGAGCCATGCAATCAGCCGCTGCTGCCGGAACTGGCCGGCGACCTGTTCCTGAAGAGGTTGAATCGAGACGATCGGCAGACGGGGATCCACGGACGCCATGGCTTGGCGTACTTGCGCGAGTGACAGGCTGGCTCCCGGCGCGGTTACAATCACAATGTCGTGGAGGAAATGTGAGCCTGGATCAGGGTCCTTCTGTCCGTTGTTGAAGATGTCGTACTGCGCTTCGGGCAGGAAAAAAAACGGACCGATCGGCTTATCGAAATTATCAAGATAGCGGGCGTCCTGGGCCACGCCTACAACCTCGTAGTCATGCGATCCCGGAGACACATCGTGGCGTCCGAAATACCTTCCGACGGGATCCTCGTTCTTGAAGAACTTGCGCGCAAAGGCCTCGTTGATGACTGCCACGTGCTGTGAATTCGCCGTGTCCCGCGCGGAAATGCCGCGTCCCCTGAGGATGGGATTTCCTGTGGCGTCGAAATATCCCGGCGTGACTCGATCCCAGAAAGCAAAACTGTCATCGCGCGGGCCGGGCGCCGGCTGCCCATCCACCCAGACGCCGCCGCCCCAATTGTTGCCGCTTAACGGCGAATACATGGCGACGGCGACAGCCGATACGCCAGGAACGCTCGATAGGGAATCGTGGATGCGATCGTAAAGTAGCGTGAGTTGATCCGGCCGATAACCCGCGAGCCGGGGGTCGATGCTGACGATGGTGCGCCGATCCTGGGCGAAACCGAACTTCTGGTTCTCGAGATTGCGCAAGGCAGCCGTCAGTAGTCCGGACGCTACCAGCAGCACCAAAGAAAGCGCGGCCTGCAGCACCACCAACGTCTTGCGGGGCAGTGAGCCCGCGCGTGCGGTGGATCGGCCGGCTCCGCGCAAGGCTTCGATGGGATCCACGCGCGTGGCCATCCACGCCGGAGCGATGCCGAACGCGATTCCCGTTGCCAATGAAACGCTGAGAGCAAAGGCCAGCACAGGCAACGATGGCGACGCGCTGATGGGTACGCCACCGAGACCGGGAACGCGAGGGAATACCAAGTCCAAGATAAGGCGCGTGCCCGCAAATGCAATCGCGAGACCCGCCGCACCTCCGGCGATTCCGAGTATGACACTCTCCGTGAGCGCCTGCCTCACGAGCCGCCCAGCCCGCGCCCCCAGCGCCATGCTCAACGATACTTGCTGCCGCCGCTCCATACCGCGGACCAGCATAAGATTGGCGACGTTCGCGCAGACGATGAGCAGCACAAACGCCGACACCATCATCAGGATCTGAAGCCAATGCTCATATTGGTCGCGCATGCTGCTGATACCGGAGCCTCCGGGACGCAGGAAAAGGGTCTGCTCGGGAAACACCGCGCGATCGTTAGCGCTCATGTCGCCCCAATGCGAGCGCAGCCACTGCTTGAGCTCCACACGCATGTTGGCCTCTATGGAGGCCGGATTCGCACTCGGCCTGATGCGACCGATCAGATCCAGCCATGAATTCGCTTGGTTCAGGTCGCTATCGGTTTCCACAAGGGGTTCGGTGTTAAGCGGCAGAAAGAAATCGGGTGGAATGGCGCGCAGCTTGTCCCCGAAAAAAGCCGGCGGAGCAATCCCCACCACGGTCACGGGCTTCTCGTCGAGATTGAAAACGGCGCCGATCACCGAAGGATCCGATCCATACCTTTCTCGCCAGAGGCGGTAGCTCATGACGGCCACAGGCGAAGCGCCGGGTCGATCGTCGTTCGGGATCAGCAGCCGTCCGGCATACGCCCTGATGCCGAACATGTTGAAGTAATTACCCGATACGAATTCCCCGGAATAGCTTTGGGCCGACTCCTTGGCACCGGAACGCCGCACGCCAAACAAGGCCCCGCCTGCCTGGAACGCAGCCAATTCAGAAAGGCCCTGGGTCTTGTCCCTGAAGTGTTTGTAGAGGTCGTACGAGACAATCGAAAACTCTTTGTCCTGACTGTATGCAGGCCAGTAGCAGCAGCGTGCTTCGGTTCCCAAACGATACAGTTCGTCAGGATTTGCCACGGCCAACGATTTCAGTAAGACGGCGTCAACCAAGGTAAAGATCGAAGTAGTTGCGCCGATGCCGAGCGCCAGCGTGAGGACCACTGTGACGGTGAAAGCGGGCGAGTTTCGCAGGCGCCGCAGCGCATAGCGCACGTCCTGCAGCAGTGTTTCGATTGCTGGCATTCCCCGTCGTTCGCGGTAGTCCTCTTTTATCGCTTCGACCGCACCAAACTTCAGCAGCGCTTGGCGCCGCGCCTCATCCGGAGGCAGACCCGCGCGAAGGTTGTCCTCGGCTTGCAGGGCGATGTGCTCCTGGATCTCCGACTGCAAGCGGTCTTCATCCCTGCGCGTTCCGGCCCACGAAGTTAGCCGCCTGACGAATCGCCTGAGTGTTTTCATTTCAGATCCTCTGCTTTCACCGCGAAGAATCGACCGATGATGGCCGCCGTCTGTTGCCAATCGCGCGTCTCAGCCTGCAGCTGTTTACGTCCCACTCGCGTCAGCCGGTAGAATCGCGCTTTGCGGTTATGTTCCGAGGCGCCCCACTCCGACGCAATCGACCCTTCCTGCTCCAGCTTCAAAAGCACCGGATAAAGCGTGCCCTGGTTGACAGCCAGCAGGTCGCCGCTGATCTGCTCGATGCGCCGGGCGATGCCGTAACCGTGCAGCGGCCCCAACACGTCCAGGGTTTTGAGCACCATCAGCGCCAGGGTGCCTTGCAGCACTTCTCTTTTTTGCTTGTTCTCGTCCATTGGGTTTCCCAAAGGAAGCATGCCACATTTTCTTTGGGAAAACAACAGGAAGGTGGGGAAGGGGTTTCCTGGAGCGCCACCAAAGCTTGGCGCTCCAGGGGAGTGCTAAAGTTCAGTGCCTTTCGGACTTTTCGGGTTTCGCCCCGGGCCGTGCCTCAGGGTGCGACTGCTCCCTCGGAGGAGGCGTGGCGTGCGGCAACGCCTCGCGGTCACGCGGAGGACCCGCAGGCTTGCCTTGCCGCAAGTTTTGCACCTGTTGTGGTTCCAACGGCCGCCCCGGATCATGTTGGTACGCCGGCTCACGTGCTGCGAAAGATGGCTCGCGCGGCGGAGGGGGAGTCCTGGTGATGAAGGTCGGCCTGGCCGCAGACGGGCCACCCGGAACGGGCCGGGGCGCCTCGTGAGCCTCCGGCGCAGGGTTGGCCGGCCGGCCGCTTGGAGGCGGCGTTTCATGGGTAATCGGCGGAGCCGGCCTTTCTGTCGGCGGCGCCATGTGCGTAGTTACCGGAGCCGGCCGCTCTGCCGGTGGCCCGCTCTTCGCGGCTTGCGGCAAGGCTCTTTCGGGCGGCAGACCGGTGACTCTCGCAACGCGCACCGGCGGCGCTGGAACGGGCGCTCTGCCTGCGAACACCGCGGTTCGCGCAGGAGTGATGCTGGGGTGCGCAATCACCTGCGCCCTCGCGAATTGCTCAGGCGCCACCCTTACCATGCTGTGGGCCACGGGTTGACCTCTGCGGAAGGCATCTCCTGAGATAGCGGTGACGGCAACGGTCCGGTTCTCATAATGAATGTTGTTGACGTTCACCACGCGGCCGTTGTTGATGTAATTGTTTATGATGGTTACGTTCCGAACGTTAGTCACGTTTACTTGTCTCAGATACGTGGGTCCGTAGTGATACCAAGGAATAAACGGATCTCTCGGACCAAGCGGGAACCAGGCCGCAAGCCCGACGCCGCCAATCCCAACACCTACTGAGAGGCCGCCTCCACCCACAAAGGCCACCAACGCCGGGGCATACACCGGCACCACCGCAACCGGCCCCGGAATCCATCCCCAACGCGTTCCGATGAAGGCCCAGCGGCCGTAGTGGAACGGGCAGTAACCCCAGGGCGCGTCGTCCACCCACGTCCATCCCCAGGGCCCAATCCAAACCCAGTGGCCGAAGCGGTAGGGTACCCATCCCACAGCAACGCCTGACGGATACCACACCGGGCCATAATCGGGAGCAGTTGACCATTGGCCATACTGGTCCAGGTCCTCGGCTCCTGGAACGTCCGGATTCACGTATTGCCGCGACCGGAACGACTGGATGCGGCGGTCGCGCCCCTGGCACCACTGGTCAAAGCTGTCCTCGCCGGGGAAGTCTATGGAATTGACTTGGATGGGGCCGGTCCCCGCAAGCTCCACGGCTTGGCCGGCCATGATGGACTGGTTGGCCCCTCCGCCGGTAAGCGTCAGGCCACCGTCGTTGACGATCACCCGCGTGCCGCTGTTGGGGTCCACGTCAACCCGATAGGACCCGGCGCCTTGGGCCGTGAGCGCACCGTTGGGTGTATCGATCTCGACGGTGTTACCGGGAGGCATATTAAAGACAGTAACGCGGACGCTCCCTTGCCCGATGCCAAGCTGCATCAGTTGATCGTTGAGGTTCGCCATCGTCAAGTCGGTGGCGTCGGACATGCGGACGGCGAACGATCCTACCTCGAGCTCGGCTCGCGCGCCCTGATCGGTGTAAAGACGATCTCCGGTGGTGACGGTGTAATTGAGGTCTACCTGGCTCCAGTCGGTCTCGCCGCTGGGCTGGAGGGTGACGTTACCGCTCTTGTAGCTCAACCGGGCTGCTCGTCCAGGCGGATTGCTCTGGTCCTGGCCCAGCAGCGGTGCCGCCAGAATTAAAGGCAGCAGCAAGAGAACCAGCTTCATGTGCCGCTTACGAACCTGTGTGCTATTCATCATGAACCCAACCTCCAAGAAATACCATTTCAGGTCGTACCCAGCCCGTTCATTGTGTGGTCCCGCGGGACGCGGCCGGCTCACGCGTCCCTCCTGTGAACCCCTCCCCATCGAGGTGAGAGCACCCGAGATTCCAATTCTCTCTGATGAAATTTCAGCCCAATCATGTTGCAGGCCTTTAAGGACTTAGTGACGGAGTTGTGCGCGGACAGGGTCGGTGGCGGTCCAAGCGGCACTCACCAGCCGGGAAATCCATACCTTCTCGTAGCGTGAATGGTGCAAAGGCTCTGGCGAGGTGGTCCAGAACGGCCAGCAGCGGTGGCCGTTTTCGGCGTCACCTGCCGCCAGGCGCTTGCAGACGCGCGTGACAGCAGATTTCGGCTGATGGCGATGTCTGATGATTCTAAAGCGCTTGTTGCGCTCCTCAAAGATCCACCTTGGGTTCGTTTAGGTTCGTTTTAGGTTCGTTTTTTCAAGCTTTTGTTGATTCTAAATAACTTCTCGGGTTCGTTTTGCATTTGAGGCACACCCGAGGGGGTGCGCCGGTTTTGGGGTCATTTTCGCCGGCATTATGAGGCCACTTCGGCCAGAGCTGGGGTGGCCTCGGCGGCCCGTTCCTCGACGATCTCGAATCTGTTTTCGATCCTTGCAGTCTTGGAGATCATCGCTCCTACTGCGCAATACTTGGTCTCCGACAAGTATAGCGCTCGCTCGACGGCTTTGGGATCAATATCGCCGCGCAGGCGGTGCATGACCTGAACCCGTGTGAAGTAGGTTGGGTGCTCGGCATTCTGTTCGGCGCTCAGTTCCACCTCGTAGCGCGTCACCTTTTGGCGTTTCTTGCGCAAAATGCCGATGACGTCAAAGGCTGTGCAGCCTCCAAGCGCCAATAGCGCCAGCTCGATGGGCTTGGCGCCGGTGTGGCCCTCGGTATCGTCCATTACCAGCGCGTGGCCTGTGCCTGAGACTGCCACAAACTGCCTTCCGGGTCCGTCTGTATTCGTTAGCGTGAGCTTGCCTTCAACCATGGCTGTTCTCCTATGTCCGTTGCTTCCCTGTACCCAGTCTCAGTTTGCCACATGATCCATTGCTGTGATCTCACTCACCACTCGGCGCGAACGGCAAAGTCGAGCGCCCGTGTTAGCATGGAGGGCCGTGACCAGCTACTCGGTGGCTATTCGGAGCGTTTCGAGCCGCGAAGACTTTCGGCTTGTGTCGCCACCGCTCCGTGACCTCTGGGGCCAAAAGCCTTCAACATTGAGGCCACAGAGTCTCCGTGAACTCCGTGTTGAGAGGCTTGTAAGCACAGAGGGCGCCGAGGCCTTCGGTTTGGGTCCGCCAAAGGCCGCGCCAGACTAGAAGATCACGTAGATTGCTAAAGTCGCCGAAGGTCGACGTTAGCAACATAGGGCGTGGCACAGGCGAATCTGACCGCACCCGAGGCAAAGGAGTTTCTTCATGAGACAAATTGTGCTCGAGCAGCCGGGACGGCTGGTACCGGGTGATACTCCTCCGCCCGCTGCGGGCCCGGGTGAGGCCTTGGTGCGCGTGCGCCGGGTGGGCGTTTGCGGCACGGATTTTCACGCGTTTCACGGCGAACAACCGTACTTTACCTACCCACGAGTGCTTGGGCATGAGCTCGCCGTCGAGGTTGTTGAAGCTCCCGCGAACGACCGGGGGATCTCAGCAGGTGACGCCTGTGCTGTTGAGCCCTATCTGAACTGCGGCGGCTGCCATGCCTGCCGCGCGGGCCGCTACAACTGCTGCGAGAACGTGAGGGTGCTCGGAGTCCATACGGACGGCGGAATGCGGCAGTTCTTCGCGGTGCCGCTCGACCACCTGCACAAGTCGAATAAGTTATCTTTCGACGATTTGGTCTTGGTGGAACCGCTCACCATCGCTGCGCACGCCGTGAAGCGATCGGCTCTGGCAGCTTCTGAGACGGTGCTGGTGGTTGGAGCGGGGCCCATCGGCTTCGCGGTTACTCAGGTGGCGCTGGGATTGGGAGCGCGGCCGCGCGTCATCGAAATCGCTCCGGCGCGGCGCGGCCGGATCGCGCGCTTGGGCGTCGAAGTGCTTCCGGAACCCGATGAACGCCTCGCGGACGTGGTATTCGACGCGACCGGCAGCCTGAAGTCCATGGCTGGCAGCCTGTCTCGTGTGGCCTTCGGCGGACGCCTGGTTTTTGTGGGTCTGGCTCAAGGCGCCGTCTCCATGGATGATCCCCTGTTTCACCGTCGCGAGATTACCTTGCTGGCTTCACGCAACAGTGCGGGCCAGTTTCCCAAGGTCATCCGCATGATCGAGGAAGGCCGCATCGATACGTCGCCCTGGATTACCCGGCGGCTTGAACTGGAGCAGGTCCCGGCGCTTTTTGACGACCTCACCTGGCATCAGGAAGGCCTGAAGACGATGGTGGAAGTGGCATGAGGCATCGCCGGCCGCGTTGAAGCCAGGTTGAAGCTCGGGCAAACCGCCGTTCCGACGGGCCGGCTATACGCGGGGTCAAAATCGGCGACGTCCCCTGGGAGCGCGGGCGTCCCGCCCGTTCTCTCTCTACCACCCTTTGCGGGCGAGACGCCCGCGCTCCCAGCGTGCTGATTTAACGGAGGAGTGCGATCATGAAATTCCGCGGGCGGTGGCTTGCAAGCGTGCTTGGCTTTCTCTTACTCCTCAGCGCCGGTGCTGTGCTACGGGCGCAGGACCCGATCGGTGGTCTCAGCCAGCTCGAAGACTACCAGTCCGAACGAAGCAGCAGTTATGACCGGAGCGGCGGCAACGGCGATTACCGCAGTCTTAAGGCGGGCGAGACCCTGACCATTTTTGACGCCGACGGTCCGGGCGAGATTCGCCACATCTGGACCACGCTGCCACCCTGGTCAGAAGCGTACCACTTGAAAAAAGTGGTGCTGCGAATGTACTGGGACGATGAAGCGACGCCGAGTGTTGAGACTCCGATTGGCGACTTCTTCGGCCTCGGCCTCGGTACCTATACCGTTTTTCAATCGGCGCTCCTTGTGGTGGCACCGGACCAGGCGCTGAATTCCTATTTCCACATGCCATTTTCGAACCACGGGCGCATCACGGTGACGAACGAGGGAAGCAAGGAAATTTCGGATTATTACTGGAACATCGATTGGGTCAGGTTGCCGAGTCTGCCGCCGCAGACCGCATATTTTCACGCCCAGTACCGGCAATGCACACCGTGCCAGGGATGGTATAAGGGCAACTTTTACGGGAATGACTTTACGGAGGCTCGCAAGGATCCGCGCTGGCTGAACAAGTCAGGCGAGGACAACTACGTTTTCCTTGAAGCTCGGGGCGACGGCCAGTTGGTGGGAGTCACGCTCTCCGTCTTCGAAAATCAGTGGGGCGGATGGAACGAAGGCGACGAGATGATCTGGATCGATGGCGAGCCGGAACCGCGTATTCACGGTACTGGGGGCGAAGACTATTTCAACGGAGCTTGGGGCTTCTCGAAACTCTACTCATTCCCGCTCGTCGGGCTGACCGAATTTCATGGATGGGAGCCCGGCGCCCGGTTCTCAATGTATCGCTGGCACCTGGAAGCTCCGGTGAGGTTCAGGAAGTCCATCAGGTACACCATCGAGGACGGCCACGCGAATCTCCGTTCCGACAACCTCTACTCGGTGGCGTACTGGTATCAGAAGGAACCGCACGCGCCGTTCCCGCCGCTGCCACCGGTCGAACAGCGCATACCCAAATTTGAACCGACGGGCGGTCCCGGCCAGGACCCCAAGATGAAGTAGCGTTGTTCAGACCTCGGTGGCGCTTCCTTTTCCGCAGGCCATCACGTTAGACAGTAAACCGGAGGAATCGCGGCTGATCGCATTGCTGTAGCAACCGCGCCGGGAGAGAGGCCAACTGTAGTCGATTAGCTAATGAAGCCCGACCATCGCAGGTAAGCGCCGAGCAAAGCCTCCCCGCGCAGGCAGACGTAAATCGCGGCGGTAGCCAGAAAGCTGCCGTAGGGCCAGTGGAAGCGCCAGTAGCGGCGGCGATCGAACGCGACGAAGGGCAGCGCTACGAAAACAGCCAGCAGAGAGCCCAGCAGCACGGTCAGAAGCGTCAGGGGCACTCCAAAAAACACCCCCACCATCAACATCAGCATGACGTCACCGAATCCCAGTCCTTGGACGTGACGCACAACGTAGAAGATCTCACCTGCCAGGTAGAACAATCCGCCACCCACAGCCGCCCCGGCCACCGCTCCGGCGAACGAAGCTACTGAAGGCGGCGGCATGATGCCGATGAGATGCCACAGGGCCGCGAGCGGTCGGCTGTCAACAGGAACGAACCAACTAAACCCGAGGCCAAGCACGATGCCCGGCACGGTGACCGCGTGCGGAATGCGGCGCTCCGTGAGGTCCGTGAAAACAATGACGATCAGAATGAGGATGAGGACAGCGTCTCTGACGAACCCGGGACCCCAGCCGAGCAATTGAAAGGCCTCCAATAGCAGGCCAGCAGTCATAATTTCCACGATGGGGTAGATGAGCGAGATGCGTTCCCCGCAGTCGCGGCAACGGCCGCGCAAGAGAACGTAACTCAGCACGGGAATGTTGTCATACCAGCGGACGGGATGCTTGCACAGCGGACAATGGGAACGCGGGCGCACGATCGATGCCCGGTGGGGCAGCCGAAAGATGCAGACGTTCAGGAAACTGCCCAGAACCAGTCCGAAGACCAATACCAGAAGATAGGCCATCGCGTCATGCACTTCTGACAAGCTGATGAAGAGTTGAACGCGCCGATGCGGAAGGTCCGAGTCCGCGACCTTCCGGCGCCTGGAGTTCCATTTTCAACCTACTTTTCATAGGCGGCCCCAAACAAGCGTCTCTCAGGCCGCCACCTCGAGCAGACGCCGGTACAATGCCTCAGTCCGACGAACCATCGCATCGGCTGAAAACCCTTGCGCCCGCTCGCGGGCAGACGCACCGAATCGGCGAAGACATTCACGGTTGTGGGCGGCTGCCACCAAAGCTCGGGCGAGTTCGTCTGGCGATTCGGGAGCAACGAGCCATCCCGTAATGCCATCTTCCACGACCTCACTGAGGCCTCCCACGCGGCTCGCCACCACCGGTAAGCCGTGGGCCATCGCGAGCAGCGCTGAGGAACCCAGGCCCTCCGAGCGCGACGGCATGACGTACAAATCGAGGGCCGCAAAGAACGGCGTCAAATCATTCATCCAGTCGAGCACGCGGGCGCGGCCCGCTGCCTTACGGAGGAGTTCGAGGATGCGTGGCGAGTCCCGTAGCGGCCCCTCGCCCGCGAGCAGCAGGCGTGTGCCTGCCACCGAACTACTCACTTGCGAGAAAGCTTCCAGCAGTACGTCCTGGCCCTTTTCGAGCGTGAAGGCGCCGGCGTGTCCGATCACAAAAGCGTCCGCGGGAAGATCCCACCGGCGGCGGGCGTCATCCCGCAGTTCATCGCCGGGCAGCGCATCCGGAATCGTAATGCCATCCGGAATCACTTCTATCTTGACAGGCGGAATGCCCGCCCGCACCAGCAGATCACGCACGTACGCAGAAACCGCGATGATGGCGTGGCAGAAGGGACCATACTGCAGACGCTGTAATTCGAAGAGGCATCCCAACCCACGGGGCGTAAAGGTCACGCGCCGCGTAGCGACACGGCGCACGGGAAGGCCGAGGGAGGCTAGTGTACTCACCGTCTGTCCGCGGCCGTCGTGCGCGTGCAGGATCTCGAAACCGTCGCGGCGAAGCTTACGACGAAGGCGCAGTTTTCCCAGCAGCCTGCGCCGACGAAGAGCAAACACCTCAAAGCCTCGCTCCCTAGCGCGTTCTTCGAGCGCGCTGCCCCTGGGGCAAACGATGAGTTGCTGGTGACCGAGGTTACGTAATCCGCACGCAAGGAGGAGCAATTGCCCTTGCCCTCCGCGCAGTTCACGTCCGGTGTCAAGGTGAGTGATTTTCAGCGGGCCCTCGCTGAAACTACTGGGGGAACGCCGCCCGCAAGTCAGTCGGCGCTTCGATGAACTCTTGCGTAATGTAATATCTTCCGCTTCGACTCTGCACGATGCCGATCCCGATTTCTGTGTATTTCGGATTCAGAATATTGGCCCGGTGATTGTGCGCGAATCGAGGTTCGTTCATGAAAGCTGTCTCGGCGCCTTCAATACTATCAAAAGCGGCGATATTCTCTCCAACAGCCTGCCAGCCAATTCCAGCCGCCTTGACTCGCATCCCAGGCGATTTTCCGTCGGGATCGTCATGCCCAAAGTACCCGCGCATTAACATGTCACGGGAGTGCTCGCGAGCCACAGTGGCCAGGCTGGCATTCCACTTCAGAGGAAGCGCATGGCCTCGTGTCTCGGCCGCGTTGGCAGGGTCCAAGCGCGCCCGGTTGACAAGCTCCAACATCTCCGTCTCCAGGCTGGCGATGCCGGCCACGCGCGGCGCGTGCGCTGTTTCAGGCAAGGCCGCCTTCGGCGCGGTGCCGGAATCGCCGAAGTGATGCCACGCACCGGAGCCGCCCGGGCCGTTGGCCCCCGCCGGAGCCACATGACCAAAGTGTTGCCACGTGCCACTCGCCTCAGTCTGGCCGGGGGCAGCCCCGCAAACTAATGCCGCCCAAGCGAGTCCCGCGGCGATAAGTGCAATCTGTGCTCGAATCACGTTCACCCCTAAATCCCAGGTGCGTCCACCTCAGACGATTTCCGGCGCTCCCCGGTCATCAGGGCGCAGGCAACTCTAATGCCACTCTAACGAACGCACTGTCAATGAAGTCGCAGGAGCGAGTTGCCCCGCCAAAATGGCCGCATTAAGCCACCTCTGCCCCGCTTGCACCACCACCGTAGTGAGTTACCTCCTTCAAGAGCCAGCCGGCGATCTTCGATCAGCATGGCCCGAGAACATTAGCAAGCAACCGGCAAGCGAAGTCGCTGCCAGGGTCGTCATGATGTAGGCCGAGGAAAGGTGGGCAAGAGCTCCAGCCACCGATCCTCCGGCGAAACTGCCAAGAAACTGAAAGGTCTGGAACCCTCCAAGCGCCGTGCCGTAGGAACTTGCCGGCGCCGCGTGGCTGACGAGGCTGGGCAGGATCGGCTCCAGAGCCGTGAAGCCTACCAGAAAGAGCGTGCCGGGCACGAGCAGAGCCGCAAGCTTCTGAGGATTCAACCCTACCGCGGCTGGCGCGAATAACAGAACAGCGCTTGCCACCAAGATGAGGAAGGCTAGAGAGCCCAGCCCTCTTCCCCAACCGCGGTCGGCGCCGCGCGAGAATCCAAACATCGCCACCCCGCTGATCAGAAGCATCGGGATCAAGACCTCATTGTATTGCACCATTTCCAGATGATGGCGCCCGGTTGCAATCAGAGGGAAATTAAACCAGAACGCGGTCATAAAAATATTCATGAAGAAACCGCTGAAATCAAGCGCCAGCACGGCGGGCATTCGAATGATCTGCCGGAGTTGAACTGGGGCTGACGCGCGCGGCGCGGCATCGGGCAGGAAGAGCGCCAGCAGAACCACGGAGCCCACTCCCAATACGCCGGTCAGCACGAAAAGAAATCGGGTACCAAAGTGGTCAGACAGAAAGGGTCCGCCGATGACGCCCAACATGAATGAGGCCCCGATGGGGATGCCGATGACGGCCATGGCGGTGGAGCGACGCTCGGCCGGAATCGCGTCAGCCACGGTTGCGAAAGCAGTGGAGGTGATGGTTCCGACACCTTGCACGAAGCGCGCGGCAATCAGCTCGCCGATACGCATCGACGTAGGAAACCAGGCCGGCACCGCGCAGAGAAACGAGCCGACGCTGAACACCGCCATGCCGATCAGCAAGACCTTGCGGCGCCCGATGCGGTCTGAAAGGCGGCCCAGCGGAATCTCAAAACAAGCCATGGCCAGGCCGTAGCAGCCGAAGGCGAAGCCCACCAGGAAGCGCGAGTGCGTGAACTGAAGGCCGTAAAGCGTGAAAACCGGGAGAACCAGAAACAGGCCTAGCATTCGCAGGCCAACAGCGCCGGCCAGTGCCAGCAGGAGTTTCTTCTGGGCGACAGAAAAGGGAGCGGGCGTATTGAGTGTCCCAGTCGGCATCTTAAGGCGTCACAGAAATTCTTTTCCCGGCGGGCGGTTCGGCTTTCATCTTTTAGAATAGAATGTCCCGGCAAGGGATGTCAGCAGAAAACGAGATGCGATGGCGGGTCAGTTTAACGTAGGGGCGACCCTTGTGGCCGCCCATTTCAAGGCAGTGCTGTTACTGTTACTTGGGCGGCCACAAGGGCCGCCCCTCCGTCACTGGAGATCGAATGGAAAATCGTTCACTCATGTCTGACCCGCACGCTCTGCTGAACTGGTGTGTTTCCAAGACCGATGATCTGCTCGACTGCCTTCAACGGGCGGTCGAGATCGAGTCGCCGAGCGGCGCGAAGGCGGCGATCGACGAAATGGCGCGCTTTTTCGCGGCGGAGCTCAAAGCAGCGGGAGGGCAGGTCAAGCTGCTTCATCATGCTACCGCCGGAGCCGCAGTTCTCGCGGAATTCCCGGCCACGTCGCGTGACCCGGACGGGCGGAGAAGACCCAAGGCCAAACCGATTCTGCTGCTCGGTCACCACGACACCGTCTGGAAACTCGGTACTCTAGCTACGATGCCCTTTCGGGCGCGCGCCGGACGAGCCTCAGGACCCGGGATCCTCGATATGAAGTCCGGCATCGTCGGCGCAATCTGGGCGCTGCGAGCGCTCCGGGCGCTCGGGATTCCGCACAAATTGCCGGTGCGGGTATTTCTAAACCCCGACGAAGAGATTGCCAGTTTGTCCTTCCGCCGCCAAATCCTCGCCGAAGCCCGGCGCGCGCGGGCGGTGCTGGTTCTTGAACCGGCTGCAGGTGCAGGCGCACTCAAGACCTCGCGCAAAGGCGTGGGAGAGTTTCGCCTCACCGTGCATGGCCGGTCTGCGCATGCCGGGGTCAACCCTGAAGGCGGGGTTAACGCCGTCACGGAACTAGCGCGCCAGGTCCTTCGCATCGAGGAAATGACAGACGCGAAGCGAGGTGTGACGTTGAACGTAGGCCTCATCGATGGCGGCACGCGTTCGAACGTGGTCCCGGAGATCGCGCGCGCGCGCGTCGATGTGCGCGTGCCCCGCCTCGCGGACGGACGCCGCATCGAACGGCGGGTGTTCGCGCTCAAGCCCGTAAATCCGGAGGCACGACTGAAAGTGGAGGGTGGCATCAACCGGCAGCCCATGGAACGTATTCGAGCCGCAGCGCTTTTCGAACTAGCCCAGGACCTTGGCCGCCGGATGGGTTTGGATCTAACGGAGGCGTCTACCGGAGGAGGCTCCGACGGAAATCTTACGGCTGCTCTGGGCATCCCAACCCTGGACGGCTTGGGCGGCGTAGGCGACGGCGCCCACGCCCGCCACGAACACGTCGTGATTCGCGAACTGCCTCGGCGGGCAGCGTTGCTGGCGGCATTGATTGCGAGCCTGTAGGGGCACATGGCCATGTGCCCAGCCATGTGCCCCTACTGTCCGATCTGAAGATCGATCTGCGGATCGATGGGCAGCCGAGGCGCGCCCGCACCCTGGGCGGTGGCCTGAGCAATTGTGACACCACTCTAATCTCCCCACGCGATGCAAAATTTCTCAAAAATCCCAGTTTTCTATGCCTCCGCGAGGCACATAACCTGCCAAGCTATTGATTTGTTTGTACATTCCGGGCTACCACCGGTGTTTCTCACTTTTCTCATCCTTCTCGCTTGGGAATTCCAGGTTTTATCGAGCTCCGTCGCTTGTAACTGGCATATAACTCCGTACGTCACTGATTAGACTAAACATTCCGGCCTGCCACGAAATTTTGCCCGACCCCGCAGTTGTAACCGGTACTTTGGCAAGTGTAACCGTAACTTTGGGGTGACTTCGATGCCGGACGCGCCCGTGTAACATTCCTGTAACATAAGAAGGTGTGAAAAAATCCGATTGGCGGGCTGTAGCGGCGGTCTGTGACCGCCGAAGCCATTGATTCCTTCTATCCCTGGTTTGTGCTCGTTGCAGTAGCCTTCACTCCCGCAGGGCTGTGCGATTTAGGGTATCCGCGTCCTTTTCGGCAGGAAGCGAATCTCTACGCGCCGGTCCAACGCTTCTGCAATGCGTTTCAGGATTGAGAGCGAATGGCCCTCATAGTCGGCGTCCTCTAGGCGGCAGATGGCTGAAGCCGATGTTCCTACTCGTTCAGCCAGCTCGCGTTGGGACAAGCCCGCTTCGGTTCGCAGCTCGAAAATCTTCCGTGCCAGATCGGCATTGACAATTTCCTGTTCGTAGGCTGCGATCCGCTTGGGGTCGTTGCCCACGTAACGGTCGTAAAGAAACCGCACCGCATCGGACTGAAACGTTCTTCTTCTGTGATGCGCAAAGCTACGCCGGCTTGAAGGTGTAGCGCTTGAAATCGCTCTCGACTTTCCCTTTTCGCTGGATGGCACGGTTGATCTCGGCATTGGGAACTTCCCGTTCTTTGGTAATACCATGTGACAGCACCACTACCGCGCGTCCGGCGAAGAAGTACAGGACGCGGTAATGAACGCCCTGAAAGCTGGCGCGCAGTTCATAGATCTCATCTCTCAGGTAATCGGCTTCCGGCCTTCGAAGCTCGTTCCCAAGTTCCGCCAGACGGCTGATTCTTTGAGTGCATTTCAGTTGTACCTTTTCAGGCAGCTCGTCGAGCCATTCGACAAGCGGAAGCGAGCCGTCGTCGTCCCGGAAGAAATAGATTTCGGTTTTCGACAAGCCGCCACGCCCCCGATGTTCTCATTATTGAGAACGCATCGTCAATATACCAAAGCCACGGAGCGACCGCAAATCGCCTAAGATGGAAGCCTTGATAAAACTTGAGGCCCGAAGGGGCGCACTAACAAAGCCCTGGGCAACGCCCTTGGGCAACGCCCAGGGAATCAGATGCCACGCCAAACGCCCAGCCCTGAAAGGGCGATCCAAGCCTGCTCTAGCCCGCCCTTTCAGGGCCACCTTCTTTACATTGCCTGAGTTTCCCTGGGCGTTGCCCAGGGCGTTGCCCGGGCGTTGCCCAGGGCTTTGTTAGAGTGGCCCTTCGGGCCTCTGCTTCTTTCAACTCTCCAATCTGTACCGCGTGGACGCCAGCGCATACAGCCGGCGCCACACTAGCCGGTTAAACGTCACCACCATTGCCGCCATGACGATGGTGGCGCCGAGGAGTAGCGGGTAGTTTCCGCTGTCGGTGGCGCGACTGATCACGGCGCCGAGGCCGACCGTGGAAAGCGTTTGGCCGCGAAAGCGGAAGTATTCGGCGACAATGCTCGCGTTCCAGGCTCCACCTGAGGCCGTGATGAGACCCGTGACTAGATAAGGAAAGACCCCGGGCAGGAACAGCTTGCTCCAGCGCTCGCGGCCGGGAAAATGGAACACACCGCAGACCTCCTTGAGGTCGGAAGGTATGGCGGTGGCGCCGGCAATCACGTTGAACAGGATGTACCATTGTGTTCCCAACAACAACAGAACCATGGCCCCGACGCCCAACCCCCCGCCGATGCGAATCAGCATCAGCATGACGATTGGGAACAAAGCTGTGGCGGGGACAGAGGCCGCGACCTGGGCGATGGGCTGGGCGATGGCCGAGAGGTGCGGCCGCAGTCCTATGTAAATACCCGCCGGAATGGTCCAGAGACCGGCCAACACCAGTGTGCCTTCGACCCGCAGAAAGGTAGCTCCCGCTCCCAACGCGATCTCCCGCATTTCCGGCCGTGAGAGTCCAACCAGCATCATGCTCATTTTCGCAACACCGTAGGTGACGCCGAGCAAAATCGCCGCCAAGAGCACTCGCGATATCCATCTCCGAAGATCGCGTCCACGCGGAGAGGAATGAGGGTGCCGATATGCGTGCGCGAAGCGGAGGTTCAGCGCTTCGGCGGCAGGCCGGATCGAAACGCGGGCGACCGCCGGAAGCATCTTCGAGCGGCGCAGCATGTCGAGAACGGGCGACCTGGGAGTCTCGGCGGCTTCGACCTGCTCGAACTTGAACTTCTCGGCCCAGGCGATGACCGGACGCCAGAGAAGTTGGTCCATCAGGATAATCACCGTGATCATGGCAGCGAGACCCCAAAGGATGGCGCGCGTGTCTCCGGCGTTGGCCGCGGTCTGCAGGTATGAGCCGAGACCCGGCAGCCGAAGATCGCGGTTACCGAGCACAAACATCTCACAGGCCATCAGGAAGAACCAAGCGCCGGCGACGGACATCATGGAATTCCAAATCAGGCCGATCGCTGCGTAAGGCACTTCCATCTGCACGAACCTCTGCCAGCCGCTCATTCGATAGATTTGCGCCGCTTCCCGCATTTCGCGGGGAATGCTCTTGAGCGAAGAATAGAAGCTGAACGTCATGTTCCAAACTTGGCCGGTGAGGATGAGCACCACACACCCTAACTCCACCCCCAACTCACGATTGGGGAACAACGACACCATCGCGAGCATGACTCCGGGCAGGAAGCTGAGCACGGGGATGGACTGCAGCGTGTCCAGGAGGGGAATCATGAATCGCTCTGCCCGTGCGTTGTAGGCCGCAACATACCCATAAACAAACGTGAGCGTCAGGCTCAGAACGTAGGCAAGGCCGATGCGAATCAGCGAAAAGACAGCATACTTCGGCAAGACTGCGGGCGAGAGGCTAATCTGCGGCTGGGTGTTGACGGGTCCAATGCCGTAGCGGGAAAACGTGAGCAGAGAATAGAACACCGCCAGGGCTGCAGCCAGGATCGGCAGATCCCTCAGGAGGGAAGGAACTGCTCCGGAAAATCCTCCCCAAGGCGGAATTCCGGATGATGAGGACTTGCCGAGCCGCGGGATCATCACGGGTGCAGAGCATCCTGGTTGGAATTCATAAGATGCCCGGCAGTGTGCAGCGACAGCCGGCCGCTTTCAGAATCGTATTCGAAGATTTCGGCGTAGCGGCCCCAGTTTAGTGCGGTGTCGAGTTGGCGCTGCACCTCGACCTCAGGGAAGTGCTCCTCGAGGATGTCACGAAAGAACTCCAGCGGCATGGCGCCGTCCGATTTGGTCTTGAGGGCGCTCGCGATCTGCGCCAGCAAAGTGGAGTGGGCCAAAGCCGCCTGGCGGAACAGGTCCTTCTGGGTGGCAATATCAGCCTCTGCGAAGGCCTTTCCAGCAGGTGTGATCTCGACATCGCCCTTATCGGTGCGGGCAAAATCGAGCAAGGTGGTAGCCTCCACGATGGGTAGCAGGTCGTCTACTTCCATCAGCAGTTCCTCGGCGACGTGGTACAGGTCCTCCTTGCCGCCGCGATCATTAAGCAGCTCGAGCAACCCGGCGATGCCGCCGGGGCGGGCGTGAGGGAGCATCTGGTAGGGCGCCTTCGCCGGCCGGCCAGCGGCTGTGGGCGGCGCAGATTCGAGCTGCGGCTGCGTCATGAGCTTGTAGATGTAGTCCACATAAACAAGGCACTCGGCGCTGGTGCGGTCCCTGGGCTGGGGAAGCGAAATACGGAAATCGGCACGAATCTTGGCGGGATTGCGTCCGAGGACGATCACGCGATCCGCCAGCGTCACCGCCTCCTCAATGTTGTGGGTCACCATGAAGATGCTGCGTGTGGGGATCTTCTTTCCCAACCATAGCTCCATCAACTCGCCACGCAGGTTTTCCGCAGTCAGCACGTCGAGGGCGGAAAAGGGCTCATCCATGAACAGGATCTCGGGCTCAACGGCCAAAGCCCGCGCGAATCCCACGCGCTGCTTCATACCTCCGGAGAGCTCCTTGGGATAGGCAGTCTCGAATCCCTGCAGTCCAACGGTGTCGATGGCCCGAAGGGCCCGCTGGTGGCGTTCCGCATGTTCGACGCCTCGCGCCAGCAGCGGAGCCTCAACGTTCTCCAGCACCGTCAACCAGGGGAACAGAGCGAAGCTCTGAAACACGATCGCCACGTTCGGGTTATTGTCCGCGAGCGGCTTGCCGTGCCACAGAATGCTCCCGCCGGAAGGCTGCGTCAGTCCGGTGAGTATCCTGAGCAGCGTTGACTTGCCAGAACCCGAAGGCCCCAGGACGGCAAGAATGGTGCCGGGCTCAATCGAGAGATCCGTGGGTGCAATCACCTGAATCTGGCGGCCGTCCGGCTGCGCGAAGCTCTTCTCAACCTTCAAAGCCGCAATGATCGGCTCTACAGCCACCGCGGTCGGAGCAACAGGCGGAACCGCCGGTTCCGCCACTACCGCATGTGCTTCCGCTTCCTCCGACTCGGGAATCGGCTCGCCCGAAAGCTCGTCCATCAGGCGCTGCCAGGCTTCGCCGGGCAACTCGTCAAAGAACTGGATGCGGTCGTCGGGGTCCATCTTGTCGACGATTTCGCGCAGTTCGCCGAGCGGCCGGGAGTGCAGGAGGACGTAGGAGTGGTAGTAGGGAAAGCAGGCCACAAGAGCGGCAGCCACTTCAACCGGCAGGCTCCGGAAAACCGTCTGCTGTTGCTCGAACGGGAGCCGCATCAATGAATCCGCGGCCACTGCAGCGTCAAGGCGCACCAGTAGCGCTACGGCTTGCTCCGGGTGTCCGTGCGACAGGCTCTCTTGAAGCTGTTCGGCGGCCGTCGGATTCATCAAGCATCTCGAGCCCGAGCCTTTTTCGTTTTTTGGGCCCCGAGCTGCGCAGAGTGTACCATAAGCAGGTTTCAGCGAGTGTTTAGCCCGCATTTCTTACCAGGATTCCAAAAGGGCGGGGCTTCACAGCCGGCTTCAGCCCCGCCATTACGAGGTCGATTGGGACACAAGCAGCACAGGTTCGGCAAGATCGGCGGGGCTGAAAGCCCCGCCCTTTTGGAATCCTAGTGAGTCGTCATGTCGCTTCGCGACACCCCCAAGGCATGAAAAAAAATGGCGCTATCGAGGCGAAGAGGCGCTCGTTCGAAAACAAAGCACTTAGCGCCTATTTTCGGAACAGAAATGCGGGTTAGCGGAAATGCCGAAGTACAGTTGCATCTCGGGGCCGTCGGATGTATCGTCTGGTTCAGGCTTGAGGGTCACAATGGGAACTGGGGCTAACTGGGAGATCGCGGGAAACGCGGGCGTGGCCGCTCGCGAGAGGGCTGACGGACTTCGTCCGCGTCACGCCGCCCTTGTTCGCGTCACGCACTGGCTCATCACCCTATCCTTTTTCGCCCTGCTCGTGACCGGAGTTGAAATTCTCATCTCTCACCCGCGCTTCTATTGGGGCGAGATCGGCAACGTCAACACTCAACCTTTGTTCAAGCTGCCGATTCCATCCTCCAGAGACATGGTTCCCACGGGCTACGGCTACGTGCTTCCTGACCAAAACGGTTGGAGCCGGTATCTCCACTTTGAAGCGGCCTGGGTCGCCGTGTTCACCGGCTTGCTTTATCTGGCTTTCGGATTCTTCAGCGGACATTTCCGGCGGAATCTACTTCCCGCTCCCTCTGACCGCTCACTGAAGGGGCTGGCGATCTCAGTGGCCCGCCATTTGCGCTTTGAACGGCCGAGCGAGGAAGAGGCTTGGTCCTATAACGTCTTGCAGCGACTGACATACCTGTTCGTCGTTTTCGTTCTCTTTCCGTTGATCATCTGGACGGGCCTGGCGATGTCCCCAGCCATCGAGGGTGCGTTTCCGTCCGCGGTCGCGGTTTTGGGCGGACGGCAATCCGCGCGCACCATCCATTTCTTTGTGTCCATAGCTTTGGTGCTCTTCCTCTTCGTCCACATCTTCATGGTTAGTCTTGCCGGATTCTGGAAGCGCGTCGGCGCCATGATCACCGGCCGCGCTGCCACAAAGAAGGAGCGAGTATGAGCAAGATTTCACGTCGCAAACTCATCACCACTGGCCTGGCAGCCACCGCGGGCGCCTCCGGACTTGCCGTCGCTGCGAAGCTTGCCCGGCATTATGGACTCGTGCCGCCAGACTCGGGAGTGCTTTACGGAGCCGGCGAGACCCTCACCTATGCTGCGCAGCGACTGTTGACTCGCCACTCCATGGCGCGCGAGTTTTCTCGCAGCCAGATTTCGGAAAAGCCGTTCGCCAACGAAGTCGCTCCCTTGGGTGACGAATTCAAGCGCCTTCAGCAAGTAGGATTCGCGGAGTGGCGCCTTTCGGTCGACGGCATGGTGGCCCAACCCACGTCGTTCTCGCTTGCTGAGCTCAGGAGCTTCCCTTCTCGCTCCCAGATCACCTTCATCGCGTGTGAAGAAGGCTGGTCTTACATCGCGGAGTGGAGTGGTGCGCCGCTTTCTCACGTCCTCGGCCTCGTTGGGACTCTTCCCCAAGCTCGATACGTTGTCTACCGTTCCTTCCAATCCGACTGGTGGGAGAGCATCGACATGGCTGATGCCTTGCATCCTCAAACCATCCTCACGCTTGGGATGAACGGCGGCGAGCTTCCCATCGGTTTCGGCGGACCTCTTCGCATGCGCGTTCCGCGGCAACTGGGCTACAAGAACGTCAAATACCTCACCCGACTCACTCTCACCGACAGCCTCAAACACTTCGGCAAGGGATTGGGCTCGGCGTCTCCCGAAGGCGGGTACGCCTGGTACGCCGGAATCTGAGGACCCACCTCTGCCGAGAGCTCAATAAGCATTAAACTGTGGGACGGTTCCTGCGAGCTCGGATCGCCGAAGTGGCGCGCTTGCTCGCGAACCGTCTAGTTCAGGGAGGAAACACCTGATGACTGATTCTGTGACCCCTCCACAAACGGCCCCATATGGCTCTTGGCGATCTCCCATCACATCCGACCTCATTGTGACGTCGTCCATCGGCCTCGGCGAGATCATGCTGGACGGAACCGAGGTCTACTGGCTGGAAGCCCGACCCCAGGAAGGCGGCCGACTGGTGCTGGTTCGCCGCTCCGCTGACGGTGCAATGGCCGATGTGACCCCTCCCATATCGCCCGACGCGAAGAGCACCTTTAGTGTTCGCACGCGCGTCCACGAATATGGAGGCGGTGCATACGTTGTCGACGATGGCGTCGTCTACTTTGCGAATGATGGCGACCGGCGCCTGTACCGGCAAGCGATCGGCGCCGAGCCCGTTCCGATCACTGCTGATGCCAAATTGCGATTTGCCGACGGCATCATCGATCGTGCGCGGAGTCGCATGATCTGGGTGTGTGAAGACCACACGGAGAGCGATCTACAGCCCACCAACAGCCTGGTGGAGGTTAGCCTCGACGGTTCAAGCCTGCACCGAGTGCTCGTCTCTGGAAACGACTTTTACTCCTCGCCGAAATTGAGCCCCGACTGCAGCCGTCTTGCGTGGCTGGAGTGGCATCACCCCAACATGCCTTGGATGGGCACTGAGTTGTGGGTGGGACACGTGGCCGCTGACGGATCGATCGGCCAGAAGTGGAAAGTGGCCGGCGGCGATGAGGAGTCCATCTTCCAGCCGGAGTGGTCGCCGAACGGAAGGCTTTACTTCGTCTCTGACCGCAGCGGTTGGTGGAATCTCTACCGCTTGACTGATGATGCGCGGGCGGGCAATTCCCAAGCTGAGCCGCTCTATCCGCTCGACGCCGAGTTCGGCCAGCCACAGTGGGTCTTTCGTATGTCCACTTACGCCTTCGAGTCTGAGCGGCGGTTGATCTGCAGCTATACGCGAAACGGCTCTTGGTCGCTGGCGGCAGTGGATCTGGCTACACTGCGGGTGGAGCAGATCAAGACTGAGTTCACTGACATCTCGTCCGTGCGCGCTGCTCCGGGACGCGTCTATTTCCGCGGAGGCGCGCCAACTCGTCCGCTGGCAATCGTGGAGTTGGAACTCGCGTCCGGTAAGGCCACGACGCTCAGAATCTCAAGCTCGCAAGACGTCGAGCAGCACCGAGGCTACATCTCTGTGCCGCAGGCCATCGAATACCCAACCGAAGGCGGGCTGACCGCTCACGCCTTGTTCTACCCGCCGGCAAACAAGGATTTCACTGCGCCAGCAGGGGAACTGCCGCCTTTGATCGTTCACAGTCACGGTGGGCCGACGTCTGCGGCCTCGTCCACTTTGGACTGGAAGGTGCAATATTGGACCAGCCGCGGATTCGGCATCCTCGACGTCAACTATGGCGGCAGCACGGGCTATGGCCGAGCCTATCGCCAGCGGCTACAGGGCCAGTGGGGCATCGTGGATGTCCACGACTGCGTGAACGGCGCCAGATTCCTTGCTGACGAAGGCCGCGTCGATCCCAAGCGTCTCGCCATCAGCGGAGGCAGCGCCGGCGGTTACACAACGCTTTGTGCCTTGACCTTCCACGATACTTTCAAGACCGGCGCCAGCTATTACGGCGTCAGCGACCTGGAGGCGCTGGCCAAGGACACTCACAAATTCGAATCCCGTTACCTCGATGGCCTGATCGGGCCTTACCCCGAGCGGCGTGACCTCTACCAGGAGCGCTCGCCGATTTACTTTGTCGGCCGCCTCGCCGTTCCCATTGCCTTTTTCCAGGGCGCCGAAGACGCCATCGTGCCGCCCAGCCAGGCTGAGGCCATGGTGCAGGCGCTCAAGGCGAAGGCTCTGCCGTTCGTCTATTTGCTGTTCGACGGGGAACAGCATGGCTTCCGCCGGTCCCAGAACATCAAGAGGGCGCTCGATGCCGAGCTGTACTTCTACTCGATTTTCCTCTCGGGCGAGAAGCTGATGTTTCCGGCGTGATAAACCCACGCTGTCATTCCGCCCAATCAACCCATGTCTGCATTCCCGCGCCTGGCCACGCCGTCATTCCCGCGCAGGCGGGAATCCACGACCCTTTTCAGAACCTTCAACTCGGGCTCTATCGGCCGGGCTAAGAAGACTCGACATCTAGCCTACCTCTCCTCGTTTCGCGGCCTGGCTAGCATAATCCGCGGCCCGGTAAGCCAAGGCCTGGATGGTGGCCGTGGGCTGCTGCCGACCGGAAGTGACGAAGTTGCTGCCGTCCACGATAAAGAGGTTAGGCACGTCGTGCGCACGGCTGAAAGCGTTCACCACGGAAGTGCTCGGGCGGTTGCCCATCCTGCAGGTTCCCATCAGGTGGCGGCTCGGCATGTTGTCGAGGACGTCGTAGGGCTGGCTCCAGGTTTTCAGAGCGCCGGCAGCGTCGAGGATCTCCATCTGCTTCGCGAGGGCCCACTTTATAGTGGCCACGTCGTCGGCGTGGTAGTCGAAGGTGATGCGAACCGCGGGCAGGCCCCACGCGTCCTTCACTTCGGGATCGAGTGAGACGGTGTTCTTGGCTTGCGCCAGCGAAGTGGTGTGAGACAGGAGCGCCATGCTGCGGGTAAAGTAGCTCGCAAACGTCTTCTTGAATTCGCTGCCCCAGCGCGGCGAGTCGGGCGGCAATCCATGCAGGGCGAAGCCGATGAGGTAATAGTCGAAGCGCGCGTCAATGCCTGCTCCGCCATAGAAGCCACGCTTGGGATCAGCCGCGTAGTGGTCGTGAATCAGCCGCGTCACCTGAATGCTTTTGTACTCATTCAACGGATGTTCGAACAACCCTAGGGCTTCGGCGCCGTTATCCCACATCAGATGCGTGCCCACCAGGCCGCTCGAGTTCGCCAGTCCCTGTGGGAATCGCTTCGACTTCGACATCAACAGCAATCTGGGAGTCTCCACCCCGTTGGCGCAAAGGAACACCGCCTTCGCGCGTTGGAACACCTCGCGCCGGTTTCGGTCAAAGTAAATCGCGCCCGTCACACGGCCGGCATCGTCGGTTTCGATCTTACGCACGTAACAGTCAGGCCGGATTTCGCAACGCCCGGTCTTTTCAGCCAGCGGAATCACGCTCACCAGGGTGCTCGATTTGGCGCGCATCTCGCAGCCGAAAAATTCGCAGAAGCCGCAATTCACGCAGGCCGCGCGGTCCTGATAAGGCTGGGAAAGAATGGCGACCGGTGCGGGAAAGGGATGCAATCCCAGCTTCCTGGTGGCGCGCTCGAACAGCACGCCCGACGACTTCACGGGCATCGGCGGCAGCGGATACGGCTTCGAGCGCGGCGCCTCAAAGGGATTCGCGCCCGCAAGGCCCGAGATGCCGAGATCGTATTCGGCCTTCGTATAGTAAGGTTCGAGGTCGGCGTAGGTAATGGGCCAATCCGCAAGGTCGGCGCCCTTCACCTCGCCAAACAGACTGCGCTCGCGGAAGTCGCTCTCGTGAAAGCGCCAGTAGTTGGCGGTGAAATGAACGCTGCCGCCGCCCACCTGCCGCCCGTACTCGATGGCCTTCAGCGGCCGGGCACGCTCCGCTTCTGACTTGCGGTAGGTGATGGGCTGAACCTTCGGATCGTTCGTCAGCCCCGGCTGGATGGTGTACTTGATCTCATCATGCGAATAATCGGTTTCATGCAAGTAAGGACCCTGCTCGAGCACCACCACTTGGAATCCGGCGGTGGCCAACTCCTTGGCCACCACGCCGCCGGCGGCGCCGGCGCCCACCACCAGAAAGTCAACCACGTCGGTCGTCGGGAACGTCACGCCGCTCATTCCTCTTCTCCGCTCATTGTCGGATCGCCCGGGTGTCGCAGTAACCCGTCCGCCAGCCGTGCGCCTGGTCGAAGGTGAACAGAACCTCAGGCCAAGCTGCCATCGCAAGGCAAGTTGAGAACAGTCGCGTCGCGTTGTCCTCATGGTGTTCCCAGCGATTATGCCATAAGCGAAACGTCAGAATTTGTCGCCGAGTGCCGGCGCCGAATTCCGCATCTGCGGTCGCCCAAAGCGCCCGAAAGCCGCCATCCATCGCGAAGTCCTCAAGCCGCCGCCTACTGAGTCCTTTTAAGTCCGTATTGATTCTAAAGAACTCCCTAGATTCACGCCTTGTTGAGCTTGGGTTCGTTTTGGGTTCGTTTAGGTTCGTTTTAGGTTCGTTTTTTCAAGCTTTTGTTGATTCTACAGCACTTCTCGGGTTCGTTTTTGAATTTAGGGCATACCCCGGGGGGCGCCTGGAAAATCCCCCCTCGCGCCATGGCGCAGGGGGAGTTCTTTGCTTGCTGCGCGACGCTTGCGTCGTGCGACTTTTGCGTGCGAATATGCCGCCCTAGCAAGGCCGAATCGCCGCACGCTCTGCTCGTTCCGTGTGTTCGATGCCGTCGACGCTTCATCAGCGACATCGGGTTCCGCATCCCCGGTTGCGCCACGCCCCCCGGAAAGCCGCCATGCACATCGAGGCCTCAAACCGCCGCTGATTCACCCTCTTTGTATCCATGCTGATTCTAAAGCACTTCGTAGATTCACGCCTTGTTGAGCTTGGGTTCGTTTTAGGTTCGTTTAGGTTCGTTTTAGGTTCGTTTTTTCGCACTTTTGCTGATTCTACAGCACTTCTCGGGTTCGTTTTTGAATTTAGGGCATACCCCCCGGGGGGGTGCCTGGAAAATCCCCTCACGCCGGCGGAGGGGGAGTTCTTTGCGTGCTGTCGATGAGCAAGGAACCGACCAGCCAGACCAGCCCACGCTGCCGTTGAACGAGCCCGGCTCCGCAGTTTGCCGCCACATGCGCCGTTGCTTTCGTCTCGGCTTTCGCGTCCGCATCCCGCGCTCCCCGCTGGATGATTACTGAATGATAATAACACGAGCGTTCAAGGGTGCTTTATGCCAGCTCAGGCTGACGGCCTCAGCTCGTGCATTAACCTAAGCCATCGGAGGGCAGCCTGCCGTGGCGGAAGACGCCATTTGGGCGAGGTGAACTCGCCTCTACCGTTATACTCGGCGCATGCTGATTTGTCCCGTCCGCGATTGCCCTCTGGCGCTGGTGCGCGAGCCGCGGCGGCTGCTCTGCGCGCGGGGCCATTCGTTCGACGTAGCGCGCAGCGGGTACATCAACCTGCTTCAGCCGCAGGACCGCCGATCGAGGCATCCGGGCGACGCGGCGGCCGCCGTGGCCGGGCGGCGGCGATTGCACGATCGCGGCGTCACCGAACCGCTGCTGCGCGCGATCGCCGAGATTCTGGCACCATCCCCCAGCGACATTGTTCTTGATGCCGGCTGTGGTGACGGTTTCTACGTGGGCACCCTCGCCGGCGAGACCGGCTTCGACGCGCACGGCGTCGACATTTCGATTCCGGCCGTTGACGCTGCCGCGCGGCGCTACCCCGGCTGCGAGTGGATCGTGGCCAATGCCGATCGCTTCGTGCCCTACTCCGACCGCTCCTTCTCCCTCGTCCTGTCGATCACGGCGCGTATGAATGCCGGCGAATTCCGTCGCGTCCTGCGCGACGACGGACGGCTGCTGGTGGCCATTCCGGCACCGGACGATCTCCTGGGGTTGCGCGGCGCGGGCCGCGATCGCGTAGCCCGAACGGTGGATACTTTTGCGCAGGCCTTCACGCTGGTTGATCGGCGCCGGGTTACCACCGCGGCCGATCTCGACGCCGCCTCCGTCCGCGACGTTCTCTGTTCGATTTACCGGCCGAGAAGGCGGCAGCCGGTCGAAGCCATGCGGGTAACTTTCGGTTGGGATCTGCTCTTGTTTCGGGCCACTTAACCATTTGCGCGCTCGCCGCCGTCAGCGAAGCTGTGCCAAATTAAGAAAAGAAGCGCCGACAGAGGATTGCTCAGCAAATCGCCCAACTCGGGGACCTGCGGCCCGGTTCCGTCAGCAGCACCTCGGGTCGGTGTGGCAAGCCTAGCTGTCGCCGTCATCAACCCGGTGCGCCCGGTCACGGTCCCAATCTGCGGCTCACCTATAAAGTCGATTTGCTCTTGTCTCAACGGCCGCTTTGAGGATTACCGGGAGGACCGCCGGGTGGCTCTTCCATGTCGCACACCCTGTCCGATGGTGCTGTCCTAATTTGAACGTAGCGCCGCCATCTTGGCGGCTATCTGCCGGCTGAAAGCCGGCGTTACGGGTCAAATTAGGAGAGTACCTGTCCGATTCCGATCCGATGGGAGTGGTTCGGTTGGGCGGCCCTTGTGGCCGCCCAAATAACGGCACTGCCCTTAAATGGGTGGCCACAAGGGCCGCCCTACGTCAAACTGACCCGCTACTGATCCGGGAGGTCTGGTCCCGAATTCCAAATAGACGAAACGCCTCTGGGGTGGCACAACCCTTAAGGCCATAAGACGCCAAGGCTGAACTTCGTCAGATTAAGCTTGCGGCCCACTTTTGGTAATTTTTAGTTGAAATACGGTCCGGCTCGCGATATACGTATTGCTCCCGCGGGACGTGGCCATCGTCGCTGCTCCGACGGCCAGAAGGCTGGTACGCAAGAATAGAACAAGAATCGAAGTAGAAGAACAACCTCAGGGAAAACAACTCCGGTCTGCACTGGCTATACGCGGACCCTTACACCAAGACGGGAAACGCAAGTAGGGGGACCCCTTGGCTTAACCGTGCGCTCCCGCACGGCTTCGGTACGTCTCCAACTCTCTGAAGGTAAACGCAAGGGCAGGCAGACGCCGATAGGGCGCTCGCCCGACATTCTGCATAACAGTTGCAACCTAAACCCGATTCCCGGGTTCGGCTGCGGCCTGCCCAGGAACGTTCAGTAGCGACGGCGGTTTTGCTCAAGGCCGCGATGCTAGACAGATAAATACGTGCGCTCGGCACAGGAAGGGGGTGCGGGAGCGCAAGTGAAATCCATCAAGGAGAAACCTATGCTCCGCACCCCCTTCCTCGTCACGCTATCTTTGTTCTTCTCTTGCTTGTCCCTCTTTGGCCAAGCCAATATCAATGAAGGCCTCGAGACCGCCTTCATCTACGTCGACCCGAACGGCTCCGACAGCAACCCCGGCACCATCACGCAGCCTTTCCAGACCATCGGCAAGGCGGCGAGCGGCGCAATCCAAAACAACGAGAGCAGCGTTGGAACACGGGTGACCATCAATCCCGGAACCTACCGCGAAAATGTGACTCTGCAATTCGGTTCTAAAGGCACCGATCTACCGATCACGTTTGAAGCGGCAACCAGCGGTACCGCCATCGTGTCTGGCGCCGATGTGTGGACGGGCTGGAAAACGTACAGCCAGAATCCTCAGATCTACACCAACTCGTGGCCATACCAATGGGGTTTGTGCCCGCCCATGCCGTCAGGACCGTTTGAGCAAAATATTGTGCTGCGCCGCGAGATGATCCTTGTCAACGGCACACCGCTTACCCAGGTGCTTTCTTTTGCCCAAATGGTGCAGGGAACTTTTTTCGCAGACGAATCCGGTGGCACGGTCTACATCTGGCCGCCGGCGGGAACCGCCGTCGGCACCGCTACCATCGAAGTGGCAACTCGGTCTGGCCTCTTTACCGTCCAGAATGGCAGCTACATCGTGCTCCGGGGACTCACGTTTCAGTACGACAATTCGTGCAAAACGAATGCGGCGGTGTCTTTCACGGGCTCCGGAAGCAATATTCTGGTCGACACAGACAATTTCCTTTGGAACAACGCGCAGGGGCTTGACCTCTCGAACCCTTTGACCGACGTCACCGTGCAGAATAGCGCCTCGAATCACAATGGTGAGAGCGGTTTTCAAACTTACGAGATGACGAACCTGCTTTGGCAGTCCGATCAAGCCTCATACAACAACTGGCGCGGTGCGCAGGGGGCGCTTTACGGTTGGAACGCCGGGGGCGCTCACATCTATCATGACCACACCGAGACGGTAAATGGTTTTACGGCGCTTTATAACGCATCTCACGGCGTCCATTGGGACACAGACAACGAGAATGTGACTGCGACCTCTATGGTCGTGGCCGACAACCTCCTCAACGGTGCGTTTGTTGAAGCCAGTGAAGGCCCGGTAACAGTCAGAGGCAGCCAGTTCTGCGCGAACACCTACTCGGGAGTCGCGCTGAAGGACTCACCGCTCGTGACTCTCAGCGGGAACAGCTTCTATAACAATGCCACGAGTCAGATTGGAATTGGGGGCGTGCTTGGCGGTGAGACTGTTACCAACTGGCAGACAGGCCAAACGTATGACTTGATTACGGAAAACCTGACACTGACAGGAAATGCGGTCGAGGGTCTGGGCACCGAGGACACGATCAGTGACAGCTACCTCGGCGGAGCAGACTGGACCAGCTTTCTATCGACGCTGGTTTCGAACGACAATACCTGGTGGAATGCGAGCGACTCCACCCCGTTTGTCGTCCCTGTACCCAACGACGGAACCGTGGAAAGCTTTGCTCAATGGCAAAGCACGACTGGCCAGGACTCCGGCTCGACTTTCACGACGCCGTCGGGAGAGCCTCCGGCAACCTGCCAGGTGAGCCCGGACGGCCCTGATTACTGGTTCACGGTGGATTCTCCGACACTCACTGCTTCAGCAGCAGGCCAAGCCACCTACAACCTCACCGTAGTTCCCCTCTCGTGGAACGGAACGGTCACTCTCACGGCGGACGGTGCGAGCGAGGTCACAGGGCTGAGCGCGACCTTCGGCTCACCGAGCCTCAGCATCTCCGGCGGCAATTCTGCCACCACCACTTTGACGCTCGCCGACACCACATCCACGCCGGCCGGGACTTATCCCATCACGGCCATCGCCAATAGCGGGAGCCTCACTCACACGGTGACGGTTTCGCTGACGGTTCCTGTCGCGTCCGTGCGTTTATCAACCGGCAGCTTGAGCTTCGGCAACCAACAGACCAAAACCACCGGCCCGGCGCAGACCGTAACCCTTAACAACATCGGTGCGGCCACGCTTACCATCACGAGCGTCGCAGCCAGCAACAACTTTGCTGAAACCAACAATTGCGGCACAAGTCTGAAGGCAGGAGCAAGTTGCACCATCAGCGTGACCTTCACGCCAGGCTCCGTGGGAAGTAAGAACGGCACCTTGACCATTACGGACAGCGATCCCTCAAGCCCACAGACGGTCAGTCTGAGCGGAACGGGTACTGCCGCCCCGACCGTGACGCTCTCCACACATTCCTTGAGCTTTGGAAGTCAGGTCGTAGGCACTACCAGCGCGACCCAAACGGCGACGCTCACCAACACCGGCACCGTGACACTGAACATCTCGAGCATCGCCATCAACGGGACGAACCCTTCGTACTTCACCCAGACCAACAACTGTGGCAGCAGCCTGGCCGCGGGGGCGCTGTGCACCTTGACGGTGACCTTCGCGCCTTCGACAACCGGCTCGATGAGCGGGCAACTGACGATTACCGATAATACGAGTACGGGCAGCCACACCATCAACCTCAGTGGCAAGGGAACCACGGCCGTTTCGCTATCCCGGGGTTCAATCACCTTTTCGAGCCGCGAGGTCGGAACGACCAGCAGTGCACAGACCATTACCCTGACCAACCTGGGGAACCTGCTCACAATTTACAGCATTTCGCTTACGGGAACCAATCCTGGAGACTTCGCTCAAACGAACACCTGCGGCACGAGCGTGGCGGCGGGGGCGAACTGCACGATCAGCGTGACCTTTACGCCGACGACGAGCGGCACGCGATCGGCGAGTGTCACCATCAGCGATTCCGATCCCACCAGTCCCCAGAACGTGAGTCTCACCGGAACCGGAACCACGAGTCCGGGTGCCACCCTCTCTACTCACTCTTTGCATTTCGGGAGTCAGGTCGTGGGAACCAGCAGCGCGCCACTGACGGCAACGCTCACCAACACCGGGACGGGGACGTTGAGCATTTCCAACATCTCCGTCACCGGGACGAACCCTTCTTACTTCACCGAGACCAACAACTGCGGCACCAGTTTGGCCGTAGCAGCCTTGTGCACTTTCACGGTGACTTTCACGCCCGCAACAACCGGCTCGATGAGCGCGACGCTGACCATTACGGATAACGCAGGCACGGGAAGCCAGACGGTCAACTTAAGCGGCAACGGCAAGACCGCCGTCTCGCTCTCCCGGAGTTCGATCACGTTCGTGAGCCGCAAAGTGGGCACAACCAGCAGCACCCAGACTATTACGCTCACCAATCTTGGAAACAAGCTCACCCTCAAGAGCATTACGATTACAGGAACCAACCCGGGAGACTTTGCCCAAACGAACACTTGCGGCACGAGCGTGGCGGGTGGGGCGAGCTGCACCATCAACGTGACGTTCACGCCTACCGCAACCGGGACTCGATCAGCGAGCGTAACCCTCAGCGATTCTGATCCTACGAGCCCGCAGAATGTCAGTCTGAGTGGGACGGGTACGTAGAACCCCGGCAGGTCTTCGGTCTCCTCAAGAGTCTGGCCGCTGCTCGCTTCGAATTCCAGTAGCCCGCTGCGAGCTTGCCGAAGATCCTTTCTTAAGCGAATCCTAATAACCGCTCCACAAACCCTCGTTTCTAATCTTGATTCTCAACAGGCAATCGCACAAACGATTCTTCGCAAGGCCGTAACCCTCCCAGCGACATGGCTGTTACCGCACACTGTTCTTGCGCATCCTTCTTTGGCGTGAAAGTTGCTTTGACGGTGCTGTGGCCAACATAGACTATGCCGGAAAACGAGACATAAACGCCCGCGGCGCTCCCACGAGTATAAGCTTAGTGCTACTCGCCGACGCAACTTTTCCGTTAACCAGTCGATAGCATTCCCCGCAGACCGCTTCAAGCGTGCTTTGATCGCAAGCTCGCTTCGAGACTGCAATTCTACACGCTAGAGGTTTGTCGATCAGCGTGCCCAGCCACAAAAGGGGCGCAGGCGTGCGACTCACAAAATCAATTCAGGAGAACTGTTATGCGCAAGATTCACACTCCCCTCTTAGTCGCCCTATCCCTATTCTTCTCTTCTTTTCCTGCCTTCGGTCAGGCCACTATTAATGAAGGCCTCGAAACCGCCTTAATTTATGTTGACGCTGTGAACGGCTCAGACAGCAATCCCGGCACGGCCGCATTGCCGTTAAAAACGATTAGCGCCGGAGCGAGCGTCGCGGCGCAGAACAATCAGAATGGGATCGGGACACGGGTTACCATCGATCCAGGAACCTACAGAGAGAGTATCGCTCTGCACTCGAATTCTAAGACCACTAACTCGCCGGTTACGTTTCAAGCGGCAACAAACGGTACTGCCATCATCTCCGGGGCCGATGTATGGACGGGTTGGCAGCCCTACGGCACAAATCCCCAGATCTACACTAATTCGTGGCCGTACCAATGGGGCGTCTGCCCGCCAATGTCTAGCGGGCCGTTTGAGCAGAATATTGTGTTGCGCCGTGAGATGATGTTTGTCAACGGCACACCACTCACTCAAGTTCTGTCGTTCGCCCAAATGGTCCAGGGGACTTTTTTCGTCGATGAATCTGGTGGCACGGTCTACATCTGGCCGGCGGCAGGCACTGATGTCAGCACCGCTACCATCGAAGTGGCGACCCGATCGGGACTTTTCACCGCACAGGGCATGAGCAATCTTGTGCTTAGGGGACTCACGTTTCAGTACGACAATTCCTGCAAGACGAATGCGGCTGTATCGTTGACGGGCTCCGCGAGCAATATTCTGGTGGACAGCGACAATTTCCTTTGGAACAACGCGCAGGGACTGGACCTCTCGCACCCTTTGACCAATGTCACCGTGCAGAACACCGTCTCAAACCACAATGGTGAGAGCGGTTTTCAAGACTATGAGATGATGAACCTGCTTTGGCAGTCCGATCAGGCCTCTTACAATAACTGGCGAGGCGCTCAGGGGGCACTCTACGGTTGGAATACCGGAGGCGCCCACCTCTATTACGACCACGCGGAGACCGTGAACGGTTTCACAGCTCTTTTTAACACATCACACGGCGTCCATTGGGACACGGGTGGCGAAAACGTCACTGTTTCGTCCATGGTAGCCGCCAACAATCTCCTGAACGGCGCGTTTGTCGAAGCCAGCGAAGGACCTGTGACGCTGTCAAATGGTCAATTCTGTGCCAACACCTACTCCGGGGTTGCGGTGAAGGACTCGCCGCTCGTGACTCTCAGCGGGAACACCTTTTACAACAATGCCGCCAGTCAGATCGGAATTGGAGGAGTGCCTGGCGGTGAGATGATTACGGACTGGCAGACAGGCCAAACGTCCGACTTGATCACACAGAACCTCACTCTCACCGGAAACGCCGTCGAGGGTCTGGGCGCCGAGTACGCCCTCAGCGACAGCTACCTGGGAGGAACGGACTGGACCAGCTTTGTGTCGACCCTGGCTTCCAACAACAACACCTGGTGGACCCCTAGCAACACAACGCCCTTCGTGGTTCCTGTACCTAACGGCGGGACCGCGGAAACATTCGCGCAGTGGCAGAGCACCACCGGCCAGGATTTGAACTCGACCTTCGCGGCCCCGTCGGGAGAGCCCCCGGCCGCTTGTCAGGTGAGCCCGGACGTGCCTGATTACTGGTTGACCGTAGATTCTCCGACGCTCACGGCTTCAGCAGCCGGCCAAGCCACCTACAACCTCAGTGGTGTTCCTCTCTCCTGGAGCGGAACGGTCAACCTCACCCTGGACGGGGCTACTGAGGTCAACGGTCTGAGCGCAACTCTCGGCTCGGCGACCCTCAACATCTCCGGCGGCAATTCCGCGACCACTACTTTGACGCTCGGCGATACCACCTCCACGCCGCCCGGGACCTATCCCATCACGGTCATCGCCAATAGCGGCAGCCTGACGCACACGGTCACGGTTTCGTTGGTGGTTCCTGTCACTTCTGTGCGTTTATCGATCGGCAGCTTGGGCTTCGGCAACCAACAGATCAACACCACCAGTCCGGCACAGACCGTCACCCTCAGCAACATCGGGAGTACCACGCTCACCATCACGAGCATGGCAACCGGCAACAACTTTGCTGAGACCAACAATTGCGGCACCAGCTTGAAAGCGGGCGCGAGTTGCACCATCAGCGTTACCTTCACGCCAGGCTCGGTGGCAAGCATAACCGGCACCTTGACTATTGCAGACAGCGATGCGGCAAGCCCACAGACCGTCAGTCTCAGCGGAACAGGTACGGCCGCCCCGACGGCGACGCTCTCCACACATTCTCTGAGCTTTGGAGGTCAGGTAGTCGGCATCACCAGCGCGTCCCAAACCGTTACCCTGACCAACACGGGCACCGTGACGTTGAACATCTCGAACGTCGCCATCACCGGAACGAACCCTTCGTATTACAATCAGTCCAACAACTGCGGCAGTAGTCTTGCCGCAGGCGCGTCGTGCACCTTCACGGTAACTTTCACGCCTTCAACAACCAGTTCCACGAGCGCAGTGTTGACGATCACCGATAACGTAAGTTCGGGGAGCCAAACAATCAACCTAAGTGGCCATGGCACCACAGCCGTATCACTATCCAAGAGTTCAATCAACTTTTCGAGCCGGCAGGTCGGAACCACGAGCAGCGCGCAAACCATTACCCTAACCAATCTCGGAAACACGCTCACGATTCAGAGCATCTTGATCACAGGAACCAACCCGGGCGACTTTGCCCAAACCAACACCTGTGGCACGAGCGTGGCGGCTGGCGCCAACTGCACGATTAACGTCACGTTCACCCCTGCGGCCAGTGGCACGCGATCGGCCAGTGTCACCATCAGCGATTCCGATCCCGCCAGTCCCCAGAACGTTACTCTCACCGGAACCGGAACCACCAGTCCTGATGCGATCCTTTCCACTCACTCGCTGAGTTTCGGAGCGCAGGTGGTGGGGACAACCAGCGCAGCGCAAACCGTGACCCTAACCAACACTGGCACGGGGACGTTGAGCATCTCCAACATTTCCATCACCGGCACGAACCCCTCTTACTTCACCCAGTCCAACAACTGCGGCAGCAGTCTGGCCGTAGAAGCCTTGTGCACCCTCACGGTGACCTTCACGCCCGCAACAACCGGCTCGATGAGCGCGACGCTGACCATCACGGACAACTCCGGCGCGGGCAGCCAGACCGTCAACTTAAGCGGCAACGGCAAGACCGCCGTCTCGCTCTCCCGGAGTTCGATCACGTTCGTGAGCCGCAAAGTGGGCACAACCAGCAGCACGCAGACTATTACGCTCACCAATCTTGGAAACAAGCTCACCCTCAACAGCATTACGATTACAGGAACCAACCCCGGTGACTTCGCTCAAACGAACACTTGCGGCACGAGCGTGGCGGGTGGGGCGAGCTGCACCATCAACGTGACGTTCACGCCTACCGCAACCGGGACTCGATCAGCGAGCGTAACCCTCAGCGATTCCGATCCTACGAGCCCGCAGAATGTCAGTCTGAGTGGGACCGGTACCTAGAACCAGGGTGTTGACAGGCCCCGGCTAAAAAGGACGTGTGCCAGCGCTGCCGGCATCCCAAGAGAGTGCCGCTGGGAAGTCGTGGATTCCCGCCTGCGTGGGAACGATCACGTTTGAGTGGAGCCGTGAATCGGCTACCTCAACCTCCGCTTCCACAGGGGGGGTGAAGCCCTTGGATTTGCGGCCCCCATTTTCAACGCTGTCATTCCCGCGCAGGCGGGAATCCAGAAGTTATCTCGCGCCTGCTTTGAACCGCCTGGCAGCCTTCGAGATTCGCCCGTCAGTAATAAAGCTTCAAAGCGAACTGGATCTGCCGCGGGTCGTTGAACGGGAAGCGTGTTGACCCAATCTGGCCAAAGGCAGTACTGAGAAAATCGGTTGATCCGGGGATTGCTCTCACGCCGTTGCCGCCAAATCCCGGCGCATTGAACGTCGGATGATTCAGGATGTTGAAGAACTCGCTACGAAACTCCAAGCGGAAGCGGTCCGATAACTGGAAGTGCTTGAAGAGCGAAAAATCAAGCCGGCTGATGGCAGGCCCGGAAACTTGAGAAGCTGTTCCACCCAACAACGCCAGCCCCGTTAGACCGGCAATACAAGTGGAGGGCTGTATAAAGTTCGGCGGCGGGCAGGGCTGATTAAAAGCCGCGGGGTTCAGGAAGTGGTCTGGCGCTCCTGAGCCGTGCCGGTCCACTCCCGGATTAACAAAGTCGTAGCAACCGACACCCGCTGCTGGACCGTCATCACACTGAAGCGTGATGGGCTGGCCTCCCTCGATGCTCGCGATCCACTGCGTGCTCCACCCGCCCACCAGCAAGTCCACGGGCCGGCTGGCATCGCCCAGAAACGCCTTGCCCTTGCCGACGGGAAGTTCATAACCGCCACTAAGGTGGACGACCTGCCGAATGTCGAAGTCGCAGTCGCCATAATCCGCCTTAATCCCGGCTCCTGGAACATTCACAGCCCGATACGAGCCGATGGCGGTACCGTTGAGGAGGTCTGCCGCGTCGCTTCGGCAGCGTGAGTAAGTGTACGTAGCCAGCAGGTTCAAGCCCTTCGCGTAGCGCTTCTCGAGGGTTGTCTGAAGCCCGTTGTAATAGCTGTTGCCGTCCGTGGTTTGGTAAGTCTGGCCGGTCGAAAAGTCCGGGAACGGAACATAACTGATGTCGCCCGGATTTTGGCCCGGACAACTCGGCGCTTGCAGACAGGTGTTGGGGGGCAGGATTTGAGAGACGTTGTTGGTCCCCTTAAAGACCTCCAGACGGTGCGTGGAGTTCCCTACATAACCCATGGTGAGGGTGAGCGTGGGGGTGAAAGCGTACTCGAACGTCAGGTTCCAACCCTCGGAGTACGGCGTCTGAAAGTTATGCTGAAGGCCCGTCATTCCAATGCCAAAGCCAGGCACCAGGCTGGGATCGAGGGGTGTGCAAGCGAAGCCAAGCTCGAAGGTGTAAGCCTGGGTACAGCCCGCCGGCGCGTTACTAAGCCCAGGTACAGTAATGGGTGTATTCGAGTTGGGACTGAACAACCCGAAGTTAAACTGATAAGGAAAACTGTTCCCTTGATTGTTTCCGTTTTGGACTTCGAAGCCTCCATAGAAGAGGCCAAACCCTCCACGGACTACCAGCTTGGACGACACTTGGTAGGCAAGGCCGAACCGTGGAGCGAAGTTCAGGTTTTGGGCGTCGGCAAGCTCCGGCTTGTTGTGGACAAAGTTGAGGTTGATGCCATCCGTAGCCAGCGCAGCCGTAAAGCCGTTGGGAGTCACGTCTGGAGCAAAGGTAGCCCAAAGGGCCTGATTCTTTTGAGAGTCTGGCACCAGGTACTGCGCACAACCCGCACTGGCAGAGGGTGCGAAGCAGGGCGCGCCCGGGACAAAATTGGCTTGCCGTCCGTGAACTTCGTTGGGCAACCCGAAGTGTTCATATCGAAGGCCAAGGTTCAGTGTCAATTTCGGTGTGACCTTCCAGTCATCCTGAAAATAGGTCCCGTAGTAGTTATGCACGTCGTCCACCAGTGCGATGTTGGACGTAAATACGCTGTCGGCGCCGCCAACAAAATCCGACCCCCCGGGGACGGTTGACGCAATAGGAGTCAGCAGGAGTTGGGCGATTCCCGTGTTTCCACTGCCCGTGTAAGCTCCGGTGTAGTCGAACTCGCCGTGCGACCAGGACGGCTGCAGCGTCGAAAACTTGATGTGCTGGAACTCGAAACCCATCTTGAAGGCGTGCTTGCCGTACATCTTGCTGAAATTGTCGGTCACCTGCACCGTGCTGTTGACTTCATCGGACGGCAGGAAAGCGTTGGTGCCGAGCGTACTCAGCCCGCCAATAACCAACGCCGGGAGGCCCCCGTTTAGCGCCACTTGCGGCACGTCCTGTATCCCAAACTTTTCCGGAATGCCCAAGGTGTTGCCCTCGGGGCCAGAACGCGATGTGTGGATGTAGGTCACTCCGATCCGGGCCTCGTTCACCGTCGTCGGGTTAATGCTGCGGGTCCAGCCCAAAACGCTTTGCTGGGATAGTGCGGTTTGAGCCCCCTGCTGGAAAGCACCACCGTCGGCAACGCCTCCGAAAGGCCCCGGAATAAACTGAGGGTCATTCACATAGCTGAAGCGGCCGAATATCTGGTTTTTGTCGTTCAGCGTGTAGTCCCCTCGGGTGTCGAAAGCGTCGCGGGTTTCGCTGAGATTCGGATTGGTGGTCTGGTTGCTGAAAATACCCGCTCTTTGCGCCGCCGGGAAAAGTTGAAGAATTTTTATCGCGTTTGGGTCAATCCGGCCAGCAGGGAGTTGGTTGAGCATGCAGCCCGCGACGCTGGGGCAGGCGTTTGCGAAGTTCGTTATCCCGCGCACCGGGGTTGTTCCGTTAGGTCCATAAAACGGGTCGCTGATATAGCTGAGGGTGCTTCCGGCCGGCACTCCTTGCGAGGCGCAACTGGGAGCAACCAGTCCGGTGACCGCATCGGGGACTCCGCACACCACGGGACGGGTTGTGGCAGGATCAAAAACCGTTCCAAATGGGAATACGCGGTTCAGGACATCCGTGCTCGTCACGTTGCCCGTTTGCTCGGTAATGAGCTCGGACAAATTCTGAAATCCGCTGGCGCTCTGAAGGCCGGTTGGAACCGAGTTCGTAAACACGCTACCCTGGCGCCTGCGCAGACCCTCATAGTCGCCGAAAAAGAACAGCTTGTTTCGGCCGTTGATCACGTGGGGAATCACTACCGGCCCGCCAACCGTGAAGCCAAACTGATTCAGCCGGAACTCGCCCTTTTGAATCCCTCCCTGATTCTCGAAGAAGTCGGCGGCATCCAGCTTGTCGTTGCGGAAGAATTCCCAGAAGTCGCCGTGAATCTGGTTGGTTCCTGACTTGATGGTGGCGTTGAGGATGGCGCCGCCCGCGCGCCCCTGCTCGGCACTGTAGTTGCTGGTTTGCACCTTGAACTCTTGAACCGCGTCCACCGGGGGCAGCACCACGAAATTTGTGCCGTTCAAGAAGTCGATCGTGTTCGAGTTGTTGTCAATACCGTCGAGAAGGTAGTTGTTTTGAGCGGGCCGCTCGCCATTGGCTGAGAAGGCGCCCGTAGACGCGTTGCCTCGCGTATCCGCTTGTGGCGTGTTGACTCCGGCCACGATTTGAGCCAGGAAGGTAAAATTCCGTCCGTTTAGAGGCAGGCTATTCACTTCGCGTTCGCCTACCACCTGGCCAACCGAAGCCTCCTGCGTCTGGAGCGCTGGAGGCGCCCCCGTCACTTCGACGGTTTGAGTGAGCTGGCCGGGAAGCAGCGTCAAGTCCACCACCACGCGCTGCTGAACATCCACGCGGACGTTTTCCTGCTGGATCTTACGGAATCCCTCGCGTTCGGCCGACACCAAGTAAGTTCCGATCTTGAGAGGCCGAAATTCGTAAGTCCCGTCCGCACCGGTGACAGCGGTGACCGTGAGGCCGGTCGCGAGGTTCGTGACTGAGACCTTCGCACCGGGGATCACGGCTCCGCTCTGGTCCTTAATAGTACCCAGAATGCCGCCAGTATCGACCTGGGCCAACGCGAATGGGGATGGAAGGAGAATGGCGAACAGAGCCAGCAAGCAATATAACGTCCTCTTCATAGGAACCCTCCTACAGATGTTCTCCGGCCTGCCCCCGGACTGCCGGGCAGATGGATCACTTCGGCCCACTAGAAGACCCTAGTAGAAAGGCACTATGTGCCAGAGCAGACCTCCTTGTCAAGAACACGGAGAGTAAATTACGGCCTCGCCTACAATTGCATCGCCGAAAAAACGTGCGCTCGAGCCGCACGGCTGAGAATTGTACCCTCCGCGCGAGCGATGGCCCAGACGGCGGCCGTGCGCACGATATGGCCACCTGGTTCGGGAGCAGGACTGGGCTCGACTGGGAACGTAGGGTAATGGGATCTAGCGCGGTCCCAAAATCAGCAATCAACCCGGGAACTGAGGACGAGCTTTTCTTCCTGCAAGTGTAACACCATACCTCCGACGCCATTCGCTGCAGAATTTCTCAAAAATCCCAATTGTCTCTCCCACCGACCCCCCACATAACTCTCCAAACCCTTCATAGATTTGGACATTCCGGGGTGCTACGTGCGTTTCTCACTTTTCCCATCTTTCTCTTCAGGCCTCACCGGCAGGCGACTGCCTTTTTAACCTGTAACCGCCACATAACTCCGTACACTACTGATTGCATTGCACATTCCGGGGTGCAACCTGATTTTTCGCCTGACAGCCGGTGTAACCGGTACTTTTCCAACTGTAATCGTTACTTTGCGGTCGCGTGCTCTGCCGCGCGCCCGTTGTAACATTGCTGTAACATATGGCCCGGAGCAGACTCGCTGATTCCCGGCTGGTGTGAGCTATAAACCTCCCAGCCTGGGCGGCCCCGGGGGTTCTGTGTATCACATCGCGGCGAATCGCCAAACCATTTTCAGCAACCGGGTCCTGGCCCTTGTCGCGTGATAATGTAGCCTACTATTTGACCCAGGCCCGAAGGGCCTAGTTTGCCCCTTCAGGGCTAACTCCTCACACCGCGCGACGACTCGCCCTGGGCGTTGCCCGGGCGTTGCCCAGGGCTTTGTTAGTACGGCCCTTCGGGCCTCAAAAATGTACAAACTCCGGGGCGGGGCTGAAAGCCCCGCCCTTTTCGAATCCTGCTGAGAAATGATGGGTAGCGTGCGAATGTAGCCTACTCTTTGACCTCTCGGTGCCGGGCACGCATATCCAACATTATTCAAGTTCCCGGCTGAGAGGGAGCGCCTTCGAGAAGCAATCAGGCTCTGCCCATCGTCTCCTTGGCGCAGGGCCGTGTCCTCGTTCTGCCACTCTGCACGCCTGATCAATCGTGACTTTATACAAGTCATTAAGCTGCTGCACAGACCAAGGATGCGACCCAGTTCGCAGCCCTGAATCAGAGGAAGCCTGTGCATCTCCGCGGGTACCACCCATCGCGACGCGATGCGAGATTGGGGCCGCACTGCCGCCGCAGGCTGCATTAAATTGTGGCCGCGCGCACGATGTGGCCGCCTCGTTCTGGAGCAAAGGTGGTTCGACTGGGAAAGTAACGTGACGCAATCTGGGGGGGCCCCAGATCTTCGATCTCACGAAATCCGAGGTCCGAGAGTTTGGCGCGGAGCTCATCAGGCTCAAAATAGTTCAGCCAGGCCTCACCCAATTCTGCGACGCGCGCGGCCCGCCGATCGTGGCTCGCACGCATCTCTGGTGATAAACACGCAGGAGGATCGCCGTAGTCGAACACAACGTGCGCGCCCTTGGGCAGGCTCGTGATGAATTGGAGCGTACACCACACGGCCTCTTCTGTCAGGTAAGGCACGCATCCGAGCCAAGTGAAAAAGGTTTGCAGCGTGGGATCAAAGTTCGCGGCCGCCAAACCCGCGGCCAACGTCTGCCGCTCGAAGTCGATTGAAGCAAAGGTCAACGCCGGTGGCACTGGGATGTCAGCCCTGGCCAGGCGCTCTCGCTTCCAAGCCTGTGTGGCGGGATGATCAACCTCGAAAATTCGCAGACGCTCGCGCAACGCTCCGCGATAAGCATAAGTGTCGAGGCCCGCGCCAAGCACTACCAATTGAGAGACGCCACGCCCCACGGCAAACGCCAACGCGTCCTCGGCAAAACGCGTTCGTGCTGCGATGAAGATTCGCATGCCTCGTCCGGACCGATGCTCCTCAGCCCACCGGGCGACGGCCTCAGCGTCTTCGCCCAGGATGCGAAGAGCAAGGGGATCCGTAAAGATGCTGCCGCCTTCCAGCACTTGGTGAGCAGCGCGATGAAACGCCGCCGCGCGAGCTGTTCGGCTTGGAACCCCGGCTTGCATCCGCTTCGAGTGTACGAAAGGTCAGAGCTTGTAGACCACTGCTAGCATCATGCGCGCTCATTCTTTGCGCTTTGCGGCCGTCGGCAGCACAGGCGCTGGGTGGGACGTTTTCCGTCTGGGGATTCGTCCGCCTGTAAATGCCCATGCGGCGTGGTTGAAATTCACCAAGAGCGGTGGATTATCACCATAACAGGTTCCATGCCTGCCATGGGGACCTCCAAGGCACGTTTAACGTCATCAATGAGTTAGCCGCAATCAGGAGTTTGGCGCGACTTGTGCTAGGTCAAGGTGCTGGTACGCGTAAGGAGATCAGATGAAGTCGGTTTCCCGCAAGTACACTCGAGTGGTTGTTTACGTGGCCGCGATCAGCATGCTTGCTTTGCCCATGGCTGGGCTGGCGCAAGATGGCTCTGGCGGGCCGCCTTCTGCGGCTCCGCAACAGAACCCGGCGCCCGCGGGCACGTGGCAGCATTTCGCCACACCACCGCAGAGCCCGGCGGCTGGGGACACGCAGAATCGGGTAGCGGCCAGCGCCGAGACCGGTGGGCCGAACGCGCCCGCTCCAGTTGTGGATGTCCCGCCCGGCCAAGAAGCGCCGAATCAGGGCCCTCCCTATCAGGATCAGGCGCCGCCGAATCAAGCGGGTTCCAACGGCACCGACAACGGCCAGCAGAATGACTCCGTCCCGCCGCGCTTGATGCTGAGATCCGGCACATTCATTAACGTTCGTACCAACCAGCTTCTATCGTCCGACCAGAGTCACCCCGGTGATAAGTTCACGGCTACGATTACGGATCCCGTGGTGGTGAATGGGTTCGTGGTGGCGGCACCCGGGCAGACGGTGGGCGGCCGCGTGGTGGATGCTGAGAAGGCCGGAATGGTGAAGGGCGTTTCGCGCCTGGCGTTGCAGTTGACGAGCTTGACCCTGGTGGACGGCCAGACGGTGCCCATACAAACCCAACTTTCAGGCCGAACGGGTCCTACGTCCAAAGGTCGTGACGCGGCTGCAGTTGCCACCACCACCGGCGTCGGTGCGGGAATCGGCGCTGCAGTCTCCCACCCGTGGGAGGCAGGTACCGGCGCCGCCATCGGGGCCGGGGCTGGGCTTGCTATTGGACTGGCCGGAGTGCTCCTGACGCGCGGCCAGCCCACCGTGATTGAGGCCGAGAGCCGACTGACGTTCGAGGTTTCGGCACCGGTTAACATTTCTACCGCAGATTCGCCGCAGGCCTTCCGGTACATGGATCCAAACGCCTACCAGGCGTCGGTGAATACTCAGGCGCCGCCACCGCGCTCGGCGTCCCCCTGCAGCGGCTACGGCTGCCCGCCGCCTCCACCTCCGCCGCCTTACTACTACTACGGTCCCGGCTATCCCTACTATTGGGGACCTAGTATCGCAATCGGGTGGGGTCCGCGGTACTACGGCGGCTGGGGCTGGTATCGCGGAGGCTGGTACCGCGGTGGGCACTACGGTCGCCGTTAGGTGGCATCGCCCGGGCGTCGGCATCGCCCGGCAAAGATCTTCGTAAGGTCCGCCTCTAGGGGCCGTCGTTCAAGGATACCCCCGCGACTGACGGCCCATTTTTTTCGGAACGATCCGAAGGTTCCTGCCTCCTTCACCACGAGCAGATCTGACCCTTGGCCTGCATTTCTCGCCAGGATTCGAAAAGGGCGGGGCTGAAGCTTGGCTGAAGCCCCGCCCTTTTCGAATCCTGAGAAAGGCAGGTTAGCCCTCGCTCGAGCTCTGCCACAGAGCCTTGCCCACGAAAAACGGTCCCATGCGCTCGATGTACTTAGAGGTTTGACGTGTGCGGCGCATTTGTTGGACGCAGGCGGAAAGCGGATAGAGTTCTCGTCCAATCAGGCCGATCACGAAGTCGTTATCGTGCTGATCGAGCCCGAAGCAGGCCAGGCGCACATCCTGCGCATAGCCGGCCTCGCCAAAAGAGTGGCCGATGCGGCCGTGCTCGGCGAGGATGGGACCTTGCTCCTCAAGCGGCAGCGCCGAGAACTCACCGGTGCGGCGCAAGGGATACCACACCGCCCACCGCGACTCGCGATTCAGAACTGTACGCGGCGCTTTGCGGAGCAGCCAATCTTCAAGGTCCGGTTCGTGACCAAGACTGTAGGTGCGCCCAAACATCGTGAGCTCCCGCTTGAGTGTGAGGCCGCTGAAGGGCCTTTCGGCCAGAAACGGACGAAGCAAGGTGACGAAAAAGTCGGGCTGTTCGTTCCAGGTGAGCAACGCAACACCGCAGGGATCGCTGAGGTCTTTGTACAGCACGGCTTCAAATCCGCCGCTTTCCAGCGCCTGGGCCAGTTTGTTGGAATCGGTCGCGTTCCCGAAGGCGAGGAGTTGCATGTAGAGGCGCCGGTCAAGCCTTTGAGGCTCGCCGTTCCTGGGGCCGCCTCGCTCCGCGAGATCAAGCTTCTCAGCCATCTATCTCTCCCATTTGTCGATTGTCGATTGCCGATTGCCGGTCGGAAATCGCAATTCTTGACCGCGCCTCTCTAATGATGTGTCGTGCTGAAGCCGATTGCAATAATCAATCGACAATCGATTATCGTCAATCGAAAATCCTCATCGTCCGGCGTGCGCTGAAACCAAGCTTGCATAGAGGTCGCCCAGCCGCTCCAGCATTCTTACGGCGGGAGTGACGTTGCGCCGGTTGATGTGCTCGATGTTCAGCCCCAGCGCCGGCGGATCAGGCGGCAGGTTGTCGAAGACCTCCATCAGAATGCGTTGCGCAAGATCGATGGAGCGCTCGAGGCACGCAGCGCGAGCGCTGTCTCGGCGCTCGGGATGGCTGAGATCGGCGGCCGAAGCTTCATCAAGGCGCAGGAAGCGATCCAGGTCCGGCGGGATGTCGGCCCCGAGCCAGCGCAAAAACTGGAGGTCGCGCGGATGGCTCACCGGCGCAAAACTCAGGAACAGCCGTGCCTCAAGGCCGTTGAGCCGCTGCACGAGCCAGACGATGTCATTCGGATCGAACAGCACCTGGGTGGTGAAGAAGGTGAGCCCCGCGGCGTGCTTGCGGCGCACGCGCTCAGCCTCGCCGGCGCGGCTGGGAATGCTGATGCCGCCGAGCGCTCCTTCGTGTCCGGCCGCTCGCAAGCGCTCTGTGGCCTCCATCACGCTCGGGCCAGCGTACTGAATCGCGCTGCTCTCACCCCCCACCAGCACGTAATGATGAACACCAAAGCTGTCGCGGGTCTCGCGCAGCCAGGGCAGCGGGTCGGGCTCATAAACCACGCAGTGGTTCGTCACCACTTCCACGCCGAGTTCGTTGCGTAAGTGCACGCCCAGGCGTCGGGGGTCCATGCGTGGCACGAAGTTAGCCGTGCGCTCTCCCGGGCGAGCCTCGTTGTGAATTTCAGGCAGGTTGATGGCGTCCACCGAGCCGGCTACGCGACGCACCACCTCGGTGGCCTCTTCCACCGCGCCGGGCTTGCCCTCTTCGGGTGGCACGACCTCAAAGAAGGTCACCGGCACGTAGGGGTCGGCGATTTTGGCGGTCAGGTCCATGGGGTCGGTTGAGCCTAACGAGGAGCCCTCGGTTCACCTAAGCAAGGCTAGCGAAGATTAAGATTAAGCCTTTAACTATCAATAAGATGATGGGTTTGTTCGGTAGCCCCCACTGATTCTAAAGGAGTCTTAGGCTTCGACCGTATCTGTTTTGATTCGCGATCGCCCCTTCCGCCAGGTGACGCTGCTACCCTCATCGCGGACTCGGAAACTCGTTAGAGACGACATAACAACGCTCATGGATTCGCTCGGAACAGGTTAACCAAATTAGAGCATGCTTCGACGTAATTGTCAAGTGAATAGCAGTGGCAGTGAGTGGCAGTGGAGCAGGGAGTTACCCAGCCCACCTAGCCACTCGAGGCGGTTGAAGCCATCTCGATTAACGTGTCTGTACCAGCTATCTGATTGGTTGGTTCTAGCCTTTCGGATAGCGACTCGTTTCAACGGGCAGTATTACCAAGCTGGTGCCGCGCCTGAGCTAGTCCTACCCCTTCCACCGGTTATGACCTCGGGCGGGCCTCAGTAGCTGGCGACGCTCTTGGCTTCGGTTTTGCTCGCACTTGTTACGCAGGTAGTCTACGACGCGGGGAAGCCAGCCTCCGGAACGTCGTGTTCCGCAGGCCAGCAACTCCTGGCAGCGGACTGCGGAAAAAACCAGTCCAACTTGTCAATTCGAGGCGCCGAAGTCGGGGCCTAAATGGGGGGCTCTTGTGACCGTGTTGTTTGCAACGCCACGTTCCCACGCGGAGCGACCAGGCTTCGACCACCCCTCAAGCAGCAGCCAGCGCGCGGATTGGCAACATGTGAAGGTCTTCGCAGCCTGCAAGCGTCGTACGTATCGGCAAATCTCACACAAGAGGAGGTAGCTATGCGAGCAACGACACAGCGGCACTCTCCAACCTTTATGACGTTAGCGGCGGCCATTACCATCCTTTTGGCTCCTCTCATTTCATCCGCTCAGGGCCCTTGCCCTGAGGCGAGTCTTTCCACGTACCTGGCGAAGGGGTTCACTTGCACTGTCGGAGCACAAACGTTCTCCAGATTCCTGGTGGGGGGCTTCCTAGGGCTTACGGGCAAAGCTACCACCGTTACGGTCATCCCTGCTCGCGGATTCGCATTCGATCTTACGAAGGTGAAGTTTCCTGCGGGAAGGGTCAGCACAGCGCGAATCGTATACACCTCGACGCCCTTCCCCGGGGCCACCGCGGAGCTCAGCGGCAGAGGTGTGACAACGCCCAATGTGTTCGTGGACGAAGGGATTTTTCCAGTAGGATTCACGCCCATTGAGCTTAAGCTGCGCACGGCTGCGGGTCAGCCTGTGTTCAATGCGGAGTCAACACCCTTGGCCGGCATCGGCCCGACCGCCTTTGACGTCGTTCTCGATATCAGCACGAAGGGGCCGATCACTGGAGCTTACGGTACGTTCTTCTTTGATCCGCCGCCAGCCGTCGAGAGGGCGGCACTGCCGGACCAGGCAGCATGCGCGCCCGATAGCTTGGCGGCGTACGTGGCCAAAGGTTTCACTTGCACTCTGGGTACACGAGTCTTGTTGAGCTTCAAAGCCGGAGGAGATCTGGGGGCGCAGGCTGCGTCGATATTGGTGATACCGACTGCCGCTGGCGACGGCTTTGACTTCGACCTAACGGGGGTGACATTTCCGCCCTCTGCCCTGGGCGGCATCACGTATGTCGTTACCGGACTTACCGCGGGCCTGACATTGCAATTCGACCCGACGTCCCCTCCAGGCATGGTGCGGGTACGCGCCAGCACGGCGCCGGTGGGCGGTCCCTTGACGTACTTCGCCGGAACACTTGTGGAGAATTCCGGGCCGAGCAGCGGCCCGGGATCGACTACTGTGTCAGGAGCTTTCGCGGCCGCGCAGAACACCTTTCAGGTTACAGACTCCCTGCTGATTACATCGGGAGGAACGATCAACTCCTTCAGCGTAACGTTTCAATAAGAGGCCGGCCCGGAGGCGCGATCCGCCTCCAGGCAGTCTCGCTGCCACCGGTCACCGTCGCCTGCCACACTCTAGCAGCTTCACCTCTCTCCTTGACAATCTACCTATGCGAGCGGTATATGTAGACTGTCTAGGAGGCAGCATGCCAACCGAGAAATCTGACCTTCTGCAAGGCACGCTCGACATGCTGATTCTGAAGATTGTGGCGTTGGGCCCGGTGCACGGATACGGCATTTCCCTCAGAATCCGGCAGATTTCCAAGGAAATGCTGCGGGTTCAGCAGGGCTCGCTCTACCCGGCGTTGCATCGGCTGGAAAAGCGAGGGTGGCTGGAGTCTGACTGGGGCGAGTCTGACAATGGCCGGCAGGCCAAGTTTTACCGATTGTCGGCCAAGGGACGAAGGCAGCTCGGCAAGGAAGAATCAAATTGGCACCGCTTGGCTGGAGCGGTGAGCCAGATTCTGGAGACGGCGTCGTAGCCAGGAGTTCGCACATGGGCTGGCGGAAAGGGCTGTTTCGCAAGCGTCCTCTTGATCAGCAATTGGATTCCGAGCTGCGGTTCCACATCGACGAGCTGACAGAAGCCAACATCGCACTGGGTTTTTCGCCGGAAGAGGCAAGGAGGCGAGCTGTGCTTGAATTCGGCGGTCAGCAACAGATCAGAGAGGAAGTGCAGGATGTTTACCGCCTTCCCCTGGTGGAGAGCGCACTTGCGAACTTGAAATCAGCCTTGCGCTTCATGCGCAAATCGCCGGCCTTTTCAATAACGGTCGTGGCCACACTGGCGCTGGGCATTGGAGCCAACAGTGCGGTGTTCTCGGCGCTCGACGCCGTAATCCTTCGGCCTCTGCCATTTCCTGACGCCGATCAGCTCGTGCGGCTGGATCAAATCAATCCCAAGGTCAGGAGTCCGGAAACCCAGGTGGCGCCGGTGCGGCTCGAAGACTGGAACCGGATGAATTCAACGTTTCAAGCGATTGCCGGATATTACACGCAAGATGAGTCCGAGACTTCGGGCACATTTCCCGAGAAGGTCACAATGGCGGCCGTGACTCCCCGATTCCTCCAGGTGTGGGGAGTCGCTCCCGCCCTGGGGCGAGGCTTCAACCCCGACGAGGAGCGATTTGGCGGACCCGACGCTGTCATCATCAGCGACCGTTACTGGCGGGGCCACTTCGGGGCCAATCCTGACGCACTCGGTAAGAAGCTGCACATGGGCGGATACTCTTACACCATCGTCGGCATCATGCCGGCGTCGTTTCTCTTCCCGGAGCGCGACGTGGACGCGTGGTCTGCGGTGCCGATGAACGCGCCCTACGCCCAGAGCCGAGACTCCGCCTGGTTCATCACCGTCGGCCGGTTGAAGCCCTGCGTCACGGTGCAACAGGCGCAGGCAAACCTCACAACCGTACAGGCGCAGCTTGGTGAGCAGTACCCAAAGACGGATGGCGAACTGGCGGTGTACGTCCAGCCCCTGAAAGATACGATCGTAGGAGACGTGCGAGGCTCCCTTTGGTTCCTATTCGGCTCTGTTTCCCTGCTTCTGGTGATCGGATGCACCAACGTCGCAGCGTTGCTGCTCGCCCGCGCTACGCAGCGCCAGCACGAGATTGCCATTCGTTTCTCGCTTGGCGCGTCACGCACTGCCGTCGTGATCCAATTGCTCGCGGAGGCTTTTGTGCTGGCGCTCACCGGGGCGGCTTTCGGTCTTGCGGTCGCGGGCGGCGCCTCCCGTGCATTTCGCGCTCTTGCCGGCAACCTGCCGCGCATTGAGGAGATCCGTCTGGACTGGAGAATCGTGCTTTACTCCCTGGTGTGCACCGTCGTGGTCACGCTCCTGTGTGGCTTGCTCCCTGCGCTGCGCGCCACACGCCGCAACCTCTCGGGCTCTATGGCGCAGGCGAACCGCACCCAAGTTTCAACGCGCAGCCGCTTGCAATGGTTGCTGGTGGGAGTGCAGGTGTCCTTGGCCGTAGCTTTACTCGCCGGAGCGGGGCTCTTGCTGCGCAGCTTTCAGGCGCTGGGAAAGGTGTCGCCGGGCTTCGAGGCCGGCCACATCCTCACTCTTCACATCAGTGGTGGCTGGGGCGAGACCGCCGACATGAGAGCGCTCGCTCAACGAATCGACCGCACGCTTGACGCTCTCGGAACCGTTCCGGGCGTGGAAGCTACTGCGACCTCGGCGAACCCTCCGGGAGTCCCGGCCGAATACGAAACCGAGCACACGTTCATCGAGGGCCAGACAGAACCTGGCCGCAAGGTACATGTCGAGAGCCGCTTCGTCTCGGCCAGCTATTTCTTCACCATGCAGATTCCGCTTCTGGCGGGCGAATTGTGCCGGGAGCCGACCCCGCCGTCAGACCCGAAAGGAGGAGGGTGGGGTTCGCTCAACGTCATGGTGAATCGGAGCTTCGCCAACACCTACCTTCCTGGAGCAACACCCATCGGCTATCACGTCCAGTTGCCGGGCGGCAATTTCATACCACCGCCCGGTGAGATCCGGGGAGTGGTGGGAGATGCTCGCGAGCAAGGCCTGAATCACGCGCCGGTTCCTACCGTCTATTGGTGCGTGAATGACCCTGACCCCGATCCTTATTACCTCATCCGCACCCAAGCCGAGCCCATGACCATGGCTCAAACGCTGCGGCGCAAGATTCACGAAATTGAACCTGCCCGCTCTGTCTTCGATATCATGCCGCTCGACGAGCGCCTCGGTGAAGCCTTCGTGGATACTCGGCTGCGCACCGTGCTGCTGTCCTTTTTCGCGGTCACGGCCGTTTCGCTGGCTTGCCTCGGTCTTTACGGCACCTTGAGCTACTTTGTGAACGTCCGGCGGCGAGAAGTGGGTTTGCGTTTGGCCCTGGGTGCGGCGCGCGGACAAGTGTTGCGGCAATTCCTTCTGGAAGGCCTGGGCGTCGCGGTTCTGGGCTGTGTTTGCGGCTTGGCCCTTGCAGTCGCCTTCACCCGCGTTCTCGCCGGCATGCTCTCTGGCGTGTCGCCATCGGACGCCACCACACTCGTGGGAGTAGTGCTCCTCATCCTGACTGTCGCCGCCGGCGCGTCGCTGCTACCCGCGGCTCGCGCTGCACGCGTCGATCCTATGCAAGTATTGCGTGAGGAGTAGGCGGGTTTCGAAACGTGGTTGCCTCCCTGCGCGAAGCGCCTTGGAGTGCGGCGGCCTGACGCCGCCTTGGAGTTGGCGCAGATCGCCCACTGACCTAACACTCTGGACAAAAAAGCGTGCGTGGCGGCTCGGCGCTCGCCGGAACCCAAGATAACCTCCCCCCTTCGGTCGATGACTGACTGGCCTCACAGCCCGATTCACCGCCTCGCAGAAGCGGGAGCATATATGGTGACCTGCGGGACGTATTTGAAGTGCCATCATTTCAGGGGAACCGAAAGGCTGCGCCTGCTGTGCGACACTCTCCAGCGTTTGGCAGCGAAGTACCAGTGGAGTCTTCAGGCTTGGGCGGTTTTCTCAAATCACTACCATTTTGTCGGTGTGTCCCCTCGTAGGGCTGAGACTCTGCGAGATCTCATCAGCGAGCTACATTCCGCGACCTCCAGGTTGGTCAATGAATGGGATACCACTCCAGAACGTCAGGTTTGGTTTCAATACTGGGAAACTCGTCTGAGCTACCAGAAATCGTATTTCGCCAGGCTGAGCTACGTTCACAGGAACGCAGTTCACCACAAACTGGTTTCGGAGCCCTCCCTATACCCATGGTGTTCCGCAGGCTGGTTTCAACGACGAGCCAGCACATCTTTTTACAAGACGATAATGCGATTTGGAATCGAACGGCTCAGAGTTCCGGACGACTATGAGGTTCAGTGGTCGCCCGGCGAGACCTGATGCGCGAAGCGCCTTGGAGTGCGGCGGCTTGACGCCGCCTTCGCTTCGGTCCTGATCCCGTTTCAAGGCGGCGTCAAGCCGCCGCACTCCAAGGCGCTTCGCGCGTTTCCATCCCGCGCCGGAATCCCACCCGTGCTTTAGCCATTTGACGTATCATCAATCGGGAGGTCGGGCACAGGAGGTCGAACACCGACCGCGCGAGGACAACTATGGCGGATGTATCCAAGACGATGTTTGACGTGGCAGTGGTGGGTTCGGGTGCGTCGGGTGGCTGGGCGTGCAAGCGGCTCTCTGAAGCAGGCCTGAAGGTGGTGATGATCGACTGTGGCCGGCCACAACCCGACTCGAACTTCAGCGAGCACAAGCCCGCCTTTGAATTGACGTACCGCGATCAGGCCGAGTCTGTGATTCGCAAGACGCGCCCCGTTCAGAAGGACTGCTACGCCTGCATGGAGTACAACTACGACTGGTTCGCGAACGACCTCGACGAGCCTTATACCACCGCCAAAGACAAGCCTTTTAGCTGGCAGGGGCGCCTGCGCGTGACGGGCGGACGCACCAACGTGTGGGGGCGCGTGAGCCTGCGCCTGAGCGATCTCGATTTCAAGGCTGCCTCGCGCGACGGCTACGGTGAAGACTGGCCGATAAGCTATAAGGATCTTGAAGACTACTACGGCCTCGTGGAGGATTATGTCGGCGTCTGCGGCCAGGCCGAGGGGTTGCCGCATCTGCCTGACGGGCACTTCCAGCCGGCCATGCCGCTGACGTGTGTGGAGACTCACTTCCGGGACGAAGTGCGAAGGAAGCTGGGATGGTACCCCATGAATGACCGGAACGCGAATCTCACCAAGCCCCTCAACGGACGCGCCGCCTGCCACTACTGCGGTCCCTGCGAGCGCGGCTGCATCACGCACTCTTACTTCAACGCGGCCTTCACCACGGTGGCTGACGCAGAGAAGTCCGGCAACTGCACGCACCTGCACAATGCCATGGGCTACCAGGTGCTGATGGACTCGGACCGTAACCGCGCCCGGGGAGTCCTTTACATCGACCGCATCACGCGCCAGCCGAACGAGGTGAAAGCCCGCGTGGTGGTGCTCTGCGCGCAGTCTCTCGAGTCCGTGCGCATCCTGTTGAACTCTGCCAATTCCCAGTATCCGAACGGACTCGCCAACTCCAGCGGCGTGCTCGGCCACTACCTGATGGACCACATCATGGGAGGCGGCGCCAGCGGCGAATTCCCCCAATTTGCGACGAAGCCTACCATGGGCGGCCCGCAGCGGCCTGCCGGCCTCTACGTGGCGCGCTTCCGGAATCTGCCGGGCGGCGAGAAATCGAAGAATTTTTTACGTGGCTTTGGCTACGAGGGCGGCGGCGGTGTTGGATTCAATTGGGGTGCGAAGGGATTCGGGAAGGCTTACAAAGACGCCATGCTGGAGGGCCAGTGCTACCTCGGGATCGGCGGTTTCGGTGAATGCCTGCCGCGCTTTGACAACTACGTTGAGATCGATCCCGAAATGAAAGACACCTTCGGCATCCCGGTGCTGCGCATTCACATGACGTACGGCGAGAACGAAAAGGCGATGGTGAAAGACATGGCAGAATCAGCGGCCGAGATGATGGAGGCCGCCGGCGCTAAGAACGTCCGCAAGAACGCGCACCCGTCTACGCCGGGTTGGGCCATCCATGAGGTGGGCATTGCCCGCATGGGGAACGATCCCAAGAAGTCGGTGCTGAACCAGTTCGAACAAACTCACGACATCAAGAACCTTTTCGTCTGCGACGGCTCCGCCTTCACCTCGACGGCCTGCCAGAACCCGACCCTTACCATCATGACGCTGTGTGTGCGTTCCATGGACTACCTGATGGGCGAAATGAAGCGCGGGAACGTGTGACGAGTCTAGGGCCCTGGGAGCGCGGACGTCTCGCCCGCCCTGGAGCCGAGCCCTCAAAGGTTGCAACGGAGGGCGGGCGAGACGCCCGCGCTCCCAGGGAATTCACGCCTGGAGATTCGATGCCCAAGGCCGCGCCCTTCGTACTCGCCGACGCGTTGCTGGACGCATACGCCACCAACAATCGCATTACGATGTACTTGATCGAAAACCTCGATGAGGAAGCCTGGCGCGCAGAGCCGCCGGAGGGCAAGGGCAGGACCGTCGGTGCCGTCGCAGCCCACATTCACAATGTACGGGGGATGTGGTTGAAAGCCACGGGCGGCGAGGTGGTGGAAAAGATCGAGCCCAGGACGGCCACTCGGTCCCAGGCCCTTGAGGCGCTTTCAAAATCATACGAGGCGCTACGCAAAGTATTGGCCGCGGCGCTGGCGGCAGATGGACGCATCAAGGGCTTCAAGCCCGACGTTGCCGGTTTCATCGGCTATCTCATTTCGCACGACGCCCATCATCGCGGCCAAATCGCAATGCTGGCGCGACAGGCTGGCTATCCGCTGGCGCAGGAAGTCACCTTCGGAATGTGGGAATGGGGCTCGCGGTGACGCTGGGACTAGAACGATGGGCGGGCGTGAAAAGTTGCTTCCATAGGGTAGACGTCTTCAGCATTTTCAGATACGTCCGCCGCTTCGTGCTCCAGGTCCCATTGCGCTTCAAAACGGCTCTCTTGCTCGCTCTCCCGGCCGGCAATCCAGAGACAAGCGTAGAAGGTGATGAGCAATAAAGCTCCGATGACAAGAAGAGCCCAGTACTGTAGGGGTAAGTGGTGCATATCCCTCCTTACATGCGGATTAGCGCACCTCGGCTCGGCTTAGATAACCTCACGGTTAGTACCCTACAGTATGATAACCCTGGTGTCAACACAATTTTTAACGAAAATTTCGCACGAAGTTCACCGTTGTGGCGAGACTTGCTGTGCGGTCCAATCTTGACGAAAGGGTGTAGCTTGGCCAGGTCGAACCCGAGTGTCAATCCTGGACGATGTAGGTGATGTAGGTGATGTAGGTAACGGTACTTGTGGGTCCCTGCGTACCAGGATATACTCCCCACGCCTCAAGCCGAAAGGCTACTTGCCGATGCGATGTGCCGGCTTGGCCTGGGGACAAACGGAGGTCCCGTAAAGATGAATAAGACCCTCTTTTTCGCTCTTTTCGCCAGTTCAATTCCGCTGGCGTACGCTGACCAGGGCAGTCTCATCAACTCCGGCGGCTCGGCATCGGCAGGCGCCGGCGTGAGCATCAGTTCGACTGTCGCCAACCCAGCAGGCACGGTGACGCTGAACTGTCCGGCAACTGGCAACAATGGTTGCACCGGGGGCAGCTTTACTTTTCTCTCCACGGACGAAACCAGCAGCATCAACGCCCTCTTTACCAGCGGTACCGCCACCGAAAGTTGCTACGGCGGCGGCAGAGGCGGCCACCTGACCTGCACCTACAGCTTGACCGCCTACTTCAGCGGCACATGGACTGTGAATACCGTGACGCAAGCGATCGTTGGCGTCACCTCTCAGTATTTTGAGACAATACCAGTCGCCACCGCGGCCAGCGGTACCTCGGTCTTTAATTCCGCCTACACGCCGTTCTACTACTCGGATAGCGGGGCCATCCTGCGCTCCGACGACTTGCAAGGCACAAACCAGATCACATACTACGGTCCGCCCGGTGACCCAGGGCTTTATGGCGCCTATGGCATTGCCCTCGATTCTTCCGGCCGAATCTACGTGGCAGATACGTACCATTGCCGAATCGTTCGCATGGACGACATAAACGGCACGAATTGGACCACTTACGGCGGTGCTTGTGGCTCGGCTCAAGGCCAGTTCTACGATCCTCAGGGCATTGCGGTGGACTCTACCGGCAAGATCTACGTAATGGATACCGGCAACTCCCGGTTGGTCCGCGTGGATGACATGACCGGAGCCAACTGGATTACCTATGGCACCCCCGGGTCTGGCGTTGGGCAGTTCAATGCATTTCTCTGGGTGGCCGTTGACAGCAGCAACCGGATCTATGTCGCCGACGCCGGCAATCTTCGAATCGTACGCATGGACGACATGGTCGGCACGAACTGGACCGTCTTGACGGGTCCCTTCGTGTCTCCCGTCGCCGTCGCGATCGATTCCGCCGGCAAGATTTACATCGCCGACAACAACAGCGCGGCGCGAGTCATTCGAGTGGACGATATGACGGGAGCCAACTGGACTTCCATCCCCGTCAGCGCCGTCGGCAGCACGGGATTGAACAGCATCGCCGTGAATTCAACTGGGACCGTCTTCACCGGAGGCGGCGGCGTCAGGGCCGTCGATAGCATGGCTGGGGTACTCTACTCCTCGGGCGACGTTGGCCCCGTCGGCTCTTACTACGTCTTCGGCGTAACTCCGGTTCCCGTGTCGAGTCCACCGCCCTCCGCCATCAGTTTTTCACCGCCCACGTTGACCTTCTCCCAGAACGTGGGTACCACAAGCGCTGCGCAGCCTGTCGCCATCTCCAATTTCGGCGGCAGGACGCTGAACGTGTCCAGCGTTTCGGCGAATGGCGCATTTTCTGAAACCAACACTTGCGGGAGCCCGGTTCTTCCGGGAGCGAACTGCACCGTTAACGTCACCTTTACACCGACGGCGGCGGGCACCGCGAACGGGGTGCTGACCCTCACCGATGACTCGGGCAATTTGGGTGCGACGCAGACCGTAGCGCTCACGGGCTTGGGGACGACGCCCGGCGCTTCTGTGACTCCAGCAAAGATATCCTTCCCTTCGCAAGTCGTGGGCACCACCGGCGCGTCTCAAAACGTCGTCTTGAAGAGCACCGGCGATGGGCCTCTGCAGATCTCCAGCGTGACCGTCGGTACGCCTTTTAGCGAGACAAACAGTTGTCCGGCAAGCATCGCGGCGGGGTCAAGCTGCACCATCTCGGTCTCCTTTACGCCAACGGTCGCTGGCTCGGCCTCCGGAACCCTGACCATCGTCGATAATGCCGGAACACAGACTGTGAGTCTGACCGGAACCGGCCTCGCACAGGTTTCGTTCTCGCCCAGCACTTTGAGTTTCGGCACCGTGGTGGTTGGCAATACCAGCGCCAGCAAGAAGGTCACGGTGACGAATAACGGAAGCGCCGTCACTTTATCGAGCGTCTCGACCAGCGCGGGCTTCGCGGTGGCCAGCAACACCTGCGGGACAAGCCTGGCTGCCGGGGCCAAATGCACGGTAGGGGTCACATTTTCCCCGACGGCGGTCGGCTCGGCGACGGGCACCTTGACCTTCACCGATAGCGCTCCGGACAGCCCCCAGACGGTCAGCTTGACGGGCTCCGGTAGCGCACCGGTCAGCTTTTCTTCCAGCACATTGAGTTTCGGCACGGTGAAGGTCGGAACCACCAGTGTGACGAAGACCGTTACGGTGACCAATCACTTAAGCGCATCGCTGAGCTTTTCAAGTATCGCCGCGAGTGCGGGCTTCGCGGTGGCCAGCAATACCTGCGGGGCGAGCGTCGCCGCCGGGGCCAAGTGCACGGTCGGGGTGACATTCTCTCCAACGGCGACCGGCGCCACCACGGGCACGCTAACGTTTACCGATAGCGCTTTGACCAGCCCGCAGACAGTGGGTCTTACGGGAACCGGCAACTAACAGCCCTCCACTGGCTTACGTGATGCGCGCGGGCGGCGCGACTCGACCCGTGCGACCTGAATACGAGCCGCGAGTCCCGAGCGAACGGCGGAGTCTGTTTAGGTCTTCGAGCTCTGGGTGCGGCCTTTTTCCTTGACTTTTCTATTCTAAATGTGCTAGTAACTGGTTATGTCTCTAGGCACTTGCTTTTAACAGCCAGTTCGGACGCGTGCGAGTCGTTGGCAACGCAGTTGCGAGTCCGTCAGTTGGCAGAAAAGCGATGGCAACCGCAGCAAGGGAACTCCGAAAAAAATGGTGAAATGAAGGAGGGTCCCACGATGTTGTTGATAACAAAGGACCGGTTTCGGGAACCCACGATGTTGATGAAAACAAATAAGTTACTTGAGTAAACCCACGATGTTGATGATAACAAAAGGGTTGCATAAAATCTAACGATCGTGGAAATCGCGTGTCGGCTGAAATTGCCAGTAGGGAGTCGGCCAGCCACCTTGCGTCGCTCCACCCACACCGTGCCGGATGTTCCTCCGCTCAACGCGGGTACTCGGAAACGCTGGACCTTTTCCTGCCAACCGTATATCTTGGCTCGTTCCAGGCTTGCGAGGGCTGGTGGGCCGCTCCGAACCGCGCGCCATCAGAACTGCTCAGAAAAAAACATATGATCGAAGCCTAAGACTCGTTTAGAATCAGTACGAGCTAGAACGAAGCCACTAGGTGGCTGATTATAAATGCCTTATCTTTGTAAAGCCACTATGTTGCTGAAAAATATGTAGCTTAGATTAATTCCGTGGTGTTTTGCGGGGTTCGTTATCACATTCGTTAACCAATCTCGATGTCTGTCCGGTGCGGACCGGTCAAGGTAATTTGGCCCACTGCCGGGGAGAGCGAAGCGCATCCTCCATCGGCAGTGATGTCCCGTCCAGTACCCCCTTAAGACCCGGAAGCCATATTGATTGGACGCCCCCTGGAGACTCCTTTGGCAGAGGAACAGCTCGACCGGCAGGACCTGGATCACGACCGGCCAAATCCTGAGAGCCAGGCATTAACCGAACCGCAAGGCGGTCACTTGGCGGACCGCCTCGTGGAACTCATGGCGCTGCTCAGAGGCCCCGACGGTTGCCCGTGGGACCGCGCGCAGGACTACGACTCCATGAAGGCTCTGCTGCTGGAGGAGGCCTACGAGGTCATCGATGCCGTAAACCAGCGCGACTTTGCCGGACTCGAGGATGAGTTGGGGGATCTGCTGTTCCAGGTGGTGTTCTGCTCGCGCCTCGCCGAAGAGGAGGGTCGTTTCACGCTGGCGGACGTCATGGAGCGGCTCTATTCAAAGTTGGTACGGCGCCACCCCCACGTGTTCGGCGAAAGGAAGGCCCGCAATGCCGAGGAGGCTCTGAAAAGCTGGAACGCCGTAAAAGAGAAGGAGCGAAACGACGCCCGGCGGCAGAATTCAGAGGGCTCGGCCGTGGCCCAGGCGCAGCCTGGCGCCGGCGACAAGAGCGAGCAGGAATCATTGCTTGACGGCATCGCAGAAACCCTGCCCTCTACCCTTGAAGCGCACGAGCTGGGCGTGCGCGTGGCTGAAGTGGGTTTTGACTGGCCGCGCGCCGCGAACGTTCTCGACAAGGTGGAGGAGGAGCTCGGCGAACTGAAGCAGGAGCTTCGAAAAGCTGAGGAAGATTGCGTGCACGTTCAGGCGCGCGGCCGAATTGAAGAAGAGCTCGGCGATCTGCTATTCTCGCTCAGCCAGTTAGCCCGCCACCTGGGAACTGATCCGGAGAGCTGCCTGCGCCGTGGCAATCAGAAATTCCGCAGCCGCTTTCAGGCCCTCGAGCGCGAACTGGCACGGCGAGGGCGTAGGCCGGGCGACTGCGATCTGGAGGAACTTGAAGCCGTGTGGAACGATGTCAAGAGGTGTTAGGCGTGGCGTTAGGTTCTAGACGTCTGATCGGAGCGGGATCTGAACGAATATATAGCAAGTTTTTTGAATTCGGAAACCGCAACCACCCCCAGTCCCTTGGGGGTGCGAGAAGGAGCACGCCCCGCGGGGTACCACCTATGCGCGCTGACGAACCCAAACTTGTATCGTGTTGCTGCAGCGTAGGTTAATGGCAATCCGGCGGCCTATTTGCGAAACGAGTCGAAAAAACGAACCCAAAACACCTAACCCGCAGATTCAAATATGGATAATGGTCAAAAAGGGGCCAAATTGGCGTTCGAAAACAAACCTAAAGAAAGCGCCGGGATAAACCGACCTGGAGTTGAGGATGAAAGAGCCTCACAGGAAAGGAGTAGCGATCCACCCTGACCCCGAGTCATGCGCCAGCAGCCG
>Ga0335085_10000553_pt1 | contig 102371 bp, 90 predicted proteins | sample Lox_Sample_45_FD_206712 | JGI IMG/M metagenome (GOLD analysis project Ga0335085, IMG submission 206712) | Soil microbial communities from Loxahatchee National Wildlife Refuge, Florida, United States - Lox_Sample_4.5 | ecosystem: Environmental > Terrestrial > Soil > Wetlands | place: USA...
TACCCTGAGGTGAGGTGTACCGATTCGAAAGTTCTCTAACCTGATGCATCGTACGGCCCAGGTCTCGAACCCCGCGAGACCTGGGGCACCCGGCTTCCGGGCCTACGCCTACCAGGAGAAAGGCCCGGTGGGAATAAATCAATGGGGTGTGCCGAAGTTGAAGTCAATCAGGCCAACAAATTTCCCAAGCTGAATCGGGGTGCCCCAGGTCTCGCGGTTTCGAGACCTGGGTCTTTCGTCGTGGATCACTCGACTGATGTGTTCTCCATCACCGACGGCGTTTACCCTGAGGTGACGTGCACCGATTCGAAAGTTCTCTAACCTGATGCATCGTACGGCCCAGGTCTCGAACCTCGCGAGACCTGGGGCACCCGGCAGGCCCTGGCATCCCCGCCCTGTTCTCCAGATGCTGCCGCGGTATTTCGTGTGCGGTGAGCAAGTTCCTGTTTCAGTTGTTGGAGCGTGTCAGTCAGGTTTTGTTCGTCGACGCGGAGAGCGCCGCTTCCGAAGTGAAGTCTATCGAGCCGAAAGTTTTCCAGCGAGATCCATTGGACTCGCCCAGGTCTCGAAAGCGCGAGACCTGGGGCACCCGGCATGTGCTACCAATGGGGGACGAATTGCCACCGCGTTAATTCCTATAATTTGGGCAGACCCTCCTCAATGACCTATGGCCTTCCTTCGTCCGCGGCTTACCGACTACCACAATATCTCGCTGCCGCAAGGGCACGCTGACTTTGCTATTCCGTTCCTTGATGAAGATATTCCGCTCTATCTCGATCCATTTCTGCTGTGGCGGTCGCCTTCGTTGCAGGACCAGGCGCTGCATACTTCGCTGATCAATTCGTTCAACCATCTGGGCTGGCTGGTGAAGCAGGGGCGGCGGCATGAGGCGGTGCAGTTGCTCGTCAACCTGAGCGAGTGCGACGAGGTGGGGCTGGGGGTGTCGCGCACGCGCGCGGGGCATCGCGTTGGGCAGGGCACGGCGGGCGACATCCTCGACCTGTTTCGTGACATTCCCGACTACTACCAGTCCGGCTTCGTGCACTTCGAGGAGATCCAGTTCTTCGTCGAGCACATCTCGCGCGACCGCATCAGCGACTTCGCTTGCAGCTTCCTGAAGTCGTTTCTGGTGGACTACACCATCGAGCAATGCGAGGTCCACGGCATCCCCACGGACGCGGTGCGGCTGCCGGTGTACAGCTACAGCGACCACGCGATTCGCACGGAAGAGGTCAAGCTGCCGGTGCATCCGGAAGAGCGCTGGCCGATTCTGTTTGTCCCCAAGCGCTGGCTGCGGGCGACGCTGTGGATCAGCTTTGACGACTATTTTGCCAGGCAGTATCCGGGGAAGGCCGAGCAGAAGCCGGAGGCGGCGGCCAAAGAGCGGGTGAAGCTGCTGACCTACAATCGCAAGAACTACGGCGCGGTGTTCGAGTACGTGGCGAAGAAGGAGCGCGCGGCGGAGGATTGCCGCAACGATCCGCTGTTTGCGCAGATGCCGATTGATTCGGCGAAGGCGAGTCTGGCGGCGATCCGCAAGCTGCGGATGTCGGCGGCGCTGGGCGAGGCCGAGGGCGACGAAAAGAAGTACGAGCGCGAGGTGGCGCGGCTGGTGGCGTCGGCGTTCTATCCGCAACTGGATTTTGCGGCCGAGCAGAGCCGCACCGACTCGGGGGCGTCGATTCGCGACCTGGTGTTCTACAACAATCGCTCGCACCCGTTTCTGGACGAGCTGGTAACGAAGTTCGATTGCCGGCAGATTGTGATGGAGATGAAGAACGTGCGCGAGGTGAAGCGCGAGCACGTGCAGCAGTTGAACCGGTATCTGAGCGATGCGTTCGGGCGTTTTGGCGTGCTGCTGACGCGGCGGCCGCTGCCCAAGCCGGTGTTTCGCAGCACCGTGGATTTGTGGTCGGGACAGCGGCGCTGCATTGTGGCGCTGACGGACGACGATCTGGAGCTGATGGTCGATTTGTTCGAGAGCCGGCAGCGCGAGGCGATTGACGTGTTGCAGAAGAAGTATGTGGAGTTCACGCGGGCGTGCCCGGGGTAGAAGCAGTTTCGAGCTTCGAGCTTCGAGTGTCGCTTCGGGCCTCTTGCTTGAAACTCAAAACTTGAAACTGAATTGAGGTTCGTCATGTCACCTCGCCAGAAAGATCCGTCCATCACTGCGGCGGAGCGTTTGCAGTACGAAACGCTGGTGCCCTTGCTGGACGCAATGCACGAAGACATCCGGCAACTCGCGCTGAAGAGTCAGACGTCGGCGCTGAGCAAGTCGCGCATCGCGATGCTGAATCGGCTGCTGGCGGACGCGCAGAAGCTGCTGAAACACGAGCCGGCGGCGGCGTATCTTCAGGTGCTGGACGAGGCGACCGTGCCGCAGAACGCCGACGCGCTGCTGGTGCTGGGCCAGTTCAAGGCTGCGCTGGAACAGTTTCGCGACCGGTACATGTACTACGACGAGGACGAGGGCGAAACGGTGTGGCGCGTGCGGTGAGCGTCGTGTCGGGTGCCCCAGGTCTCGCGGTTTCGCGACCTGGGTGTCTGCTGGCGTGAAGTGGGCCGAGCGTTCCGAGGGTGATTGGTCGTCCTCGTCCAAGTTTCAAATCGATCAGAGACCCAGGTCTGGAAAGCGCCAGACCTGGGGCACCCGGGGTTCCCGACGCCATCTATAATGAAGAGATGCCCACCCGCTGAAATTGCTTTCTGTGCGGGGCTGCGACGGATTCGCGGCTGGGCGGAAGTGCGTCGTCGTTATGGAATTCCGGCTCGTCAGCTCGTACAAGCCGCAGGGCGATCAGGGCAGTGCCATCCACGCGCTCACCCGCGGCGTCTTCGACGGCGACAAGCACCAGGTGCTGCTGGGCGTCACCGGCTCGGGCAAGACCTTCACCATGGCCAAGGTGATCGAGCAGGCCAACCGCCCGGCGCTGATTCTCGCGCACAACAAGACCCTGGCGGCGCAGCTCTATCACGAGTTCAAGCAGTTCTTCCCGCACAATGCGGTCGAGTACTTTGTATCGTATTACGACTATTACCAGCCGGAGGCGTACATTCCCGCCGGCGATGTCTACATCGAGAAGGAAGCGACGATCAACGACGAGCTCGACAAGCTGCGCCTGTCGGCGACGAAGTCGCTGTTCGAGCGCCGCGACTGCATCATCGTGGCCTCGGTGAGCTGCATCTACGGCCTGGGCTCGCCTGAGGCGTATTACGGCATGCTGCTGTTCCTGGAAAAGGGACAGAAGATCAAGCGCGACGAGATCACGCGCAAGCTGGTCGAAATTCTCTACGAGCGCACCGACGGCGACTTCCGCCGGGGTACGTTCCGCGTGCGCGGCGACATCATCGAAATTTTCCCGACGTATGACGATTCGGCGTACCGCATCGAGCTGTGGGGCGACGAGGTCGAATCGCTGGCGCAGATCGATCCGCTGTTCGGCACGGTGAAGCAGAAGCATGTGCGTCTGCCGATTTATCCCAAGACGCACTACGTGATGAAGCCGGAGCGCAAGAACGCGGCGGTCGCATCGATCCTGGAAGAGCTGAAGTGGTGGGAGCAGGAGCTGGAGAAGCAGGGCCGCATGATGGAGGCGGCGCGCGTGCATCAGCGCACGCGTTTCGATCTGGAGATGATCAAGGAGATGGGCTACTGCCACGGCATCGAGAACTATTCGCGGCACTTCACCGGCCGGCTGCCGGGCGAGCCGCCGCCGACGCTGCTCGACTACGTGCCGCGCGAGTATCTGCTGTTCGTCGACGAATCGCACCAGACCATCCCGCAGATCCACGGCATGTGGCATGGCGACCGCTCGCGCAAGCAGAACCTCATCGAATACGGATTCCGGCTGCCCAGCGCGCTGGACAATCGCCCGCTCACGTTCGAGGAGTTTGAGCACCGCGTCAATCAGGCGATTTACGTCTCGGCGACACCCGGCCCGTACGAGCTGACGAAAGCCGCCGGAGTCGTCGTGGAGCAGATCATCCGCCCGACGGGGCTGATCGATCCCGAGGTCGAAGTCCGTCCGGTGAAAGGTCAGATCGACGACCTGCTGCACGAGATTCGCGATCGCGCCAGGAAGAACGAACGCGTGCTGGTGACGACGCTGACCAAGCGCATGGCCGAAGACCTGGCCGAGTACTACAGCGAGGTCGGCGTGCGCTGCCGCTACATGCACTCGGAGATTGAGACGCTGGAGCGCATCAAGATCCTGCGCGATTTGCGCAAGGGCGAGTTCGACGTGCTGATCGGCATCAACCTGCTGCGCGAAGGGCTGGACCTGCCCGAGGTCTCGCTGGTGGCGATCCTCGATGCCGACAAGGAAGGATTCCTGCGGTCGTCGGGCTCGCTCATCCAGACCATCGGGCGCTGCGCCCGCAACCTGAGTGGCCGCGCGATCCTGTACGCCGACAACATGACCGAATCGATGCAGAAGGCGATGGGAGAAACCGATCGCCGCCGCGCCATCCAACGCGCCTACAACGAGGAGCACGGCATCACGCCGGAGAGCATCGTGCGCCCGCTCGACATGACGCTGGTGGCCGTGGCCGATGCCGACTATGCCGACCTGACCAATGAAGTGGAAGGCATGCCCGAGTTCCGCTCGCAGGAAGAGCTGGACGCTTACATCGCGAAGCTGGAGAGCGACATGCGCGAGGCCGCCAAGCGCTTCGAGTTCGAAAAGGCGGCGAAGCTGCGCGACGCGGTGCGCGAGCTGCGCACCAAAGAATTCATGTTCACGTGAGTGCGAACCTAGGCTGTCGCCGTATCCAGGACATGAGAATGGAGTTCGCAGATCTGGCGCATCTCCGCTGCATCTTCCCCGAACAGCCACTCCGGGTAGGCGCAGTGCAGGTGGAACACCTGCCGGCGCATGGTATCGTTCCAAAGCTTTTCCAGCTCGATTGCTCCGGCTTTATTTCCCGCCTCCCACAGTACGGCGACCATTTCGCCGAAGACGGTGACGCTCTGGTCCTTGCTGCGGGCAGCCTTTTTGGCTTCCAACACCAGCTCTCCCACTAACGATGTGAAACGGCGTGCGTCCGGCAAGCCGTCGGTCATGAACATCGCCAGCAATTCGTTGGCGTCACAGATCGTAAAACGGCCCTTCCTGGCGTACTCGCGAACGTCCATCTCCAACCGGTCAAGCGCCTTGACCAGCTTCAGCCGATGGTCTTCGGTGCAGACCATCAGCACGGAATCGCCAATAAGAAGACCGGAATACACCACGCCGGTGAGCCGGTCGATCAGCGAATCGTGATCGTCGTAGAAATGTACGGAGTGAACAGGCGCTAACGCAGACACACTAAACCCTTGACCATTTACCGGGTTGAGATGCCGCGGCGAGCGCTGTAGTTGCTTATGGACCGCCGCAACGCCGGCGCCGCCCCGAAACTTGATTAGGATACAGGATTACCGCGCCACAATCATCACCGGCTGCTGGAGCACGCAGGAGCTGGTGCAGCTCGGGTTCTGCGGCGGTGCTGCCAGGTTCTGAGCGACGGCGTTGTTCGAGGTCTGAATGATCGTCGTCTGCGATGTTCCCGGGTCGGCAACGTAGACTTTGCTGGAGGTGGGATCGGAAGCGATGAACACCGGGTTGGCGCCGCTCGGCAGCGGTACCGTGGTGAGCGGGCTGAAACTGTTGGCGCTCACCACGGTGACGTCGTCGGACCCGGCATTGGCCACGTAGAACCGCGAGCCGTCGGCCAGGGCAGTCACTGCGATGGGATTAGTACCTACCGGCACGGTTGCCAGCAACGGGAGGGGCGGCGTACCCGAGAGATTCAGGTTCGAGGTGTCGAAGACGCTGACCGTGTTGTCGCCGCTATTGGCGACATAAAGGCGATTGAGTACGGGATCGGCGAGCGCGAACGTAGGCCGCACGCCGAGCGGAACCGTCGCTGCCACGGTGGCCGAGCCCGCGGGGAGTATGTCCAGGGTTCCGGGATTGACCCCGTCACCCTGTGTGACGATGAACATGTAGTTGCCATCGCTGCTGGCGACGACGTTGGAGGGATTTTGTCCCAGCCCGCTTTGCGGCGTGACGAGGCCCACGACCGCGCCATTGTTGATTACGGAGACGGTGCCGTCGCCCTGATTCAAAACGAAAATGTAGAAGTTCACCGACGACTGCGCCATGAGGGTCGGATTCATGCCCACGCACACGGTGTTCGAAACCGCAAGCGTTGCCAGCGGAATGGTGCTGACCGATCCGGTAGTGGGGCAAGCGGAATTCGCCCCCGAGTTCACCACGAACATCATGCCGCTCTGCGCCGAATTCAGGTAAACCGGCCGGGAACCCGGCAAAAGTGTAATTGTGGTGATCGGGCCCGACAACGTGGGCAGATACTCGCTGGCCGTATCGTTGTCGCGGCTGGCCACGAACAGGGCCAGCGAATTAGGCGGGAAGGCCTCCGTGATGGTGCCCAGCCCAAAGCTGTTGACCGCAAGATTGCTGTCGCCCGAGACGTCGATCTCGGTGGTGGTGCCCTGGCCGTTGGGGTTGAAATTCACGACCCAGGCGAAATGGTCGTTCTGCGGCTGGCCACCCGGCGTGACGATCGGGTTGGCGACGGGACGATATTCGTCCCCGCATCCCAGTTGCAGCATCCAAAGCGAAGCGGCCAGCAAGAGCAGGCCGAGTTTGCGCGAAACCCTCATCGACACTCCCAAGCGCCCCCAGGTTCAGCAGGAAATCACAATTGTACTAGGAGCGCGCAGGCAAAATCACCGCGCGTCAAAACGGTACTGATCTAATCCGGAACACGCCATTAGAGCAGTACCATCAAAACGGCAAAGCCCCGCCACAGGGACGGGGCCGTCAGCCGATGAACTCTTGCGCGGCGCTACACGTTGAACGAGGAGCCGCAGCCGCAGGTGCTCTTCACGTTGGGGTTGTCGAACTTGAAGCCGGCGCCTTCCAGCGTCTCCAGGTAATCGACGCTGACGCCCTTCAGGTACATGAGCGAGGTGGCGTCGACGAACACTTTCAGGCCGTCGAAATCGAAGGTCTTGTCCATCATGCCGGCGCCGTTTTCGAACGACATGGAATACGAGAAGCCGGAGCAGCCGCCGCCGACCACGCCAACGCGCAATCCCGCGGGTACCGGGTTCTGCTGGGCCATGATCTCCTTCACCTTCGCGATGGCGTGAGGGGTGAAGTTGACCGGCGTCTCGGTGGTAGTAGGTGTGGTGGTGATCGGTGTCGTTGTCGTCGTTGCCATGCCTCTCTCCTAGGGAAATCTACCGGATTATATCAAACACGCCCGGCGGCGGACGTTTTCCGGGCGATACACGTTAGATGCCATCCTCCCAGGCCAGGTCGCAGGTTTGAGACAGACGCGCGGCAACGTGAGTTCATTGGCCCGGCTATTTGCCTAAATCGCACTTGCTATTGCACTGCTTCCGGCCCGGAGTCATAATATGGGCCATCGCGCTCCCGGGCCGTGGGAGCCGGCCGGGCGACTCCAAACCGAGGTGTTCCATGTCGATTCTGAAGATCCTCTTCATCGTGTGGGGGGTAGTGACAGGCGTGCTGGTGCTGCTTTGGATCTACCGCAGCACGCTGAGCATGCACGAGGATGACGCCATGTTTATCGACGACTCCAGCAAGAACATGCGCGAGGAGCAGGAGGCGTTGCAGCTCCGCATGGGCAAAATCACGCCCTGGATCCGGATCCTGCTGGCGACCTCGAGCGTTTTGATCCTGATCTGTGCGGGCCTGGCGATCTGGCAGCAGTTGAACTCGACCTCCTAGCGACCAGCGCGCGGGACCGGCGATCGTCCACCGCCGCAATTCGATTTGAAGACGCGCAGCCTTCGGGTTGCGCGTTTGTGTTTTTGGCGCTGCGGTTGGAGGCCGCGTCCGGTCGCGCCCTGGTTGGGGTAGTGCGGCGCTTCAGCGCGCGTCCGGCAGCGGCGGTGGTTTGGGTAGTGCGGCGCTTCAGCGCCGCGTTGGGGCAGCGGCGGTGGTTGGGTGGTGCGGCGCTTCAGCGCCGGGTTGGGCAGCGGCGGTGGTTTGGGTAGTGCGGCGCTTCAGCGCCGCGTTGGGGCAGCGGCGGTGGTTTGGGGTAGTGCGGCGCTTCAGCGCCGGGTTGGGGAGCGGCGGTGGTTGGGGTAGTGCGGCGCGACAGCGCCGGGTTGGGGTGCGGCGGGGGTTGGGGTAGTGCGGCGCTTCAGCGCCGCGTTGGGGCAGCGGCGGTGGTTTGGGGTAGTGCGGCGCTTCAGCGCCGCGTCCGGCAGCGAGTATTCGAGGGGCCTTTAGGCCCGGAGGTACATCGCAGCAAACAACGAGGTACCTCGGTGGCTAAAGCCAGCCCTGTTAATCCAAATTACCGCGGGCCTGAAGGCCCGCACTACCCGATCCGAAGGCCCGCACCACGCGAGCCGAAGGCCCCGCACCACGCGAGCCGAAGGCCCGGACTATCCGAGCTGAAGGCCCGCATCACGCGAGCCGAAGGCCCGCACTACCCGAGCCGAAGGCCCCGCACCACCCGAGCCGAAGGCCCCGCACCACGCGAGCCGAAGGCCCCGCACCACGCGAGCCGAAGGCCCGCACCACCCGAGCCGAAGGCCCGCATCACGCGAGCCGAAGGCCCGCACTACCCGAGCCGAAGGCCCCGCACCACCCGAGCCGAAGGCCCGCATCACCCGAGCCGAAGGCCCGCACCACCCGAGCCGAAGGCCCCGCACCACCCGAGCCGAAGGCCCCGCACTACCCGAGCAAGGGCCCGCACCACCCGAGCCGAAGGCCCCGCACCACGCGAGCCGAAGGCCCGCATCACCCGAGCCGAAGGCCCGCACCACCCGGGCTCGAAGGCCCGCATCACCCAATATCACCAAATATCCGGAAAGAAGAAGCCATCCCCCCGGCTGCGCATCCCTATATACTGGGGACAACCCACAATGATGAAGATGTGCAACCGGCGACAGGCACGGCTGGTTGGATTCCGCATTCATACGATTTCCGACGATTGAGGTAACGGTGGCCACACAAGAATTTTCTCCGCGCGTTTTGGAATTTCCCGCTAGTCCGCAAATGGACTCCGAAGAAGAAATCGCCGAATGGCTTGAGGCCTTCGACGAGATGATAGAGGACACAGGCCCGCGCCGCGGCTGCCACCTGCTGGAAGCCTTGATGCAGCGGGCGCGGGAGTCGGGCGTGGAAGTGCCGGTGCAGCTCAACACGCCCTACGTCAACACCATCCCCGTCGAGGAGGAAGTGCCGTATCCCGGCGATCGCCAACTGGAGCGGCGCATCAAGAGCCTGATCCGCTGGAACGCGATGGCCATGGTGCATCGCCAGAACAAGAAGGACCCGGGCATCGGCGGCCACATCTCGACCTACTCGTCGCTGGCCACGTTGCTTGAAGTCGGCTTCAACCATTTCTTCCACGCCAGCTATGGCGACCAGCCCGGCGACTTCATCTACTTCCAGGGCCACTCTTCGCCGGGAGTCTACGCGCGGGCCTATCTCGAGGGCCGCCTGAGCGAAGAGCAGGTGAAGAATTTCCGGCACGAACTGCGTGGCGCCCCCGCGCTGCCGTCGTATCCGCATCCCTGGCTGCTGCCCGATTTCTGGCGCTTCCCCACGGTCTCGATGGGCATCGGCCCGCTGAATGCCCTTTACCAGGCGCGCTTCATGCGCTACCTGGAAAATCGCGGCATCATCCCCGCCACCGAGCGCAAGGTATGGGCGTTTGTCGGCGATGGCGAAACCGACGAGCCCGAATCCATGGGCTCGCTCACCCTGGGCTCGCGCGAGAAGCTCGACAACCTGATCTTCGTCGTCAATTGCAACCTGCAACGGCTCGACGGCCCGGTGCGCGGCAATGGCAAGATCATCAACGAGCTGGAAGCCGCCTTCCGCGGCGCCGGCTGGAACGTCATCAAGGTCCTCTGGGGCGGCGACTGGGACAAGCTCTTCGCCCGCGACAACTCCGGCGTGCTGCTGAAGCGCATGGAAGAGTGCGTTGACGGCGAATACCAGAGCTACAAAGCCAAGGGCGGCGAGTACATCCGCCGCGAATTCTTCGGCAAGTATCCCGAGCTGCTCGAAATGGTCGCCGACATGAGCGACGACGAGCTGCATCGCCTGACGCGCGGCGGGCACGATCCGCAGAAGGTCTACAACGCCTACAAGCGCGCGGTGGAGCATCGCGGCTCGCCCAGCGTGATCCTGGCGCACACCGTCAAGGGCTACGGCCTGGGCTCAGCCGAGGCGCGCAATGCGACGCACCAGGAGAAGAAGCTGGCCGACGAGGCGCTGACCGCGTTCCGCTCGCGCTTCGCCATTCCCATTCCCGAAGAAGCGGCGCGCGAGGGCTCGCTCTACCGCCCGGCCGATGACAGTGCGGAGATCACCTACATGCGCGAACGGCGCAAGCAGCTCGGGGGCTTCATGCCCCGTCGCGACGGTTCCACGCCCAGCTTCCAGGCGCCGCCCCTGGAGCACTTCGCGGAATCGCTGGCCGGCTCGCGGGGCCGCGCTGTATCTACCACAATGGGGTACGTCAGCATGCTGCGGCAGTTGCTGAAAGACGCCCAGATCGGCAAGTTCATCGTGCCCATCATCCCCGATGAGGGCCGCACTTTCGGCATGGAGTCCATCATTCGCCAGGTGGGCATCTACGCCAGCCAGGGCCAGCTCTACAAGCCGCACGACCAGGACATGCTGCTCTACTACCGCGAGGAGAAGAACGGCCAGATCCTGGAGGAGGGCATCACTGAGGCCGGCTCTATGGCGTCGTTCACCGCCGCGGGCACGGCGTACGCGAATTACCGCGTCCCGATGGTGCCGTTCTTCACGTATTACTCGATGTTCGGCTTCCAGCGCATCGGCGACATGGTGTGGGCCTTTGCCGACGCGCGCGGCCGGGGCTTCCTGATGGGCGGCACCGCCGGGCGCACCACGCTCGCCGGCGAAGGCCTGCAACACCTGGACGGCCACAGCCACGTGCTATTCAGCGTTGTGCCCACGTGCCACACGTACGATCCGGCGTATGTCTACGAGATCGCGGTGATCGTGCAGGACGGCATGCGGCGCATGTATCAGGAAGGCGAGGACCGCTTCTACTACATCACCGTGTATAACGAGGACTACCCCATGCCGGAGATGCCCAAGGGCGTGGAGGAAGGCATTCTGCGCGGCATTTATAAGTACCGCGCGGCCGACAAAGGCAAGGCCGTGGTGCAACTTTTCGGCAGCGGCTCCATCCTGAACGACGCTCTGCGCGCGCAGGAAATTCTGGCGCAGAAGTACGGCGTCGCCGCCGATGTGTGGAGCGTGACCAGCTACAACGAGCTGCGCCGCGACGCGCTGGCCGTCGAGCGCTGGAACCGGCTGCATCCCGCCGCGCCCGAGAAACGGCCCTACATTCTTGACGCGCTGCACGGCGCCGACGGGCCCATCATCGCGGCGACGGATTACATGAAGGCGGTGCCGGACCAGCTTGCTCCCTGGCTGCACAACCGGTTGGTCACGCTTGGCACCGACGGCTTTGGGCGCAGCGACAATCGCCAGCACCTGCGGCGGTTCTTCGAGGTGAATGCCGAGTCCATCGCGGCTGCGGCGCTCTCGCGGCTCGGGCGTGACGGCGAGTTCGACGCGAAGCGCGCCGAGAAGGCAATCCAGGAATTGGGCATCGACGCCGAGAAGATCGATCCCGCGATTGCTTGACCGAATCTCGGAATAAAGGTTCACGTGGACGCGGGCCTAAAGGCCCGCTCTACCTCATTGCTGCTGTGATCGCGGCCGAGCGAGTCGTGCTAACCTGCAAAGCAGGATTTTTCTATGAGTCGCCGGCCCCTCGCTTTCCTCTTCGCATTTCTCACAGCTTCATCGCTGGCGGTTGCGGCCCAGGCGCCGAACTCCGGCGCTCAGGCTGAGCCGCAATCGAAGCCTGGCATGACCATCAATCTCGGCGGGCCGCGGCCGCAGTCCTCCGCGCCCACCACGCCGCAGGCCATGAGCCCCGCCGAGCAGGCTGCGACCCTCGCCGCCGCCGAGCGTTTGCTGGCTACCGGCAAGCCCGCCGACGCGCAAGTGAAGTATCAGGAGGTGGTCAACGTCAATCCTGAGTCGGTGCCGGCGCAGGTCGGTTTGGGACGATCGCTCATCGTGCAGTTCAAGCTGGAGGAGGCGCAGTCGGCGCTCGACGCGGCGTTGGCGATTCATCCCGATTCGTCCGACCTGCTGCTCACGCTGGGCGACCTTCAGCTTGCCCAAGGCAGACTGGTGGAGGCCGAGGCCTCGTTTGTGAAGGCGCAGAACCTGAAGCGCGACGATCCCGGCCCGTACCTGGGGCTGGCGCGCGTCTACCGCGCTTACTCGCTCTACCGTCGCGCCTACGACAATATGAAGCGCGCGCACGAGGTGGCGCCCAACGATATCGCGGTGCAACTGTCGTGGTTCCATTCGCTGCCGCAGGCCGATCAGGCGCCCGCGCTGCAGGCCTATCTCGTCGAGGCTGGGGCCAAGCTGAACCCGCAGACCAGCCGCGTGCTTCAGCAGTACCTGGCATTCGTCAAGCGCAATGCCGACGCGCCCGTGCATGCTTGCAAGCTGGTGAGCAAGGTGCGCGAGACCAACACGAAGCTCTACGCCATCCCACGCTCAGGAACCGACCTCGGCGCCTCCGGCATCGCGGTGAAGATCGACAATCAGGAGATGCATCTGGCCGTGGATACCGGGGCGACCGGCGTGCTCCTGGGCCGCACGGCCGCTGAGAAGCTCGGGCTGCCGCGTCTTCGCTACCAGGCGATCGTCGGCATGGGCGACTCGGGCCAGCAGGGCGGATACCTCGGCGTCGCCAAAAGCATTCGCGTCGGCGATCTGGAGTTTCAGGATTGCACCGTACGCGTTACCGATGCCGCAACGCCGGTGACGGGGCAGGATGGGCTTATCGGGACGGATGTCTTCAGCACTTATCTCATCGACATGGACATTCCGGGCGCCAGGCTGCGCCTCTCGCCATTACCCAAGCGCCCCGATGCGGCTGAGGCCCCAGCGGCGCTGGAGACCACGCGCGACAGCCAGCAATTCGAGACTGAAGGCGCGGGGAACGCGGGTGTCGCCGACTTGCCCAAGGACGCTTACGTCGCGCCCGAGATGGCGAACTGGACCAAGGTCTACCACTTCCGCGATCTGCTGCTGGTGCCGACCAAGGTCGATGGCGTCGGCCCCATGCTCTTCCTGCTGGATACGGGTTCGTTCGCCAACACCCTTTCCACCAGGGCGGCGCAGCAGTTGACCCAGCTGCGCTCCGATCCCAACACCCACGTCAGCGGACTCAGCGGCTCGGTGGCGCAGGTCTATCGCGCCGACAAGGCCACGCTGCAATTCGGGCGCTATGAGCAAGCCAACCAGGACATCGTGACCTTCGACCTGACCAATATGAGCCGCACCGCGGGCACGCAGGTCTCAGGCATCCTGGGGTTCAACATGCTGCGCATTCTGCAAATCAAGATCGATTATCGCGACGGCCTGGTGGATTTTCTCTTCGATCCCAATCACCTGCCCAAGCAGATCAAGCTGAACAAGCAGTGAGGTGAACACCGGCTGGAAGCCTGCGTTGTGCGATCGGTTCGCGCGGGCCCGTCACCGTTCATAGTGCAGCTCGGGTAGTGCGGGCCTTCAGGCCCGCGTCAAGCGCGACACTTAGAAGCTGGCTTTAGCCGCCGGGGTACGTCGCTGTTCGCATTGCACTGCGATGTACCTCAGGGCCTGAAGGCCCATCGAATATCTGCCGCGGAACGCGGCGCTGAAGCGCCGCACTACCCGAACCGGTTCGCTGTTTGTGCGATGTACCTCAGGGCCTGAAGGCCCATCGAATATCTGCCGCGGAACGCGGCGCTGAAGCGCCGCACTACCCGAACGGTTCGCTGTTTGTGCGATGTACCTCCGGGCCTAAAGGCCCATCGAATACTCGCTGCCGGACGCGGCGCTGAAGCGCCGCACTACCCGAACCGGTTCGCTGTTTGTGCGATGTACCTCCGGGCCTAAAGGCCCATCGTATATTTGCTGCGGAACGCGGCGCTGAAGCGCCGCACTACCCGAACGGTTCGCTGTTTGCGCGATGTACCTCAGGGCCCAAAGGCCCATCGTATATTTGCTGCGGAACGCGGCGCTGAAGCGCCGCACTACCCGAACCGATTCGCTGTTTGTGCGATGTACCTCAGGGCCTGAAGGCCCATCGAATATTTGCTGCGAGACGCGGCGCTGAAGCGCCGCACTACCCGAACCGATTCGCTGTTTGTGCGATGTACCTCAGGGCCTGAAGGCCCATCGAATATTTGCTGCGGGACGCGGCGCTGAAGCGCCGCACTACCCGAACGGTTCGCTGTTTGTGCGATGTACCTCAGGGCCTAAAGGCCCATCGAATATTTGCTGCGGAACGCGGCGCTGAAGCGCCGCACTACCCCAAACCACCGCCGCTGCCCCAACGCGGCGCTGAAGCGCCGCACTACCCGACGGCTACTTCCCGGTATAGCTCACGCGCCAGATCGAGTTCGAACCGTCGTCGGTGACCAGCAGCGAACCGTCCGGTGCGACGGCGACGCCGACCGGCCGTCCCCAGACATCGCCGTTGGGCAGCACGAAGCCGGTAAGGAAATCCTCGTATTCGCCGTCGGCGTGACCGGTCTGATGCAGCGGCACGCGAACCACTTCGTAGCCGGTGCGCGGATTGCGGTTCCACGAGCCGTGTTGCGCGGCAAAGATATCGCCGCGGTACTCTACCGGAAACTGACGGCCCTCATAGAACGCCATTTCCAGCGAAGCATTGTGCGGCTGCAAGAGCACGTCGGGAACGATGGTCTTACTCTTCAGCTCGGGATGCTTGCCCTTCAGGCGCGGATCGGGATTGCCGCCGATGTAGTAATACGGCCAGCCGTAAAAGCCGCCTTCCTGTACGTGCGTGATGTAGTCGGGCACAAGGTTGTTGCCCAGATCATCACGCTCGTTCACCGAGGCCCAGAGCTCGCCGTTCTTAGGATTGAAGGCCAGTCCGCCGCCGGCGTTACGGATGCCATAGGCGTAGACGCGCAGGTTGGAGCCGTCAGGGTTCATCACCAGAATGTCGGCGCGGTTCTTTTCGTCGGAATGCGTATCAGGATCGTTGACGTTCGAGGCTGAGCCGACGCCCACGAACAACTGCTTGCCATCGGGCGAGAAGACGAGGTCGCGCGTCCAATGGCCTTCATGATCGGGGATTGTGGCGATGTGCGCCGGTTTGCCCGTCGCTTTCAGGTCGCCGTTGTGATAAGGGAAGCGCAGCACGGCGTCGCTCTGGCCGACATAAACGTATTGCGGGTTGGGGCCCGGCGGATAGAAGGCAATGCCGTACGGCTGGCTCAGGCCGATAGCGAACATCGACGACTGCTGCGGCTTGCCGTCGGCGGTGATGCCGCGGAAGATTCGGATATTGCCGGCATGACTCTCGGCGACAAAGAAATCGCCGTTGGGAGCGGTGAGGATCTTGCGCGGCTCCTGCACGAAGGTCGTGTACAGCTCCACCTTGAAGCCGGCCGGCGCTTGCGGCCACGCGTCCTTGGGGCGAGGCACAACGTCGGGACCATTTTCCGCGGACTTTGTGGCATAAGGCTGCGGCAGATCGCGCGCGGCGATCTTATGCACTGCGCCCGGCTTCTCGCTGCGAAAGTCGGTGAAGGGGCCATTTGTCGGCGAGCTGGCAGGGTTGTGCGCGCGTGCGAGGCCGGCGAACAACAGCAGAGAAGCAAGTATCAGTGAGGGCGTCTCGAGTAGGGCGCGGTGTTTCGACATGCAAGTATGGATGCTTCGTCGCGTGCGCACGTTACAAGCCCGTAGGGCGTGCATGGTGTCGTAAGTTGCATTGAAAGGGCACGGCTTCAGGCGTGCCGCAAGCAAGATGCATTGAAAGGGCACGCCTTCAGGCGTGCCGCAAAACGGTCATCCAGAGAGCCGGCATGGCCGCTGCGGGAAGCCCGTCGTCGCCTGAGGGCGTAATTCCATGTGACGCCCGGCGGCGCGGCTCAAGCCGTGCCCTTTCAAAACAACTTTGTCTTGCCTGTCCAACAACATGAGCCGCAACAACGCGACCGGTGTTTCCGCGGCCCTGTGCTAGCATCGTGATGGACGTAACAACTCACCGTGCCCGGTCCAGAGATCACGAGGAACACCGTAAAACTCCGTGCCCTCCGTGCCTCCGTGGTGAAATGACTGCCCATGCCCGCTGGCAAACTCCACATTGTTCCTCTCGGCGGCCTTGGCGAATTCGGCATGAACTGCATGGCCGTTCGCTGGGGCGATGACATCATCGTCATCGACGCCGGCCTGATGTTTCCGGAAGCCGAGCTGCTCGGCGTCGACATCGTTGTCCCCGATCTCAGCTACCTCATCGAAAATCGCGCGCATGTGCGCGCGGTCATCCTGACGCACGGACATGAAGACCACATCGGCGGCCTGCCGTGGCTACTGTCCGAGCTCAACGTGCCGGTGTACGGCACCGAGTTCACGCTGGCCCTGGTTGAAGGCAAACTGGAAGAGCACGCGCTGCTCGACGGCGCTGAGCTGAACGAGATCACGCCCGGTGAGCGCTTCAAGGTCGGCCCGTTCACCATCAATCCCATTCAAGTGACGCACAGCCTCGTCGATTGCGTCGCGCTCGCCATCCATACACCGCTAGGCATAATTATTCATACCGGCGATTTCAAGGTCGATCCCACGCCCACGGACAATCGCCTGTTCGACCTGCATGCCTTCGCCGAGTATGGCAAGGAAGGGGTGCTGGCGCTGTTTCAGGATTCGACCAACGTCGAGCGGCGCGGCTACACCCCGAGCGAACGCGCCGTGCGCGCGCGCTTCGAGCAGATTTTTTCGCGCGCCGAGCGGCGGCTATTCATCTCCTGCTTCTCGTCTTCCATCCATCGCATCAAGCTGGCGCTGGACCAGGCCTTCGAGAACGACCGCAAGGTCGCCGTCGTCGGCCGCTCGATGCTGGAGTCGACCGAGATCGCGCAGGACCTCGGCTACATCGACGTGCCGGAGGGGCTGCTGATTCATCCGGCGCAGATTCGCGAGCTGCCGCCCAACAAGGTCTGCGTGCTCATCAGCGGCACGCAAGGCGAACCCATGTCGGCGCTGTCGCGGGCCGCGGTCGATAATCACAAGCACGCGCGCATTCAGCCCGGCGACACCGTCGTGCTTTCCTCGCGCATCATTCCCGGCAACGAGAAGGCCATCTATCGCGTCGTGGATCACCTCTTCCGGCGCGATGCGCACGTCATCTATGACGACGGCTCGTCGCCGCCGGTGCACGTCAGCGGGCACGCCAGCCAGGAAGAGCTAAAGCTCATCATCAATCTGGTCAAGCCGCAATACTTCATCCCCATTCACGGCGAATATCGCCAGCTTAAACTTCATGCCGAGCTGGCGGGGGCGATGCACGGCTCGGTCGGCAAGGTGATGATGATCGAAAGCGGCGACATCCTTGAGTTCGACGAGTTGGGCGCGCGCAAGGCGGGCAAGATCAGCGTCGGCCGCGTCTGCATCGACTCGAACTCCATGGGCGATGTAGTCGAGGACCTGGTGATTCGCGACCGCCGCCATCTGAGCGAAGACGGCATCGTGCTGCCGATCATCGCTATTAATAAGGTGACGGGCCGGGTCGAGAGCGCGCCGGAGATCGTGATGCGCGGCTTTGGCGCAGGCATGACCGATGACGGCTTCGTCGATGGCGCGCGGCGCACGGTGATGAGCACGCTGGAGCTCTCGAGCGATGAAGAGAAGGGCGACTACGGCATGATCAAGGAGAAGATTCGCCAGGACCTGAAGCGCTTCATCGTCAAGAACACCTCGCGCCGGCCGCTGATCATGCCGGTGATCCTCGAAGTGTGATTCGCTCGGGTTCGTTAAAGACACTGTTCTCGTATGCAACCGCGTCTCTACAAAGTATCCACCGTACTCACACGCCTGTTTGCAATATCAACGATTGCAGGCGTGGGTTTTGCGGTGCTTGCCAGCGTAGGGAAACCAACCGCTACGATCGTCTTCTCGGCATTGAAGCTCGCCACGCTCGGATGTGCAATTCTTGTGCTGATTGGAACAGTCCAAAGAAGACGATGGCGAATCAGAACTGGCGTTCTAGTTGCCGATGTGGTCTTGCTGGTATTGATGTCTACAGCATGGTTCTTGATTGCCGCTGCGACTTTCTGATAGCTCGTTCACAAAATCGTTCTGGGACAGTTTTGCTGACTCTGCCCTGATGACTACCGTTCCCTGGCAACCTCGCAGCCCATCGCGCCGGGCGCGCCTGCTGGCCTGGATCCTGCTGCTGGTTCCGGTTCTGCTGGCCCTGCTCTATCCCATCGCGCAGGATTATCTGCGCGCGGCCTCACTGCTGGAGCGCATCTCCGACCCGCACGCGACAGGATGGATCGCAAACTACGAGGTGCGTCCCGTCGATGTGCACGACAGCACCTTCGACTTTCGCGGCCGCACGATTCCCGCGCGCGTCTACCTGCCACGCGGTGTCGGCTTCGCGCCGGGCATCGTCGTGGTGCATGGCATGCACGAGCTTGGCATCGACGAGCCGCGCCTGGTGAGCTTCGCGCGCTCGCTGGCGGCCAGCGGCTTCTTCGTTATGACGCCGCTGGTTCCCGGCATTGCCGACTATCGCGTCAATGCCGAATCAGCGGATGTGATCGGCACCGCGGTCGCGAGCTTCGCGCACGACCTCAGTGTGCCGCGCGTCGGCGTGCTCGCCATCAGCTTCTCTGGCGGACTTGCGCTGCTGGCGGCCAGCGACCCGCAATATGCCTCTTCGTTTGCCTGGGTCGCGTCGGTCGGCGGCTACTACGACCTGGCGCACGTGCTTCGCTTCTTCGCCACCGGCGATGCGGTCCGGCCCGGCGGCAGCGTCGAGCACGTCGCGCCGCACGAGTACGGGCCGCTCATCGTGATCTACGACGAGCCTGGCGATTTCTTTTCCCCGCACGATGCGCCGCTGGCGCATGACGCGCTGAAGCTGCTGCTCGCGGGCCATGGCCAGGAGTCCGAGGTGTTGACGCAACGCATGAGTCCTGCCGGTCAGCAGGTCATGCAGGACATCTATCACAAGCAGCGCGCCAGCCTTGCGCCGGCAATCCTGGCCGAGATCGACAAGCGCCGTGAGAAGCTGGCGGCGGCCTCGCCCGCGGGTCATCTACGATTCATTCGCGCGCCAGTGCTCTTGTTGCATGGCTCCGATGACAATGTGGTCCCTCCCACGGAGCAGTTGTGGCTGAAGCGCGATATCCCTCCCGAGCAGTTGGTCGAGGCGCTGATCAGTCCGGCAATCAGCCACGTCGAGGTTGGCGGCAAGGCTTCGCTGCGCGACCGGGTCGCGCTTGTACACTGGATGGAGGAGATGATTCAGGTGGCGCGCAGCACAAGTCGCGGCAACCAGCCGGCGAGTTTGCCCGCGGGGGTGTGGATGGTTCAGTTCGAGAATTAGGGCAGGTAGTGCGGCGCTTAGCGCCGCGTCCGCGTAGCAGATATTCGATCGGCCTTTCGGCCCTGAGGTAAGTCGCAGGAAACAGTGAACTGCGAAGTACCCGGCGGCTGAACAGAGTGCCGAAGAACCGGAAGAACTGGATTCCTCGCGAGCTAAAGCTCGCTCGGAAGAACAAAAATAAAGAGCTTATGACGGCGCACCTGAAGGTGCGCCCCTTCAAAGCAACTCAAAACAGGTTTTTCAGCAAACTGTAAAGCCGGCGGTGTTGGTCCAAATTACCGCGGGCCTGAAGGCCCGCACTACCAAGGTCTTTCTGGCAGAAATGGTCGAACTCAGAGACATTCGGCAGGCGCAGAAGCGCATTCAAGGCATTGCGGTTCGCACGCCGCTGGTGCCCTATTTCCCTCCGCCGGGAAATGGCGAGGCCCCAGGCGGGCAACTCTGGCTCAAGCCGGAGAACCTTCAGCCCATCGGCGCCTTCAAGATTCGCGGCGCATATAACAAGGTTGCGTCGCTCACCGAGGCAGAGCGGCAGCGCGGCGTCATCACATACTCCAGCGGCAATCACGCCCAGGGGGTCGCCTACGCTGCACGGTCGTTGGGAATGAAAGCAATAATCGTGATGCCGCGCAATGCGCCGCGACTGAAGGTGCAGGCCACCGCGGCGCTGGGAGCGGAGATCGTAATCGTCGGCGGCAGCAGCAGCGAGCGCCTGCATAAAGCGGAGGAGCTGGCCGCGCAGCATGGCTATGTGATCGTGCCGCCTTACAACGACGAGCAGATCATCGCCGGCCAGGGCACCATTGGACTGGAGATCCTGAAGGACTGTCCCGAAGTAGATCTCGTGCTGGTTCCCACCGGCGGCGGCGGACTCATCAGCGGCATCTCCGCCGCGCTGAAGCTTAGCGACTCGAAGGCGAAGATCATTGGCGTGGAACCGGAACTCGCCAACGATGCGCAGCAGAGCTTTCGCAAGGGCGAGATCGTGGAGCTGCCGGCCGAACGCGTGTCGAGCACGTTGGCCGACGGGCTGCGCACGCAATCGGTCGGGCTTCTTAACTTCGAGCATATCCGCAATTTTGTCGATGACATGATCACGGTGAGCGAAGACGAGATTCGCGCCGCGATGGGGGAGATGGCGCTGAACGCGCGCATCGTCGCCGAGCCCAGCGGTGCAGTCACCTTCGCGGCGTGGCTGTTTCATCGCAAGGAATTGCCGGAGTCGAAGAATGCGGTTGCGGTGATCAGCGGCGGAAATGTCGATCCGCAATTGCTGGCGGAGGTGCTGGCTGAAGCCGGGTCTTGATGGAACGATGTTTCGCGCGGCAAGCCGATAGAATGAGAGCACAGGCAGAAGGTCATGAAAGCAGCAGTTCTCGCCGCGGCGGCCCCAATCGCAAATCATCCCTTAAGAATTGCGGAGCTGCCGGCGCCGCAACTTGTGCCCGGTCACGTGCTGCTGAAAGTTCGCGCCTGCGGCGTGTGCCGCACGGACCTGCACATTGTGGAAGGCGAACTGGCGCCGCGGCTGGAACACGTCATCCCGGGGCATCAGATTGTTGGCGACATCGTTGAGGGTGCGACGGCCGAGCTGCCGAAGGGTACGCGTGTCGGCGTCTCGTGGATCGGCGGCACCGATGGGAGGTGCTGGTATTGCCGGCACGCCATGGAGAACCTCTGCGACTCGCCCACGTTTACCGGCTATACCGTGAACGGTGGTTATGCGGAGTATGCGCTGGCGCGCGCGGATTTCGTCTTCCCGCTGCCGGCCGAGCTCGACGATCTTCATGCTGCGCCGTTGTTGTGCGCGGGGATCATCGGCTTTCGCAGCCTGCGGGTTGCGGGCACGCAGCCGGGCGAGCGCGTCGGGCTCTTTGGCTTCGGCGCGTCGGCGCATCTGGCGATTGCGGTGCTGCACGCCTGGAAGTGTGACGTGTATGTTTCCACGCGTGGCGAGTCGCATCGCAAGCTGGCGGAGTCGCTGGGCGCCAAGTGGGTGGGCGGCGAGGCCGACAGGCCGCCGGTGGAACTCGATCGCGCCATCACCTTCGCGCCCAGTGGCGATGTAGTGGTGGCCGCGCTTTCCAGCTTGCGCAAAGGCGGCGTGGTGGCCATCAACGCCATCCATCTGGACCGCATGCCGCAATTCGATTACGACACGCTGTTGTGGGGCGAGCGGCAAATCCGCAGCGTCGCTAACATGACGCGCGAGGACGCTCGCGACTTCCTGAAGCTGGCGGCGGAGATCAATCTGCATCCCAAGGTGACGTCGTTTTCGCTCGATCAGGCGAATGAGGCGTTGCTGGCGGTGAAGCGGGACGCGATCGATGGGGCGGCGGCAATCCTGCCCGGTCCCACTCATCCCAAATGATGGGATGAGTGGGGCACCCGACGAGTCCCACTCATTCCAAATGATGGGATGAATGGGGCACCCGACAAGTCCCACTCATCCCAAATGATGGGATGAATGGGGCACCCGACGAGTCTGACTCATTCCAAATGATGGGATGAATGGGGCACCCGCCGGGAGAGCTATCAGACCGCTCGCTAGCCGAGGTGTCGGGGGCCCAGCAGCGACACCATGCCGCCCTTGGCGGCGTCCCAGTATTCCACCTGCTGGATGTCCACTTTGAGCAGGACTGTCGCCAGATCTTCCGGCCCCCCTGGCAGCCACGACGCATAGCTCGGGTCCCACAATGCTTTAGCGAGAACGTGGTCGCGCACCAGCTCACAAAATCCGCTGACGGAAACATAGCGCTGGGAGGCGTGATCGGCATAGGCGACATTGACGCGCTGGTTGGTGCGGACGGCCTCCACCTTCTCCGATTTGTTGTGGGCCACAAACCAAAGGACACCGGTGTCGTCGGCGGGGTGGGTGGACATGGGGCAACTGTGCAGAGTGCCGTCGGGACGCGTGGTGGTAAGTACGGCCGTGGCAATTCCCTTGATCATCTCGTTCAATCGGGCGATGACAGCCGTTGTCTCGGGCATGGATTCTCCTGGATTCCCAGTTTGCAACGAAGCGTTCGATGTTTGCAATGTTCTGCTATCGAAAGCTGATTTCGGGTTGTCTAATTAACTTGGGGCTCTTTTTCGGCTGATTTAGCGTTCCAACGGGGAACCAATCGCCATTTCCCTGCGTACCAGACAACAGAAACCCATGCGGCCCGATAGCGGAGGAAGCGGTGGCGAACGGCAAGAACGGTAAGAAGAGGCGCTGGACGATCACGATCGTCGCATCGGTCGCCGTCGCGGTGCTGGTGATTGTGGGGGTGGCCGCCACTCGCGGGGGCACCAAAATCGATCCCACCAAGCTGGCCAAGGTGGAGCGCGGCGACATCACCAAGAGCGTAGTGGCGACGGGCAAGGTCACGCCCATCACCAAGGTCGAGATCAAGTCCAAAGCCAGCGGAATCGTGAAGAAGCTGGATGTTGACACCGGCGATCGCGTGAAGCAGGGGCAGGTGCTGGCCGAGCTGGACAAGGTGGAGATCGAGGCGCAGGTGAACTCTGCGCGGGCGCAACTGCTGTCGTCGCAGGCCAACCTGAAGAGCGCCGAGGCAGACGAGAAGCGTGCTGAGGTCGACGCCATGGGCGTTGACATTCCCACGCTGCAGCGCGCCTATGATCGCGCCAAGGAGATGTCGCACGATGGGGTGATCTCGCAGGCCACTCTGGACGATGCCCAGCGAAACTACATCCTTGCCGTGAACAAGCACGACGTGGCGCGCGCGCAGTTGACCGTCAACAAAGCCAAAGTGGCGCAGGCGCAGGCGCAGGTGGAGAAGGACCAGGCAGGCCTCAAGCAGCTGGAAGAGCAGCTCAGCTATACCACGATCACCGCGCCCATCGATGGCATCGTGCTGTCGCGCGATGTGGAAGTGGGCGATGCCGTCAGCTCCATCCTGGTGCTCGGCTCGGGCGCTACGCTGGTGATGACTCTGGGCGATACCAGCGAGGTGTACGTCAAGGGCAAGGTCGACGAGAGCGACATTGGCAAGGTCTATCTCGGCCAGCCCGCGCGGATTCGCGTGGAGACCTTCAAGGACAAGATCTTCACCGGGCACGTCACCAAGATTTCGCCGATGGGCGTGGAGAAGGACAACGTCACGACCTTCGAGGTGCGCGTGTCGATCAACAATCCCGGCGGCGAACTGAAGGCCGAGATGACGGCGAACGCCGAGATCCTGCTGGACGAACACCACAACGTGCTCCTCGTTCCGGAAAGCGCGCTGCTTTACGACAAGGACAAGAAAGCTTCCGTCGATATTCCCGATCCCCGCGGCAAGGATGGCATGAAGAAAATTCCAGTCACCATCGGCATATCGAATGGGGTGAAGACGGAAGTGGTTGCCGGACTCAAGCAGGGGGACGAGGTTGTGCTGCAACAGTGAAACGAGGCGACTGCTGGAGCGATGAACCCGTCGGACGGCCGCGCTCCCGATGACAATCTTCCGCTTCGCGCTGTTTTAGCTGAGTTCGCGTGTTGGTAGCAGCTCAAGTGAGCCACTACCCGCGCGTTCTGCTCGCTTGACTCCACTGCCCGCTGCGGCTACTTTGCGGAGAGATGGCTGAGCCCCGCATCGTCACCTTTACCACCGACTTTGGCTTGAACGATCCGTTCGTCGGCATCATGCACGGCGTGGTGCTGAACATCCATCCGGAAACGACCATCGTCGATATCAGCCACGCCGTGGCTTCTTACGACGTCTTCGCCGGCGCCCTGACTATCGCGCAGTCTTATCGCTTCTTCCCGGCGCGAACGGTACATGTGGTCGTGGTCGATCCCGGCGTCGGCAGCAAGCGCCGGCCCATCATCGCCGAAACCGATAGCTCACTCTTTGTCGCGCCCGACAACGGCGTGCTGTCTCTGGTGGAGGCGGGGGAGGAAAAGTTCGTCGTGCGGCACGTCACTGCGGAGCGTTACTTCCTCTATCCCGTCAGCCAGACCTTTCACGGACGCGATGTCTTCGCCCCGGTAGCGGGCTGGTTGAGCAACGGCGTCAGGCCGGAGGAGTTCGGGCCGGAGATTTCGGACTACGTGCGCCTGCCGTTGCGGCAGGTGGAAATCGTCGGCGAGAACAGCTTGCGCGGCGAGGTCATCAAGGTCGATAAATTTGGCAACCTGATTACCAACATCGGTGAGATGGATGCGCCTGCGCTGTTTCAAAGCGACGAACCCGCAGTGAGCATACTGATCGCCGGCCAGACGATCACGCGCGTGTGCGAGTCGTATGCAGAGGGCGAAGGCGACGAAGTCTTCGCCATCATCGGCAGCTCGGGATACCTGGAGATCGCAGCGAGGCAGGCATCGGCGGCGGAGAAGCTGGGCGCAGTCGTGGGCACTCCGGTGGGAGTGGTGCTGGGCGTTGGGAGTTGATGCGCCTTCCGGCCAGGGCTGCCACGTTCTCCGCGAACTACGCTGATATGTCTCTCGGACGAGACCGTTGCGGGAAGTCGCAAGATCTATGAAGATCATTCCGGCGAGCGACTCGTCGTTGTTGGTTGTCTTCGGCGATGTAATCTCGCCCGCACTCCAACAGCGCGTGATGGCGCTGTTTCATGCCTTGCAGGCCGCCCAGGATGCGCGAATCCGCAACTTGCACCCGGGATATGCGTCGCTGCTCATCGATTTCGATTCGCTGCAGATCTCGCACGAGGAACTGAGGTCGGTGGTTCAACGACTGGCGCCGGGTGACGGCGACATTGTCGACACCCCCGGCAAAGTGGTCACTATTCCGGTCTGCTACGACAGCGAGTTTGGCCCCGATCTGCCGGAGGTCGCGCAGCGCGCCGGGCTTTCACCGCAAGAAGTTGTCCGGCTGCATTCCTCGCCCACCTATCTCGTGTATTTCCTCGGATTTTCTCCGGGCTTTGTCTACCTCGGCGGCTTGCCGGAGGTTTTGCGCACGCCCCGGCTCGCGACGCCCCGGCCTGCCATTGCCGGTGGGAGCGTGGGAATTGCCGGCGACCAGACCGGCATCTACCCGCTCGATTCCCCCGGAGGATGGAGGCTGATTGGACGAACACCGCTGCACATGTTCGATCCCGAGGCGACACCGTTCGTGCGCCTGCAACCGGGCGACAGCGTGAAATTCTCTGCCATCGATCGCGCGGCGTTCGAAGACATGCAGCGCTCTGCTGAGGTACGGCTCCGATGACGATTCGGATCGCAAAGCCGGGGCTGTCAAGCACCATCCAGGACCTTGGGCGCTATGGCTACGCACATCTCGGCGTCTCGCCCGCAGGGGCAGCGGATTCCTTGTCCTTGCGCATCGCCAATCTTCTGGTGGGCAACGAAGAAAACGCTCCCGCGCTGGAGATGACGCTGCTGGGCGCAACTCTGGAATTCGAGCAGAGCGCCGTGATCGCGCTCACGGGCGCCGGTTGCGAGTGCAAAATGGGTTCCACGCACGTGCCGGTCAACGCCGCGTTCGAGGTTCGCGCAGGCGCAGCCGTGGAATGCGGAACCATCACCGGAGGTGCGCGTTGTTATCTCGCGGTCCAGGGTGGATTCGACATTCGCCCATGCATGGGAAGCGCGTCGACCTTCGTCCCCGGCCGCTTTGGAGGTTGCGAGGGGCGCAGATTGCGCGGCGGTGATGTGTTGCAGGTCCGGCGCCACGGACCGTTGCGCATTCGCTCGCTGCGTTCGGGCGCGCTGGATGCATTGCGTGCTCCGGGACCGCTGCGCGCGACCAGAGGCCCCCAGCAGGATTGGTTCGGTGCCGAGGCATTCGAGCGGTTGTTCTCCAGTACGTACCTTGTGAGCGAGCAGTCAGACCGCGCGGGCCTGCGGCTCAAGGGTGAAGGCGTGCGCCCGCGCGAGCAAGGCGAGGTGCTCACGGAAGGCGTGTCGCTGGGTGCGATTCAGGTGCCGCAGGATGGCCAGCCGATTATCCTGTTTGTCGATCAACAGACCACTGGCGGGTATCCCAAGATCGCGAACGTGATTGCCGCCGATATGCATCGCGTCGGCCAACTGCGGCCACGCGACGAAGTGCGGTTCGCTGAAGTGTCCATCGCCGACGCGATCGAAATGCTGCGGCGGCAGGAACGCCGGCTGGCAGAAATCTTTGTTTCCTGATCGAACGATGTGACCGGGAAAAGTTCGAGATGCCGAAGAATTGTATCGATATCAACGCCGACCTGGGCGAGTCGGAAGAGATGCTCGCCAATGGGACCGACCTCGAGTTGATGCGCTACATCACCTCCGCCAACATCGCCTGCGGGGGCCATGCGGGCAATGAACAAACCATGCGCGAGACGCTGATCGCCGCGCGCAAGCGGAAGGTTGCCGCGGGAGCGCATCCGGGCTATCCGGATCGCGCGAACTTCGGACGGCTGGAGTTGCCGCTTACTCCGGCGGAAATCGAGGCTTCGGTGGGGCAGCAGATCGCCGCGCTGATAAGCATTGCAGAATCGCTGGAGATGAAAGTGGCGCACGTGAAGCCGCACGGCGCGTTATATCACGCAGCCAACGCCACTCGCGAGGTGGCCGCTGCTATCGGACGCGCGGTGAAGGCCATCAATTCCACGCTCATCATGGTCGGTCAGGCCGGCTCGCCCGCGCTGGAAGTCTGGGGCGCGATGGGATTGCCGGTCGCTGTGGAGGCCTTCGCCGATCGCTGTTATGAGCCGGACGGCACGCTGCGCAAACGTACTCTTCCCGGCGCGCTGCTGAGCGATCCTGCGCGGGCCGCGCAGCAAGCCGTTGACATCGCAGTACGGCATAAGATCGCCGCCGGCGCCGGCCCCGAATTAACGATCACGGCGGACACCATCTGCATCCACTCTGACACGCCGGGGTGCGTAGCGATTGCGCGCGAAGTCCGTCGCGCGCTGAAAACGGCAGGCGTCGTCGTGCGAGGCTTGTCGTGAAAACGACCCCGCGAGCCGGTCGAAGCTTGGCGTAACGCCCACAAACAAAGAAGCCCGGCGCTGAGGCCGGGCTCCAGAAAATTGGGATCTTACGAGTTACTGCAAGCGGATTACGTTGCCGGCCTGTGGCCCTTTCTGGCCCTCGACGATCTCGAATTCCACCTGATCGCCTTCCTGCAAGCTCTTGTAGCCGTCCGAGTTGATCGCGCTGTAATGCACGAAAACGTCGGCGTTGCCGTCGTCGCGGCCGATGAAACCGAATCCTTTTGCGTTATTGAACCATTTGACGGTCCCTTTCAATTTCACTTCCTTCTTCCTCCGGGCAGAGCCCAACAGCACCCCCACCCCGAGGGTGCCGGTCTTAAATTGCGACAGTCAGGTTGAGTCCGGAACCAGAGTCTAGAGAGTCTTAGGAAGGACAATTTCCCACGCGAAACCTACGGCACGGTGTCGGAGCCTGCTTGAACTGTGTATCTCTACTATGCTCTCGTTTCGGAGGTGTTGTCAAGAGAGTATATAGCTCGAAGCCGCATGTTCAGCGGGCTTTATGACATATCGCTGTCTTAATCCTGTACTAAGGTGAACGCGCTAGAGCGTTTTGCCGCGCCGGATCGCCTCCGCCAACCAGAGTACGCCGGCGATGGTTTTGCCGTCGCGAATGTTCCCGGAGAAGATCCTGTCGATCACCTGCGATAGTGGGACCAGCCTGCACACGATGGACTCGTCCTCTTCGGGCTTGGCTTCGCCGGAGGTGAGTCCGCGGGCGAGATAGATGGCCATGGTCTCGTCGAGGAATCCGGGGCTGGAGTAGAAGATGACGGCGCGCTTCCATTGCCGGGCGCGATAGCCGGTCTCCTCGATCAGTTCGCGCTTGGCGCCGGCGAGCGCATTTTCTCCGGGATCGATGCGGCCGGCGGGCAGCTCCCACAGGTAATCCTGGGCCGCGTAGCGGTATTGCCGCTCCAGCAGCACGCGCGGCTCGGCGCCCCGCTCGTCGATGGCCAGCACGACCACCGAGCCGGAATGGCGAACAACGTCGCGCGTCGCGGTGATGCCACTGGGCTCCTTGATCTTGTCGGAGACGACCTGGAAGACTTTGCCGTCGTAAACGACTTTGGAGGAAAGAACCGCTGCGGCTTTTCTGGCAGGTGAAGGTGTTCTCGTTTTCTCGGCGGCCTTGTTTGGCATAGAACCAATATAAAGCCGTACCGCGAAGGAGCGGCACCGAGTACTACAAGCTGTGAGATAATGCCGGCCATGGAGAACAAAGAAACGTCATCCGATGCGCCCTTTTGCGGAATCTGCGGTCAGCCGATAACACCAGAGGACCCGCAGATCAGCAAGGAGTCAATGGACGCAGTGGTGCATCAGCGCTGCGTCGAAGCGGAAATGATGTATGCCAACGCGTGGGGTTAGCCGTCAACGCGAATTTCCGTTAGAACCGCGGCCCCCTCTCGCGGCGGGCATTGCTTGCGGGAGCCGCATCAGCGCCGGCCCGGTCGTCCGCTGACCATCATCTGCTATGCTGCCCGCGTGCCTCGCCAAACAGCCTCGCGTCGTCCCACGATCAGCGTTGTCGGCCCGGGAAATCTCGGCAGCGTGCTTGCGCTGACGCTGACCGCGGCAGGATACAGAGTGGAAAGCATCGCCGCTCGTGCGGGCAGCAAGCATTCGCGACAGGCGCGGATGCTGGCGAAGCGCGTCGGCGCGCAGGTGGTCGTGGCCGGGAAGCAGCCGCTGGCCAGCGACATGGTTTGGATCACCGTGCCGGATGATGCTATCGCGGACGTCGCGCACGTGCTGGCACGAACGGGCGAATGGAAGGGCAAGACAGTTTTTCATTCCAGCGGAGCGTTGACCAGCGACGAGCTTGCACCCTTGCGAGCCAAAGGCGCGCGGGTCGCCTCCGTCCACCCCATGATGACTTTCGTACGCGGCGCCGTGCCGCAGATCGAAGGGGTTGCTTTCGCCTTGGAAGGCGACGCCGCTGCTCTGCGCGCGGCGCGAGCGATCGTCAACAAGCTGGGCGGAAGGCCCTTCACCATCAGGAAAGAAAACAAGGTGCTATATCACGTGTTCGGCAGCTTCGCCTCGCCACTGGTGATCGCGCTCATGGCGAGCATGGAAGAGGTGGCACTTGCCGCCGGCATTCGCAAGCCGGACATCAAACCGGTGATTGCGCCGCTGCTACAACAGACTCTGCGAAATTACTTCAAGCACGACGCCGCTGCGGCCTTCAGCGGCCCGCTGGCGCGCGGGGATATCGCGACGGTACGCAAACACCTGACCGCGTTGAAGCAGCTTCCGGCGGTGCGAGAGACTTACCTGGCACTGGCAAGACTGGCGGGAAAGCGACTGCCGATACGGAGCCGGGAAATTGTCGCGTTGGAGTTGGCGCAGCATCGCGAGGAGCACAAGTGAGTCCGCAGCACTCGTAGAATTCGGTCTATGTAGAACCTCGATTTCGGGGCAGGCCTGACCGGTTCGGCGTTACCCGTCGCGATGCACGGTGTCGGGCGAGAATGCCGGCAAGCACACGGCAATGTACTCGGCCCCGTCGGCGTTGGGAGTCGAGTACTGCACCCATTCGCCGGCGGGAGCGACCACGGCCTGCCCAGCCTGAACGTCAAGCTCGCCCGCGCTCGATTTCACGCGCAGCGTTCCGCGCAGCACAACCGTGAACTCGTCGAACTCCGGCTTCTGGCCGGGCTCGCTCCAACCCTGCGGGCTGCGCATGTGCGCGACGCTGACGGCGGCGTGCTGCGAATTCACGCGGCCGATGTATTCGTCGATCAGTTTGGGCTTGGCTCCGGCGGCGGCGATGCGGGTGGGCTGCGCGATGAGCGTGAGCGGCATCCGGCGATTATAGAGAATCGCCCAGGAATCGGAAATCAGCCACAGAGACACAGAGGCACCGAGTGTTTCTGCCCAATTTCTTCTCTGTGCCTCTGTGTCTCTGTGGTGAAAAAAGATTTTCGTAAGGCTCTGGCCGGCAGCAGCTCTCTCCTTACAACTTTCTTACGAACGATTTATTCGCGGTTTATGCCTTGGGATGTCCAATGGATTGCATGTGCTCAAACCCGATGAGCCCCAGAGGAGATATGTCGACCCACGAAGTTTTCGTTCAGCAGTTTGCGCGTCTGTTTCACCACTACCAGGAAGCGCTTTCGCCTGCATCGCAGGAGGAAGACAAGTCGGCGACCGAGAGTTGGAAGATGCTGGGCGCCGACGAGCGCAATCGCATGGTAGCGGCGGCGCGCCTGGCCATTCTGGAGATGGAAACCAACGCGCGCCTGGAAGACAACTCGCGCCAGTACTTCGCCAAGCCCGGCGAATGCGAGTGGGGCTGCTAAGGCGAAATCGGAGGTCATCGATGACGAACCCGCGGCCTTTACCGGCCTTGGCCTTTCACCTGTTCCGGCCCGCGATTGCGGACGCCAAGCTGATGACGGAGAAGCAGGCACACGATTCCGTTTACGTAGCCAGCCTGGCCGAGGAGTTGGCGGCCATTGACTGGAAGCTTTGCGCGCTGGAGCAGGCGTTGGATCCCGAGACCCTTCAGAATCGGGACGTTGTTAGCGCCTCCGGCCATGCGCCGGAGGTGGAGCGGAGCGCGCAATGGATCCGGACAAAGTGCCGGGAATTGGATTCTCGCCTCCGTCGGATCGCCCAGCTCGAAGATCGTCCGGCCAGTCACACCCGACCATCGATTCCCGAGGCCAAACCAAACAGACGGCCTGGCACTATCGTTGCCTCGATGCACACACAGTCGCGGTGAGCCTGGCGCAGCAAGCAGAAGGGGGCGTCCGCAAAGACGCCCCCTGCCGAAAGCGCGGTAGTTGCTACCGGGCCGAAGCGCCGCTGCTGCTTCCGCCACCTCCACTGGAGGCGTTGCTTGCGCCGCTCTGCTGCTTCAGCCATGCCGAAAGGTTGGACTGCTGCTGGTTGCGCAGTTCCACACAGCTATTGATCGACTCGATCGTTTCCCGCTGATTGCGCTCGGTGCCGGGAAAGGGATGCTGCTGGAAGAACTGCTTGACCTCGTTCGCCTTTTCCGAGCTACAGAAGATCTGTGCGCCGTAGAGGAAGATGCCTACGCCCCCCAGCCCGCCGCCGGTCTTGGCCTGCAACTGGTCGAAGTGGGTGCGCATGAAGTCCCAGGTTTCATTCTGGCTGGTGGGATTGCCCAGCATCGGCAGCAGGATGTACAGGTCCTGCCCACGTACCTCCGGGGTCAGCGTTGCGTCCAAGGTCCGCTTGGTCAGCTCCGGCTGCGGAAATTCGGGCAGAGCGTAGAAGTACTGGTATTGCTCCTGCGGCGAACTGGCCTTCTTTATCTGCGCCAGGTACTGGTCGTAAAGTTCAGCATCGCCGTGGCGGGCAGCGACCGCAACCACCGCGCCGGCCAGCGTGCCGTCAATGGAAGCCGGATCTTTCATATACTCCTGGATCATCGTGCGCGCCTGCTGAATTACTTCGGGGTCGTCGCCCAGATTCCCCAGGCCCATGAATAAATACGCGCGCTTCTGCTTCTGCTCAGGCGTGTCGTTGGGCCGTGCGGTGTAGCCCAGCTGTTGCAGCACCGGCGAGAACTGCGTGCGCAGCCAGGCCTGGAACTCCGGACGGTCGGCATCGGTCAGCAGATCGTCGTTGATTCCCTTCAGGCGGTGGCCGAAGTCCTCGAGCAACACCACGCCCGGCGTGTTCTTGAATTGCGCGCCCAGCGCGAGGTAATCGCCCACCGTGTGCTTGCCGACGCGCATGAGCGCCCACTCATTGCCCACCATCGCGATGCGCTCTTCCGCGGTAAGCGCGCTCTCCGCACCGCTGCCCAACTGGCGAAGCCCGGGCGCGTCGTAATTGAAGCGGTAGTAGCCCAGCGCGTTTGCGTCCGGAAAGACGAACTTCGGGCAGCCCTTCATGGTGAACTGCTGCTCGCGTTTGGTCATCACGAAGCACTGCTGCTGCCCGGCGGAAGAGCCGTTGGCCGGGGCCCCCAAGTCGCGCCGCTGTTGCGCGAGTTGGGGTGGGTCGATGCCCTTGGCGCAGATCGGGACCTGCCACAGCTCGTCGTTGGGCTGATTGAACTGTTCCGGGGTTTCGAAGTAGCGCTTCTGTGAAAGTTGCAGCGTGGTGTTGCCGCCCTCGCATTTCGCGCTCACATCGAGGAAGGGAGCGCCCTTCTGCAAGACGAACGTCGGCATGATCTTGTCGATCGGCTGCTTCGAGGCCTGGGCCATCGCGGTCCAGAAATCGGCGGCGGTGGCGTTGCCGTAGGCGTGTTCCTTCAGGTAAAGATTTACGCCTTTGCGAAACGTTTCGGGACCGAGATACGCCTCCAGCATGTGCAGCACGGCCGCCGATTTGCCATAGGCGATGCCGTCGAACAACTGCTCGATCTCGGCACGCGTCTCCGCTTCCTGATGGATGGCGCGCGTGTTCTCGGAGGCGTCATGGCTGAGCGCACGCTGCGTGTTGCCGGCGACCTGCTGGCCTTCCATCCAGTCCGGCTGCCACTGCGCCAGCGGGTGCGGTGTCATCCAAGTGGCAAAACCTTCGTTGAGCCAGATATCGTCCCACCACGCCATGGTGACGAGGTCGCCGAACCACTGGTGCGCCATCTCGTGCGCGATGGTGTCGGCAACATTCTGCTTGGTGCCCACGGAAGCGGTCTTGTCGTCGACCAGCAGCGCACTCTCGCGATAGATGATGGCGCCCCAGTTTTCCATGGCGCCGGCCTGGAAGTCAGGCACCGCGATGTTGTCCAGCTTGGGCAAGGGATACTTGATGCCGTAATAATTGTCGTAGTAGTGGAGAATGTACTTCGACGCTTCAAGCGGGAATTGCGTCAGGTTCTCCTTGCCGGGTACTGTGCAGACGCTCACCTTCACGCCATCGGTGTGGTCGGAGACGCACTTCCAATCGCCTACGGTGAGCGCGACCAGATAGCTCGACATCTTGGGCGACGTCGAAAACCTGATGCTGTGCTTGTCGCCCGGGCCGGGAGTGTCGGAGACGATTTCGCCGTTGGAGATCGCGGTGTCGCCCTTGTCGACAATGGCGGTAAGGTCGAAGGTCGCTTTGTAGGCTGGTTCATCGAAGCACGGGAAGGCCACACGCGCGTCGGTGGATTCCATCTGCGACACTTCGTACTTGCGGCCTTTGTAGGTGCTCAGATAGAAGCCGCGCAGCTTGTCGTTCAGGTGGCCGGTGAACTTGATGTGCACGGTGGCCGGACCTTCAGGAAGCTGGTTGGGCACGGTGAAGGTGGCCATTTCGTTCTTCGCGTCGGTCGATACCTTTGCGGTCTGGGTCTTGCCGCCGGTGCTCACCGTGACTTCGTGAAAATCAATCTCCAGCGCGTTCAGCGTGATGGTGTCGCTGGGCTTTGTGAGCTTGAGATCGATGGTCTCGTCGCCTTCATAGCTGTTGGTGGGGAAGTTGATGTTGACGGTAAGGGCATAGTGATCGGGCGCTGCGCCGCCGGGCAGGCGTTGCGCAACCGCAGTGCAGCAGGCAAGCAGGCCGGCTGCGAAGACAAGCAGGAACTTTTTCATATTCACTCTCAAGATGCGGAAAGTATTCCAGCGACGATGACGGGGAATACGTTAGGAACCGCTGGATAGTTCCATGGGCTCTATACGTCAAGTTTAGACGAGAGCGGACGGGCATGGGCGAGCAAGATGGGACGAATCGCAGTCGCGTCCATTTCCGCACACCTGTTCGCAAACGGACAATTGGCGCATTACATCGTTTTACGATGTATGTTTCGGCTCGGGGGGCCCCAGGTTCGGCCATCGTTTGGGCTGACCTGGGCCCGCGAAACGGTCCCCCAATCCTGCTAGACTCAAAGCTTGCAGCCACAGAAGCACTCAGTAGCGGACGACCTTGCAAGTTCGAACTCCTCGGCTCAAGCTCACTCAACGCACGTAGTCGCGCGCACCGGCGCGGTCGCCTACATCATCGCCGTAGGCTTGGGATTATTCTCAGGCTGGGTGAACCAGGTAGTTGACGATCCGCTGCTCACTGCGTTATGCGTTGTCGCCTTCAGCATGTTCATGGGGACGTGGAAGAAGCAACAGCCGTGGCGATGGATGCTGCTGGTATGGATCGGTGTGCCGTTGATGCTGGCGTACTATCACTTCGTCGTGCACTTGCCGCATAAGCGCGGAGAAGTATATAGCGCGTTCCTGCAACTGCTGGCGGGAAGCGCGGGCGCGCACGGCGGCCACTTCATGCGGCAGGTCATCGACCGCATTTTCCTGAAGCAGGATGATTGACGCACTAATGCAGCGGACGAAATTGCGTCGGCGCCGGACGGAGATTCGCAGTTAGTGCGTTGTTCTCGCCCGCCTTGACCTCCCGCCGGAAGGCTGCGGGAGCCGATCCGTTTGCCGTCACGAACACGTCGTAGGTTCCCGGCGGCAAGCTGATCGCACACTCGCCCATCTGATTTGTTGTCGCGATTTGATCGCGCATCAGCGTGGGCTGCGCCCCGCCCAGTTCGCTGGCCCAGTGCATGACGACGACCTTCGCGCCGTACACCGGTGCGGGAGTGTTGGGCAATCCCGGATTCGCCGTCTGCTGGACCGTAACGTTCAGGGTGCCGTTCTGCTGGGCAAACGCCGTCACGGTGAACAGCATCAGCGGCAAGGCAAGAAGAAGAAAACGCCTCATTGCTAAACCCTCCTTATCCGCTGGCCATTGGACGTACAAGCAGCTCGCTGGTTAGAACCGCTGTGAGCAGGCCAACTGGCCCAAGTTGGATCTAAGTCCTCATCGCCCGCTTCAGTGTGTCCCGGCCGCGTTTGTCCCGCGCACCGCCTCCTGGCATTCGCGGGCGGCGGTCAGCAGTTTGTCGATGTCGGGGTCGGAGCGCAGCTTGGCTAGTAGCGGATCGGTCAGCAGGTTGGAATAGGAGCAGTAGTTGTTCTCGATGGCGCTGTCCAGCAGATGCAGCGCCGCCTGTTTCTTGCCGCAATAGCCGAAAAGCGCGCCCTCGTTGTACCAGAGCTCGGGATCGGGCTCGGCGGGGAAGCTCGTCTCGGCCTCGTGCGCCAGACGGTCCAGGTCCGACGCCGGCCGCAGGTTGAGGCAGGCCTCGAACAAGTCGCGGTGGTAGCGCGGGGCCGTCGGCATCTGCTTTACCGCCTCGCGCGCTTCGGCAACCTTGCCGGCGCGCAGCAGCAGATACGGCGTTACATACGATGCCCATAGCGATCCCGCGTCCAGACGAACAAAATCCGCCGCGCGGTCGGTCTGGCCCAGATCCATGAACACCCAGGCGCAGGAGCGGAAGATGTAGTTGCCGGGATCGAGCGCCAGCGCGGTGTTGCACTCGTTGGTCGCCTCCTGCAGCAGTCCCGCGTAGCGATAGACGTAACTCATCACGAAGTGCGCCTGCGCGCTTTCGGGATGCCGCTTCACCAATTGCTGCGCCGCCTGGTAGGCCTTGCCCAGCTCGCCGCGCTCGACGCGGTTGGTAATTAGCTGGCCGGCCGCGAAGGTCAGGTTCGGGTCCAGTTGCAGCGCGCGCTCGCACGCCTGGTTGGAGAGCTGGAACATGGTCTCGCCGCCGTCCGAATAGGTGGCGTCGTAATAAGCGCGCAGACCCAGCTGCTCCCACGCGGGCGCGTAATCCGGGTCCATTTGCACCACGTGCTGCAACACCGCAACCGCATCTTTATTGGGGCCGGGATCGTGGGGCAGCGCGAGCGCGTGCAGATAGAGGTCGTACGCCTCGGCATTCTTGGGACGCGTGCCGGTAGCGACAGTCGCTCCGGTAGCGCCCAGCATCGGCAACAGTCCCTGGCGCAAGTGCGCCGCCATGTCGGACTGCAACGCAATCAGGTCCTGCTCGTGCGCGGTGAAGCTGGTCTGCCAGATCAGGCGATTGTCGCCGACGTCGATCGCCTCCAGCGTGACCAGCAGGTTGTCACCCTGCTTGAGGAAGTGCCCGGTCAGCACCGTGGCCACATGCAGTTCGCGGCCGACCTTCTGCGGATCCACATCGCCGCCGGAATACTTGCGCGTCAACGAGGATGGCCGCACATCGAGCGTGCGGCTGTAGGTAAGCACGTTGGCGATTTCATCGGCCAGCGCGTAGCGCAGGAAATCGACGCTCACATCGCCATTGACGTTCTGCAACGGCAAGACCGCGATCGTATTCTTGGGGAAAGCGGCGCCCCCGCGGTGCTTGAACCACCACAGGCCCGCGACCGTCAAGAACATGATGAGCACGCCGCTCACCGCCACCAGCAGATACGTCTGCCAGCGGCTGGTCGACTGGAAGGTGCTGGTCGAGATGCGATAGGGAAAGGGCGAGCGCAGGCGTCCGCTCGCGGTCAGGTCAGGTTCGGTCTCGCGCTTCAGCGCCTGAAGGTCGGCCTTGAGCGCCACCGCGGTGGGATAACGGTTGCCGCGGTTCTTCTCCATTGCGCGGCCGATGATGCCTTGCAGATCGGTGGGCAAACTGGGGTTCAGCTTTAGCGGCGGAATCGGTTTGCGATTGAGCACCGCTTCCAGCGTGGTGACGGTGTTGTTGCCCGCGAAGGCCTTCTTGCCCGTCGCCATCTGATATAGCACGCTGCCCAACGAGAAGATGTCGGTGCGCGCGTCCAGCTCTTCGCCGCGCGCCTGCTCCGGCGACATGTAAACCGCGGTGCCGAAGATATCGCCGGCGATGGACAACGGATCTTCGGCGGAAACGTAGTCGCCGCTGGCATACGCTGGGGCCAGCTTCGCCAGACCGAAGTCGAGGATCTTCACCTGTCCGGATTTCGTGATGAAGATGTTTGCCGGCTTGATGTCGCGATGGATGATGCCTTTTTCATGGCAGGCGGCGAGCGCGTCGGCGACCTGGATCCCGATGTCCAGGATTTCCTCGAGGTCCATCGGCTCGCCAAGCAGCCGGTCCTTCAGGCTCATGCCCTCCAGCTTCTCCATGACGATGAACGGCTGGCCGTTGGCGTCGTCTTCGATGTCGTAAATGGTGCAGATGCCGGGATGATTGAGCTGCGAGGCGGCCCGCGCCTCGCGCACGAAGCGCTCCAGCGCTTTGGGATCGCTGGCGGTATCGGCGGGAATGAACTTCAGCGCGACATGCCGGCCCAGACGCACGTCTTCGGCGTCATAGACCAGTCCCATGCCACCACCGCCGAGTTTCCCCACGATGTGATAGTGGGAAACGGTCTCGCCGACAAGCATCCGCCAAACCTCGTGCCGCTGGCGGTAATGTTAGGCTGCGTCGCAGAAGCGGTCAACACAGCAGCAAGGCCGAGTCTGGATACACAATCGGTCCTCGAAAGTCAGTGATAAAGCGAGCGAAATCAGCCGATTTCCCAGGATGGTCCGCCGTGTAAGACTTGCCCATGCCCGTGCGTAAGAATTACCTATGACCGCGACTCCGGAAGACCCCAAAATCGCACTCGCCAAACAAAATTTTTCCTTCCGCATCGATTTTCCTGAAATGGGAATCGACGCTCCTCAGCCGCGTCGGCGCCGCTCCTACTCTCGGCTCAGTAAAGACCCGTGCGATAGATGATCCACCAGCTCACCAGCAGTGCCGCGAAGGTCTCGGCGACACCCCACCAGAAGGAAAGGAAGAATGCCCCGCAGCTCAGCAGCGCGAACAATAACCAGAATGATTTTTTCTGCGAATCCAAGCGAACTCTTTTCGGCTGGTGAACGAACGCCGCGACAAGCGCAAGCGCTAGTCGATCGCTTCCGCCTCGCGCGCCACCTTCATCACGCTCTTTTTCATGCGCAGCTCGCCGGCCCAATAGAGGCTGATCTCGTGGCCTTCCGTATCGTTCAGATAGGCATGGCGCCAGCCCCAGGGCATCACCTGCGGCATCTGGGTGAAGACGAAGCCGCGATTGCGGAGCTTGCGGCAGAAGTCGTCCAGGTCGCGCACCTCAAAGTAAAGACGCACGCCGTCGCTGGCCACTGACGCACCCGGCCCGGCCTGATGCAGGGCGAGCGTGCCATCGCCTCCCGGAGCACGCAGCCGAGCGTACACCGATTGTCCCTCGTGGCGAAAATCCTCGATGACCTTGAAGCCCAGCCAGTCGCGATAGAACGCGATGCCGCGGCCCACGTCTTTCAGATAGATCATCGCGTGATTGAAGGTGAGCTTGCCGCTTTCATCCGCCGTGGACCTGGACGCCGCGTTAGCAGCGGCGCTGGATTTCACGGCAGCCCCGGACTTCTTCAGCGCGGGGCTGGTCCTCTTGGCTGCGGCCCGAACCGGCTTTGCGGCGGCGCGCTTCTTCGCCGGCTTGCTCGCCTTGCGCGCCACAACCTTCTTCCTGGCTGCTTTTTTCTGGCTCATGACAGCGATGATAGAGGCTTAAACGCCAAGCCGCAATGGAAGCCGCGAATTACCGGGCTCGAACCGCTGCCGGGGATTCCCGGCTAGTTTTGCACGACGACGTTCGAGGTGCTGGTCATTGGCACGCCAGAGGGAAAGGCGGCGGCCAGGAAGGGCGTAATGAACTTGAAAGTGTAGGTCACTCTAACCTGGACATACCCGCCATCTGGGGCACAAGGAGGGAGCCGAGCCACGGTATTGGTCGCGAAGCACAGAGTATTCACTTGTACCTGGCTGGGGTCGATGCCGGTGATGTCGAGCCCGTTGCCATTCGCATTTGTAATGTAGTTGAGAGAGTCCGTAGCGGTTGCGGGGCAACCACCCAGTAACGGCATAGGATTGTTGGCGCAACCGGTCCCACGCACAATCATGAAGCGGGTGCCCTTACGCGCCGCATTTGCTACCCAGTCATACGCATACATGGCGCGACCTACGTCGATAATTCCGAACAACACGGTAAGGATAAGTACCAGTGAAATTGCGAACTCTATCAGCCCGCCGCCGGCCTCTCCATTTTGTCGGCGAATTCCTCGCATCCTAGTCGCTCCAATATCCATGGGATGAAAAGCTGTATCGCGCTGCTCTGCGCCGCGGCGAGCTATCTTCGTACCCGCATCACGGCTGCGCCGTTCGCCTGGTAGCTGGTGGGCAGTCCCGGAAAGTGAAACAACGGGGTGATCGTCGCCTGGGTCGTCACTTGTACGCACTCCACCACTTGTTGGCCCGCCGGGCAGGTGAAGTTGGTGCAAGTGCCGGCCACTATGGGATAGGTGCACGAGGTCCCATTGCCGGGGTCACATCTACAGCCATTCAACGCGGATGCGCTTATGCCAGAGAACGGAGCGTCGTCTGTGGCATGGATCTGCATCTGAGCATAATTCTGCGCCGTGATCTGACTTTGCGCGCCATATTGGACGCCGGCTGTGGCCGCATTGTTCACCTCGACGGTATAGAAAATCGCCCGTCCGAGCTCCGCCACTCCAGTCAGAAGCAGCAATAGAAACGGCGCCATCAGGGCGAACTCCAACAGGGTTTGCCCATTGTCCCGCCGGTCATACTTACCGATCATTCCCGCCATACCTGTTCGCTCACTCCACCAGGGTTGCACCGGGTATCGGCGATCCGTCATTGGGAAGAAAATTGGCTTTCATGGTGGAGCTTCCTTCAAACTCGATCTGCCACGCGACAATCGGGGAGTAGGACGGTACCCCCGACGGCGTTCCCTTGAACTGCACCTTGGTCGTAGGAAAATAAAGCGCGCCGGTGATCGTTGCCCCGAGGGAGGAATCGAAGGTACTGGGCATAGGGCTGATAACGGTACGGTCCTGGAAAAAAAGAATTCCCCGCAGGGGCCCGCTCGTTGGGGCAGAGAGTAAATTTTGCGAATTATTGCCTATGGTGACCGGCGCATAGCCATGACTTGCGTCATAGGTGACATAGAACGTGACGCCGGTACCGGTTACCACGGTACTATTTGGAACATTCATGCCGCCGCCGAGGATGATGTAGGTGCCCGCTGCGAAGGTGTAGGTTTTGCCGGGTTGGAGGTTAATGCCGCAGTAGGCAGAGGGCGTGTAATTGTAGTTTTGCGGCGGCATGTTTATGCAGGCCGCGGGAGTACTTAGCGCCGGCACAGTGCCTAATGGGTCCGTGAACTGAGGGATGCCAACTGTAGGCGTTGGTTGAAAGCCCGAGCCGGCGTAGCTGCCCGCTACACCAATCCCCACGCCGCCAATTCCCACACCACTCTCACTGACTATTGTCGTAGCCGTTCCACTATCAACCAAAGCTGCTGTGTCGCTGGAATTGACGTAAATGCCGCAAGTCGTGGAAAGATTGACGCCGCTATCCACCGTGAACGTACCGGAACCCGTCGGGTCCAAGGCATAGAGACATCCGGAAGCGTTGCCCTGCGCATTCGCGACCGCACGGCTGCGCACCGTCACAGATGTGATCCCATTGACCCGCAGGAAGAACGTTGGCCGCGACTGGGAAACGATTACTTCTACGTAGTTCAGATTCCCCAGAAAAGGGTCACCGGGAGTTTGAGGAGGGTTGTTAACGGTTACCGTTACGTCATTGTTGTTATCGAAACCGTTGGCACGGACATCGTTGATGGCCGCGTTAACGTAGTCACCACTGTAGGCAAGCGCAGTAGCGCCGGCAATCGCGCCTGCGTCCGCAGCTTTCTGCATCTGCTGCTTTTGGTAGCGGAGATACCCAACGTCGAGACCCAGGGCCGCCATCAACAACAACATCATCAGCCCCAGTGCAGTAACCACCAGAGCTTGTCCCCTGTCGGTCTGGAGCAGTTGCTTCAGCCGCAGGCGCAAAACATCACACATACCACACGCCCCAAGAAAAGAAGTAGGAGAGCGGGAGCGCTTAAGTGGCAAGTGTGCGCCTGAATGTTAACAAACGCTATCACCCGAATGGGTAAAAAGTTACCCTATAAAAATGCCACATCATGAGTTGATATGCTGGCACATTAAAGCCAGTAAATACGTCACTATAGTTTTATGTTTCAGCTAACCGCGACAGGAGCAGTTGTGCGCAGGGAGTAACCGCAAGATTGCGGGATGGTTCGCAGCTTCTGGACAAACAGGAAGATCAAGCTGAGGAGCAAGATCGGACATAACTTCCACTCGATGCCGGCACGATCGCTGATTGCGGATCACCGCTGGCGCCAGGCGTTTGCGACTGCGAGAATATGCTGGAGCCGAGCGGTTGTTAATCCACCAGGCCCACCGGGGCAGGCTCCGCCTCGGGAGCGGGAATGGGGACGATGGTCAGCACGTCAGTTTGCACCTTGTCCCACTGCTGGATGAGCAGGCCCTTGGCTTCGAACAGCTCGCGAATGCTGGCGCTGTCCCAGCGCACGACTTCCTCGAGGATAGGCACAAGGATGGCAAGCGCGCTATCGCTGATGACGGAGCGGCGCGCGATGGGCGCAAGATACTTGTTCTCCGAAACCGCGATGGTGAAGCCGTCGCGCCGGTTGACGTGCAGCATCACGTGAATGTCGGAGCTGCCGTCGCCTACATACACCACGCGATCAGGGCCGACTTTCAGGTTTTCCAGCAGGCGGTCGATGACCGCGACCTTGCCATAGCCGGCCGTGACCTGCTTGATGCGCTCGATAGCGCCGTCGGCGTCGTACTCGAACTCGGTGCCGTAAATGTGCTCGGGCGGGATGATGCCCTCCAGGGCGGAGCGGATCACCTCCACCGGGCCGGCCGAGATCACATAGAAATCGAAATGGAAGCCCTGTACCTCTTCCGAGAGATAGCGGTAGAGCAGGTCGATGTTGGGCTTTAGCCGCACACGCTTGCCGGCTTCGTAAAGATGCTCGCGGCGCACACGCGTGCGGAACTCGGGATCGTGCAACAGCAGGTACGCCAGCTCGCCGCCCTGCTGCACCAGGTTGAGCGCGGTCATGCCGGTAGTTTTGCGCTCGAATTCGCTCGCGGGGATGCCCAGCAACTCCGCCAGCACGTAGCCGGAGTCGTTGAAGCTCAGCGTCTGGTCGAAATCGCTGGCAAATATGTAACGTTTCTTCGGTGGTGTTCTCTCTACCATAGTTTCGAGTTCAGGTTGTTGGTTGACGAGCACGAAAGGCCTCAGTTGCTGCTGCTAAGGATTAGATTCGCCGCGAGGTTGAGGGATGATGAAATTGCGGGAAAATGCTCTAAGTGCACAGGTGATCAGTGACTTGCGAGGCGGGAAAGCACTTATTTTGCAGACGATGGAAGATGTCCGGTTGAGACCTGGGGGTGTTTGGTGCGGGTAGTGCGGCGCTTCAGCACCGCGTCCCAGCAGTCACGATTGGATGGGCCTTCAGGCCCAGAGGTACCTCTCACCACTTGCGAACAGGCGCGATTCTAGCGGATTCGAGCGAGGTACCTCGGCGGCTAAAGCCGTCTCCCCTCGCCCGCATTATCGCGGGCCTAAAGGCCCGCACTACCCGAGCAGGGCGTCAAATCGACTTTTTCAGCGGCTTGTTAAGTCCTCCCTTCGGGACCCGACCCACATCTGCGCGCTTTCCCAACGCTGAAGCGTTGCGCTAACCTGTTTCGCGCCCTGCGGCGCTCGGTTCTCGACATTTTCCCCGTCGCGCGACGGTAGGAACCAGCCGGCTCTACTCCGCGTCGCGCCAGCAATAGCCGCAAACCAGGCACTTCCAGCGGCGGCTGGAGTCGGCGGGGTCGGGGAAGGGAATGGCTGAGGACCAGAGCGCGATCTGACGCGGGTTGGTGCCGGTCACCTCGCGTATCTCCAGCGATTCGCACTCCGGGCAGCAGGCGACCTCTTCCATGTCCTCGTCATCATCGTCGGTGTCCTGCAACACGTCTGTGCTGTTCGGCTCGAAGTCGTCCAGCACCTCCAGGGCGCGCACCACCTGGCTATCGGGCACTTGCAGGCGAATGCCGCCCAGCGCCATGCCGATGTGCCAGTTGAGCGCGTGCATGTTCTCGTCGCAGACGAACGCGGAGATGCCTGCGGAGACGAGCTTGCCCTGCGCCAGCTTGGCCTCGCCAAGGTTAAAGAACTTCGAGATGGTGATCAGCTCTTCCAGCATTGCTCAAGGATGCGTGCCTTTCACCGGCGTCCACCCAGAACACGCAAACTGCGCGTGTTCTGGGGAGCCCGGGCCCGGCGCGAATCGGCCCGCCCAGGTCCCTCGCTTCGCTCGGGATGACAGTTAGCCTAGGCCAGCTTCATCCCCGAGTCAATTCCGATAATCCTGCCTGACGGCTGTGTTCGGAGATTCCCTCCAGGATTTCGACGGCAACCGCCAGCGCACGCCTGCCGTCTTCCAGCGTCACCTCCGGCGTGGAGCGCTCGCGCACCGCGCGCAGAAAGCTGCTCAGTTCTGCGCGCAACGGCTCTTGCTGTTCGACGAGGGGCTTATAAGGTGTGATGCCGGGAAAGGCACTGACGGCTACACTGGCCGGGTTGAAGGGATCGAAGCCGAGAGCATCTGCGGGCGTGTCGTCCACCGTAAGCACCAGCACGTCCTGCCGGGAATAATCGAGCGAGACGTATTGACGCGGCTGAAAGAAGCGCAGCTTGCGAATGCGCTCGGTGCTGACGCGGCTGGCGGTGAAGTTGGCGACGCAGCCGGAGTCGAATTCCATGCGCACGTTGGCGATGTCTACCTTCTTGGAGAGGATAGGCAGGCCGACGGCGCGAATCTCCTTCACCGGTGAATTGACGAACGAGAGCACTACGTCGAGGTCGTGGATCATCAGGTCGAGGACGACGTCGATATCAAGCGAGCGCGGGGAGAAGACGCTGAGCCGGTGGACCTCGAAGAACATGGGCTGCGTGAGCAGGGGGAGGGTGGCGCGCACCGCGGGGTTGAAGCGTTCGAGGTGACCGGTCTGCGCGATGCGGCCGTGCCGCTGCGCGAGGGCAATCAGTTCGTCGGCCTCGGCAACGGTTGTTGCCAGAGGCTTTTCGATGAGGACATCGGCGCCGGCTTGCATCAGGATGCGGGCAACGTCGAGATGCGCGACCGTGGGCACCGCAACGGAAGCTGCATCGATCCCGTGCGCGATAAGTTCCTCGGCGGAGCGAAAGGCGCGCGTGCCGAATTCCTTCGCCACGGCCTGCGCGCGCGCGAAGTCGGCGTCGGCGACGCCGGCGAACTCGATGCCGGAAGATAGGTCAGACGCAAGCTGGCGATAGACGCGCGCGTGATTGCGTCCGAAGGCGCCGCAGCCGACTACACCCACGCGCAGGGAATTCGACATTTTGCGATTGTAACGTCAGGGAAAGCGACAGGCGCGGAGCAAATGGGTGGAGCACGCGTTTACGCGTGCATGCTCGACCAAGGCCATGAGATCGGCTTCAGCCGCTGAGGTAAGCCGACGGCTCTATTTACCTCAGCGGCTGAAGCCGGCTGTAATCCTATGGATTGCCCGTACGCCTGAAGGCGTACTCCACCCAGTTCTTGGCGTGTCAGGATCCGGAGCGGAGGCGGGAGCCTATGAATTTGAGCAGGACTCGAGTGGAAGTGTTGGTCTGCTCAGGTGCCCACGGCTTGTGCCACCGCTTTCTTCTCCGAAGGCGGGGGCGCGAGCGCATGACCCAGCCGGCGTCCGTACTCGATCAGCGGCGCTTCCAGCAGGTGATAGCTTGCGACCGCTGCAACGGCAGTGAATACAAGGCTGCACGCGACGCGCAGCCATGTTGCTCCCGTCATCCAGTCGAAGCAGTAGTAGATGGCGATCAGGTGGAAGAGATAGATGCCGTATGAGTACTTGGCAATCGCGGCGGCGGCCCGCCGGACCATCGGGACCTGGACTTCCTTAAAGAACGGCACCGCTAATCCCAGCGCCAGGCACTCGGCCCAGCCGGTGCCGTGCGGATCGAAGAGCTGGTAAGCGGCGTAAGCGGCAAGAACCACCGGCGGCCAGCAGAACCATGGCAGCTTCGGCGCCCATCGTCCCAGCAAGACGTAGGCAATGATGCCGGGCACAAAGCAGGGCGCGAAGCGCAGGATGTTGTGCGGCCCGTTCATCAGCGGCTGCCACCATGCCAGCGGAACCAGCGCCGCCCACACCAGCATCAGGTTGCGAAAAGGATGCGCGGTGCGCGTCAGCAGGAACAGCAGCGGCAGCAACACGTACATCTGCACCTCGATGGGCAAGCTCCACAGCGGCGCCAGCGCCATCGGCGAGTGCGTCAGGTTCATGGTGAGGGCGAGGTTGGACAGCAGGTTGAAGGCGCCCAGTGAGGCGTATTCGCGCGCCGGGTTCGACGGGATGTGCATCACCGTCACCAGTCCGACCACCAGCATGGACAGCGGATAGATGCGGAAGAAGCGGCGGATGTAGAAGTTCAGCGCGCCGCTGTTGCGCTCCATCGACATCATCAGCACCAGGCTGGTGTGCACGAAAAAGATGAGCACGCCGAACTGGCCCAGTCCGCTGACGCGCCGCTCGGAAAAATAGCCGTACTCCAGAATGTGGTGGCAGAACACCATGAGCACGGCGATGGCGCGCAGTACGTCAAGGTTGGCGGAGTTCTTGGACATCGAGGCTTGGCCGGGCCGGAGTAGGAGCGCCTACACTGTACCGTAAAGGCCACATGATGCTCAATGAAAACGACCCTGGGGGAGACCAGGATGCACTTTAGGATCAGGCGAAATTGCCTTAGCCCAGCCCTAGGGAACGGAAGGGGCAATCTTTGGCGATGTATAATATACATCGTGAAGCGGACACAGCTTTACCTCGACGACGATCTCTGGCAGGCGCTACATGCGCGTGCCCAAGCCGAAGGAACGACCATCTCCGAGCTCGTGCGGGAAGCCACGCGCGAACGCTACCTGGGGAAGCTCGAGGAGCGTAAACGGGCAATGCAGGCCATCATCGGAATCCGCAAGGACCGTCCCGAATTTCAGGATTCTGACGCGTACATACGCGGCTTGCGACACGGAGATCGAATCGAGAGGCTCGCTAGGAAGTGACTGTACTCGTCGATTCGGACATTATCATTGAGGTCACGCGCGGAAACCGCTCAATTCTGCATTCTTGGATTGAGCTCAGCGAATCCGAAGACATCGTCCTGTATTCGCCGGTAACGGAAGCGGAACTATGGGCGGGTGCCCGTCCGCACGAATATTCGGCGCTGACCGAACTTTTTGCCAAACTAGTGTGCGTCCCCATAGACCGAGGCCTAGGGCGCCGGGCGGGCGAATATCTGCGCCTTTACCGAAAGAGCCATAGATTACAAATGGCCGATGCTCTGATTGCCTCGGCGGCCGCCTTGAATCAAGCGGCACTTTGGACACGCAGTCGCAAGCACTATCCGATGAAAGATCTCTCGTTCTATTCTCCGTAGGCCCAGCTTACGTCTTGCCGCCGTGCAGCCACTGCTCGATCGCCGGAATAATCTGCTGCCACCACGCGCCCTGCCAGTTCACCTTTCGTTGCGGCAGGGTATGGACCTTGGCCAGGCACTCCTGCGCCTTCTCCGGATCGCCCATCAGGCGATAGACGGCTGCCATGTTTTGCAGGGTCATGGCCCGCTGGTCGGAATTCCACCCATCGGCCAGGGCGCGATTGTAGTACTCCAGCGCCATGGGAAAGTTGCCGTGCGTGTGGGCGTAGGTGGCGATAGCGGTTTCGATGAAGGGATCGTGCCGCTCCACCTTCGAGGCCGCAAGGAAGTGCTGGACCGCGGCGTCGTGCTGACCGTCGGCATCCAGCGCCGAGCCCCACATCAGCTCGGCCTTCCAGTTGTTGGTGGTCACCTGCGCCGAATGCGACCACAGCGAGATGTTATCGGCCCAATAGCCGAGCTGATGGTGTGTGACCAGTGTCAGCGCCGCGAGCGCTGCGATCGCGACGGCCGGCAGCAGGGCCTTCGGCAGCTGTCGCTTCGCTGCCCAATCGGCCACGCCCCAGCAGACCATGATGAACAGCCCCACGAACGATACATAGGCGTAGCGGTCGGCCATGCCCTGCACGTCGGCCTGCACCAATCCGATCATGGGCACCAGCATGATCAGGAACCACAGCCAGCCGACAATTAAGTAACGATGCCGCCGCTCGCGCAGCGTCCATGCAGTGATGAGCAACAGCACAACGCAGGCCCCGCCCCATTGCCAGAAGCGCAGCGTGCCGCCGGGATGGGGATAATACAACGCGAGGTTGGTGGGCCAGAACGCCTTGCGAATATAGCGGGTGTAGGAGACTACCGCATTTTCCAGTCGTGCCCAAAGCGGCCAGGGTTGCGATTCTCCGGCGACGTGCTGCGCAATGAGCGTCACGCTGGCGTCTACCAGGCAGATGAAGAACAGCGGAAACTTTTCTCTCACCAGCCACCACAGGCTCTTGCCCGGAAGCGCGTTGCCGTCCACCTCCGCGCCGGGGTCGGCAAACATGCGCCGTAGCGGCCAGTAATCCCACGCGAGCAGCACCAGCGGCAGCATGATGATTTGCGGCTTGCTCATCAGGCCCAGCACGAACAATCCTGTCACCACGCCGTAGCGCACGATGCCGGGCTTGCCGGCGTACCAGCGATACGCCCCGAGCGCCAGCAGGCAGAACAGCGTGCTCAGCATGGTCTTGCGCTCGGCAATCCATGCCACCGATTCCACGTTGAGCGGATGCAGCGCGAACAGCGCCGCGACCATCAGGCTGCGCCAGGTGTAGCCGGTCGCGCGCTTCAGGACCCAGAAGAGCAGCACGGCATTCAGCGCGTGCAGTAGGACGTTCTCGTCGTGGTGGCCGGCCGGATCGAGCCCGAACACCTGGATGTCAGCTGCATGAGACACCCAGGTGAGCGGATGGTAGTTGCCGGCGTAGCCATGGGTGAACGCCCAAAAGACAGCGCCGGCCGTCAACCCATCCTGGATGTGCGGGTTTTGCGTGACGTACTTGCCGTCGTCAATGCTGGCGAAGGGATGATCGTGCACCGGCGCGTAAACGGCGATGGTCGCGACCAGCAGCAGGAGGCTGAGCAGCACAGAACGCAGAGTGGAATCTTTTTGCAGGAAACTCGCCCGGTCTTGGGCCACAGGTTCAGGTTGAACGCCAACGGAAGCCAACAGGTCCCCCCTTGCTCGCGCGAAAAGTATATCTGAATGCCTGGCCGGAATTGCCGGGGAACATGCGCGGGTAGTGCGGTGCTTCAGCGCTGCCTTGCGCAGTTGTTATTTGATGGGCCTGTGGGGGGTACTTGTCGGCAAAATGTGACCAGCTCGGTGCTAAGGATTCAAGCGAGGTACCGCCGCGGCTAAAGCCGGATTTCTTGGCCTCGCATTACCGCGGGCCTGAAGGCCCGCACTACCCGGCGTGAACGGCCGCACTACCCGGCGTGACTACCCAGCCGCACTACCTGGCGTGAACGGCCGCACTACCCGGCGCCACTACCCAGCCGCACTACCCGGCGTGAACGCCCGTACTACCCGGCGCCACTACCCAGCCGCACTACCCGGCCCCACTAGCCAGCCGCACTACCCGGCGTGAACGGCCGTACTACCCGGCGCCAGCCCGCTTTGCGATCGCGACGATGCGTGAAGCGCTGTTGGGAACTGCAACAGGATCGGCCCACGTCCATGCGCTGGGGAGCAGCTGCCGCGCCTGCGGAAGCTGGGCTTCTCCGATGAGCAGGCACAGCGATCCGCACCCGCTCACCAGGCCAGCGGCCACCGGCAGCGCGCGCTCGAACTGCTCAACGGCCCGCAACGTGACGATGTCGGCGGTGCCGTTCCATTCTTCTGCGCGGCCACGAAATACGGTGACGCCTTCCAGTGCAAGCTCACGCACAACTTCGCGCAAGAACGTGGCTTTCTTGTTTCGCGATTCGATCAAGGTGAGCACGAGCTCAGGCATCAGCAGCTTGATCGGGAGGCCGGGGAAGCCGGCGCCGGAGCCAACGTCCGCCAACGTGTTGGCATGTTCGACCGCGGAACGTTGCGCAAGGACTTTCGCGGCGAACAACGACTCGCCGAAGTGCCGCGTGACGATCTGCTCCGGATCGCGAACCGCCGTCAAATTCACCCGAGTGTTCCAGCGCAGAAGCAGGCCGAGGTAAGCCTGCAACTGGTCGAGCAACTGCGGCGAAGCTTCCGCCCCGGCGAGAAAAGGCCGCAACAGCTCGGCAAGGCGGCTACGCTCCATGCATGGTCATTGTGGAGCACGCGTGCGCTACGCGCATCTTATTTCTCCCAATGCTGGATGCTGAATTGCGTCGGATCGAAGACCGCCGGATTCAGCTTCGGGTCGGCCTGAATGTCTGAGTACTCCTCGGAGAACACCTCTTTGCCGTCAATGTACAACTCAACCCCGGCAGCCACCCAGCCGGGCGATAGCTTGCGATAGTCGACGAAGCGCGAATCGGCGGTCTTGGCCGGGTCGCGGCGATCGGGCTCGAGCAGGCGCACAAACAACAGCCGCTTTTTTTCCACCCAAAACTGCTTCGACTTCAGGTCGCCCTTGTCCGCGCCGACCACATACACCGGCTCGCCCTGCCAGCTCTCTTCGTGAATCTTCGCCAGGTCGAAGCCTTCCTGCTTGGTCTGGGCAATAGTCGTGTCCGGCGGCTGCCGGTAAACATCGAATCCCAGCACCAGCAGCATGTGCACGAACGGCGTTGTCCTGGTCACCTTGCCGTCTTTGACGACGGTGAGATTGCCATCGGCGAAGATCATGCCGTTGTTCTCGCTGGGCGGCCCGATGTCGATGCGCAACTTTCCCGGCGTCATCAGCGCTTCATGCCAGGTCTCGCTGCTGGTGGTGCCGTCGGGATGGTGTGTGATGCTCTTCTGGGTGAAGGTCAGCGTCTCATACCAGTCGTGCTGATAGCGATCGTGCATGGCGCGCAGCAACGCCTCGCCGCTCTTGATGTCCTCAGCCTGTGCGGTGATCGCGAACGTCGACACGGTGAGGAGAACCAGGAGGCCACTCCATTTGCTTTTGCCAATCATGAAATCACGCTCCGTTAGGGGCTGTGTGCCGTCCTGAAGGACTCAACCTTGTCATTATCGCCGGAATCCCAGCACTCACGTGCTGGGCTACGATTGTGCCGCGCTCCGCGCTCGTCCGAAAGTCACCCAGTTCACGGGATCGAGAACAGCTTCCAACCATCGGCGTGGAGGTTGAAGATGAAGTCGATGAGCTTGTCGTTCGGGCACTGCTTGTTCTGAATTCGCGCGACCAGCACGGCCTGTTGCACGCCGTTGCGGGTCACCTCGCTGGCGGCGGTGCGCACCTTTTCGGAGTGCGTCAATAGCTCACGGTAGGAGCAGGAAGGCTGCGCGTTGTCCAGTTGGATAGGAGTATCGATGCAGGAGGAGTCGAACAGCTTGCAATACAGCCCGTGATGAAAGCGCAACTGCCGTTCGATTTCGTCGTGGCTGGCGTGCTCGGCCTTCGGCCCGACGTTGACCCCGGAATCGGGAATGTAAGACAGAATGGTATCCGCGTCGCCCGCGCGAAGTGCCGTAAAGAATTTCTGCTCCAGCGCGTGGACGCCTTCCGAAGCGGGCGCTCTGTTCGATTGCGCCGCCGCCGGCAAAAGCACAATCAACCCCACGGTAACCAGCGGCAGAGACCTCGGACCGAAGAACACCCACCTCATTTTCCTGCCCTGGCGCGCTTGACTTTGGCGGCAGAACGGGGCTTCTTCTTGCTGGGGCGGGCCACCGGACGCGCCGCTGGTGCGGCGCTCAATTCCTGCTGCCGCTTCTTCGGCAGCCGTTCGAAGACCAGGCGATACGACTCGGCAATCAGCCCGCGCAGCTCGGAGTCGGGCAAGGTGTTGAGCTGCTCCAGCGCCACCCATTGGGCCCGCGCCATGTAAGGCGCCGGACGCACGCCTGGCCGCTCGCACAGCTCGGCAAAGACCTCCGGGCTGCACTTGAAACACAGCCGCACCGGGCCCGGTTCCAGCGCAGTCACGACGAACAGCTTGCCATCCACCTTGAAGCACAAGTCCGAAACCCACTGCACGTTTTCCGTGGTGTGGGGAAATTCCAGGCAGTGGCGCCGAAGAGCTTCAATGTCCATCGTTCGTCCTTCCGGACGCGGTGGCCTCCGGCCAGCCGCGCCGCATGACGGCCTTGGTATACGCCAATCGGAAGCCGCGGCGCTCCATGTTGCGTTGCGAGCCGCTCCCCGGATGGGTGCTGACCACGGCATACTCGCATCCGGCATGCGCCGCCTCGTGCAGACGCTGCGCAATCAGAGCGGTTTGCACGCCGCGGCATCGAAAGTCCGGCAAGGTGGACGCACCGAACAGCGCGGCCATGCGAGCTTCAGGAATGATACGACCGCCGCAGCCGCCGACCACCTTTCCTTCAATGCGGGCGAGGAAGGGAAGAGCGCCCGGCAGCGCGGCGAATCCGCCAAAAACGTCCTCAGCCACCTCGATGTCCTGAGCGAAGCCTTCGGCAATCGTGCGCATCCAGGGCTTGATGGTCTCCGGAGTCACGCGTTCGACGCTGACGCCGGCAGGCACGATGAGCGGCGCGTCCATGTCGAGGCGGCGGATGAGCACGGAATTGAACTCCGCGATAGCATAGCCGCGCTCGCCCAGCAACACGCGCAGCGACTCGTCCGCGAGCGGCGACAGCACCACGGTGGAAGCCACACCGCGGCTGCGGAAGAACTCCTCGACACGATCGAGGTCAGCCGCTGCGACTTCGCCATACAGGCCGAGGCCCACCATCTGATTTGCGGGATAGGTGACGCCGCCGAAGAAGGCGATGCCTCCGGCTGCGTGCAGCGTCTGGGCGGGATCGGATGGACTGTAGCTGCGAATCGCCTCGAGACAATCGGGGAAGATCATCTCCGCCATCTCCAGGCGGCGGGCGAATTCCAGGTCCACAAAATCGGGGAGCGATTCCACGGCAGGCGCTGTCATTTCGGACATGGCGATTACTGTCCCTTCAGCGCCCCGAGGATGCGGTCGAAGTCTTCCAGCGAGTGGTACTCAATCAGGATCTTGCCCTTGCCGTCACGGTCGGTGATGGTGACGCGCACGCCCAGCGCGTGTTGCAGTTGATTCTCCGCCTCGCGCACGTTCGCATCCACCACGCGCTCCTTCTTCACCCTGGGATGCGGGTGGGTCAGCGCGGCGACCAGTTCCTCGGTCTGGCGAACGTTCAGGCCCTGTTCGACGATGCGTTCGGCGGCGCGTTGCGCCTCCTGCGGCGACTCGATGGCCATCAGATACTTGGCGTGGCTGATGCCGATCTGATCTGTCTCCAGCATGGTCTGCACCACGGGCGGCAGCTTCAGCAGGCGAAGGAAGTTGGCGATTGAGGAACGCTCCAGGCCGGTACGGATCGACATCTGCTCCTGCGTAAGGCCAAACTCGCGCCCGAGGCGATCGTAGGCGCGCGCCTGCTCCATCGGGTTCAGGTCCTCGCGCTGGAGGTTCTCGATGATCGTCATCTCCATCGCCTGCTCGTTGGAAACGAGACGAACGATGGCGGGAATGGACCTTAGTTCAGCGAGGCGCGCGGCTTGCCAGCGGCGCTCGCCGGCGATGACGTGATAACGTGCCGCGCCGTTGGGACGCACGACGATGGGCTGCAACACGCCTACAGACCTGATCGACGCCGCCAGTTCCTGCAAAGCTACCGTGTCGAGCGCCGCCGTCCGCGTCTGGTAGGGATTATGTTCAAGCTGGTCAAGCGGGAGTTGCAGCACCTCTTCGCCGCCGGCCCTGGCAGGAGCGGGCACCGGCGTGGGGCCGTGCGCGATGGGCCTGGAGGGGAGCAACGTCTCCAGTCCGCGGCCGAGTACTTTGCGTTTTTCGGTGGTCATGAAAAGTCAGAAAGCGAATCGGTACGCAGGAGAGCGGCTGACGTACCACGAGCTGCAACAGCAAAAAGCTTCGTGCGATCCTGCACATTATAGGCCCGGCTTGGAAAGATGTAAGCTGTGTTCCTCTGTGGAAAACGCGCGCGCACATCGATGAGGGAATTGCAGTCGGGTAGAGGACGCCTTACGTCGCCGCCGCGGCCTGCGCCGTCGCGTTAAAGCCCGCCAGCTTCATCGCCCGTTTTACTTCGCGGGCCTTCATGAAGTGCTCCCAGATGAAGGCCGTGCGATAGTTTTCCACCATCATCATGCTGATGCCCTGGTCGATGCCGAGCACGTCCACGTCCGTCCATGTGGTGCGCGGATCGAAGGCATCGACGAAGCCGTACTTCTTCCACGCTCGCTGTCCGTACTTGTGGTAGAGGTTCGCGAGCACCGCGATGGTCTCCTTCGGCAGAAAGGGCATGGAGCCCGCGGTGGCGCAGGGGACGACCGTGCCGTCGATGTAGCCGATCTCCGGAGGACCGCCCCACGCCTGGTAGCCCAGGCGCGAATCCGACGCGGTGATGCCCCAGGTGTTGTCGTCGTAGTCGGGGAAGCGCCAGCGGATCGAGAGACAGAAGAGCTTGTGCGCATAGGTGGCGATGGCCGAGTTCTGGAAGTAGTTGGCGTACGCGTCGCGTACGTTGCGGAAGTCGAACCAGGCGTGCGAGTACTGGTGCACGAATAGCGGGTCGGCGGCGCTGATGTAGGTGTAGCCCTCGAATTCCATCGTCGGGCGCGAGAAGGCGTTCCACGATGTGGGACTGATGTTGTAGACGGGTGCGCCCATGGCCAGCAGGTACATCATCATCAGCTCGCAGTAGACGTCCCAGCGCGCGCCGATGAATTTGTATTCCGGCGTCCAGCCGAGAGCGAAGGTCTGGCCGCCGTTCAGCATCCAGCGCCAATCGACACGGCGATAGATGATGTCCGCGAGTGCTGTGATCTTCGCGTTGTCAAAGTATTCGCGCGCCATCAGCACGCCGCACAGCAGGATGGTGGTGTCGATAGGCGAGATCTCCGAGAGGCGCGCGCGCTTGCCGGTCTCGAAATCGAGGAAGTGATAGAAGAAGCCGTTCACGTGCTCGGCGTGGTTAACCAGGAAGCTCAGCGTGGTGACGACGCGCGCGCCGATCTGGTGCGGCGGAAGATAACCACGCTTGTGACCGATGCACAGCGCTGCCAATCCGAACCCCGTGGCGGCGATGCTGGCGATGCGGCGCGGATCGGCGACACCGTCAGCCAGTGCGCGATCGCGCACCAGTCCGGCATGTAGCCCGGCCTGCTCCCAAAAAAACTGAAAGGCGCGGCTGACGATTTCTTCCAGCAGTTCGTCGGTGCTGAGCGGCTCCAGCGGCGCGGCTTGCGATTGCAAGTGGCTGGCAGTCGCAGACCACAGGTCGCTCGCGGCGAACGGGTAAGCAAGCGCGCCCCTGCCGAGCAGCGAAAGCAGCTCGCGCCGGGTGAGGTTTGAGCCTGAAGGACGCAAAAAATCGCGAATGCTCTTTGGAGTACAGCTTGGCTTGCTTGACATTCTTCAGAAGACGCCTTGCAGTCGGGTGCCCCGGGTCTCGCGGGTTCGAGACCCGGGCCGGAGCATGTAACGAGTGTATTCGGTCAGGTGCCTGCCAACAACCCGGGTAGAGCAGGCCTTCAGGCCTGCGTCGCGGATAATCAAAAGAGAGTTTCAGCGCTCTGGTCGCAGGCCGCAGTGCTGAACCCGGAACCAGGCGCGAGGCGCGGGCCTGAGGGCCCGCTCTACCCGAACAGGCGGCGGCCCCTTGACTGTTAGAATCGACTTAGCACTCGCTACCTCGCATGGATCCCGCATTCATCCGAAATTTCGCCATCATCGCCCATATCGACCATGGGAAGAGCACGCTGGCCGACCGCCTGCTGGAACTCACCGGCTCGCTGACGGCGCGTGAGATGCAGGCGCAGGTGCTCGATGCCATGGACCTGGAGCGCGAGCGCGGCATCACCATCAAGGCCCATTCGGTGCGCATGATGTATCCCGCAGCCGACGGCCAGACCTATCAGCTCAACCTCATCGACACCCCCGGGCACGTGGATTTCAGCTACGAGGTGTCGCGCTCGCTGGCCTCGTGCGAAGGCGCGCTGCTGGTGGTGGACGCCTCGCAGGGCGTCGAAGCACAGACGCTCGCGAACGCCTACATCGCCATCAACAACGGGCTGGAGATCATTCCGGTCATCAACAAGATCGACCTGCCGAGTGCCGACATCGAGCGCACCAAAGAGATGATCGAAGGCGCAGTCGGCTTGGACGCCTCGCACGCGCTCTGCATCAGCGCCAAGACGGGGCAGGGTGTGCCCGAAGTGCTGGAAGCGATTGTCAAACGCGTGCCTCCGCCCAAGGGCCGCGCGAATCATCAGCTTCAGGCGCTCATCTTCGATTCGTGGTTCGATTCCTATCGGGGTGTGGTCGTGCTCGCGCGCGTCATTCAGGGCGTGCTCAAGAAAGGCCAGCGCATTCGCCTGATGTCGAATGGCCGCACCTTCGACGTCGAGACGCTTGGCGTGCTGACGCCCAAGCCCGTCGAAGTGGACGAGCTCTCCGCGGGCGAGGTCGGCTTCCTGACTGCGACCATTAAGACGGTTGCCGATTGCAAGATCGGCGACACCATCACCGACGACGCGCATCCCGCCATCGAGGCGCTACCCGGCTTCGAAGAGCTGAAGCCGATGGTTTTCGCCGGCCTCTACACCGTCGACGCGCACGAGCACACGCTGCTGCGCGAGGCGCTGGAGAAGCTGCGGCTCAACGACGCCTCGTTCTTCTTCGAGCCGGAGAGCTCCGCCGCGCTCGGCTTCGGCTTCCGCTGCGGCTTCCTCGGCCTGCTGCACATGGAGATCATCCAGGAGCGGCTGGAGCGCGAGTATAACCTCGACCTCATCACCACCGCGCCCAGCGTGCGCTACAAGATCACGCTGACCGACGGCACGGTCGTTGAGATCGACAATCCGTCGCGCTGGCCCGATCCCACCGATATCGCGAAGATCGAAGAGCCGGTGATCCTGGCGACCATCCTGACGAACGAGGAATACGTTGGCGGCATTCTCAAGCTGGTCGAAGAGAAGCGCGGCAAGCAGAAGGCGTTCGAGTACGTCAGCTCCACACGCGTGATGCTGAATTACGAGCTGCCGCTGAACGAGATCGTCCTCGACTTCTACGACAAGCTGAAAACGGTCTCGCGCGGCTACGCCTCGCTGGATTATCACCTCGCGGGCACGTGGGAGTCGCCGATGGTGAAGCTCGACATCCTCGTGTCGGGTGATCCGGTCGACGCGCTGTCGATCATCGTGCATCGCGACTTCGCCTATGAGCGCGGCAAGGCGCTGGTCTCGAAGATGCGGCAACTGATTCCTCGCCAGATGTTCGAAGTCGCCATCCAGGCAGCGATCGGCGCCAAGATCATTTCCCGCGAAACCGTGGCAGCGATGCGCAAGAACGTCATCGCAAAGTGCTACGGCGGCGACATCAGCCGCAAGCGCAAGCTGCTGGAGAAGCAGAAGGAAGGCAAGAAGCGCATGAAGCGCATCGGGCGGGTAGATATACCGCAGGAGGCGTTCCTGGCGGTGCTACGGGTGGGTGAGGACTGACGCCACCCACCACGAAGCCTGAAACTCACGAGCTTTGCCGGCGATGGGGCTTGATGCCGGTGATGAACCACACGTCGCGGTACATGTTCCTGGCTTTGACTGCGCGGAACCCGGCAGCTTTCACTGTCTCCACCATCTCTGCCCACGTTTCCCGGGGGAATGAGGATCCATAGAAGTGGCTGACCAGGCGATCCAGTGGCTGGGTGTGGTCCTTCGAGAGATACATGTCGACGACAACGATGAGCCCCTGCGGCGGAAGGCTCTGGAAGGCATTCCGCAACAGTTGCTTCGATAGCGGCCCGATGTCGCAGAAAATGATTACGTCGTGCCCGGTGGGAAGAGGATCGTGAATGTCTCCAGGCTGCGTCACCACACGCCCGGCCAGTCCGGCGCGGAGGATGTTTCCGGCGGCAATCTTGCATACCGGGGGGATGTCGAGAATGACGGCGCGAAGAGCGGAGTTCTTTTTCGCCAGCGCGATTGACATCACACCGGAGCCGCCGCCGACGTCCAGCAGCGACCGTCGCTCCGTCAAATCCAGGTAGTTCGCCAGGGCTTCGGCGTCGCCTTGATGAAGGTGGAACAACATCTGGGTGAAATCTTCCGCTTGGCGCGGGTCCCGCTTCATCACTTCCGTATAGCGGGGCTTTTTCACTCGTTTAAGGGAGTCGTAGCTTCTCCCCGACGTGAGCACGTTCTCCAGCAGCGTGAGCGCTTCATACGCCTGCACGCATTCCTTCGAGTACTGACGGGTCCAATAAATCGATCGCTCCTTGATGAAATATTTCTCGGCCAGAGGAGCGTTCCAGTAGATGTCCGCCGTTTTGCGTAGCAAGTTCAGTGAGACCAACGCATCGAGGAACGTGAGGAGATAAAACTTGTGGACCTTGAGCGCACGCCCGATCGCGTCCGCCGTCATACGCTTGCCGTGAAGCAAACGGAAGACTTGTAATCTCTCCGCGGCTACAACCAATCGAGAAACGATGAAAGCTCTTTGAATGTCAATCTTCCGGAGCACTTCTTTGGGGAAATTGTCCAGCGTCGGCTGCTCCATCACGAGCCTTCCTCCGGTGGGGCATACGACACAATCATCTTCGCATACCATAGACTTTGCTGTGAGGAGAATCACGGCAGAATGTTCCTCTCTGGGCAGTGGTTCGCGCTCGATTCTACGGCGGCGACACGACTCGCAAACGGAAACTGCTGGAGAAGCAGAAAGAAGGCAAGCGCCACATGAAGCGCATCGGGCGAGTAGACATCCCGCAGGAGGCATTTCTGGCGGTGCTAAGAGTTGGGGAACCTTCCACTTCTTTTGAAAAGTATTTGCCACTGGGACACGGAGCGCGCGGAGTTCCGCCGAATTTTCTCCGTGTATTCCGTGCCTCCGTGGTGAGCTGATTTCCGCCCCGAACTACGAATGACAGCGGCTGAAATTCGCACTCTCACTGCCGACGACGTTGAAGCCTACTGGTATTGCCGGCTGGAGGCGCTCGAACGCGATCCCACCGCGTTCAGTTCCTCCGTCGAGGATCACCTGAAGCTCAGTCGTGACGAGATTCGACGACGTTTGACCGCGGCTCCCGCAAACAACTTCGTGCTTGGAGTTTTCGTGAACGGCCAACTGCTGGGCACAGCCGGATTCGTGCGCGAAACACAGCCGAAGTCGCGTCATAAGGGCCGCGTCTGGGGCGTGTATCTGAATGCCGAGCTGCGTGGTAAGGGAATCGGCCGCCGATTGCTGCAATCCGTCCTGGAGCGTGCCGAAAAGATCGATGGCGTCGAGCAGATCCTCATCAGTGTCGCGACAACGCAAGCGGCCGCGGTGGCGCTGTACCGCTCGCTGGGCTTTGCGACGTGGGGCAAGGAAAGCAGAGCACTAAAGGTGGGTGACTGCTACATCGATGAGGAGTACCTGGCGTTGCAGCTCCCGCGAAAAGCAGGTCCCTCGTCGGGCTGAAGCCCTCCTCGGAATGACAATCAAATTAAGGGAGCTTCGGCGCGGCTGAAGCCGCGCCCCTTCAAGCCTCTGTGTCTCGGTGTCTCTGTGGTTTGATCTACAGAATGTACCGCGACAAGTCCTGGTCCTTCACGATGTCGGTCAGCGTGTTGCGCACGTAGTCGGCGTCGATCACCACGTGCTTCTCCTTCATGTCGGGCGCCTCGAAGCTGATCACGTCGAGCACCTTCTCCATGATGGTGTGCAGGCGGCGGGCGCCGATGTTCTCCGTGCCTTCGTTCACGCGGAAGGCGAAGTTGGCGATCTCGGACAGCGCCTCGGGGGTGAACTCCAGCTTCAGCCCTTCGGTGTCGAGCAGCGCGGTGTATTGCTTGGTGAGCGAGGACTTCGGCTCGGTGAGAATCTTGATGAAGTCCTCGACCGTCAGCGATTGCAGCTCCACGCGAATGGGGAAGCGCCCTTGCAGCTCGGGGATGAGGTCGCTCGGCTTCGAGACGTGAAACGCGCCGGCGGCAATGAACAGGACGTGGTCGGTGCGCACCATGCCGTAGCGCGTGTTCACCGTGGTGCCTTCAACGATGGGCAGAATGTCGCGCTGCACGCCTTCGCGCGAAACGTCAGGCCCGTGCCCGCCTTCACGCCCGGCGATCTTGTCGATCTCGTCGAGGAAGATGATGCCCGACTGCTCGACGCGCTCGACCGCGATGCGCTGCACCTGGTCCATGTCCACCAGGCGCTGCTCCTCTTCCTGGATGAGGTATTCGAAGGCCTCGCTGACCTTCATCTTCCGCTTCTTGGTGCGCTGGCCGAAGATGTTGGGCAGCATGTCCTTGATGTTGACGTCCATCTCCTCGATGCCCTGGTTGCTGATGATCTCGAAGGCGGGCGTCGAGCGTTCGCGCACATCGAGCTCGACGATGCGCTCGTCGAGCTTGCCCTCGCGCAGTTGCTGGCGCAGCTTCTCGCGTGTGCGCGAACCGGGCTCGCTCGCCAGGATCGGCTCGGCGTTGATGTTGAATCCGATCTGCTGCTGGTCAGCGCTGGGCTTCGGCGGCACCTGCGCGGGCATCGACGGCAGCAGCAGGTCGAGCACACGCTCCTCGGCGTTCATCTCGGCCTTGTCGGCAACGTCCTCCAGCTTCTCCTGGCGGACCATGTCGATGGCGATCTCGATGAGGTCGCGAATCATCGACTCGACATCGCGGCCCACGTAGCCGACCTCGGTGAACTTCGAGGCTTCGACTTTGAGGAAGGGCGAGTTGGCCAACTTGGCCAGGCGGCGGGCGATCTCGGTCTTGCCCACGCCGGTGGGGCCCATCATGATGATGTTTTTCGGGATGACCTCTTCGGCGAGCTCGGGCGTCAGCTTCTGGCGGCGCATGCGATTGCGCAGCGCGATGGCGACGGCGCGCTTGGCCTGGTCCTGGCCTACGACATATTTGTCGAGCTCGCGCACGATTTCGCGCGGGGTAAGCTCGTCGAGTGCGAGATGCTCTTCGTCAGCGGTTGCGGGAAGATAGATGGCCAATTTGTACCTCAGTTGTCTGTCATCATGTAGTACTTGAAGGGGCACGGCTTAAGCCGTGCCGCATGATGAGCTCTTGTGGCGGCTTCAGCCGCGGAGGGAAATCGCTTTCCCGAGACGATAACCGCAGGGGCTAAAGCCCCCCAATCAGGTAATATTCCCTTCGGCACGGCTGAAGCCGTGCCCCTTCAAAGCACTTCACAGCTCTTCGATCGTCACCCGGTCATTCGTATAAATGCAGATCTTCCCCGCGATCTTCATCGCCTCTTCGGCAATGGTACGCACGGGCAACTGTGTATGTTCAAAGAGCGCTGTGGCGGCGGCGGTGGCGTACGGGCCTCCGCTGCCGATGGCGGCAATGCCGGAGTCAGGCTCGATCACGTCACCCTGTCCGCTGATGAGGAACGTCTGTTCTTTGTCGGCGACCAGCAATAGCGCTTCCAGCGAGCGCAACATCTTGTCGGTGCGCCAGTCTTTGGCGAGCTCGACCGCGGCGCGCCCCAGATTGCCGTGATACTGCTCCAATTTGGATTCGAAGCGGGCGAATAGCGAGAACGCGTCCGCGGTCGAGCCGGCGAAGCCCGCGAGAATTTTGTCCTGGTAGAGGCGGCGAATCTTGCGGGCGCTATGCTTAATGACGCCTTCCCCCAGCGTCACCTGGCCGTCTCCGGCCATCACCACCTTGCCCTCCCGGCGAACGCAAAGAACAGTAGTAGAGCGGATCAAACGCTTACGTTGCATGAATAAACCTGATTATAACAGGGTTACGCAGCATCGCCAGAAGGTTGAGTCAAACCGACTAAGCTTTTGATGCGTGCGCGCATGGCGCTTCCAGCTAAAATGCGTCGATGCCTCGGATCCTATGGCTCTTTCTTCTTCTGCCAATTGGCGCGATGCTCTTGTTTGCGGAAGATAAGGGTCGCTGCCCGTTCTCGAGCCCGCCTGACTGGATAGCTCCCAGTAAGCCCGCCGCCAGGACGAAGCCTCCGTTCGAGGATGCCGAGTATGTGGGAGAAGCGCGCGTTCGCTTCGTCGTCAGCGACAAGGGATATGTCTGTATTGCGCAGGTCACCCAATCGCTGAATGAGCAGGCAGATGCTAAGGCATTAGCCGCGGTCGAGCGATGGCGCTTCACTCCAACCGTTCAGGCAGGACGGCCGGTGCCCGCCATCTCGGCCGTCAGCTTCTTCTACTGGCGCGACCCCAAAGGGCATGTGGTTGCGACTCATGTGATCACCCCGCTGTCTTCGCTGCCATAGGAAGTCCGTTCCAAGGTTTATAATCGCAGGTTTGTAACTTCCTATTGAGGCGATCTTGATGGCTCAAGTACAGATGGCGGCAATTCCCGCGCTAAAAGACAGTTTCGCGCAGCTCAAGGCGCGCATGGACAAGGCGGTTGAGGACTTCCGCAAAGAAATGGCGGCCACGCGCACAGGCCGCGCGTCAGTGCACATGCTCGATAGCGTGGTAGTGGACGCCTACGGCTCGCAGATGCCGCTGAACCAGCTCGCCAACGTGAGCGCGCCTGAGCCGCAGCTCATCACCGTGCAGGCCTGGGATGTCAGCCAGATTGGCGCCATCGAGAAGGCCATCCGCTCCGCCGACCTCGGCCTGAATCCGATGAACGACGGCAAACTGGTGCGCGTGCCCGTGCCCGCGCTGACCGAAGAGCGCCGCAAAGACATGGTGAAGCACCTGCACAAGGTGCTGGAGGAGCATCGCACCGCCGTCCGCAATATCCGCCGCGACGGCAACGAGCTCATCAAGAAAGCGATGAAGGACAAGAAGATTACGGAAGACGAAGAGCGCGGCGCGCTGGAGCAAATCCAGAAGCTTACCGACGACGAGATCAAGAAGATGGAAGAGTTGGCCAAAGGGAAAGAGAGAGAAGTGATGTCCATTTAGGAACTTGCGCTCGGACCAATCGGATCGGGAGCTCGTTTCTGCGGCTTAGCTGCCGCTGCCGGTCCGAATTCCAATCTAATGCGCACCGGGCGGCCCTAACATTCCTTGTTCAGTAAATGCAGACTTTACCCCCTTCGAAGCAGCAAACCTTCCACGCTACCGCTCGCGTGACGCGCTCCCCCAGGCCGCCAAGGCGCCTGGACTTGGATCCGCGCACGATCTCAGTCATGGTCGCGGGCGCGGCGTTCCTCGTGGTGTTGTTGGTCATCAACCGCGACCTATTCACCAAGCCGATCATGGCGTACTCCGACTTCGCGTTCAATGGCCTGCAAGTCGAGCGCGCCAAGCATTTCCGCGATCTGCTGGGCAACTATTCGCGCTGGGGCTTCCACCATCCCGGGCCCGCGTTCATGTACCTCTGGGCCTTCGGCGAGGCGTTCTTCCACGATCTTCTGCACCTCACGCCTGCTGTAATGAACGCCCACATGCTTACGACTATCCTGCTGAACACGGCTTTCTTGTTCGGCACCATCGGTATCGTGGCCCGGCGCTGTAAATCATTTCTCTTCACGCCTGTTGCATTGGGGCTATCGCTTTTCTTCATCTACATCCTCAACCACACGGTCCCGGCATCGGCGGTACTGTCCATCTGGATGCCACACGTGCTGCTGTTCCCTTTCCTCTTCTTTGTGGCCGTCTCAGTATCGGTCAGCCTGGGCGAGATCTCGAAGATGCCCTGGTTTGTCCTGACCGGACTTCTCCTACTGCATGGCCATGTCGCGCAGCCGTTATTCGTCGGCCCGATATTCCTGCTTACATTGGCGATTCTCTGGCGCAGGAAGATTAGACTAGAAGGCGCTCGAGAGTTCCTGAAAACCAATCGCCGGGCAATGGCTGTAAGTTTCGCCCTGGTGGTCCTTTTTGCGCTGCCGATCCTCATAGAGATCGTCATTCATCGGCCCAACAACATACGAGCGATTATTGACTATACGTCCACGCACAAAGGTATTCAGAACAAGCCCCGAATCGCCCTAAAGTACGAGCTCAGCTTCCTGGACTTTACTCCCTCGCCCGAAGGCGAGCTGCAGCAGCATCCAACCCGCTTCATGTCTATGGCTGGTGCCAAGCCCTATGTGGCAATGTACTGGTGCCTCGGCTGTCTCATGCTTGGCTTGCTGATTGGAATCTATGTGAGGCGAGACACTGAGATTCCGGCGTTCTTCAAGTGTTTAGGAGCAGAGATCCTGCTGGTACAGCTATTGTTCTATATCTGGTCGCTGAAAATGGCGCCGCCGCTCTTCAACTTTAACGGATATTTTATCTACAGCATGCAGTTGCTAGCGTTGTTCGCAGCTGCGGCGTTGATACTCGATGGCTTACGGCTGACGCTTCATCCTGCGATAGCGGTGGCGGTTTGCGCGCTGGTACCGCTCTCCATGTTCGCGGCCAAGACTGGCTTCATTAACACCTGGACGGGCGATTCGGAGACCGAGCGCATCTATGCCAGTATTCCCACCGACGTTGGGCCGGTGCATCTGCTGTTTCCGCCAGATGAGTCATTGACCATCGTGGGAGTCGCCGATCGGATGGAGCATGAACATCGTTTCTTCTGTCTCGACGATATATTCAAATGGGGACCGGAACCTTGCCATAGCCTTGACCACCTGAGAAACATTGTAATAACGCGAACTCCACTAGCGTGTGAGTCTCCCTGTCGGGTCCTGCTGAAGGACGACCGGTTCCAGGTGTCGCTGATTCCTTATCCCAAGTTCCACATTCCTTTCGCCATCAAGCCGGATAATATATTTACCCTTAACACCAACTTCTTCGGGAATGACCAAGCGCCCATTTGGTCCTCGCGTAAATCCAGCGTGTACTTTCGCCTGGCTCCGGATTTCACGGACGCAGCGCACATCCGGATTACCGTTTTCGGAGACGCGATCCCCGGACGTCCAGCGCGTATCATTTTGAACAGCCGGCCAATCGGGACCATCGTGGCCGGTTCTTCGAGATCGGAGTTTGTAGTGGACAGGTCGGCCCTGCTGCCAGACAGTAACAACGGGCTCACGATTCAGGTCGATAAGGCAGTCCGCGCTGGGGCGGATCCGCGTGCCCTGGGATTCCTGTGGAGTGGACTAGCCTTCGACGCGGCCAATTAGGTCTGTGGCAGTCTGGCCGTAAGTCGGCGATAGCGCGGTTGCGGTAAAGAGAAATCTGTTGAGGAGTGTTTTTTGCATGTCCGTGGTCGCTGGCGCAGGGACGTATATTGAGTCGCCGCACGTCATCCGCTCGGGTTCGAAAATAGTCGGGCGCCGCACGGCGATTGCCGCCTATGTGTTGGCCTTGCTCCTCGGGCTGTCGATGGCCCACTATCTGCTTCCGCTAAAAGCCGTCCTGGCGAGAGACATCCGCGTCCGCCCGGTGTACCAATACGACGCGGCCATGAACGTTTATGGGCAGCGATACTTCACCAAAGAACCGTGGCACTGGCCGCTGTTGCTCGTCAGGAAGTTGGGCTCGCCCGAGGGCACCAATGTCGGCTTCATGGACGGCATTCCGCTCGCGGAAATTGTAGTGAAGATTTTCCGGCGCTTTTTGCCTCCAGATTTTCACTCGGTGTACCTGTGGTTGGCGCTTTGCTGGGTGCTCCAGCCCATCGCCGCGGTGTTCGCCCTGCGCAGCGCCGGGGAGCGGCGATTGCTCCCCAACCTGGCCGTGGCGGTGATCGCGGTCAGCATGCCCACTCTGTTGTTTCGCTTCGTTCACTCGGCGCTGTGCAGTCACTTCCTGATCCTGATTGCCCTCGGACTGTACTTTCAGATGGTGCGGAGTGCGAAGCTAGGTGCCATCCTCTGGGCCGATGGGTTGATGCTGGTTGCTTTGCTGGTCAATCCCTACATCATGGAGATGGTGCTCGCCGTTCTTGTGGCCGCGCCGCTGACGCTGCTGCTTCGACGCGAGCGCTCCTGGATACGGGTCGCGGCCGGCACTGGCGCCGGAGTGGCCATTACTGCGATTGCAGCTTTGCTGCTGGGCTATGGTCATGCTGTCCCGATGGGCGGATTCGGAACCTATTCGATGAACCTGCTGTCGCCCATCTATCCCACGCTGGCATTCTGGGGAGGTTTCGTCGACGTCACCGGCGGGCAGTACGAAGGCTATCAGTACCTTGGCGCGGGTGTGATTCTGCTTCTGCTGGCGGCGGACTTCTCTCTCGATATGCGCGGCAGGCTTGACCTTCTGCGGCGCCATGCCGGCCTGCTCATCGCATGTATCGGATTAACGCTGTTAGCGCTCTCCACCAAGATCTATGCGGGCAATCGCCTGCTGCTGGACCTTCCTGCGCCAGACTGGCTGCAACAGTTGCGCAGCTCGGGCCGGCTGTTCTGGCCGGTTGCCTACGCCGCTGTGCTCGCAGGCATCGTGATTGTGTGCCGCAGGCTCTCGGCGCGATGGGCATTCACTCTGGTGTTAGTCTTCGCCGGCCTGCAATACGTGGAATCAATGCCCATGCGGCGCGAAGTGCGTAGTCTCATCCGCAATCGCCCCGGCTATACCATAAACACTGTGCTCTTCCGCTCGCTCCTGGCGGACCATTCAATGTTGTATGTCTGGCCTAAATTCGGCTGCGGCGCCGATATCACCGCGCCTGAGTACTCGCAACTCTACCTGCTGGCATCCGAGGTGGCCATTCCGGTCAACATGACATATGTTGGGAGGTTTACTCAATGGCCCAACTGCAACCTTCCTGACTTTCCTATTAGTGTTGGTTCGAGCGATCTGTGGGTCTTTGTCCCGCAATGGCGTCCCGCCATGGTGCTGTCGGTCGATGACTGGCGCGATATCTGTCGCCAATCCGGCCCGCTGGTAGCCTGCGCGCAGGACCTGCGCGGTCGCACCGACCTTCCCCCGCCTGACCTGCCAACGCTTCCGCTGGGTGAAACTGTCTCTGCAACTACAGGCGGATCCGGCCTCCCGTGGCTGGCATCGGGTTGGTACGAACCTGAGTCATGGGGAATCTGGAGTCACGGTAGGGATGCTTACCTTGCGCCGTACTTCAATCGGCCCTTCGATCGCGGCCTGATGTTGACAGTTACGGCTGTTGGCTTGGCCCCTCATCCCTCGACGGCGCAAAAGGTCACGGTTGTGGCGAACGGACGAACGGTGGCTACCTGGGACGTTGCCGAAGGCGCGGCTCGGGAGTACAGTGCGGTCCTGCCGCCGGTGTCTTCGGCCCAGAGTGTCTATATCGAGTTCCACATTGACCATCCGGCGGTTCCCGGCAAGCAAGCTTCGGGTGTAGACCCGCGCGAGCTCGGATTTGGTCTAACGGCATTTCGGTTTGACGCGCTATCGACCGGCAAGAACGCTCATAGTCCTAGGAACGACAAAGGCAGACAATAACCTGATAATGCTACAAATGGTTTTGCGGGGAACTAGCCGATGCGCAGCCACGCCTCTTAATTATCCGTGAGGGAATCGTAGCTTCATTAGTTGTGTGCTGGTGGGTTGGACAACGCTTACTGCGCATTCTTCGTGGCCGGTTTCTAGCTCTGGTCTATGCTGCTCGATCTGGGAGACCTTCGAATTCGCGAATGGCGCCGGGACGATCTTGAATCGCTGCTCCGCTACGCTAATAATCCCCGCATCGCAGCTAACCTGCGCGACCAGTTTCCTCACCCCTACACACGTCGCGAAGGTATCGACTACCTCAACTATGTGCGCTCCAGCCAAATTCCTTTGTCGTTCGCCATTGAGTTTGCGGGTGAGGCTGTGGGCGGCATCGGTTTCAAGCAGGGAATCGATATCGCGCGCCTAAGCCTGGAGATGGGTTATTGGCTGGGCGAGCCGTTTTGGGGACGCGGCTTGGCTACGCGTGCTGTCGCCGCATCCTCGGACTGGGCCTTCGACAATTACAAAGTCGTTCGTATTTTTGCCATGACCTTCGCGCACAATGTCGCATCCATGCGCGTGCTGGAGAAATCCGGCTTTCACCGCGAAGGAATCCTGCAGCGCAGTGCCATCAAAAACGGCGTGATACTCGATCAGATTATGTATGCGAAGGTGAGGTAACCGTCCTTGAAGGGGACGGACTTCAGGCCGTCCGAGCAGTCAGCAAGTGGAGGCGGCTTAAGCCGCTGAGGCAGCTCGCTACTCGATCAGAACGTGCCTACACCGGAGTCCTGGTTTTTCGTGGCGGACTGAAGAATGGCAATTGCCGGACCGTCGCGCTGCACTTGTAGCGAACGGCTTCCACAGTCATCTCGATTTCCAGCTTCGTTCCCGGCGTTGCATGTCGCGACTGCACACTGGCCAGCGCGATGAGCTGCTTGAGCAATGGTGACCAGGTGGTTGAAGTGGCCTTGCCTACTTGTTCGCGGCCTCGGTAGACCGGTACATGAACGCGCGAGGCTGTGGCCGGCGTCTGCGGTGCCAGTCCCTTCCGCTCGAAGATCTTCTCGACGTCGCTCCAATCGATCTCCAGGCCGACGAGCGTCCTTTCCGGCCCGCGCTTCTTCTCTGCCAGCAGCGCCTGCCGGCCGATGAAGTTTTCCTTGTCGTAGTGGACCAGCTTGCCCAAGCCTACTTCCGCCGGGCTGTACTTCTGCGATTCGATCAGCGCCTTTTTGCTGCTGATGTAGTCGACATCCGCAAGGATCAGGCCCGCTTCAATACGCGCGACGTCGAGTGCGAGCATGCCCGCGGGATGGATGTCGAAGCCGCGCCCTCCCTGCATCAGGGCATCCCAGACTTTGACGGCATCGTTCCACGGAATCCAGATTTCATAGCCCAGGTCACCGGTGTAGCCGGTGCGCGAAATATCAACCGCAACGCCGCCGATGCGTCCGCTGGTTTTGCGGAAATACTTCAGGTTCTCGATGTCGGCCTCGGCAACGCTCTTCAGCAGCTTGCTCGAGGTTGGGCCTTGCACGGCCAGCGCGGCCACCTGCTCGGTGATGTCTTCGACCTGCACGTCGAGCCCGAAAGCGTTTTGCCGGAACCAGCGCAGGTTGGGATCGGCGGCCGTCCAGCGATAACGGTTCTCCTCCAGCCGCGTGATAGTGCCGTCGTCGATGATCTTGCCGTCTTCATCGCACCAGCAGCAGTAGATGACCTGGCCGACGGCGACCTTGTTAATCTCGCGCGCGATTACGCGATTGACGAAACGGGTCGCGTCGCGGCCGGTGATCATGTACTTGTACAACGGTGTGACATCGATCAGCGCGGCAGCGTTGCGGATGGCGTTGTACTCGTGCTCGTGATGCGTCTCATAGACACTTACGGCGTAGAAGCCCGACCACTCGCGGTAGTTCAGGCTCTGGCACAGCGCAAAGGTTCGCTCATGAACGGCAGTTCCTACCGGCACAGTGTCCTCACGATGAACTGCGAATTATAAATGCGCGCGCGGCTCCAAGCTCGAGACGAGGAATCCGCCGAAATCGCGCGCGAGAAGGAATGCTCACCGCGGAAGCACGGAAATCACGGAAGGACTTCAAATCAAACAATTCCGGGTATTCCGTGCTTCCGTGGTGAAATGGTCTTTCGCCCCTTTACAATGTGAGATTCGCTCATGCCGACTGACTCCCATCAATACGACGCCATTGTGATCGGCGGCGGGCACAACGGGCTCGTCAACGCCGCCTACCTGGCGCGCGCGGGCAAGAAGGTTCTCGTGCTGGAGCGCCGTCACGTGCTCGGCGGCGCCGCCTGCACGGAAGAGATCATTCCTGGCTTCAAGTTTTCGGTCTGCTCCTACGTCGTCTCGCTGCTGCGGCCGGAAATCATCCGCGACCTCGACCTGCCGCGGCACGGCCTCGAAATCCTTCCGCTCGATGGCACCTTCACCCCAATGCCGAACGGAGATTATCTCTGGCGCGTGAACGATCACGGCAAAACCGTCCGCGAACTGCGCCGCCACTCGCGCGTCGACGCCGAGGCCTACGAAGAGTTCGGCAAGGCCATGCTCCAGATGTGCCGCTTCGTGAAGCCGATCCTCGCGATGGTACCGCCCGACCCCACCACCCTGAACCCGAAGGACCTGTTCAAGCTGCTCTTCCTCGGCCGCCGCTTCCAGGACCTGAGCGGCGAGGACCGCTACAACCAGGTGCAGCTCATGACCATGAGCGCCATCGACTTCCTCGACCAGTGGTTCGAGACCGACGTGCTCAAGGCCACCATGTCGGCGTCGGGAATCATCGGCACATTTCTCGGTGTGCGCTCGCCGGGCACGGCCTACGTGCTGCTGCATCACTACATGGGCGAGATTGACGGCGCATTTCGCGCCTGGGGCTTCGCCCGCGGCGGCACGGGAGCAATATCGAACGCCATCGCCGATGCGGCGCGCGAGGCGGGCGTCGAGATTAAGACGCAGACAGGTGTCGCCCAGATTATCGTGCGCGACGGCAAAGCCGTTGGCGTCGCCACCAGCGCGGGCGATGAGTACTTTGCGCCCATCACCTCCTCCAGCGTCGATCCCAACATGACGTTCGTGAAGATGCTTGAGCCGCAGTGCCTGAGCGACGACTTTCGCGACGAGGTGACGCGCTATAAATATCGCGGCTCGTCGGGCAAGGTGAACCTCGCGCTCGACGCACTTCCCAACTTCACCTGCCGGCCCGGCGAAGGTCATCATCTCCGTGGCGCGATCTCCGTCTCGCCCAGTGTCGATTACATGGAGCGCGCCTACGACGACGCGAAATACGGCGAGTACTCGCGCCGTCCGTACATCGATATCGTGATTCCCAGCCTCACCGACCCTTCGCTCGCGCCTCCGGGCAAGCATGTGATGTCATGCTTCGTGCAGTACGCGCCGTACAAACTAAGAGAAGGGAATTGGGACGAAAAGCGCGAGGCCTTCGGCGATAACGTCATCGACAGCATTGCCGAGTACGCACCGAACTTGAAGAACATCATCGTCGGCCGGCAGGTCGTGACCCCGCTCGATCTCGAGCGCGAGTGGGGCCTCACCGAGGGCAACATCTTTCAGGGCGAGCTCTCGCTGGAGCAGTTGTTCTTCCTGCGTCCGGTGCCGGGCTGGGCGCAGTACAGGACGCCGATCAAGAACTTGTGGATGTGCGGCTCGGCCACGCATCCTGGCGGCGGCATCATGGGCGCGCCCGGACGGCTGGCGGCGCTGGAGATTTTGAAACACGCGAAGACGAATGGCAGGTAGAGCTGGCCTTGAGGCCGGCGTCCGGCCGATTGTAGTAAGTTTCCGGGGCTTCAGCCCCTCAAGTACATGCCCAAGACTCGCGACATCGTCATCGTCGGTGCAGGCCACAACGGCCTGATCACCGCGTTCTATCTGGCGAAGGCGGGATTCAGGCCGCTGGTTTTGGAGCGCCGTCCGACGGTAGGCGGCTGCGCCATCACGGAGGAATTCCACCCCGGCTTCCGCTGCTCCCGCCTTGCGCACAACACCGGCCCCATCAGGTCTGACATTGTGGCAGATATGGATCTGCCGCGGCACGGGCTGAAGACATACACGCCCACGGTTCGCGTGCTGTCGCTGGCGCACAATGGCAATCTCACTCTTTACGGCGACACTGCGCGTTCGCAGCAGGAGATCGCCAGGCTTTCCCCAAAGGACACGGCCAACTACGGTGAGTTTCAGCAGGCGCTTACGCGTATTGCCGAAGTCGCGGCGCTGCTGATGAACATCACTCCGCCCGATATCGACGAGCCGGCGGCGAATAATCTTTGGGAGCTGCTGAACACAGGCCGCAAGATTCGCGGATTGGGCGAGAAGGACCTCTATCGCGTACTGCGCTGGGCGCCGATGGCAATCGCCGATCTGGTCGCCGAGTGGTTCGACACGGAGCTGCTGCGCGGAACGATCGCGGCGCAGGGCATCTTTGGCACATTTCTCGGGCCATGGTCGGCGGGATCGAGCGCGACGCTGCTGCTGCGAGCGACCTCCGACTGCAATCTCGCTGGGCCGGCATCCTACATTGTGGGAGGTACGGGCGCGCTTACCGCGGCCATGGCTGCCGCGGCACAAGCTGCGGGAGCGGAGATTCGCACCTCCTGCGAAGTGGCGCAAATCCAGGTGCGCGACGGAATTGCCACCGGCGTAATTCTGGCCGGCGGCGAAGAGATCAGCGCGCGCGCAGTCATATCGAACGCCGATCCGAAGCGCACGCTGCTCGGACTGGTCGAGCCGCAGCAGCTCCAGCCCAGCTTCCTGCAAAAGCTCCTGCACTATCGCATGAACGGCACAGTTGCGAAGGTGAATCTGGCGCTGGGCGGCTTGCCGAAGTTCAACAACCTCGCAGGCGACGTGACCGCCCGCCTTTCGGGACGAATCCAGATTTCCCCGGAAATCGACTACCTCGAGCGCGCCTTCGATGCCTCGAAGTATGGCGAGTTCTCGCGGCGTCCGTATCTCGAAGCCACCATTCCCACATTGTGGGACACGTCGCTCGCGCCGCCGGGCAAACATGTCATGTCGATTTATATGCAGTACGCCCCGTACAAGCTGCGCAATGACGATTGGAACTCGCAGCGCGACGCGCTCGGCGACACAGTCGTCAGCACGCTTGCCGAATACGTGCCCGACCTGCCGGCGCTGATCGAGGCGTGCGAGGTCATCACGCCGAAAGACCTGGAAGAGACCTACGGCCTGACCGGCGGGCACATCTTCCATGGCGAACTCGCGCTCGATCAGCTCTTCACCATGCGCCCGCTGCTCGACAGGGCGCAGTACCGCATGCCCATCCGAAACCTTTATTTATGCGGGTCGGGTACGCATCCCGGCACCGGCCTGAACGGCATGTCGGGCGCCAACGCGGCGCGCGAGATTGCGAAGGACCTGCGGCGGTCAGGCACGTAGCCACGTCCGCCGTTCGAAGCGCAAGACCGAAACGCTGGGCAATCGGGTCCGCTGCGCGGTCACTCCTTACCGCTGCGTATCTTCTGTATCATCTGTTCTCGTTCCTGCGCGCGGATCTGCTCGTATTTCTGGAACTGTCCTGGCGAGAGGATCGGTTTCACCTTGGCGTCCATTTCGGAGCCGACCTGCCTTATCTGCATCACTTTCTGTAGCGGAGGCAGGGAAGTATTGGCCTTGATGGCCTTCATCTTTGGCGCTTCCTCCATCAGGATGGGGAGCATCTGCTTTTTCTGCTGCGGTGTCAGGTTCAGCTCGGCCGACATCTTCTCCAGCTTGGCAATGGCTTCCTGTTTGTCGGGCGAGGCCGCGCCCTGCGCCTGTGCCACCAGCGGAAGTACGATCATGATCGCGGTCAACCATACCAGGGCCTTGGCTTGTGGCTTCATAGCTCTCCTCTTTAAGACGTTCTTCACCCCGCTACTGCATACTCCCATGCGATTCCGGCGTGGGAAGAATGTTAGGCGCAGGTTGCTGACGCTGTAAAGCGAAACTTCGTTACGACGTTCGGCAGTGTGCGAGCCGCTCAGATTCCACCTGAACCAGCGAGGTTCAGAAGGGGCCACCGCCGAAATGGTAGGCTATGCCGTTCGCCTGAAGATGCAAATTCGTGTTGTCGATTTCGACTTGCGAGAGACCTGTCCATGAAGAGCCTGCTCTACCGTTGCCTTATGATCGCAATCGCATCGTGCTTCGCGTGGATCCCGCCGATCGCTGCGCAGGACGCATCGCAGCACAACTGGTATGCGCCGATGACCAACGGCGACGGCCTGCGTTATCCGCTGGATATCAGCCCGCTGACCTGGAACCTTGTCGGCAGCGGCATCTATCCGGTAAAAGGCTCCGACGGTCTCATCCATCTCGGCTACGCGCTCCAGTTCACCAACTCCTGGAGCATCCCGGCCACCATCAAGTCCGTCGAAGTGGTAGATCCGGCGCGCGGCAACCAGGTCAGCGGCAACAACCGCGTGCTCGACATCAAGAACGAAGACGTGACCGGCAAGGCGAAGCTCTTTTCACTGCCGGGCAACATGGATCAATCCAGCTACTCCAGGACAATCCCCAGCGGCCAGTCGGCGGTCATGTTCTTCGACGTCACTTACGACGATGCCGGCCAGCTTCCGAAGGCGATCGCCCATCGCGTTGTCGTGGTCACACCTCCGACTCCCGTCGGCACGGAGCACACCGTCGTCGGCCACTCCATCCCGATTGGAGGCGAGGCGATCGTGATCGGCCCGCCGTTCAAGGGCAGCGGCTGGGTCGATGGCAACGGCTGCTGCCTGGAGATCGGACCGCATCGCTTCGTCACCAATGCCATGAACGGCTCACTCGACCCCAGCGAGCAGTTCGCCATCGACTGGGTGCAGATCGACGCACAAGGCCGCGCCTACAGGACCGATGGCAAGGCGCCCGAAGACTGGCTGTGTTACGGGGCCGAAATCCTGGCTGTGGCGCCGGGCACCGTCGTTGAGGTGGTGCGCGACCTGCCGAACGTTCCGCCGGGCAAGAATCCCGAAGGTCTGACGATCGCGCAGATCGCCGGCAATCGCGTCATCATCGACATGGGTTCGGGCCACTATGCGATGTACGCGCATCTTGCGCCGGGCAGCATTCCGGTTCACGTCGGCGATCATGTCCTGCAAGGCCAGAAGATCGGCCTGCTGGGAAATACCGGCAACTCCAGCGCACCGCATCTGCACTTTCAGGTGATGGATCGGCCGTCGAGCCTCGACGATACGGCGCTCCCGTTCGTCTTCGACCACATGCAGCTTGAAGGACGGGTGCAGCTCGATCTGGCAGCTCTGGACGACGACACCGACAAGGGCATCGCGCTCCCCATAGATAAGAAGGACGCCAAGCCGCTTACGCGCGCCATGCCGCTCTCGCGCGACGTTGTGGGGTTCGAGTAAGGCAGCGTGGCCCAATGGCCCGACAAGGATTCAATACAGCTTGAAGTTCACCTCTACATTAATCATGACCGGCACCGGGCTGCCGTCTCTCATTGCTGGATCAAATGCGCTCAGGCAGGCTTCAGCGTTGGGTAGAGCGGCGCTTTAGCGCCGCGTTTCGTGCTGCCAGCGAGAACTGAGCCGGGCTTCAGCCCGGCGGCATATGTCGTCGGCTGAAGCCATGGTTCGCGGCAAGTACTACTGGCAGGCAGTGTCAGGGTCGAGTCTCATCCTGATCGAGCCGGAACTGTCCCGCATCTTCCCCGATTCCGAATCGGTCAACCGCGCCCTGCGGCTGCTGGTGAAAACTGCAGAAGCCAGCGCCGCTCGCCGTCGTCCTCTCACACCAAAGAAGCGCCTACAATTGACTCGATATCTCCGGCAACACCTTTGATCTATGTACGCGTCGGTCTTTGTCGGTACCAGTCTCGATGGCTTCATCGCGCGGGCGGATGGCGCGCTCGACTTCCTTCCGCCGGACGGTGGCGAGCCTCACGGCTACCACGAATTCATGGCGACGGTGGACGCGCTGGTCATCGGGCGCAAGACCTACGAAACTGTCCTGGGCTTTGGCGGGTGGGCGTATGGTAAGAAGCCGGTATTCGTGCTGAGCACCCGCGCGCTCGCCACTCCTCCTCCGGAAGCCATCGTCGAACGCCTCGCCGGCGAGCCGGCCGACATTGTGGCGCAGCTCGGTTCTCGCGGCATGCGACATATCTATGTGGATGGCGGCATCACCATTCAGCGGTTTCTCCGCGCCGGATTGATCGACCGCCTCATCATCACGCGCGTGCCGGTGCTCATCGGGAGTGGCATTCCTCTGTTCGGCGATCTGCCGGGCGATCTGCAACTGCGGCACATCGCAACTCGCAGCTTCCCCAGCGGACTGGTGCAGAGCGAGTACCACCTCGCCGACCACAGCCGGCAACACCTCCCGTCGCTCTGGGAGTAACCAGAGTCGGGCCGCGCCTGGCCATTTCCTCTATAGCACTGAGTGTTATACTGACGAGTGTCCGATGCGCGTGTTCAAGAACAAAGCCTTCGCGAGGTTTGCAGATCGGAATGACATTTCAGACGAAGATCTCTGTGACGCTGTGCAGCGGGCATCCCGCGGCTTGATCGACGCCGACCTCGGTGGGGCGTTATCAACCAGCGTATCGCGCGCCAGGGCGAGGGCAAGTCGGGTGGCTTCCGCTCGATGATTCTGTTCCGAGCGGAAACGCGGGCGGTTTTTGTTCATGGATTCGCCAAGAAGGATATTGCGAACCTCGATGCCGGCGAGATAAAGGTGCTGAAGAAATTGGCGAAGGCGGTCTTGGGGTACTCGGAACGCGAAATGGCAAGCGCGGTGGCGGCGGGAGTTTTTGTAGAGGTGAAGTGCAATGGCAAAAAAGTATCGTAGCGGAGTCATGGCATCGGTGCATGAGACCGCCGAAGGTCTGCATCGGGCGGGACTGATGCCGAAGCGCACCCTGCGCGAATTCGACGCGTTGTGCCTGACGCGGGTGCAACCATTACCGCCCAGGAAAATCCGCCAGCTTCGGCTGCGGGAAGGGGCGAGCCAGGCGGTCTTTGCCCGTTATCTGAATGTCTCGACGGGCCTGATCAGCCAGTGGGAGCGCGGCGAAAAGCGCCCGCAAGGGGCATCGCTGAAGCTGCTAAACCTCGTTGCGAACAGGGGTCTGAATGCCGTTGCCTAACGACAATCAGATTGTCGAACTGCAGAGCCCGCCCAATCCGCAACACGAAATTACTTGGCCGAATTTGGATCATGGGCTGATAATCACAGCCGCGTAGATTCGACCGAAGGAGAGGACATGGCCGAGCATTCTCTGGAGATGCGCATCCCGCAGTGGGTGGAGATTCAACGCAAAGACCTGTTCGTGCAGGTGCGGCGCGACGGCAAGCTGTTCGGAACCCTGAAGATCAGCCAGGGCTCCATCGACTGGAACCCCGCCGGCTCGCAAAGCGACAGGCCTTATGTGATTCTCTGGCACGAGTTCGACGTGTTCGCCCGCAATAAGCGCCGCTACACGCGAGCGCTGAGCACGACCGCTCGGTGAGAATTGCTGGTAGGCTTGGTGGGCCGACGGGAACTCGTCGGCGTGGCGTAAGCCGCGGCGGTAGAGCGGCGCTTCAGCGCCGCGTCTGGGGCCCTAAACAACTAAGAGCCGGGCTTCAGCCCGGCGGGACAAGCAAGCAGTATGAAGAAAACTTCGGCAAGGAAACAGAGTGACGACCTGCGCCCTGAGTACAACCTCTCCGAGCTGGACCCTATGGTTCGCGGCAGGTATTACCGTATAGTAGTCAACGTGCTCTTCCGGTTGGACGGGTGCTTACTGGAGCATTTCACGATACTTCTTAAAGTCGCCCTTCGTGGGTACGACTGCTGCTTTTATGGAGGCAGGGTCCAAAATGTCGAAGGAAATACGTACGACTCCCACGGTCGCATAACGCCCATCGGCAGCATCCCCCGGTTTGATTGCACTCTCGTAGGCGTCAAACGCTTTCTTTGCCGGATCGGTGAATTCCTTCCGTATCACCTTATCCAAGAACGATTGGAGCTGTTTCACTCGGGCCGGTACAGAAACGAATTTGATACCGCGCTCCAAGAGGGCTTGCTCCAAAGCAAAGCAAGCCTCGTTTTTCAACGCTTCGAACGTGCCAACTCGCTTCTCAAACTCTTTGCTGAGAGCGGATGGGTCGATCTTCGCGGAGGACCCATTCACCGGTCAAAATCCTTTCTCGCTCTTGCGAATGAGGTGACTGAGTGCGGAAGCAGTCTTCTGCATGTTGACTGGGGAATGTTGCGGGTGCCGCGTTCCGCACGAACCGCGCAGCAACTACGCGAACTTCAGTCTCTTCAGCTTCAACCGATCGGTTCTGACGTGGGCGAGGTCGTACTGCGCCTGCTGCACGAGCCAGCTCTCGGCGCTGCCGCCGAAGACCTTCGAGAGCCGCACCGCCATCTCCGGGGAGATGCCGCGTTTTCCGTTTACCAGCTCCGACAGGGTGGTGCGGGTGACGCCGAGCGCCTCGGCCGCGTCGGTGATGCTCAAGCCTAACGGTTGAATGCACTCCTGCAAGACTACCGTGCCGGGGTGCGGGGGGTTTTTCATCAGCATTGGCCGTTCTCCGCGCCTAATGGTAGTCGACATAATCAACATCCTCCGCGTAGCCGTCGTGAAAGCGGAAAATCAGCCGCCAGTTGGCTCGAACCGTCACTGCGTAGAAGCCTGTTAGCTCTCCTCTTAGGGGATGCAGCCGAAAGCCGGGTAAATCCATGTCTCCGACGGTACGCGCGGCAGCAAGCCTGGCTAGAATATTGCGAAGCTTGCCGACATGGACCTGGTTGACGCCGCGCGGGTCGTCATCTTCATAGAGACGCTTCAGGCCCTTGTGACGTATCGAGCGAATCATTCGTTACCGTAACGCGTTACATTACGCGTGTCAACCGCGCGATAAGCAGGTCCCTCGTCGGGCGGCTGCGCCGTCCGGAGCTGAAGCTCCGGCCTACCGAGCCCTCCTCGGGATGACAATCATAGGGGCCGGACGCGCATAGGGGCCGGACGCGGGCCCTTCGACTCTGCTCAGGGCAGGCTCTGAAGACCCGCTCTACCTGCAAACGACGGCCCGCGGCTCTATCCATGCGCGATGTCAAACTTCTAACCTTTTGTTGACATTTCCGAGACAATTGCGCGGAGATCAGTTGCTATAGTTCCGGCGCACAGCGTGGGGCGACCGCGCAGGACGCATGGGCCGCGCGAGCTGCGACGTTACGAGGAGGGAATATGCGCAACCGGCATCGGATCCCACGCAGTGGGACTCTGCTTTCATTTCTGGCGACAACGGCGCTCGCGCTGTCAGCCCAAACGCTCACCACGTTGCATAGCTTCAACGGGGGTGACGGCAGCGGCCCGCAGGCTGCCCTGGTGATGGCGCGCAACGGAAATCTCTACGGCAGCACCACCCTGGGCGGCGCCAACCGCGGCGGCACGGTCTTCGAGATCACGACGGGTGGCACGCTCACCACACTGCACAACTTCAACCAGTTCATCCTCGACGACGGTAACGATCCGATGGGAACGCTGATCCAGGCCGCCGACGGCAACCTGTACGGCACCACCGGCCGCGGCGGAGTCGGGCGCTTCGGCTCGGTCTACCGCATCGCGCCCGATGGCGGCTTCAAGATGGTGCTGAGCCTGAACTACGTCCCGCTCGGCGCCGTACCGTACGCCGGGCTGACGGCGGGCGTCGGCGGCCTGCTGTACGGCACGGCCACTCACGGCGGCGTCAACGGATCGGGCACCATCTACGCACTGACGCCGTTTGGGCAGGCGATCAAGCTGCATGACTTCGGCGCCGAGGGGGCGGGGGAGCCGGTCGCTGGGCTGGTGCTCGGCAATGACGGTAATTTCTACGGCACCACCTACTTCAACGGGAGCTTCGGCTGCGGCATCGTCTACAGCGTGACCCGTGCCGGGAGCGTGACCACGCTGCACAACTTCGGCGGGCAGGGCGACGGTGGTTGCCAACCCTATGCCGCGATGGTCAAGGGCAACGACGGCAACTTCTACGGCACCACGTCGTCAGGCGGACTTCCTAACGGCGCCAATGCAGGCCTGGTGTTCAAGATCACGCCCAGCGGCGTGTACACCGTGCTGCACATCTTCAATCGGACGGATGGCACCGCCCCGCTGGGCGCGCTGCTGCTGGCCGCCGACGGCAACTTCTACGGCACGACCGTTGCGGGCGGCTCGCAGAATCAGGGCACGATCTTCAGGATGACACCCGCCGGTGCGCTGACCACGCTCTACAATTTCTGCTCGCAGAGCAATTGCAACGACGGCGCTGCCCCCTACGCCGGCCTGGTGCAGGACAGTCACGGGACGTTCTACGGCACAACCTTCGCGGGCGGAAGCAGCAACAACGGGACCGTGTTCAGCTTCACGCCGTAAAGTAAATCCCACTGAAGAAAAATCCCCACCCAAGCAAACGACGCTTGGGTGGGGCACCCTCTGGATCGTGGATCGCTCGAACTTCATTACCAGGCCGATAATCGATCCACTATCCGCTGACTTAGCTGACTTAGTGGATGTCGAACAACTCCTGGTGCATGGCGGCATCGCTCTTTACGAGCACGGTCTTGCCGGTGAGGTCTTCTAGCTCGGTCAGGAGCTTGCCGTTGTTGGCCTTCAGCGCTTTGGCGACTTCGGGGTTCACGCGGACGGTGATGTCGTCCTTGTCGTGGACCTTGGTCATCTTGCGCATCTCGATGTAGAGCTCGTTGCACACGGTGGTCACGCTCTTCACGAAGCCCGCGCCGGTGCAATAGGGGCAAGGCTCGGCGAGGGTGCGCTCCAACGACTGCTTCACGCGCTTGCGGGTGATGGCCACCAGTCCGAAATCGTTAAACTGGAGCACCTTCGAGGGCGCGCGGTCGTTGCGCAGCGCCTCTTCCAGCGCGACCATAACTTTCTGGCGGTTGCGGCGCTCGTCCATGTCGATGAAGTCGATGACGATGATGCCGCCCAGATCGCGCAGGCGAATCTGGCGCACGATCTCTTTGATGGCATCGACGTTGGTCTTCACGATGGTGTCTTCCAGCCGCTGCGTCTTGCCGACATACTTGCCGGTGTTGACGTCGATGGCCACCAGCGCTTCGGTCTGGTTGATAACGATGTGGCCGCCGCTCTTCAGCCAGACCTTCGACTTGAGCGAGCGGTTGATCTCGTCCTGGATGCCGAACTGCTCGAACAGCGGCGCGTCCTTGGTGTAGAGCTTGATGCGGCGCACCAGCGAGGGCTGGAAGCGATTGGCGAAGCGCACCACGCGCTCGTACTCGTCTTCGGTGTCGACCCAGATCTGCGAGAAGTCGGCGTTGACCTGGTCGCGCAGCACGCGCTCGACGAGGTTGAGGTCGTGATAGATGAGCGCCGGCGACTTGCTGTTTTCGGCGCGGTTCTTGATTTCGTTCCACAGATGCTTGAGGAAGCGGATGTCGGCGCGCAGGTCCTCTTCCTTGATGTTGGCGGCGGCGGTGCGCACGATGAAGCCGCCCAGTCCGTTTTCGCGCTCGCTGGTGACGATGCGCTTCAGGCGCTGGCGCTCCTCGTCGGAGGAGATTTTGCGCGAGACGCCGACGTGGTTGACCGTGGGCATGTACACCAGGAAGCGCCCGGGGAGCGCGATGTGGCTGGTGATGCGCGCGCCCTTCTTGCCGATGGGCTCCTTGGCGATCTGGATGAGGACTTCCTGGCCCTCCTTCAGCAGGTCGGTGATGAGCGGCTGATTGCGATAGGCGTTAGGACGCGAGCGGAAGTTGCGGCGTCCGCCGCCGGGGCCGCCGCGGCGATTGCGATCGCGGTAGTTGGGGCGACGATCGTAAGCCGGGCGCTCGGCGCGCTGCTGATAGCCGGCAGTAGGAGCGGAGGCGCGGACTTCGGCGCGATCGCTGGCTTCTTCTTCGACTTCCTCGGCCTCGTCTTCCTCTTCGTCCTCTTCTTCGGCTGCGTAAATCTTTTCGCCACGCTCTTCGGCGGCGACAACTTCGTCTTCGTCGACGTCTTCAATCTTCGGCACCCAGCGCTCGTTGTAGCTATTGTCGGCGTCGAGCGTCTCTTCTTCGAGCACCAGCTCTTCATCGCCGGCGACTTCGCGCATGGCGGTCAGGTCGTCGGGAACGGGCTGGAACTCGGCTTCTTCCTCTTCAAGGACCTCGTGCTCCAGCGTGCGGCCTTCGGGCGCAACGGAGGGAGCGGCGTGGTGCTCAGCCTGTGCGTGATATTCGGCCTGCGCGACGGCGTGGTCCTCGGGAGTGTGCGCGCTACCCTGAGCGTGACTTGCGTGATGGTCCGGCGTGTTCGCTTCGAGGTACTCGCGCTCAAAGAGCGGAGGCTCGATGTCGCCGGCTGAAACCGGCCTAGAGTCCAATGCGTGCCTGGACGCAGCCCTGAAGGGCTGCTCTACCGTGGCGCTTTCAGTTTCAGGCTGATACCCCTGCTGAGCGTCGGACCCTGGGTGATCAAGTTCGGCAGCCTGGTGAGCAGGTGTGGTCTCGCCACCTTCGAAGATGTGGGTTTCGGGAGCGGCGGCCTGGACGTGGGAGTCCCGGGTCTCGGATTGCGCGAGATCCGGGGCACCCGTGTGAGTGTGTGACGGCGTTTCGGCCTGCGCTTCAGCGGAGCGACGGCGCCAGCCCCAACGGCGACGCGAGCGTGGACGCTCCTCTTCTTCAGTGACCGGCGCGACTGCGGCCCTCTCCGGTTCGGATGGCTGCGCGTCGCGAGGCTCGGGCTGGTTCGGGGCTACGTCGAATCCCTGGTCAAGATGAGCAGCGTCGTCAGCGATCTCCTGCTGGACCTCGGCTTCCGCAACGCCTGCGTCGGAAGCTGTTGCGTTCTGCGCGGGCATCGGCGCTTCGTCGGTCGCCACCTCGCCTGAAGCTTGCTGATTCAAGTTGCGGTACTTCGAGATGGACTCGCCGGGCAGCACGATGGGCGTGTAGCCGGCAGGCGGCCCGTAGCTCGGACGCGGGCGAGACTCAGCGCGGGGAGCGGGGGCTTCTCGGGCAGGCGGAACCTCTTCTGCCGGTGCGGGGGTTTCGCTAGCGACACCGTTGCGAGTGTCGCGGTCGAAGCGGCCACGACGGCCTCCGCGGCGGCGGCGTCCACGCCAGCGGCGCGCGCCGTCGTCCGGCTGCTGTTGTGAACCAGAGGCTTCGGCAGCTTCGTCTTCGGGCTCTGCCCCGGCGAACTCCTCGCTCTCGGTTTCGGATTCGTCCTCGACTTCGGGCTCGGCAACCGCGGCCTGAGCTTGGGCGGCGGGGGATTCCTGCGCGGCCTGCGCCTTGCCCACGTCGATCATGCCGCGCGGGGCCGGAATCTCGCCGAACTCCTCGTCCTCTTCCTCGCCTGTCAGCTCGAGAAAGTCCGACACATAAAGGAAGGCATCGCGTTCCAGGCCGATATCGACAAACGCCGACTGCATGCCGGGCAGCACGCGAGTAACGCGGCCTTTATAGATGGACCCGGCAAGGGTGTATTCGTTTTCGCGCTCGAAGAAGACTTCGGCGAGCTGGTCGTCCTCCATCAGCGCCACCTTGGTCTCGTGGGGCGTTGAGGACACGTAAAGTTCTTTGTTCATGGATGCTCCGGTTCGACCGGACGCAGGCGAGGGAGGACAGGAATACCGTACGGCTGATCAGCGTGCGGGCACACCGGGACTCTCGTCCGGGCGCCGCCCTGATCGGATGCGCAAAGCTGCACTTTGTGGAATCTTTAGCACCGTATCAAGCGCGTCGCGGAAGGTTTGTGGCTTCACACTCAGAAATCTGAGGGGCCGTTGCCCGCCTGCGCGATGCGCTCTGCAATCCTGTCCGGCCCGTTCACTCCCGGCCGGCTATGCCCTCGTACGTGAGGGCTGGCGTAATCTTTGTCATCCTTCGGAACCAGAGTTTTCGTCTGCCATGGTTCCCGGCGGAGACGGCCGGCTGTTTTTTGTTGCGCCTCGAGGCGCGACGACGAAATCGGTCAACCCAGCGGCTAAAGCCGCTCTAGTCTATTCGCTTACGGACGACCTAAAGGTCGTCCCCTTCAAATCGACCGAGAGGTCGTCCCCTTCAAATCGACCGAGGGGTCGTGCCCTTCAAATCGACCGAGGGGGTCGTCCCCTTCAATTCGACCCGAAGGTCGTCCCTCTCAATTCACAAATCGGCGCATACGCACATTCATCACAATGCCCAGCGCCAGAAAGATGAACAGTACTGAAGACCCCCCATAGCTCATCAGCGGCAAGGGGATACCCGTGACCGGCATGAAGCCAACCACCATACCCACGTTGACCAGGAGGTGGAACGCGAGTACCGCGACCACTCCCATGACCACGAAAGCTCCAGCCCGGTCGGGGGCCGTCTGAGCGTTCTGGATCAGACGCATCAGTACGATAAAGTATAGCAGCAGAACGCCCATCGCGCCGATAAAGCCATGCTCCTCGGCAAACGCCGCAAAGATGAAGTCGGTGTGCGGCACGGGCAGGAACTGGCCCTGGGTCTGGCTGCCGTGCGCCGTACCCTTGCCAAAGATGCCGCCCGAACCGACGGCGACCAGCGACTGAAGCACCTGATAGCCGCGGCCCTGGGAGTCAGCCTCGGGCTGCATGAAGCTGGTCAAGCGGTCCTTCTGATATGGCTTGAGGACGTGCCAGGCGACGGGCGCCAGCAGAGCGCCTATAACAAGGATGACCAGCGCGTGCCGCGCCTTCATGCCTCCCAGGAACAGGCCCATGATGGCGATGGGAATGTACGTGAGTGCGGTGCCGAGATCGGGTTGCGCCAGCACCATCAGCATGGGGACGCCGACAAGGGCTCCCGCTTTCACGATGTCCTGGGCCGTGCACTCTGACTTGGAATCGGCGAAGTACTTGGCCATGGCAAGTATCAGGACAAGTTTGACCCATTCCGAGGGCTGGAAGTGGAAGGAGCCGATCTGCACCCAGCGCCTGGCTCCCAGCGACTTGTGGCCGAACACTGCGACCGCCAGCAAAGACCCGATCGCGATGATGTACATCAGGGGCACGCGCTCCAGCAGCGCCTGATAGTTCAGCACACTGACGATGAACATCAGCGCCACGCCCCCCAAAATCCAGTACACCTGCTTGAGGTGCACGCCGACAAACTTCGTGCTGATGGTCGCGCTGTAGATTTCGACGACCCCGAGCGCGCAGATCAGCAGCACGAGCACCAGCAGCACCCAGTCGAAATCGCGGAAGGAGACGTAGCGGCTCACGGCTGCCTCGCGGGTAGGGCCACGGCGGGCGGGGCCACGGGTTGAGTTGGCGACGGTTCTTTTTTCTTCATCGGAAGCCGCTGGGCCGGAGCGTCGGTGAGCCCGGCAGGTTGTGGCTCAACAATGGTTGTGGTTGCGGCCTCGGGCTGGGCCATCTCGTGGTGCGACTCGGTGGCTTGCAGATCGGCTGCGGGAATCGGCTTCTCGTCCGCCGCGCTTAGCCCGGGCGCTGCATCCACCGGCTTCGCTTCGCGCCCAGGGTCGATCGCAAAGTGTCCCGCCTGAAGTTTGTCGGGACTCTTGGCGTCGCCATCGTGCCATACGGCGGCAACCTCCGCTTGCTTGTTGCCGGACGCGCCGTTGGCTTTCGCCACTTCAGTCTCGATCCTGCGCTTCTTGGCGACATAGGCGGCGATCACCTTGGCCGCCACGCGTGCGGCCAGCGCGCCGTGCTCGCCTCCCTCGAAGAGGCAGGCAACCACGATCTCCGGATTGCGGCGCGGCGTGACGCCGACGAACCAGCCGTTGTCCTTGAACTCAGCTTTCTCCTTCGCGCTCATCTTGCTCTTAAGCTGATTTGAGACGGTCTGTGCGCTGCCGGTCTTTCCGGCGAAGTCGATGCCGTTCAGATGTGCGCTGCCCGCGGTTCCCATGGGCGAGACCACCAGCGCCATCGCGTCAGTAATGGTCTGCCAGTTGTCCTCATCGATCTGCATGTGGCCCTTTTGGCTGTAGCTCGCCACCTGCTTGAAGTTCGGAGGGAACTGGTCGGGGAAAGCTACGTGGGGATGGACGAGCAGTCCGTCGCTGGTAATGGCGCCGACCGCCTTTGCCAATTGAATTGGCGTAGTTGCGACCGCGCCTTGGCCGATGCCGACGGAGATCGTCTCGCCCGCGTACCACTTCTGCTTGAAGTTCTTGATCTTCCACTCTTCGCTTGGCATCACGCCCGAGACTTCCTGCGGCAGGTCGATACCCGTCTTCTGCCCGAGACCGAGCATGGTCGCGTATTTGGCGATCTTCTCGATGCCCAGCTTTTCGGCCAATGTATAGAAGTAGGAGTCGCAGGACTGGTAGATGGCCTTGCTGATGCCGACTGTGCCATGCGAGCCGTGCGTCGACGCAATCCAGCATTTGAAGAAGCGGCCATAAAATGTCTTGCCGCCGCCGCAGTTGATGACTAGCTTCTGGGCGATGCCTTCCTGCAGGCCCGCTGTCGCCATGATGGTTTTGAAGACCGAGCCGGGCGCGAGTTGCGCCTGGATGGCTTTGTTCAGCAGCGGCTTGCCGGGATCGCTGACCAGCGCGTTCCACTCGTCGCGGGTGATGTGCACGGCGAATTCGTTGGGATCGAAGGCCGGCCGGCTCACCATCGCGAGTATTTCGCCATTCTGCGGATTCATCGCGACGATTGCGCCGGGTTTACCTTCCAGAGCCTCTTCGGCGGCGATCTGCAGATCGAGATCGATAGTGAGCTTGAGCTGCTTGCCGGGAATGGCAGGCACATCGCTCAGGGTGCCGACTTCCTTGCCGCGGCTGTTGACCAGCACCTGGCGCGAGCCGTTCTTGCCCATCAGAATATCGTTGTAGTACTGCTCCACGCCGGACATGCCGACGATGTCACCGGGATTGTAGAGCTCCCACTGCGGCTGGTTCAGCATGTCCTCACTGACCTGGCCGACATAGCCGATCACGTGCGCCATGAAGCCGTTCTTGGGATACAGGCGGCGGTGCACGGTGATCATCTCCAGCTCGGGCAGCTCGGCGCGATGCGATTCAATGAAGGCGAGCTCGTCAGGCGTGATGTCATCTTTGAGGAACAGCGGCTGATAACCCGGGACAGCCTTCATCTTCTTCAGCCGTACGCGAAGCTCGTCGGGCGGGATGTGCAGGCCGGCGGCAATCTTGTCCGCATCGGCGTCGATGTTGCGGTTCTGATCGCGCAACAACAGCACCGAGAACGACGGATAGTTGTCAACGATGATGCGGCCTTCGCGGTCGAGGATCTTGCCGCGCGGCGCCAGGATAGGAACCTGCTTGATGCGGTTCTGTTCGGCGAGGCTGTTGTAGTAGTCGCTGCGCGCCACTTGCAGGCGCCACAGGCCGAAAGCCAGGACCAAGAAAATTCCCAGCAGAACGTATTGCACTGCGGTGAGCCGAAGCTGGGAGACCTTTTCCTCGCGGCCTAACATTACAAACGACAGCTTTCCAGAACCAGGTTTTCCGCCATGTTGACGGACGCCGGTCTCGGCCCGGGACAGCTACTCCGATGAGATGCGGCAGTCCTGCGGGCGGGATGACCCGGTGCGTGACCCGTGGCGGAGCGGAAACTCTGGCTCGATTGTAGCCCGATTCCGCGCCCGTCAGCAGCGGAAAAACAGGGGCGTACCCGGAAAGTAGTGTGGGCTTCCGGTGATCGTTATCAGATATGCCAAGGATTGACGACGCGAATATTGCAGGCGTCAAAATCGGCAGTATTCCGGGTAGCCAGGACGGCGCCATATACTTGAGTGATCGCCGCAATCTGCGCGTCGGCGTTCCCAATCGGTCTGCCCAATGAGCGGCGATGAGCAGCAATGCGCGAGTACGCTCGGGCCGCATGGCTGTCGAATGCAAGGACGCGACCTTGGAGGTCTTCGCCAAACATGGCCTCGGCTTCGGCTAGCAGCTTCTCGCGGCGCTTGCCTTTTGCGACAAGTTCAACACCATAGAAGATCTCAGCCTCGGAAATGGCAGTGGTGAAGAGTTCGGCTCGGATTTGCCTGGCTGCCCACTCGAACACGTTCGGCGAACCGCTAGAGCGCATGAGTTCCGAAATCACGTTTGTGTCGAGCACGATCATTTCGAGAAGTCCGGTGGTTCGCGCGGCGGATCGCGATCAATGGCCGGCAAATCCAGGCCGCCGAACGGGGCGAATCTGCGTCGGATGGCTTCGGCGATATTCCCCGGCGGGGGAGCGGGCGTGGACAGGACGGAACGGAGGATTTCACGCGCCTCCTCTTCCATCGAGCGTCCATGGTGTGCCGCCCGCACTCGGAGCCGCGACTTGATTCGATCATCGAGTTTGCGTATCACCAAGCTAGCCATGCAATCAATGATATCATGCAGTCGAATTGACGATCCTGCGGAACTGGCCACAGTAACGGTCGCAACGTATGGTCCGAGCATCCACCATGAATAACCTCGGCATCCTGCTCTCCGGGCGGGGATCGAACTTCGAAGCCGTTGCCGACAACATCGCGTCCGGCCGGCTCGATGCAAGCCTCGCGGTCGTGATCTCTAATCGCGCGGATGCGCCAGGCATTGAGTCAGCGCGGCGGCGCGGATTAAACGCGCTGGTAATCCCCTCGAAGGGTAAAGTCCGCGAGGAGCACGACCGCGAAGTCGTCGCCGCATTGCGCGAGCATCAGGTCTACCTCGTCTGCCTCGCCGGCTACATGCGCCTGCTGTCGCCGTGGTTCGTGCAGCAGTTTCCCAACCGCATCCTCAATATTCATCCGTCGTTGCTGCCGGCCTTTCCCGGACTCGACGCCCAGAAGCAGGCCTTCGACTACGGCGCGAAGATTACAGGCTGCACCGTGCACTTCGTCGACGAGAACCTCGACCACGGCGCCATCATCCTGCAAAAAGCCGTGCCCGTGCTCGACAGCGATGACGCCCACACGCTCGCGGCGCGCATTCTGGAGCAGGAGCACGTCGCCTATTCGGAGGCCATTCGGATCGTCCTCGAAGGCAAGTTCAGGATCGACGGCAGAAGAATCGTTGCTGATGAAGGGCAAGCCGCTTCCGGAGTTTCGGACAAGGCCGGTTAGAGTTTGGCGCCTTCGGATAGCTGGCGGCTACACCTACTGGGGGGCCACATTACAGAGTCCGGATGGTCGTGCTTGGCCGCCGCATATCGCTACGAATGGTTCCACGCTGGTGCCGGGAGGGGGGTCGAACCCCCATGACCCGAAGGTCGGAAGCGGAAACCAACTCGCCAGCAAGGCATGTTTTCAGCCCCGCCCCCCGCCTCCGTTCAGCCGCTTGCAGCCTGGGCTCTCTAGCGGAAACCCACTCGGCAGCGGGTCTGCCTGCATTCTGCAGGCAAGATTCCAAGCAGGAATAGCGGCAGCAAGGTCGGACCCAAGCGACGGTGAATTGCCGGTTGCTGCTTCAGCGGCGGGGGGATCCTCACTACGGCGTGCGCCCCCTCGGCCATGGCACGCTGACGTTCGCACAGGAGCCGACATTCCGGATTGGAATGTCGGCGCAAGCAACAGGAAAGCCAGAGATGGCGGAAAGCGATGGGACGCTTCCCATTAACAAAACTGGCCGCCCTCCTCCTAAGAGAGCGGCCAAAATCGCCTTGTCATTGTTTACGAAAGGAGAGTCGAAGCCGTCCACGGCATTGTTAACAGAACGTTAACCTTGAGGTCAAGTATTTAAACTGCAGCTCTGCCGCGACTGGCGATACGTTGCGGCCCAGCCGGGTCATGATCCGGATTGAACTTTGCATTCTGTTAGCTTGCATTTCACTGGGACCCTGCGAAGACAGCAATTGGCATACTGCTGCGCTGCAGGCCAAAACCATGAGGCCGAGGACCATCGCCGAAGCGGCTACCCTCAGTGTTGCTCGCGTCATAACTTGCCTGCTTACTCGCTACTTCAGTGCGCCGGAGAGCAGGGAGGCCGCGCTTGCGCCGCCTTTGCTCTCGACGAAGTGGGTGAGCACGGGTACGAATTTGCTGATCATGTTGGGTGAGAGGCCCAACTTCTGAAATGATCCTGCCGCCGAGGCTAGCCCTCCCATCTCGCTTGGCAGGGCGCTGGTGAGACTGCCAAGTCCGCCCGAGGACTTGGTAGAAGGCGCGGCCTTGAGGAAGCCGCCCATGCCGGGGACGGCGGCGGCAACCTTGCTGAAGTCAGCGGGGCTGAGGCGGCTCTTGGCTAGGCCGAACAGCGTGCCGGCTCCGCCAGTGGCTTGCGCCGGCGTGATGGAGAGCTGCTGGCTCAGTTGGCCGACCAGTTCGGGGCTGGGCGGGATGGCGGTCTTGTCGATGGCGGATGCGGCGGCTACCAGCGAAAGGGCCAGCAGTGCGACGGCGGCGATTCTGAGGCGGAACATGTGACCTCCTTATGCACGAGGGCGCGAGGACGCGACCGTGCGACTACTTGGAGGGGGTTATGATAAGCCGGTCGCTGAAGATGTCCCATTCTAACAAAAACGGGCGACGATCGATATTTCAAGTTTAGAAGTGTTCCGCCCAGCGAATACCTGCTCGTGACAACACCTAAATCAGAGAGAGGTTCAGTCAAGAACTACATGAGGACATAAAAACTTGGGGGCGGCTGATCACGCATCAATGGTGATAAATTCCCATTGCTCAAGTGGGGGCGAACGTTCCGTTTCGCGTTTACTGGCTGATTAGGAGGCCTTCTGTCAACAGCGATGAAACGCCGTATGATAACCGGTAGTGGAGAAATTCCTATGAAAGAGATAAATTGCCGTCCGGGTATGGTGCTGCCGTTGATGTTGCTGCTTGCCGCTCCCCTGTTCGCGCAACATCACGAGTCCGGTCACTGGGGATACGACGGAGCTGAGGGGCCAAGTCACTGGGCTGAGATGAACCCGGAGTTTGCGGTGTGTGGGTCCGGTCATCACCAATCACCCATCGATATTCGTAATGCGCGGAAAGCTGATCTTCCGCCAATTCAGGTGAGTTACCAGCCGTCCCCTCTGCACATCATCGATAACGGCCATACCATCATGATCAATTACGCCCCGGGGAGCTTTATCCGCGTGGGCGAGAAGCAGTATGCGTTGAAGCAGTTCCACTTTCACCGCCCGAGTGAAGAGCGCATCAACGGCAAGACTCATGACATGTCGCTGCACCTTGTGCATGCTGACGAGCAAGGAAATCTGGCCGTAGTGGCAGTATTACTCGAGCGCGGCTCCGATAACCCATTAGTCCACGAGTTGTGGAGCGATCTGCCGAAGGAGAAGGAGCACGAAGAACAACTGGACAACGTTCAGATCAATGCCAAAGCTTTGCTGCCTTCCGATCTGAGTTACTATACGTTCCCGGGATCGCTCACTACGCCGCCTTGCACAGAGAACGTTACCTGGTTCGTGCTGGAAAAGCCGGTGACCGTGTCCGCGGAGGAAATTCAGCGGTTCGAGAAATTGTATCCACACAACGCCCGCCCAACGCAGCCGCTGTACGACCGGGTAGTGATGGAGAGCAAGTAGTAACCTTCAAAAGAGGGCGTGCCACAGAGGCAGATGAGAAGGTCGAGCAGGTGCCGCTTCTTCAGTAAGCGCTTACATTGCGGGCAAAACCCGCATCACTTGTGTCCTCTTGGGCGCTGCTGGGTGCCTGCATGACGCCATCGAGGACACTTCTTGCAGTTGCTATGATTTTCCTCATTCTCCTCCCGTCGGGCTGTTTTACTCCGGTTCAAGCGGCGTATGCTCCGTAATCGTATCTTCCGCCGGTGAACGCCGCACCTCGACCGAATAGTAAAACGGCCGCACTTCGACCGAGGCCCTACAGGCTACGGCGGCCTTGCGCGCCCACGTGAGTGCCTCGTTCAGGTCGGCGGCATTCAGCACCCAAAAACCGACTACGTGTTCCTTGGTCTCTGTGTACGGCCCGTCGCCGACGAGCAGCGTGCCATCGGACTGCGCCCGCAGCGACCTCGCACTGCTGGCCGAGGAAAGACCGCCTACAAAAATCCTGGCACCGGCAGCCACCATTTCGTCATTGAGCACGTCTATCTCGCGGTGCATCGCTTCGGTTTCGACTGAAGGGTCGTAGTTGTCGGGACGGTAGATAGCAATCAAATACTCGCCACCGGGCAACGCGGCAGAAACAATCAACGCCGATAACGGACGATTTTCCGGTTCCTCCTCCAGGCAGCGCAGGATAACCATCGCCACAGCCGGATCGAGACCACGAACCAGAGTGGAAAGGCCGTGCGGCGTGCTCTCGCGGCGAAAGCGCATAACCTCGTCCTGCGTATTGCCCTCAAATGCCGGCTTGCCGGTAAACAGCTCGTAGAGCACCAGTCCGAGCGCATAAATATCGCTGCGAGCTGTGACCTCTTTGCCAACAAGCTGTTCAGGCGCCATGTAGGCCGGAGTTCCGCTGCGCACGTCCTCAATCTCATGGGCCAGGACAGCCAGGCCGAAGTCCATGATTAGCACTTCGCCTCGCCCATCGAGCATGATGTTTGAGGGCTTCAGATCTCTGTGCAACACACCTTTGTCGTGCGCCGCCGCTAGCCCGCCACAAATCTTGCGCGCGATCCCCAGAGCTTTATCGCAGGGCAGCCGGTTAACATGCCGCAGGAGCGACGAGAGGTCTTCGCCGTCCACGTACTCCATGGACAGGAAAACTTGGTTGTTGGTCTCGCCGATGTCATAAACGCGACAAACGTTGGGATGCGAGATGCGGCGTGCGATGCGGACCTCGTTTCGGAAGCGCTCCAGCATAGACCTATCGATCATCGACTCGGGCAGGAACTTGAGCGCGACCGACTGCCCCAGCGTGAGATCGTGCGCTCGAAACACCTCGCCCATACCGCCACGTCCTAGCATCGAAATGATGCGGTAGCGCTCCGCAATCAGAGTGCCGGGCGCGAAGCGCCGTTCGTCGCGGGAAGGATCTGATGCCGGCTGGGAGGAAGAAGCGGTTGTCTCGGTCGACCGCAGAATTGTCGGCTACTTGGAAGTAATCCAGTTTGACGGGCTGTCGGTGACCCGGCCCGCGAATTGGCGGAGTTGTTCAAAAGGGCGGACGGCCGTTATACGGCCAGATGAAAGGAAAGCACTCGTAAACACGACGTTTAAGGACCCATCCGACTTCGATGAGTGACTTGGGCGATTGGCACCGACTAATGCGCGGGCGTTCCCTCCCCGCGCCCCTCACTGGCTTCCGATGATCGCCGAAGGCAAGCACAGCTACGATCTCGAATACCAGGCTTCCACGCAAGCTCTGATCCCTAACATCATTCTCAAGCGTCGCTTCCCGCCTGCTCCTTAGGCGGGCGCGACATCGGCGTCACCTCGACCTGCTCCTCCGCCGTATACGGCGCTCCATAGTACGGGAGGTCCGTGCGAATGCGCCCCCGGTCGGGAGAAAGTCCATTGACAATTGGCGTGTTGGCAAAGGCATCTGGAAGTAGAGCAGGGTTCATGGACTGATCATCCTAGCACCGACGAGAACAGCTTTTCAGATAGTAACGAGTTTTGTGAGGTTGTCTAAAGGACCGGGGGCAGAGGTGGGCTTGCTCAGCGGTACTGATGCAATTAGATCAGTACCGGAAGGCGGGATGCATTTACTATCTTTCGGAACTGTGGATCGCTACAATGAAGCGCGGCTCTTGCGCCGGAAGAAGGTGTCCTTGTGGCCTCGCCCATCTCCTCACTCATCATCGCGGCTGAAACCGGCGACAGCGCGGCGACAGACGCATTGTTCACCGCCTTGTATGCTGAGCTCCATCGCATGGCGAAGCGGGAGCTGGCGCGACGTGGGGGTCCTCCCACCCTGAGTGTCACCACCCTGTTGCACGAAGCCTATCTCGACATGTCTGCGCGCTCTGGCGTCTCATTTCCCGACCAGGCGCGTTTCATGGGATATGCTGCTCGTGTTATGCGCAGTCTCATCATCGATCATGCTCGCAACCGCTGTGCTATTAAGCGTGGTGGGGAGTTCGAGATTACGTCGCTCGAAAATCATGAAGTCGGGAATCCTGCTGACGCGAAAGAACTCTCGTCGATCAGCGACGCCTTAGATCAACTGGCGAAGGTTGAGCCGGGGCTCGCTGAGGTGGTGGACATGAAGTTCTTCTGCGGGTTCTCTTTCGCCGAGATCGCCGCCCTGCAGAAACTATCGGAACGTACCGTGCAAAGAAAGTGGGAGAAGGCCCGCATTTATCTCCACCACAGCATTCGCGCAGACTTGCCACTCTGAGGAATCGATGGCTGCATTGAGCTCCGACCAATGGCTGGCGCTCAGTCCATACCTGGACGAAGCGCTCACAATTGCAGAGGAAGACCTTTCGACCTGGCTGTCCTCGCTGCGGGCCCAGAATCCAGACCTGGCGGCGCAACTGGAGGTACTTTTGCGCGAGCACCGCGCGCTGTCCGAGGAACGTTTTCTCGAAGAGCGTTCCGCAGAATTGCCAGCCGGGCCGGGCCGAGCCGGTCAAGAGGTTGGTGTCTACAGATTGATCTCTCAGATCGGCCAGGGCGGGATGGGCAGCGTCTGGCTGGCGGAAAGAAACGATGGAAGATTTGAGCGGCGAGTAGCGGTGAAGTTCTTGAACATCGCGCTCATCGGGAAGGACGGCGAGGAACGATTCGAACGCGAGGGCCGAATACTCGCCCTTCTGGTCCATCCGCACATTGCAGAACTCATCGACGCGGGAGTATCGCAGGCTGGACAACCCTATCTTGTTCTTGAGTACGTCGACGGCGATCACCTTGATCGCTACTGCGACCAACGCCAACTCCCTATCGATACGCGCATCCGGCTGTTCCTCGACGTGTTGCGGGCAGTGGCCCAGGCACATGCCAACCTGATCGTGCACCGCGATCTCAAACCCTCGAACGTCCTGGTGCGAAATGACGGCCAGGCGAAGCTGCTCGACTTTGGTATTGCCAAGCTTCTGGAAGGCGAAGGGAAAGCGAGAGAGCCTCTCACGGTTGAAGGCGGGCGGGCGATGACGCCCGAATGCGCCGCCCCCGAGCAACTGCGAGGCGAGGCAATCACGACCGCAACCGATGTCTATGCCTTGGGCGTTATGCTGTACGTGTTGTTGACCGGACAACATCCCGCGGGGCGCGGGCCGCACACCTTCGCGGACTTGGTCAAGGCGATCATAGACGTGGAGCCAAGGCGGCCTTCGGATGTCGTGGTTTCCAGTGGCGTAGACGTAGAAACCGCTGTCCACGATGCTGCGCAACGTGGCACGACTCCCCACAAGCTTAGCCGGTTGTTGCGCGGAGATCTCGACACAATTGTGTGCAAGGCGCTGAAGAAAGAACCCACGGAGCGATATTCCTCGGTCACGGCTCTGGCCGACGATCTTAGACGCTACTTGAGAAAAGAGCCGATCAACGCGCGACCGGATACTCTGGCGTATCGTACGGGCAAGTTCGTGCGCCGCCACCGCGTGGCAGTGGTCCTCGCAACATTAGGAATTTTGGCCACGGCTGCGGGTGTTGTGGGAACGTTAGTGCAGGCGCGAAGGGCGCGAGAGCAGCGAGACTTCGCATTGCACCAACTTTCCCGGGCGGAAGCGGTCAACGAGTTCAATGAGTTCTTGCTGTCCGACGCGGCGCCTTCGGGCAAACCATTCACGGTAAACGAGCTGCTTGGGCGCGCGGAAAACATTCTCGCCCGGCAGCGTGCTGTGGATGAAACCAATCGCGTGGACCTCTTGGTTGCGATCGGCGACCAATACTCCACCCAGGACCAGGACGCCAATGCTCGCCGAGTTTTGGAGGACGCCTACAAGCTTTCACGAGGACTATCCGGAAACTCCACCCGTGCACGGGCCTCGTGCGCGTTGGCGGGAGCTCTGGCTCGAGATGGCGAACTGCCGCGCGCCGAGGCTCTCTTTCAGGAGGGGCTGAGCGAGCTTGGGGCCCAGACACAATACGCCTTGGATCGAGTCTTCTGCCTTCAGCACGGCAGCGAGGTTGCGCAGGAACGCGGGGATTCGCAGGCCGGGATTGCGCGCATGCAGGCCGCGCAGGCGGCCTTGAAACAGTCGCCTTTCGACTCCGACATGAAGGAGTTGCACGTGACCATAGACCTGGCCGAGGCGTACCGCATGGCAGGACAGAATCAGGAGGCCAGCACTACATTCGGAAAGGCGGCCGGGTTGTTGTCGCCCCTTGGGCGCGACGACACCCAAACCGCCGTAGTGTTATTTAACGATTGGGCCTTGGCACTAAGCAGACTCGGACGGCCTCTGGATGCGGAGAGACTCTACCGGCGTGCGATGGACATCAGTCGCACTGGTCAGACGGAAGACGCCGTGTCTCCAGTGGTCCTCAACAACTATGCCTCGACCCTTCATCAGCTCGGTCGTCTCGACGAAGCGGCCAACTATTCTGAACGGGCATACGCAAAAGCGCAGGAAGTGGGCAATCAGGTGGCGATCTATCAGTCGCTGCAGATGCGGGCGTTAGTCTACATCGAGCAACTTGATTTCACTCGTGCGGCAAGCATGTTAGCGGAACTGGAACCAAGGCTGCGACGAAACTTTCCGCCCGATAATTTGTGGTTTGGAGCGCTTGCCTCTTTGCAGGCGATGCTCGCATCCGGAAAAGGTGATTTTCGAACCGCATTACCGCTCGCAGACCAGGCAGTAGCCATTCTCGAAGCAGTCAGCAAAGGCGGCCAGTCGGGCGGCGACTATCTACCAATTGTGCTTATCCGCCGATCTACGGTAGAACTCGCGGCGGGACGTCCTGCTCAAGCGGGCGACGACGCACTGCGGGCACTTAAGCAGTTCCAGGACGCCGCCCCGGCCGGGATGATGTCGAGCAACATTGGCCTTGCATATCTGAACCTCGGGCGCGCGCTAGAAGCCGAAGGCAAACCTAACGAAGCTCGCGCTGCCTTTCGCTCAGCTGCGGAGAATCTGCAAGCTACCGTCGGTCCGGATAGTCCCGACAGCCGCAGCGCCCGGCGGCTGGCGGAGGCAAAAAGCTAGCGTCGATAATCTGGTCGGGTGATTCAGCACGATGTCCGTTCGCCTTGGTCGAAGTACTCGGCACCGCGGACTGTCGTCATTGGTCAGAGGCGGAGCCGAGTTGTGGTGGAAATAAGGCAACCGCGTCGAGCGAGTTTTTGAAGATCGACTTCACGCTCTGATAGCGACAAGCCTGGGCAATCAGTGCCAGCTCCGCTGCGGCTTCCATACGTCGTGCCGAACACTGCTGCGCCAGGCGAACGATGCCGAGGCCCGGCGGTAACCCATCTCCGGGTGTGGTTTCTCTCGTTAGAACTCGCTCGAACAACCGGGCCGTTCCTGTCAGCTTTCTTCCTGCGTGTCGTCTTTTTCCCTTCGTTTTCGATTTCCATTGTGAGGCCCAAAGAATGGGCGCTCGCTGGGGTGAACTCCCCAATGGAGGGCGGACTGCAAGCCCCAGCGTTCAAAGGAGATAAACATGTTTAGCCGAATCACTGCGTTCTTGTATGGGGTCGCGTGTTATCTGTTATTTCTCGCGACCTTCCTGTTTGCCATTGGTTTCATCGGGAACGCATGGGTCCCGAAGTCTATTGACTCCTCACCGCGAGCGCCGTTTGGCTATGCGTTGCTGATCGATGTCGTCCTGCTCGGATTATTTGCCATTCAGCATAGCGTAATGGCGCGGCAGTGGTTCAAGAAGATGTGGACGCATATCGTGCCTGCCGTGGTGGAGCGCAGCACGTATGTCTTGTTCTCCAGTGTCGCGTTGGGGCTGCTGTTCTGGAAATGGGAGCCGATGGGCGGTGTGATCTGGACCGCGCACGGCGGAATTGCGCGCGCGGTTTTGTACGGCCTCTACGTTTTGGGCTGGGGAATCGTGCTTTACGCGACATTTCTCATCAACCACTTCGACCTGTTCGGACTGCGTCAGGTCTGGCTGCATCTTCGCGGTGTGGAGAACACGCCCCTGAAGTTCCGCACGCCCGTGCTGTATCGGTACGTGCGGCATCCGTTGTATGTGGGATGGCTCATGGTGTTCTGGTCCGCGCCCGTGATGACGGTGGCACACTTGGTGTTCGCTCTGGCGACCACGGCATACATCCTGATCGCCATCCGGTTCGAGGAGCGCGACCTGATGAAATTGCATGAGGAATACTCCGAATATCGCCGACGCGTACCCATGATGGTGCCGGTCGGTTCGCGTGGACGAAAGGAGCCGGCCAGCATGTGGAGGCGGAACGCAGCTTAAGGCTGGCAGGTCACTTCGAAAGTCAGCCCACCTGAGCAAATCGCACAGGTGGGCGATGTTGTTAGCAACGCACTCCGCCGACTACGCTTCCCTTGTGCCCAGCCCCTCGGGACACGTCAGGCAAAACAGCGGTTTGGGCGTTACACGTCAACTTTACGTCAACAGCCCAGCTTGCGGATTATCCGTGATCCAGGAGTTTACAAGTAGATAAACAGAATGCCCCGCTGCACCGAGGCTGATCTTGTAGCGAGGCATTCGAGTTATCCTCTGATCTACAACTGTCAAGGACCAGCAAAGTGATAGTGGTTTCTTCCTCTGCCAACAATGCCACGGCCTACTGCTCTCTTTTTGTCGGACGCGGACCTCGGCTCCCGGGACCTGAAGTATGCGCATCTGCCGCATACCAACATGTGCCCGCTCAACGGAGCTGTGCGGCAATCCCGCACAAATCACCTGTGCATTTGCCGCCAACGTATACGCCTTCGGCAATTCTGAAGTCGTTTACCTTCCAGACGGCACTCGCGTCGCCTGGCAGACCGAGAATTTCAACGAAAGTCGGATCATTCGCGTTCCACCGTACCGCTTGATCTCCTGCGTCGCCCCAGCATTCGCCAGTGATGTCACCAACTTTGTTGATTCCGTCTGCGTAACAGGTGGTCAGACCCTCGGGGTGCGGAAGAACTATCGTCGAGCCGTAGGAGCTCCTCTGCGGGTTTAGCGGCTTCCACAAAGCTGCCAGGCCCGTCGCCCCATCATCTCCCACCAATTCCCCTCGGTCGTTGATACCAAAGAAATCAGACCAATTGAAGCTGGGCGTTTTGGTAAACGGTACGATCTTCCAGCCTTTACCATTGGGCAGCGGATTCCAGAGAATCGGACGATAAACGCTGAAGTCATCGTTGTGAGCGATGCCACTAATTTGGCCAGAGTCATTCACGTTCCATACGTACCAGTAAGTGAGGTCATCAAAACCGGTAGTATCGAGCTTTTGCATGTTCCACTTCAGGTTCCATTTGCCATCCCTCCAGTAGAACGACGGTGTCCACGCCACGGGCAGCGCCGGGGCGCAATCCAGACAGCTCTGCTCGACGCCGCTCCAGCCGACAATCAGCGTTCCCAGTTTGTTCACTCCCGCCGCATAGCTGGAGTTGTATGCCTTGTAACCGAGGTTTGTGAGCGTCCCAAGATCAACCATCCCGGTTTGCGATGTCCAGACAACGGCATGCACATATCCGTTGCTGGCAATTGAGTGAGTTACGACGAGTCCGGTATCTGAGATCGCTACGAGCGGTTCCTCAACTCCGGTCTCATCCTCTTGAGCTAACCTGCCGAGATCGAACCACTGCCCTGCGCCTGGACCGAACAGTGGGACCGCGAGTGTCCGGGTGTGTCCATCTCCGATGTCTCCCATACCAATCGCAAGGCCGAAGTCGTTAATATCGCCCAGCCAAGTCCATGTTCCACCGTTGTAAGTACCAAGTTCCCAAACTTTGCCCAAGTGGGACGAAGCCTCTTGTATGGGGGATAGCCCGGTACGGGCATCTGCAGCATTCGACCCGGTATTCAAGGTTTGATGATGTTGAATAGCGCGTTTGGACAGCCGCGGTACGGCCTCCCGTTGTGCCCACGCCAGCCCTGCAAACGCACACAAAAGAAGAGCGAGAATACTGATACGTTTCATGATTGCCTCCTATGATGGTCTTGCTCCCACATCCAATCGAGGGCGATGGCCCGGAGCAACCAGCATCAGATCACGCGACCTCCCACTCACTGCTTCCAGAGAAAGCCGTGACAATTGCCGTCGTCGCCACAGTAATAACCCGTCACGGCTCCCATTACGTTGAGCGTAAATGGAAACGTGCCGTAGCCGGGATCCCTGCCAGCTCCCGGGATATCGAAGGTGATGATTTTCCGGTCCGTCTGGCGCAGAAAGCCGTGGTACGCGCCTAGCGTGTCGAAGTATTGCCCGCTAACTGCCCCATAGGCATTAATGTCGCCCGCTTCCGTACCAGCCGCGTCGTGTACCGTGACCTCGAACTTAACAAAGCTGCCAGTAAGGCTGCGGATATAGCTGTGCTCAATTCCGTCAGCATCCGAATAGTATCCCGTCACCTCTCCCGCATCGTTGATTCCGGTCGCGTAACTTTGGAGAGAGTTCGGTGGATCGAAGGTGATGTAATGGCCACTGGGGGCACGCAGAAAGGAGTGATGGGCGTTACTTGCGTCAGAATAAATTCCTGTCAGTACGCCGAAGTTGTTCAGACAGGAGGCCGCGCAATTGAACCAAGTGAAGTATCCGCCTTCCACATTGAAGCTTGTGATCTGTCCGAACGGTGACCGCACAAACATGTGACCGACCCCGTCGATATCGTAGTAGACGCCGGCAGTCATCCCAAAGAGGTTGATGTCGTAGACCGCCGTGTCAGTGGCGCCGGGAACGTCCACGATCGTGAAGTTACCGCTGCGGTCGCGAATGAACCCGTGTGCGTGATCATCGCTATCCGTGTAGTAGCCGGCGATGATGCCGAAGTCGTTCATTGTGTAGGGCACCGTGCCTTCGCTTCCGCCGGCATTCGGTGGGTCGAAGGTCGTGATCTTGCCGTAGTGGTCGCGGATGAAACCGTGACCAATTCCATCGGCGGGATAGTAGGCACCGGCAACATCCCCGTTCGAAACAATCATGTACGGGTACGTGCCGTAAACCGCGCCCGGAACGTCGTAGGTCACGACGGAATGGCCGCTGGCCGGGTGCATGTCCTTGGCGCTGAGGCCAAAGGGCAAAGCAATCAACAGCCCGAGGCAAAGACATGTAAGCAAACACAATCTCGGCATAAGACCCTCCTCAGTGTTGTCGAATCCGAAAACCATGTAGGAATGAGAGCTCGAGAGCAGGTATGTCACGTTCGGCAGGCTTTCTCAATGAACGCTGTCTGAAGATTGCCTGAAATCTTGCTGAACGGCTCAGTGTTGAAAACCACTACACACTGGGCCGTTGTGCTGTAAGTCACTGCGTTCTCAAAAGGTATGTGCTAGATTCCGTGATGTTGAGGGACGGCCTATGCCTGCTCCGGTCCAATCCCCGCAACGAATCCGCTTCCGCCAGTTCGAACTTGACCTCACCTGCGGAGAACTTCGCAAAGACGGCCAGAAAGTAGCGCTTCCCCCGAAAGCTTTCGAAATACTGCGCGCCCTGGTTGAACGTCCCGGTGAGGTGGTGAAACGGGACGAGTTGCGAACGAGGCTGTGGGCTGGGGATACATACGTCGAGTTCGAAGACAGCCTGAACCATGCCGTCAATAAACTTCGTCAGGCCCTGGGGGACTCAGTCGAGGATCCTCAGTTCATTGAGACCGTGCCTCGATACGGTTACCGCTTCATCGTGCGGGAACTCGAGGGACCGGCGGAAGCTGCGGCGGCGCGCGAGACTGCGGTTGACCTCCATCGCCCGTCGGCGACCTTGTCCTCGCTGGTGAGGCTTGCCCCGGTTAAGCACCTCAGAGTTTGGGTGGCGATTTCATTGGCGGCGGTAGTCCTGCTGGGATTGGTCACTCTGGTGTTGGTGCACAACGACCGAGCCCAGGCTCTGAACGATCAGGACATTGTCGTGCTGGCCGACTTCGCCAACCAGACGACCGACCCGGTATTCACCGACACCCTCCGGCAGGGCTTGCTGGTGGAGATGAGCCAGTCGCCCTTCTTCAACTTCCTGCCGGCCAGCAACGTGCGTGAGACCCTCCAGTTCATGGGGCGCAAGCCGCAAGACCCCCTGAGCGACGACCTGACTCGCCAAGTGTGCCAGCGCAATCAGGGCAAGGCATTCATCGGCGGATCCATCGCAAGTCTGGGGAGCCAGTATGTTCTCAACCTGAAGGCGGTGAACTGCTCCACCGGAGATGTTATTGCACAGCAGCAGGTCCAGGTCGCCAAAAAGGAGGATGTCATTCGGGCGTTGAGCGGTCAGGCCACTCTGCTGCGCGGCAAGCTGGGAGAGTCGCTGGCCAGCATCCAAAAGTTCGATGTTCCCTTGGAGCAGGCGACCACGGGCTCACTCAAGGCGCTGCAAGCCTACACCATAGGCAGACGGGAACTGGATCGGATGGACATGCAGTCGGCCATCGCGCCCTTCCAGCAAGCGATTGAGTTGGACCCGGATTTTGCCATGGCTTATCTGGGGCTTTCTGCAGTCTACGGGAATATGGAACAGACCAACCTGATGGAGGAAAACCAGCGCAAAGCTTACTCCTTGCGGTCACGAAGCACGGAAGCCGAAAAACTCCGCATCGAAGCCGCCTACTATTACCTTACAACTGGGGACCGGTACAAAGGGATGGAGGCCTATAAACTGGTCAAGGAGTTATACCCACAGGCGGCCTATCCATACAACTTAATCGGAGAAATCTACCGGGACTTGGGGCAGTTCGAAAAGGCCCTGCTCGAAGACCGGGAATATGATCGCCGAAGACCCTCCACTATGTCAGTTGGGAACGTAGTGGACGATCTCCTTCTTCTTGGTCGGCTGGACGAGGCCCAAAAAGCGCTGGCAGAGGGTGAAGCGCGGCATTTGAAACGTGAGCTCCTGTTGCGGCAGTACTACGCCCTCGCGTTTTTCCAACAAGATTCCGATCAGATGGAAAAGGTCGTCGCCGCGGCGTCAGCCTCGCCGGAGATGGAGCGCGTCTTGTTGAGCCTGCAAGCCGATACTGAGGCGTACTACGGTCACCTCAAACAGTCACGCAGACTACGGCAACAGGCAGTGGAAGCCTGCCTGCAACACGGCCTGCCCGAAACGGCCGCCGCGAATTATGCCGCCGCAGCTGCCCAGGAATCGGACGCAGGAAACTTCAAGGAAGCACTGCACTTGGCGGCCAAGAGCCTGGAGTTGGCAAAAACCAGGACCTTGTTGGGAGTCGCGGGCATCGCCTACGCCCAATCGGGCGATAACAAACAGGCCCAGTCCCTCACCAACGAACTGGGCCGCCGATATCCCTCCCACACATTGGCGAATTTGGCGTGGATTCCCAGTGTTCGTGCCAGCATCGACAATGCGCAGGGCAACCCTGCGCGTGCTATCGAGGAACTGCAGAGAGCCGTGCCCATTGATCTTGGAAACTCAGATACCACGATGAATACTGGCCTCACACTGCGACCCGTGTACACGCGCGGCTTGAGTTACCTTGGTCTGCATCGCGGTGCCGAGGCCGCTGCTGAGTTTCGCAAGATCGTCGATCACCCTGGATACGTTGGGCCCGCTACGGTTCTCTCCCTGGCCCGCCTCGGCCTGGCGCGAGCCTACATGCTTCAGGACGACAAAGCCAAGGCGCGCGCCGAATATGAGCAGTTCCTGAACCTCTGGAAAGACGCCGATCCAGACATTCCTATCTTTCAGCAAGCCAAGGCCGAGTACGCAAGGCTGCAGTAGTTACCAGCGATTGAAGAAAACGGCAAACGGCAGGGACGGCTTCGCGCCCTTTTTCGCGCATTGTAGAGCTTGCCTAAGGAGCACCCCTTGGGCGGATCAAGGAGCGGGAAGTTGATTGCCGATCCGTATAAACTTCAATGACATTGGGAGAACCTGCGGGCCGCGTAACTTCCGCTACCGGCACTCCGGAACCAAGTCCACATGGACGAGAATGTATGGTCCGCCGCCCGACTGCAAGGAAAAGTTGAGGGCGAGAAGACAAGTCTGCGCAAATGTATTCGGCCTGTAATGGAGATCAGTTCTCCTGGCCATGATGAGTTGCGCGCATG
>Ga0335085_10000554_pt1 | contig 101947 bp, 78 predicted proteins | sample Lox_Sample_45_FD_206712 | JGI IMG/M metagenome (GOLD analysis project Ga0335085, IMG submission 206712) | Soil microbial communities from Loxahatchee National Wildlife Refuge, Florida, United States - Lox_Sample_4.5 | ecosystem: Environmental > Terrestrial > Soil > Wetlands | place: USA...
CTGCCCAACGGGACCTACACGTACAGCATCCCGGTGGTCGGCGGCGACACGGGCACGGGATCTCCCGCGTCCCCGATCGTGGTGGCGCCAGTGGGTTCGTCGCATGTGCCGGCCGCTCAGGGTGTCAGAGTAGTTTTCGAACCGGCTCACGCCCTCCAACCGGAGTCGAGTGCTCGCGTTGCACCCCGGACCCTGGATGCGAGCTACTCGCCGCTGTCAGTCCGGGACTCAAACACCGCTTCAGTCCTGTCGGAGCAGCCGATCGCGGGTCGACAACAGTAGTTCAGCCCGGGCCAGCAGACCCAACGCCAAGGTTTGACCGGCAGTCTCGATTAGGTTCAATGGCCGTTAGACAGAGTAGAAGCGACGAACCGACGGGCCGGTGTAGTCGGCGGTCCAGAACTCCTGACTCCGGAACTAACGGGGTTGGGCGTACGCGAACCCCCACCAAGTCAGAGATCGCTTCGTAGGAACGCCTATTCCGGTGACGAACCTAGAACACTGTTGAACCGCCTAGGCGAGGGGTGAATAGTGCCCATTGCTCGCCGCGGAGTCCCAGATGAATGCCCAATCTCCGGCGAGGTTGGTCGAGCTCGAGAAGTTGAGAAGATCCACTTCCCAGATATCGGCCGCCGAAGAAGTGTTCCAGACGCCCCCGACGGGACCGTAGGTGGCAAGCGACGTCCCGTTTGGAGCTGAGAGGGTGACGTTCAGTAGCGTCAAGGTCGCATTCGACGTCGCATTGTAGACACGTAGCGTGAGAGAGTTCGCGTACACATTCGGGGGGGAGTGGGGTGCGACGATGAAGGCGTAGGTCCATGAACCGTGCGAGAACACCCCCTCACCAAGCTGCACGAAGGTGGCACCGATCGGCGGGGGACATCCATTGGAGAGACCTAGACCTCCGTCGCACGGGGATATCCCTGTCAGGCGCGAATGGTAATCAGAGGCGATTCCCCACTCAAGAGCCGCAACGCCTACCGCTATCACGAGCGCGACTGCGAGCGAAACACTGAGGACAGTCCTCAGTCGCATGGTGGCCTCGGTCCGCGGGCGGCGAGTTTCTGGCGCCAATCTCTACCCCGATAATGTACCTGCTCAAAGCCTGATAACTCAGCGGGGCCACCGCTCAAACCGGCGGACTCCCAGAAGGCGTACACCTCACTCCTAGTGGGCAGAGAATCGCGCCTCATACTAGGATCTGTATCGTACAGGTTTACGTCCGTTCGACCCCAGTCGCCGGGGCAAACCGGCTTTCACCCGATGAATCCTTTTGACTAACTGACGCTCCCTGCACGGGTGGCCGCCCGCATCCTATTCACGGACTGGGGAGGAACCCTCGTCCAGGCTCTCCGCGATCCATTTCCACTCTACGAGTCGGTGCTACGAGCACGAGGAATCCCGGTCGAACGGAGCCGGTTCGAGATAGCTTGGAAGACGCTGCCGACAGAGAACGCGGCGGCCGAGCACGCCTTCCTCGGTAGGACCGACGCCTACTGGCGAGCTTGGGATGCCCGAGTTTTGAAGGCGCTGGGTATATCGGACTCGGAGGGGTCCATCTCAGACGGGTTGCGAAATGAGTTCGTTGCCCCGCGATGGCACGCGCCTTTCCCGGAAACCTACGAGGTCCTCCAACGACTGATTGGTCGTGGCTATCGTATCCACATCGTGTCCAACAACACCGAGGACTTGCGATCGATCGTGTCCAACCTTGGGTGGTCCGACCTCTTCTCCTCGATTACCTTCTCGCAGGAGGTAGGGGCCGAGAAGCCGGACCCTCGCATCTTCCGCCTGGCGCTCCACCGGGCGACGGTCGATCCGAAGGGTGTGTGGCATGTGGGAGACTCCTGGACGGCCGACGTCCAGGGGGCGCTCGGCGTCGGGCTTAGCCCCATCTGGCTCAATCGAGAAACATCAGAAGCGCCCGCGGGAGTGCCCACGACTCCGGACTTGTGGGGGCTTCTCACCCTGCTGACCGAGTGAGCGGGCCAGGACCGCTCGCCGTGGACTAGGTACCCCTTTCGTAACCACCGAATCTGGGTTCAATGGGGGTTGAGCCAAAAACGTCGCTCGATAGGGCTTTCAGCCGTGCTGTAGGATCTTCGGGGCCGACCCGGGTCCGAAGGAATCTAGGGGACTGGACACACCCGATCCCCAAGCGGGGCGTAGACATAGGCACCCCTATCTATCGGCCCGAATGCGTCAGCGATACACGAATGTTATCAAAACAGTAACTTTATCGTAGTGCTAACATATGCCGTCCTGTGCGTCAGCGCTCCCTGTCCGCGACCGAAGCGAGAGTCGTTCTAACCCTGGAGGCGGCCGAGCGAGACGAACTTTCGCTGGACGACATCCAATCGCTTGCCGGGGTTCGTCGTGGGTTCGCGCGAAAGTTGGCTCACGACCTCACAAAGAAAGGTTGGATTCAACGAGTGGGGGCAGGCCGATACTTGCTCAACCCAGGCCGCCGCGGACCCGAAGCCCTTCCTGACGCGGATCCTCTAAGGGTGGGGAGTCGGATGGTACACCCATACTACTTTGGGTACGCTTCCGCAGCGGAGCTCTGGGGATTTCTCCTCCAAGCGGGGCGCGTCTACTACATCGTAACACCGACGCGCACCTCGATTCGGATCACGTCGCCAGCTCACTTCAGGATCGTGAGGGTCAGGAGTCGGAGATTCTTCGGGGCAGTAGGAATACAGCGTCGGGGAGAGACGATCCAGATCAGTGACCCAGAGCGAACTCTCATCGACTGCGTCGATCGACCCGAACTCTCGGGAGGGCTCGCGGGGGCGGTGCAAGTCATCTCGCGCGCGCTTCCCCGAATCGACTGGGGACGATTGTCGAAGCACCTGTCCCGCCTGACCAATCGGAGCCTCACTCTGCGGGTCGGGTTTCTGGTCGAGAAGGTCGCCGGGCCGCTTGCCCCGCCCGCTGCCTGGACTGGACGGTGGTTGGCGAAGTCGTCCGACCCGTGGGTCCCCCTCGGCCCCCCGAGGAGCTTCGGGCGCCGAGGGACACATGACCGGCGGTGGCACATTGTCTGTAACGTTCCCGATCGTGTGCTCTTCTCTGAGGTCGAACCGCGATGATCCCCCGGCCGGTGGCGAATCGATTCGCCAACACCATGGGGGTAGACCTGCACATCGCGCAGCAGGAGGTGGTTCTGCTCTACGCTCTCGATGCCCTCTCGGCCCAGGGGCTGCTGGATGGACTTGTGTTCAAGGGCGGGACTTACCTCCGGATGATGGTCACAGGCGACGTGGGTCGCTTGTCAGAGGATCTCGACTTCACCAACCTCAGTTTGCCCGAGGATCCAGAACCCAGCCTCACCGCGGGGCTCGCGGCGCCCCACCATGGCGTTCAGTTCGTCGTACACGAGCCGTATCGCACATCTCGACGCAACTGGGGTTGTCGCGTCGATTACACGCACGACTGGGATGAGGGAGCCTTTCGACTCGAGATCAGCTACCGCGAAGCTCCGTTTCTCCCGCCGGCCCGATGGGCGCCACTAGACCAGCCTTACTTTTCGGCACTCCCCTTCCGCCCCCCGGTGATACCTTGTCTCCGTGTTGAGGAAGCATTGGCGGAGAAGCTCCGCGCCATCCAGCAGCGCGCTACTGAGCGTGACTTGTACGACGCAATGAGGTATGGCCGAAAGGGGTTCGACGAGCGGCTCGTTCGCTTGCTCGCCGTCGCTAAGCTCTGGAACGAGCGGGAGGCGTTCAATCCGGAGCTCATTCTTCGAACGCTGACCGAGGGGCGACGCGAGTGGCCCGATCTCGAACGTCTTATCGGCCGGCCGCGTCAGAAAGACTGGAACCGGGAAGCGGCAACGGCATCCGTCCGATTTCAATTCCTACGGGAGTTGACTCCATTCGAGCTCGAGCTGAACGCCGACGTGCGACGGCACTCACTTAGGGAACGACTCAGGGAGCAAATCTCGAAGATCGGATCGGAACATGCCCAGGCTCGAGCGCGGTCGAAGATTGACAGTTAACTTCACCGGTCGCCCGTAAGGTTAGGCTCAATGGGCATTGCACACATGTTGAACTGTCAGCGCAGCTCGCTCTTCGTCGGCGGCGTACCGAGTGGCACTTAGCCGTTAGATTATGACTCGAGAGGGGGGCTTGCTAAAGCCCCCACGTAATCAACGGTCGTTTCCTGACGTGCGAGCGCAGGCTTCCAAACCTGCCCATTTCTGGCGTCACCCAAGCTCAGCCATGCCCCGGCGCTTCTGGGGGACGAGCCCAAGCCCGCAGCCTGCGGCGGAAGATCAAGGCGACGATCCAAGCTGCCACTGAAGCCACAAAGAGAATTTCTAAGCCGCGAGTCACGGCGCGCAAGCCGAACGATGCCTCGGTGGGTCCGAGAGCGAGCAAACCCGCGAGCCAAGCGGCCAGGATTGGAGCAACCGTCAGCTCCTTCCTTCGCGGACGTCGCGCTCTGTGCCCGTCGGTTGTTGGGGGTATTTCGGGTCGGAGAGATTCGACATCCTTTGTCACCCCTAAGCGGAGTCCTTCTAAACACCCCGAGACCTGGCGGACTCAAACCCATGCCAGGATTGGGATGCTGATCCGATGTATGAGTTGAAGAACACTCGACTCGCGAAGGCGAGCTTTTGTGGGATCCTCATTGCGGGTGGTACGTTGTTGCTCTACCAGGCAAGTCTCCTGCCCTGGCCATAGTCCCTATATACAGCGGGTTCGGGGGCATCCTTCGCGGGGCTCGGATTGTTCCTCCTATTCCTTCTCTGGTACATTCACGATCTCTGATTGGACCAGCTCACCCAGGCCCGGCAGGCAACAGCCCTTCTCCAATCAGGGGCCCGATTGCTACCCTCTGGTCTCAGCTCGCGTCAGGGGGCTGACGCAACCGATTAGGCTGGGCGCTTCTGAGTTCGTGAATCCCGGGGCAGCCAGCCTAGCGGAATGTCGCATTGACAGTCGCGTTGAAGTAAATCCAGAAGCCGTTGGGCAGATTCGGTGCGGGGTTCGGTACGAGCAAGTCTACCAACCAAGGTCTCCCCTGGTCCTCGCCTAACGTCCAGGGATCTCCGACCGTCGAGAAGTTGGTCGTAACATTGCACGGGCCTGGGGCGAAGCACCACCCATAAACTGCCTGAAACGGGACGGCGGAAGAGATGCTCATAGTCACAATCGCGGTATAGTTCGTTGGAACCTGAAACCAGAATAGTTCGAGGGCTGAGTCGTTCTCTCCACCGCTCAGTATCAAAGGACAGTCATGACAAGTGTTCTGTTCGGTCTTGCCAAAGATGTGCGCGGACCCGGGCTCGTAGGTTAGGTTTACCTCGATCCCATCGAGGGTGACGGACCCCGCTGGCGGAGAACTTCGGACCTCAACTCCAATGTACCCCAGAACTATGAGCACGGCGATCAGGACGCCCCCGAGAATCGGACCGACTTGGTGGAGGAATCGATGCGGGTGGGACATTTCCGTACTCAAGTGGCCAGGAGCCAATGAATATTCAGGATTCCGACATCCCAGTTCGCCCCCGTCTGGCCGACTAGGGGGATAGCTTCTAAACAGTCGAGCGATTCCGGTGGGGGAAGTCCGCCTCGGCCTATAGTGGTTGGCGACGAATGGGGCTTAGAGTCGCTAGCAGACATTCAGCTGCATGCCGGGGAGCTCGAACCACCCGGATGTCGATGGACGTTCGCTAATCTACAAGATTCCTTGGGTTCCTAACTCTGGGAGGGTTTGGACAGATGTCTACCATCTACCCCCTGATGCTACGAAATCAGGGGGACAGTGCTGGAAAAGTGCGGTGGTTGTTCCTCATTCTCGGACTGCTTGGCGTAATCGGGGTCAGCTTGGCGATCGAAAATGCCGCAGCCGGAGTCCCGGGAGACGAGATTCTTAGCCCATTCCCTTTAGTAAACTTGGCAATATTTGGCGGCCTACTAGCCATCTCTCTCTACGCCTTCTTCGCCCTCGGACCCGGAGCTGAATCCTGCGAGTGGTCTAGCGATGGATTTACATTTCACTACAAGCGCGGCCGTCTCCTCACTTTCCTTTGGGGTAGCCGATCGATGCAGATTCGTCTTACCCAGATCACAAATCCCGAGAGAACTACCTACACGATCTCTACGACGATTCCATGGGCTACTCCGTTAACGGAGCTACTCTATCGCCTAATCATTGACGAAGCGAAGAGAAGGGGTTTCTCTGTCGATGCTCAGACCTCTGGAGTTTCCTGGGATTTGCGAGTCGATACGAGGATCCGGGCGCCCAGGCCCGAGTAGACTTCACCCCCATCGCGCAACTGGTGGATAGTGCGTCGCCCCTGTTTCGCATCGCACATGACATGCCCATACCGCCTCGAAGCTGCCAACCTCCCTGTTTCGGGCGTTGGGTGACTCCTAGACCGTAAGACGCGAACCGGCGGGGGCGTCACTCAGCCGGAACCGCTTTGCTCGTCCCTCCCGAATTCGGATCTTGAACTCGCAGAACGGATCCGGGTTTCTACTCGCTTGCCTCCTGGGACCGCGGACGACCTCGTGTTAACTACCAAGCCCCTGCGAGCGGCCTCATCAAGGATCAACAGGTATAGTTCCTCGGGAACAGGGGTCGTGGCGGGAAATCGAGTGGCGATCGAGTACCAAGTTCTATCCGAGCCTGTGAGTTCGACGAGCCGAATCGCCAGGGTAGGGCTTCCCCAGAGGAAGATGCGATCTCCTCCTCGGCGATAGTGCAGGCGAAATCCCTCCGAGTCCCACGTACATTGGACTGCTCCCGGGCCAAGCGCGAGGAACCCGTAGACGCCCAGCGCCAGGATGAACGACCCGAACAACAAGTCTCCAAGAGCTAAGGGATTGCGCAAGCTATCCCCGGGTATCCGGGCGACCACCCTTTGTATGACCTCTCCAACGATTATCGCTCCGAACCCCCCAATCCCCAGCAACATCCAACGGGCCACACCCACATGGTCTCCCGGATTCCGTGGGGAAAGGGCATACTGTGCGGTCATTCCGAGGAGACCTGAGCATTTGTCCGGGGGCTAAGGCATTGGTCGTCCATCTAGTTGGGGGCCCCTGCTCGTCAAACGGACACTCTCCGCGGCACGCCAACTCCTTGGAGCCCTTCACCATCCGGACGTTCAGCGGGCGGGAAAGTTAACGAAGGGCGAGCCTCTGCGGACTATCGACGGGAAGGCCGCCGCGGTCATCCCAGACTATGATGGACAGTGGCATTCTTCGGCGAGATACGTTGACTTTGTTGACTTCCTGGTAGATTACGTGCCGCGCTACGATCTTCGAGGGTTTCAAATCCAGTCCGTTGCTCGGGGGCTGGTCCTTCAACGCTGGACTCTTTTCATCGGGTCTGCAACCGGCCTCGTCATTTCAGGAGTCATTCTGACTCATTCGATCCTTTACGGGGGGGGTGAGGAAGGGTACATCGCCGCGCTGGTACTGGGGCCTGCTGCGGTGGTCTTCGGCGTTATGGCGTATTCAAAGCCCGCGCCTGCGAATTGGATTGACATCGGAGAATCAGGAATACGTCTCGAAAACGGGAACCGAGTGGTTCGAAACATGAAGTGGGACGACCCTCGATTCAGGTTGACCCTAGTACGTACTGAGGGTGCCGATGATTGGGTATCTTCTGGTCGACCAGTCCGCGCAGTCGCATGGTGGAAGAGCATTCAGACTTTCCTGCCTGCGGATGTCTACGAAGAGATCCTCAGTGAGTCCTCGAAGCGTCGGATGTCCATTCTACCTTCGTCCTTCTCCTACCCAGGCTGGACAGCGGCCATGATCACTCGCCCGCGAGACGTCTTGGCAAGTCGGAGGCCCTAGGGGTCAACCCACCCCTTGTGTAGCCACCGAGCCGTGGGCTCAATGGTGATTGCACCTTGCTATCCCCAGCGCATTACTGAGGCTAAGAGTCGTTCGACTACCACCGGGTGAAACAGCTGGGACCGGCCTCTAAGCTCGGTGCTCTCCCCGCGTCAGGACTGGCTCAGAGGACGACATACCTTCTCGGCCCGGCCGGCTTCCTACACCGACCTTCTGAGTGTTCAAGTTGGACCGTCCACAGTGCCAACGCCCAGAATCCCTTCTGAATACTCGTACCGGCCCCCACTACGGAGTATCGCCCCTAAAAGGCTCGCGCCAATCCTACGAGTGGGCGCATTTTTCTTTGAACGCTCGGCTCAAGACTTAATGAAAGGACGAACCATAAACTCCCGAAACACCTGAGAATCTGTACATGGTTGGGCATGCGTGGCACCAGTATCACCCCTTAATACGAACCCGGGTACTCCAATAGGCGTCGCGCGTGTCCCGCCGAGGCGATTAAGGATCAGAAGCGGGGAGTTAGTCGGCCGGGTCTAGCCCTCCGCTGCATAAGGAATCCTGGATTGACGAGCCCAGAGCGCCCGGATATTGTCCTGATTGTCCTCGACTGCGTACGGGCACGGGAGATTGCAGATGCTGAGACTTTCTCGGCGCTAATGCCGTTCTTGCATCGACTTGCCGGCGAGTCGCTAAACTTCACGAACGTGGTAAGTCCCTCACCTTGGACGATTCCCTCTCACGCCAGTCTCTTCACTGGACTATACCCGTGGAGTCACAAAGTCCACCTTAAGGCGACTCTGAAGCTCAACCCCCGCATTCCAACAATCGCCGGAATTCTGAGGGCGCGCGGATACAAAACATTCAGCGCATCCGCGAATGGATTCGTATGCCCCGACGTTGGACTAACCCGAGGGTTCACAGATTCGCATTGGGGAGCGTGGTGGGAAAAATATCTCAAGATTCCCATACTGAAGCGAGCACCTCACACCGAGCACCGTGATGGTAGCTATCGTGCCATCGGGATCCCCAAATCGCTCGAACCTCTTCTGGCGGCGACCCTCCGACATCCGTCCTCCCTCAACTACCTAAACTGGGTAGTTTCCAGAGTCGCCGACGTTGAACAGTCGAGGGCCCCGGTTGTCTCGTCGTGGATTGAGCCTGAGTTTAGGACCTGGCTACATGCCAGATCACAGGATGAACCGATTTTCGCATTTTTCAACTTCATGGACGCCCATGAGCCCTATGTACCCGGTGATTTCGGAAGAAACCGTGAACCACTCGCGCCGGACCACCGTCTTCCGCGAATGGACAAATCCGGTCAGATGGCGGGGCTCTGGACTCCTACAGAAGAGGATGTGAGGGGATTCACCGTTCTCTATCGAGAGACTTTGAGCAGATTGGACAGCCGGGTCCGCCTGATTTGGGAGGAGCTGGAAAGCTGCGGGCGAGCAGAGAGAGCGGTTTTCGCCGTAACCAGCGACCACGGTCAGTCCCTCGGCGAGGACGGGGTCTTGTTTCACGCTCAAGTTAGCGACGAGTCAGTCCTACGGGTGCCGTTGATTCTTCGGGACCCTACGCTACCGATTAAGGCGGGCGTGGTCCGTGAATGGGTTAGCCTAGTCGACCTGGCACCGACTTTTCTCAGGCGAGTGGGCATTGAGGGAACCGACTTGGATGGACTCGCGATTCAGGATTTTTTGGAAGGCGGACGACCCGTCCCGGTCGGCTCCCTGGGAGACGGACTGCATCCACGTGACGTTGTGTGGAAGCTCACAAGCAAGGGCCAGGCTTCTTCCTGGAATCAGGTCTGGCTCGCGGCTTACATGGGAAACAAGAAGCTGGTTTACTACCCGGAAGCCGGTAAGCTTATCGACGAGCAGTTGCCCGACCAAGGCACCGCCGGAGGTCACGACCCGGACTCGGTCGCGCTTCCATGGATCCGAATGGCTTCGAACCAGTTTGCATACCGCGAAGGGAGATCAGAGGACGACCAAGCGATAACAGCTCGACTCAAATCGTGGGGCTATGTGTGACTGCGAATCGGTGACCCAGGCGCACTGGGACAAGCAATGACTATCGACCGAGCCGCTCAAGCTCGACTGTCCTACCTAGATACCCCGGGCGCAGCCTTTCGACCGCCAGGCGGTCCTGCTCTACGATGGGCTGGGAATCTAAAGTGGCTTGCCCTCACCTCGGGCCAAGTGGTCTCCACCTGCAACCGCTGGCCGACCGTGTTCTTCGATTTCCTATCCCCGGCGCGGCGGGAAGCGCGGTCCTTAATGCTTCGCAGCGGCCTGAAGTTGACGATCCCGACGACCTACCATTTTCAGAGCATCGCTGAGACGGTTCTGATGAATCTTTATCGGCTGCCGGAAATCGTCGACGGGTCTGTCCTTGATATCGGTGCCAGCATAGGAGATTTCACCTTGTACGCGGCTTCGAGAACTCGTGGTAAAGTGCTTGCATTTGAACCCGATGTACAGAGCTTTGCGTTTCTGACAAGAAACATCGAAATAAACCACGCTACGAACGTCGTAGCTGTAAACAGTCCGTTCTCGAAGACAAGAGGCGATGCGGTTCCAGCCCCCTCGTTCCGAGGTCCCATAAGATTCGCAAAGATTGACTGCGAAGGCTGCGAGTACGAACTCTTTTCGCGCGACTCCTACGTCAATTGGAGCCAGGTGCAAGAGGTTCACATGGAGATTCATCCTCCTCCTCCAGGCTACTCCGTCAGTGGGCTTTTGGCCCAACTAGCCTACTGGGGATTCCGCCTGGAGACCTCCACCTTTGGCGGGTGTCCATACCTCCATGCATACCACGAGAGCAGCTACCTCAACGGTTCTGCTATCCCTCATCTGAGCTCCGCGTGACCCCCCGTGCGTCGTGAGGGTGTCATGCCATCGAACTTCTTGGATAGGTTCCTTGTAAGATTGAAGTCGCACACGGTACAGGATCTCACCCTTCTCTTGATACTCGGAACTTTTGCGGTCTACGCGTTACATGCTTCACTCGTACGACAGGCTCCCGCGACCTATGGGGATCTAGCACTCACCCCGGTCTTCGCGGGTTTCGGCTACGTCCTGAGTCAACCCAATCTACTCTACTTCGCCTTCGTGCAATCCGCGTACTCCGCGGCGGGGAACAGCTACGGGTGGCTCGTAAACGGAGTTGAACTCTTCAGCTTCGCTCTGATCCCGATTTCAGGTTACGTCCTGCTCGCCCAGGTGAAGTTGGCGAGGTCTGCCCGACTCCTCGCAGCATTTACCTACTACTTCAATCCAATGACGCTCCACCTGTCTCCACTCTTCCCAGAATGGTCAGAGTTCCTGGTTTTGGCGCCCCTCGCGGCGGCCTGCTTCATTCGATTTTCAACTCTGGGCCATACTCGCCACCTTCTGCTCGGGGCGTGGTTGTGCGGCGCGATCGTCTGGGTGGAGCCCCTGGGGCCCGAGACCCTACGATGGCTGATACCTGCGATGTCTCCATTCATCGCGCTTGCTTGGTTGAGGACACCCCGCCCGAGTCTTTGGGCTCGAGTCCGCCCCTTCATTGCCGGATTGTGTGTGTTTGCAGTGATGGTGCTTCCGTTCGTCCTGGTCTTGGACAGATCTTACAGTCAGTTGAACGCGCTCGGTCAGTCCACGTCCGGGGCGTTCTATACATTTCACATCGGAAATGTCTTGTTCACTTATCAAAGACAGACACTACTGAACAGTATTGCAGGTTTAGACCCTTATCCAGCTAGCTCGCTTTACGTGTTAGGCTATGCTTCGAGCTGGAGTTTTACGGCGTGGATTCTTCTGATTGTTTCAGGGCTCTTCTTCGCATTAATCTGGAAGCCAACGGCGGGGGGAATCGGGGCTCTTTGTTGCGGTGTGGTTCTCGGACTCGCGGGCTTCGAATACGGAGTCTACACCGGCTTCTTGATCCCGCTGTTCAGAGAGGTTCCGGCTCTGTTCCTGTACGAGTATCCGAACAACATCAACATGATGTATCCTCTCCTGCTCCTCGTCCCAATAGGTACGGCCTTTAGCGAAGCGTGGGGCCTGGCCGGCCGGTATCTTCCTCGCGCAGCACGCCTCCTTAGTTTACGAGTTGCGAACCCTCTAGCCCATTCGATATCGAAAGACCACCCTGCCCTCTTTGAAGGAGATATTGGTGTCAAGCACTCTCGCTCCGTAACTGGATTTGTGACCGCCGTTTTCGCTGTCGGGTCGATAGCATTGCTGCTCGCCATAAACTACCCACTGATCCACTCCTCGGTCTCCAACAGCCCTCCCTTGAGGGTCGGGCCAGAGGATTACATACCTGCTGAGTTTTCGAAAGCCGGTACTCTCATACACTCCGAAGTGGGGTTGTCGCGGGTCCTAGTTCTACCGATGAACTACACCACTTATCTTTGGGCTCTCGCACAGTTCCCTCCGTCAGAGATTTTCGGGATTCCCTACGCGGGTGTCAACTCCCAATCAGGGATGTACGTGACACTTGGAGAGGAGCGGGTGTTAGTTGATGCGCTTCGCGTCGGATCTGTAAGCTCGGTGAGCCAGACTCTCGGTTCGCTCAACGTGCGATTCGTGATAGTACTGAACACGCGCTCGAGCGCGCCGATTGTGTCCACTTCAACTGGTTACAGTCTGTATCTCAACGGAGGAGGTGGCATGTTTCTATCGAAACTCGAAGAGGATCCGGCCATGAGGATGGTAGCCTCAGAATCCAACACTGTTGTCCTCTCAAACCAGAACTACGCTGGGCCCGCGCTCGTTGAGCCATCCATTGCGGCCTACGGTGTTTCCCCCGCTCCACCCCAATCATCGACTGGGCCATACAATCTCTCCTCCAACAGCGAGTTTAGCGAGTTCGGGTCTAACTGGAGTGTATATACCGGATGCCCTGGTGGGAGTTCCTCTGCGTCGAGGTTCTTTGACGGGTCTGCAGAAATCAACGTTTGCGGGGGCGTATCTGGCAGTAGAACCTTCACTCTGCTGTATCAAAGAGTCGCGGTACTACCTAATGAAGAACTCCTAATTCACGCCTCCGGAGGACTCGCTCTCCGGTGTCAAGATCGCCTGATACTCATCTACCACAATCTCACGAATCAGAACCAATTCTTCTCCGGAGAGCAGTCATTTCCGCTAGTGTCGATCGCACCGGGGGTTCCCCTGAGTTATCGACTCGAGTCGCCGCCCGACGCGGTCTCGATGACTTTCGGTGTCGAGATTTCCAACACAACTAGCTCAAACGGGAGTCAGACCATCTACCAACTCTTGATTAGCGCTCTCGGCCAAGTCGTCACGACCCTTCCACCGGTCTCATCGTCAAGTTTCGAGTACTTGTTTGGACAGTCTCTGTACATTCCTTCGGCAAACGTTACACCTCAGGCCATACCGTACGTCACAACTCTGACCCGGTTGAATCCGTACGCCTTGGGAATTGACTCGCTGAATCATAACTGGTCAGTTTCGCCTGGGTCCGGCTCGATCTACCTTCGAAACGATTCCATAGATGCCTCTCTGCCTTGTAGTCAGGGCGACCCCGTGTGGGCGATTGGGGAAGTTCAGATCGACGAAGGCATCACGACAATCATCTGGGGCAGTAACTGGCTGAATGCAAGCTCGTCGCAGCTCTTCGACTTGGAGACCACTTGCGGTGATTTCAATCGGAATCAAGTATCACTAAGTGTCGATACATCGGGTCTCGGGTCGCTACTAAACCTTACGGTTGCGGTAGACGGTCCAAACGTTACAAGGGTGGTCTCGGGATCAGTTGTGAAGCTCTCAGGAGCCCGAGAAAGCATCGTTTCTGGTGCTCAAGGGATACTCGCCTTGCAGACCCCGGAACGGGCCGCGATTTCAGTTCACGCCGGATGCACTCTGATTGAGTCGAGCTCGGTAGACTCGGGATACGCCGACATCTTCGCCTGTGACTCTGGGAGTTCGTTCACAATCACGTTCACCTCGCACCTCTTGAGCACTTACGCCGAGCTGGCCAACATAGCGACCACAGTAATCTTTGTGCTTGCTCTGGCCTTCATACTACGCCCCCGTCTTTGGAGATTCGGGCCAAAACCATCCCCTAGTCGAGCTGACTAACTCTGGCCGCCGGCTCCAAACTTGCCAGCGCGCCGTTGCTGGTGACCGCAGCCCGAATGACTCGGGCCAACTCGCCTGCGAAACCTTGCCACGATAAGGACTTTGCGAGAGCGTAACTGCTTTGAGAGAGTCTCGAGGCGAGATCATCATTCTCGAGGATCATCCGTACGTGAGCTGCGACCGAGTTCAAGTCATTACTCTCTACATGAAATCCGTGAGTAGAGTCCAACAGGAGTTCTGAGGCACCCAAGGAGGGGTCAATGACGACGGGGCAGCCGAAGCCGGCGGCTTCGAGGACAGCCTGCCCGGTTCCAACTTCGTCGAAAGCCATTCTGAGAAAAACCTTGGCACGTCCGTAGTGATAGGCGAGCGCCTCCTCCGAAACATCATCTATAATCTCGACTGACCCACCCTGGGAGTTCCTCGCGGCCGCCCTCACTTGCTCGAGATGAGTAGGATCATCCCAATGGCCAATCAATACAAGTTTGGCTCCCTTCGGAAGGAGGGAGGCGACGTGGACGTAAGCTTCAGGGCGTCGCTTGCGATCCCACTTCGACACAGAGAGCACTATGTCCCGCTGGTCGATTGGATTATTGACCGCGGCTACATCGGACCCAAAGGGGATGACTTCTAGTTCTCGAGTCACGCCGTTATCTCTGAGCGCTTTCGCGATCCGTCCAGTGGTACAAACGACAAAGGCGGCGTCTGCAAGTACCTGATGGGCCACCGACGACACAATTCGGTGAGGAAACTTGGGCCGTATGCCCCGGGCCCCACTTCCGAGAAAGTCGAAGGGGTTATCGTGAAGTATGACGATGAATGGCAGACCGCGTTCGGCGCAGGCCGTCCGAGCAAGCACCGCCGAAGCCAATTCGTGGCATAGAATCACGGAGGCCGCGCTATTCCGAATCTCTCGGCTGATAGAAATGGCCGAGAGGAGTGGAACGTCCCATCCCGAGCGCACGACTCTCTCTAGTAGTTCGCCACGCGGTGTGAACCGACTTAGGGTGAAGTAGCGGATGAGACGGTTTCCAATCTGCCTCGCCTCCCGTCCCATTAGCAATCCGTCATGGTAGGCGGGTGCTGACCTTACGCAGTAAACGAACCGAGGGTTCACACCAAACTCAGGGAGAAGCATCAGTTCCTTGGAGACTGTTCTTAGCAGGCCGCCCGGCGGAACATGCCACGAAAACACAAGCACACGTATGGAGGGTCCCTTCCAAGTGGTGCCGACTTCAGTCATGGCTGCCCCCCAACACAAGCGCTAGCGTGGCTAGGTGCGGCGATTCCGGAGGACAAAGAGTCCGAAAAGCCCGAGGACGGAACGCTCCTTGACAATCTGGAACTGAGCAAGCAGCTGTTCCCGTAGGTCAGTGTAACCGGTGCGATCGTGATAGAGGTGGCCCGCATCATCGTTTTCGAACATCCGGTACATCCAGTTCTCGGTCGGAATCGATACGAAGAGAAACCCGGATGGCGAAAGAACTCTTCGAAACTCCAAAATGACCTTCACGCTGTGAGGGAGGTGCTCGAGCACATCTGCGGCGACTATGGTGTCAACCGACCCGTCCTCCACATGCGTAAGCTCCGAGCCACCTGACACCTGCTGAAACTCAACATTCGAGAGACCGGCTAGAGATGCGTACAATCTCGCCGACCGAATGCAGTCCGGGTCAACGTCCACGGACAACACCTTGGTGTGTCTTTCGGAAAGGTAAGGCAGAAGAACCCCGAATCCTGGCCCAAAGTCCAATCCGAGCGCCGTGTTTGCTCGCGATTGAATTTCAGAACCCAAGAATCTGATCCGCGAGCTAACGACCCACCGCCGTAGGGGATTCGTACTGAAGAGTGGACTCCTAAGCGCGACATGGTCGTTCGCACTTCTGAACGCGACTTCAGCGACTTCGAGCGCATCGCGGAGACCCATGGATCGAGCCACCATCCTTCGCCGCCTCTACTCACTAACTTGAACACTTGACGTTCGCCGACTCAACGGGAGGAGTTTAAACTGTTAGGCTGGTCACTTCAGATGCGGCCATATTCAAGCTAGTCCGATCATCACTGCGAGAGCACTACAGGCAAGTAAGCACTAGCTCAACCAGCTCAGATCCGCCCTTCCTAGCCAGCTGGAGGGCTCGCTGGACCTCGGTAGGACGCCGAATCCGCTCTGATACCCGGCCACGGACAGTCTCGAGCCCTTCTATGAGGCGATGTTCGTCTGATGCGGGAACAAAGGTAACTTCGAGGCCCAGAGTCTCCGCGCACTCTCGTAGGCCTTGCACGTCGTAAGCCAAAATCTCGCAACCGAAAAACCCCCCCAGATTCAGGACCCCTGAGAACCCCGCCAGTGCCACGTAGGGCAGAATCAGTACGTCGGCCCATTCAAAAATCGCTGGAATCTGTTCATCACTCGGATTGTCGATGATCTCTATGCCGGGGACGCTGTTTCCGGCCTTTGCCCCCTCAGCGATTTTGCGGATGACTTGGGCGTACTCCGGGAACTTTGGGTTGATGTGCCCTGCAATCCTGATCTTGGTAACGAGACCCTGGGGGCCGAGTCGCTGAAGCGAGTTGACCACGCCCAAAAGATCCTTTTGTGGTCCCCAAGCGCCGAAAAGTAGTACATTGAGGCCGTGAGAAGCCACCTCAGCTTCCTCGACCTTGCCCTTCTGAAGCGGGGCCGCATCCCGAGAAAGGTAAACTGCATCTACAAAGGGTAGTGTCAAAACCGCTGGCAGTAAGCCCAGTTCTCGTCTGACCGCCGTCACGTTTCCCCTGATTGGCATGGCGAGCTTGGTCGTTCTTGCGATCATCATTTCCAATAGACGAACCGCAAATCTTTCCAAACGTCCGGGGGAGTAGCCCAACGCGGTCACATCTTGAGTCTCCAGAAGACTGTGGAGGTACACTACGACGGGGCGCAAAGATAGGAACCGAACACAGACTGGGACTAGTAGTCCGATGCCGTTCGAGATTCGGCGACGACCGAACGATGTGAGGTAAATGTTGAAGAGATAAGCATCTGTCGAACCTCGATTGAGTGACATGCTTATCGCGGTCCGAATCAATGATATTGGGTCATCCAACTTCCAAGCTTCGGTCAATCTAGTCTTGCCTGATCGGATGGATTTGGGAAGCGTCGAGTTGTCCGGACCGTAGACATCCAAGCGACATACGCTCGCACAGGAATCTAGCAGATATGCGATTCCGGTCGTCGAACTTGCCGCGTTCGAGTGATCTGGATGGAACGATCCAAAGAGACTGATTCGAATCAAATCTCGGGGCATGTTCCGGGCGAGTTCCACTGCACTAGTTGCCAGCTCGCAAGGGTCGCGTTGGTAGGAATTACTAACGAGCGCTTCCTCGGCCCAGAGCTACCAATCTGGTCAGCTTGCAACAACCGATACTCACGAAGAATCAAACCGACCCGAATGACTCTCGGAACCACTCGATTAGCACCGCCGGGACTCGATTCGAGAATGGTAGATTCATCATCCTAACCCCGAGCAGAGAGAGGAACATCACGGGCATAGCAGCGATGATAGGCATGCGGGAGTCTGGGTCGTGAGTCCACGTGACAGGAACCTCCTTGAGTGCGAAGCCGTTTTTTCGAATATGATAGAGCAAATCTACGTCGAATGCGCGGTTTGTCAACGCGATTGCCCTTAGACTAGATTCAATCACGCTTTTCCGGAAGAACTTCGCGCCGCATTGAGTGTCGCTCACGGGCAAAAACAGTAGGGACCGAACCATCGCATTCCAGGCCCTCCCTGCGATCATGTTGACGAAAGGTTCCTTACGAACAATTCGACTTCCTCTAACCCATCGAGAGGCTACGATTCCGTCGCACTCCCTAAGTGCGTCGACCATCAGCAGCATCTCGCTTGGGGGAATAGGCCCGTCGGCATCGAGATACCCCACATACTCGTGTCGCGCTTCGCGGAGGCCGGCGAGGATCGCACCGCCCTTTCCCAGCTTCTCTTGAAACTCTAGGACGCGGACTTTTCGGTTCCCGTACTCTCTAGCGAGTCGAGCGGTCCCATCGAGTATCCCATCAGCTACGACAATCACCTCGAACGGATCACCGCGTGCCTCGAGGGATGGAAGGAATCTCTCGAGAGTTTTGCCAAGGCGACTCTCTTCGTTCCAAGCCGGGATGATTATGCTTACCCCCGGTAGAGGTGTCTCTTGTGAACTCACTTCAACATACGACCGTGTGCCAGGTATTTCCAGTTTCCTAAGCGGATGAGCCAAAGGCTGCTATCTGAATGCACTCGGTCATCCGACGCTTCCAGCGCCAAACGCCAGGTGAATCTGATACGCGAGTGGACAAGAGCGCAGTCGATTTGCTGTATAGCTGGGGGGGAGGCACGAGGCACGTCGCTTCTCGTTCCGGAATGCCGGATCCTGGATCAACAGCCACTTCGGGTGTCGCATGACTGTGGTCCCAAGACAAGCAAGGTCTCAAGCGTTCGGCCCCTCGTAGCGCTAACGTTCGAGCATGAATGTCGTCTCTTCAGAGCGACTTCTAGCCGTCAAGTGTGGCTCGGAATGGAACCTCCGGGTACGGGTTGGGAGGTTCAACTGAGCTTGTGCACAGCCGTTAGCACGCGCCGGGTGGGGGAAAGATCCTGTCTTACACCGCGCTTAGAAGTATCCCCAGCTTCGCAATCGCTGATCGGTGGACAAGAGGGTCCTTTCCTCAAGGGCTCGTCGAATCGCCTCCTGAACCTTTCCCACCGAGTCTACCGTCGAGGAGTCGCCAGCGGCGCTGATCCGTTCCGGCCGGCCGGCTAGGTGGCCGGACCCTGAGTTCGCGCGGTACATCTGGCTTCGATACGTGTCGACGACGACCGAGCCCGACTGTTGTCGGGCGGCGACCCAGAACCGATTGAGGCCGATCCACTGGGACCCCTTCCTCATTCTGAAGCCGTCTGCGTCCGGGAGCTGCTCCGAGAACGAAAGGACGGGACCGGCGCGCTCTCCGTCCGCGAGCGGCGCCAGATCCTGGCCCGAGGTCCCGACGGGATCCCGAAGTCCCGCCGCTCGGAGAATGGTCGGGGATACGTCGACCAGGCTGGCCATCCCCCGAGCTGGTTTGCCCGCCCACTCCTGCCCGGGCATCTTGAGCCACAGCGGAACCCTCACTTGCGGATCCCCCGGGTACGTCCCGTGGAAGAGGCCGTCCAATTCGCCAAACTCCTGTCCGTGGTCGCCGGTCAGAACGAAGATCGTGTTCTCGAATCGGCCGTGAGCGATCAGAAGATCCACCATCGCAGAGACTCGCGCCAGCGCGGTGCCGACTCCGTCGGCGTACAAGGCCCGCAGGTCGGCGAGTTGCCCGGGGGAGGGGACCCAGGTCCCCGCCAAGAATTCCTCTCGGTCCTGCCGGCATTGTCGGAGCTGCCGTCGGTTCGCTCCCTGTCTCGCGGGCAGGTACGGCTCATGGGCCTCCATGAGGTTGACGAACGCGAAGACCGGCGCCTCGGGGGGTTGCGCTGCGATCCACTTGCTCAGGACGGGTTCGATCCAGTCATCGACTCGGCCCGCCGACGCCCCATCGACCCCCAGAACGTTCCCGGCCCAACGAGTGAGCGCGGAGGGGATCGAGGGGTATCGAAGCAAGGCCCGCTTGGCGATCGTGAAGAGATTCGAAGGTAGGGCTCGGAGCGGCGGTGGCCCCGCGCTAGTATCGTGATCGCTCGTGACGGGCTTGGTATAGGACGGGATTCGGAGAAAGAGGTGCCACCACTGCGACCATAGAGCCGTCTGGAACGGCGCTGCCAACCCTGTCCACGGAGAGACCAGCGGATTGGCCGAGAGGGAGACCGTCCGGTAGCCCTCGTGCGCGAGGGTGCGCGCCAGGTGAGGAAGGTCGGCCCGCAGCGGGGCGAGCTCGGTCGAGAGCGACGCGTTCTCCCAAGGATACAGCCCGGTGAACAGGCTCGCATGCGATGGGTAGGTCCAGGTCGACGGGGAGAACGCGTCCGGGAAGACCAGACTGGAACGGCGAAGGGCCGCAGCTCCGGCGAACTGTGGCCCGTCGAGCGGCACCCCGTCGACGACGTCGCCCCGGCCGGTGTCGAGCACGACGATCACGACGTTGGGAGGACCCTGGGTCATTCGCAGAGCTCCCGTCGGCTCGGGGTGGGATCCGGAAGGTCGGTCGGAAGGGGCACACAGGAAGTCGGGGACCGAGCCCCCGGGGCCACCAACGGGAACAGCGAGCCCCTAGACTGCCTTCCGTCCGGCCCCCGGTCGGGGCGGCGCGCGGTCCGATTCACGGGCTCTCGACCACCGAGTAGAAGTCGTAGGCGTTGGATTGTCCGTAGAGCGAGAAGTTCGGATCGTTCGCGAACCGACTGATCGTGTTCGAGTTGACGCTTCGGGCGACGACGGCCCATTGGATCCCCGCTGCCGCCATAACGGATGCCTCGTCGACCGGAGTGACGGCCCCCGGCGAGAGTCCGGCGATCTCGAACTCAAGATAGACCGTGTAGTTCAGCACGCTGCCGTCCGTGGCGTGAAGCACGGACTCCACCTCGGGGAGGCCGAAGGAGTTCGAGGGAACGTAGTGGGTGGTCGCGACCGTGCCGGGGGCGACGAGCCGCTCGGTCGTAACGTATGAGTTCACCACCCGAGTCCCCGAGTTGATCCAGTAGGATTGATCGATCGTCGCGACCGAGGTCGATCCGAGGCTCACGGGCGTCACCGAGCCGACGCTCGCCTGAGGGGAGACCGCGTTCAGCTCGAGTCCATGGACGGTCGCATCGGAGAAGGAGTACTGCAACGTGATGTTCACCGCCCCCTGGGCGTCGATCGTGGTCGTCTTCACGACGTGCAGCCGGGGATAGTCGAACGTATCGACGAGCGAGTCGCCGACGATCGTGCTGTTCTTGACCGGGGCGTTCTCGAGCGTCACGTTGTACGTCAGCGTCGGGTTCTCGGCGGGCGAGTAGCTCGCGTAGAGGAGCCCGTCGCCCAATCGGAGCAGCTGGACGAAGTAGGGGTACTCGTAGACGAGGATCGCCGGGGCGGGGAGATTCCATTCGGGCTCCGCGTCCGCGATCACGATCGGCCCCGCGTTCAACCACGAGGATCCTGCCGCGATGGTCGACCCGAGGATCGCGGCGTCCCGCTGGTCCTGCGTGTTCAGAATTTTCGGCTGCACTGCCGGAAAGATCGGGCGTTCCATCGCAAACTCGACCGGGAACAATTGATTGTTCGGTCCGACATAGACCACCCCTCCGGAGTGCCATCGGAGCCAGGTCAACTGTTGGAGGTTACCGGGCGACTCGCCGTAGGTCCGTAGGATCGCGGGGTAGCCGTGGGTCGCCACCCCTCCCTGCGCTCCCATCACGAGCATGCTGACGACCAGGGCCCCGGCGGCGGCGCGTGCGAACACGAGCTGGTCCCGACCCGTTCTCGGACGGAGACTTCGACCGGAGTGTGGCGAGGCGCTCTCCGGCGCCTCCGAAGCAACGACCGCGCCCGCCTCGGCCGAGGATGGTCCCCCCTCGACGGCGGCCGCGTACATGGTGGTGGAGTCGCTGGTCATCTGCGCGAGCCGGGCGGCTACGAGCGCGATCGGGATCGCCGCGAAGTAGATCGCCCGGTTCGAGGCTAGGTACGGCGTCAGGATCAGCACCTGCGGAACGAGCGCCACGAGGAGGGCCGGGAGCATCGGCCGCTCGGCAGCGAGTCCGCTGCCGAACCTCCACCGCATGATGACGAACGTGGCAACGGCGGTCCCGTAGAGGCCCCATAGGTACCAGTTCGACTGGACGAAGACCGTGAACATGGAGTGCCAGGCGGCGGTCGAACCGAGATGCTCGAGGAGGACCTGGTGAAGGCCGGCCTGGGCTACCTGGGGATACGCTAGATCGAGGGAGACGGCGCCCAGGATCGCCGGCACGAACACCGCGCTCAGACGAAGGAACGTTCCGGGATCGAACAGCCGCGCCCTCCAGCGGAGGACGGCGTAGGCGACTCCGGCGAGGACGAAGTACGCGGCCGAGAACGGCTCGGAGAGCGCCGCCAGCAGGAACATCGCCCCGGCGAGACCGGCGATGCGCCACCGCAGGTCGGACCCCAGGCGAACGAGCAGGGTCAGCCCGAGGAGACCGAAGCCGAACGCCACGAACTGGGCGAGGCCGGTCCAGCCGGCTTCGGCGATGAGGATCGGCTGGGTCGACAGGGTGGCCGCCCCGATCGCCCCGGCGAGCGGGTACTCCGTGAGACGGCGGAGGAAGGCGTAGGCGGCGAGGCCGAGGAAGACCGTCACCACGCCGACGCTCACGTCCCCGGCTTGGTACGACCCCAGGAAAGTGGGGAACGCGACGACGATCGGCGTGTAGAGCAGCGGGAGCAACGGATACGGATAGGAGAACGTGCTCTGCGCATGGTGGAGGTACTCGTGCGCCGTGTAGAGGTACTCCGTAACGTCCGGGCCGAACACCCGGCCACCCTGCAACATCAGGACGATCGGGACGAACGCGAACGCGGCGAGGAATCCGGAGAACAGCAGGAAGACGAGGTGGCCCGCGATGGCACGGCGAAGCCGCGAGACGGCGCTTCGGAGGCCCCGGACCGCGAACGTGACCCAGCACCTACTCGCCGAACTTCGGATTCCAGGGATCGGAGTTCACGTATCGTCGGGGGCCGGCGTCCCGCGGGCGCCGCCCGGGCCGTCCTCACACCCAGAGGAGTGGATTATAGAGTTTCCCTTCGCCGTCGCAGGGCGGCGACCCGAGTGGGGCCGGGTCCGATGCCTCCTTATTTGGCCCGGTGACTCTCGCGCCGGAGTGCCCCGGATCGCATCCCTCGGGTGGACCAGGATCGCGGTTCTCTTGGTCGTGGTCTCGTTCTCGCTCGGTTGGCTGGCCGCCGTAGAGCAGAACCCGACCCGCACCCCCGGCCACTTCTCGGGCACACCGTTCCTACTGCAGATCCGATCGGTCCTCTGGACGACCGTTGGGTGCGAGATCCCTGCGAAGAACACGTCGGGGCAGGCCGTGAACGCGGGAGGACCGTTCGATCTCACCGTCCGCCTCACGAACCCCAACGCCTCCGCTTCCTGCACCCTAACCGGGGCCAGCGTCTCCCCCTCCGCCTTCGAGCTCCAGGGCGGCCCGTTCCCGATAACTCTGCCGGGAGGCGCTTCGGAGAATCTATCGCTCACGGTTCTCGCGCCGGAGTATTCGCCTCCCGTCGTGCTCTCGGTCGCCCTCGCGTCGAGTGGATGATCGTGATTCAACCCGGATCCATGGCAGCGTCCGCCGAATCGACCGGCGAACCCATCGCCCGGGAGGAGGCGGAGCCGGGCGGCTCGTCGAGGGTCCCGGACCGACGGCCGCGCCTCCTGCTCGCGGCCTCGGCGCTCCTCCTGAGCGCGTTCCTCATCGTTCCGATGCTCCGGCTCTTCGCCGGCGGATACGTCTTCGGAGCCGACTGGTCGGAATACCTCTACTCGGGCCCGTACTACCTCTCGGGCGCTCGCCCGCTGTTCCTCTATCCGTACCCGCTCCTCCCGATCGTCTACAGCCCGCTCAGCCTCGGGCTGGGCCACTCCTCCCTCGTGCCGGTCTACCTTCTGGAAGTGATCTCCGGCCTCCTCGTCGTCGCCGGCCTGCTGGCCGGGTATCTCGCCTGTCGCGCCCTCACCGGCTCGGAGTGGGCCGGCCTGGTCGGAGGGCTGATCGTCGCCGGCTATCCGCTCCTTCAGATGGAGATCGGGTGGGGCGGGCAGGCGCAGCTCCTGGCGTTCGACCTCGGGTTCATCGCCTTCTGGATCGCGCTCCGGAGGGTCCTCCCGGAGCTCTCGGTCGGCTTCGCGCTCGTCACCGGGATCTGCCTCTCCGTCGCGGCGCTCTCCGAGCTGTACGCGACGTTCACGATCGGGCTCGCGTTCGCGCTGTTCCTCGTCGCCGTGCTGGGCCGTCGGTTGCTCTCGGTCCGAGGGCTCGCGATCGTCGCCGCGACCCTCGGACCCCCCGCGGCGACCGCCCTCGCGGTGATCCGCGTGCTCCCGGCGGCGACGAACTCCGCAGGAGGGATCCGGTTGTGGACGATCTGGCGGTACGGTCCCGTGTACCCCCAGCTGTGGTACGACCTCACGCTCAACAACTGGGCCGTGGGCGGGGCCTACATCGGGGCGCTCGCGCTGTACGTCGTCTTTCGGCTTCTGTTCCGGTCTCGCACCGCAACCGCCGCGTGGTTGGCCCCGTCGACGGGGGTCGCGGCCCTGATCGTCGGAGCGTTCCTGACCCCGGCCGGGATCTCGTACCGATCGGTCTACCCGTTCGTCTTCCCGCTGGCCTTCGCCGTGGCGGAGCTGGCGTCGCTCCGATCCCCCCGCGGTCCGCCGGCGGTCCGCCCCCGATGGAGGGTCGACCGCCGCCGGGTGGCGTGGACCGTCCCGGTCCTGGTCGTGGCGAGCCTCACCATTACCGGAGCCCAGCTCGGCGCCGACGTTCAGATCTATCCGAACTCCCTCGCCACCTACGCCTTCGACCAGGGGCAGATCTCCGAGCTGTTCTTCCTCTCGCACGAGCCCGGGGCGATCCTGTACGACTCGGCGCCGATCGACCACATGTTCGTGGACCTGTGGGCGACGGACCGTCCGATCTACCCCGGACCGTCGTTCGAGCCGTACACGGTGACCAGCACGGCCAAGCAGGACGCGGTCGTCCTAGCCTCCTCGCTCTCCTACGGGGTGAACTGGATCGACGACGGTCGGTTCGTGGTCCTCGACGCCGAGCCCGCCTGGGGCCAGCCCGACCCCGGCATCCTGTTCGTCCAGTTCGGCCACCTGTTCGTCAGCATCGAGAGCAACGACTTCGCCGACAACGTCTCCTACTCCCCGGTCTCGGATCCGTCCGCCACCTACTGGACCGATCTGTTCAACGCCACCTCCACCACGACGACCGCGGCCGGGGCGAGCCTCACGACGACGTACGCCTACCACGGCTACAGCCTCCTCCGCACGATCTCCGTCGCCCCGAACGGAACGATCTCCTGGGACTACACGTTCGACTTTCCGACGGTCCTCCCCCGATCGGTCTCTCTGTTCATCTCGGATTCGACGTCGATCCCCACCGCGGGCGGGATCCAGAGCCGTTCGGCCTGCTGCTCCGTGGCGGCCCTCGCTCAGCAGTTCGCCGCGACGCCGCTTCCCCCGGTCGACCAGAACTACACGGTCCGGGCGTCGGCGGTCGGGGCCAGCCTGTCGAGCCAGTTCGTCCCGATCGACCCGTACGGGATCTTCCGCCTCGACTACGAGGCGACCCCCCTCAACGCCTCGGTGCGGACGTTCTCCGTCGACTTCGACATCCGACCGTCCGGGGCCTCCGATGCCACCCCCACGGCGCATCTCCAGTCGGCCGTCCTCGCGTCGACCGGGATCCAGTGGGTCGTCCTCAGCCGAAGCTCGACGCCGTTGATCCTCCAGCGGTTCGTGGGAGACCCGACCTACGCCCTCTACCGGGCCACGCCCCACTACTTCGTTCTCCGCGTGACCTGACCGACCCGGTCCGCCCGCTAGACCACCCGAAAGACCTCGAACGAGGCGCCGGACCAGTAGAGGGAGAAGGCGGGGTCCGCGGCGAAACGCGCCACGGCCGCGGGTTCCGCGGGCGTGTCGATCACCACCCACGCGATCCCGCTCGCGGCGATCTCGGCGGTCTCGCTCACCAGGCGGGGAGCCTCCACCATCGTCCGGGCGACCGATACCGAGAGAGTTACGTTGAACTCGGAGCCGACCGGCCCCGCGCTCGGGGCGATCGGCCAGAAGAGCGTCGGAACGCCCGCCACCGCCCGTTCGACCGGCGCCGAGACGTTTGCCGTCGAGGAGGCGGAGACCGTCGCGCTCGAGGAGAAACGTACGACCGTGTTCCCGCCGTAGCCGAACGACTCTTGGACGGAGGCGGTCGAACCGATCGACGTCGAGCCGACGAGATGCGCCTGCGGGATCCCGAGGGCGAGATAGACCGTGGGGTGGGCCGGGGTCGTAGCGTTGAACGTCAGGTTGACGACGACCGTGCCGTTCGGGGCGACCCCGGTCGCCTTGAGCACGGTGTAGTTCGCGAGCAGGTCGGTCTCCGAGAACGTCCCGGCCGCCGGGAGCGCCGACGGGGAACCGGCCCGGGCGGCCGACGGATGCGGTTCTAGCGCCGCTGGCAGAGGTCCCTCGCTCTCCCCCAGGTCGAACAGCTTCACGAAGTACGGAAAGCGGTAGTCGAAGATCGCGGGCGAGGTGGCGTTGGACGGCGACGCGGTGTCGACGACCGAGAGGGAGCCGGCCGCGATCCACGACCGCCCCTCGGTGAGGAGCGTCGCCTCGATCGCGCGCTGCCGTTGCGTGCCGCTGTCGAACCAGACCGGCTGGCTGAGCGGGAACACCGGTCGGCCGATCGCGTTGGCGATCGACAACGGCTGGCCCGACGGAGCGACCACGAGCGCGGCGCCGGGCTCCCCCCGGAGCCACGTCAGCTGCGAGAGGGCCGCCGGATCGACCGAGTAGTACCGCAACGCGGCCGGAAACAGCTCGTAGGCGACGGCCGACTGGGCGACGAGGACCCCCACCACGACGAGGGCGCACGTCGTGTCGACCCACCGACGCCGACGGCCCGCCGGGACCGTCCGGGGAGCGGTCGTCGCGTCGCGTGCGAGGAGAGCCCGGATCCCCCGGGGGAGGCCCGGAGCCATCGCCGCGACCGCTGCACAGAACGGGAAGACGAGGAAGAACTCCGCCCGATCCCAGTAGACCTCGGGCGTGAGCAGGAACACCTGGACGACGCACGCCACGATCGTCGCGACCACGTACGACCCCGCACGCCGGCTCATCCGGGTTCCGAACAGGGCGAAGACGACGAGACTGCCGACCGCGAGGATGTACCCGTCGAGGGCGACCGGACTGCCGAGCCCGACCTCGGAGACGGCCCGTTCCCACCCCCCGAGGGTCAACGCCCGGGGGAGGATCGGAAGGGCCGCCACCCCCGCCGAAACGTACCCTCCCGTCGCGACGATCGCGCCGAGGGCGACGAGGGGGAGGACCGGAACCGCCCAGTACCGGAGCAGGGCGCGAACGTCCCGGAGCCCTCGCCCCTCCGTCAGCGCGACGTACAGGAGCGCCACCAGCACGAAGTACGCGGTGGAGTACGCCTCGGCGAACGTCGCCGCCAACAGCAGCATCCCCGCCGCGGTCGGCGCCGAGAGCCCGGGTCGAAGCGGTTGGCCCCGAACCAGCACTCCGAGCGCCAGCGCGGCGAGCGCGAACGCCAGCAGCTGCGCCTGCTCGCCGAGCCCGATCTCCCCCAGAAGGAGGGAGAACGTTCCGACGCTGACGGCCGAGGCCCCGGCCGCAAGCACCGAGCGGGTGAGGGCGTACCCGAGGAGGCCGGCCGCCAGGAAGAGCCCGACCATCAGGAACCCCGAGAGCAGGTCGGCGACCGCGTACACGGCCACCAGGTCCTGGGTACCGCCGACGAGCGGGAGGTACAGCGCCGGCAACATCGGGAACGGGTACCGATAGACGTGCGAGACCCCCGTGAGCGTCTCGCGCGAGGTGAGGAAGTACTGTCCCAGATCCCAGCCGAAGTACCGTCCGGATGCGAGGCGGGCGACGATCGGACCGAAGACGAACGCGCAGTAGGCGCCGAACAGAGCGACCAGCCCGGCCTTTGCGGTTTTCGGCGCGAAGAGCCAGGTCCCGCGTTCCACGGCCGGGGGCGGGCTGCTCATCCCGTCACCCCTTTGCGATCGTCCTCGTCAGCCCCTGGGCGAGGGGGGTCAACGGCTGCCATCCTGGGACCCGATTCGACCCCGAGATGTCGGCGTGGTTCACCCGAAAATCCCCCGCCCGAGCGCCCGTGAAGTGGATCCGGATCGCACGAACGCCCATCGCCCGGGCGATCTGCCGTGCCAGCGACGGGAGGGTGGTCCGGACCCCGGTTCCGACATTGTACGTGCCACGGAAGCGACCGCGGACCGAGCGGGCCATCGCGCGCAGCACGTCCTCGATGTAGATGAAATCCCGAGCCTCCGACCCCGTCCCGTTCATCTCGAGCACGGCGGGGCGGGCCGCGAGCTTGCGGATGAGGTCCGGGATGACATAGGAACGTCGGCACCCCTCACCGTACACGTTGAAGAATCGGAGCACGGTCGTGTTCTCCGAGTACTCCCGGCAGATCCGTTCCCCCGCCAGCTTCGATATCCCGTACAGGTTCGTCGGCGCGAGGGGGGTCTCGACCGGAGTGGGCACCGGCGCGCCGTCCCCGTAGACGGCTGCGCTGGACGCAAAGACGAGGCGCGCTCCCGCCCGGCTTGCCGCGCGGGCGACGTTCAGGGTGGCGAGGACGTTCGCTCGGAGACAGCCCGCCGGATCCGACTCGCACCCGGGAACCGTCGCCAAGGCGCCCAAGTGTACGATGGCGTCGGGGGCGAACCGCCGCACCGCGCGGTCCACCCCCGAGGGGTCCGCGAGGTCCACCCGCGCGCTGCGCAGGGCCGAACGCCGGTCGAGCCCCCGGACCTCCATCCCCCGGTCGGAGAGATACCGAACGGCGTGCGCCCCGATGAATCCGGCCGACCCCGTGACGAGGACTCTCACGTCGACCACCGGTCGAGCACGTCCTCGAGCTTTCGCGTGTTCTCGTCGGGGTCGTAGAGGCTGCGAAGCTGGGAGGCGTGGCCCGCCCAACGGTCCCACGACGGTCCGTCGATCGAGTGGAGGGCGGAGAGGAAGTCGGCGGCGCCGGTTCCGCTCGCGACCACGCCGAGATCGTTCGTTCGGATGAACTCGCCGCAGGAGTTCCGGGGCGAGCCCGAGGCGAGCAGCGGGGTGCCGCAGACCGTCGCCTCCGCGGCGACGTTCGGGAGCCCTTCGCGCGTGCCGGGGACCGCGACCATCCACGAGCTCCGGAGCAGGCGGTTCTTCTCCGCCTCGTCGACCACTCCGAGGAACTGAATCTGCCCGTTGCCGCCATACTTCTGCTCGAGCGAGGAGCGATCCGGTCCGTCACCGGCGATCAGGAGGCGCGCATGGGGGCCCCCGTTCCGATTGAACTGGCGGATCGCCTCGGCGAGGGCTCCGAGGTTCTTGTGGGCGACGATGCGGCCGACGTAGACGATCGTTCCAACCTGTCGATCGGGAGCCGGACCGGCCGGTGCCGGCACCGGGGTTCGGATGACGTCGATGGAGGCCCCCGGACTGACGCCCCGGACGTGGTCGGCGACGGCCTGGGAGACCGCGGTCCCTTTCCGGAACCGCCCGGCCAACCGTCGAGCGAACCGGTTCACCATCCAGTAGGTCGGGTATTCGCACCAGTCGAGGACCAGCCCTCGGGAGTCCGGAGTTCCCAAGAGGTGGACCACCGGCATCTGGTTGATCCACACCGTGCCGCTCGTGCCCGTCAGCTCGCGCAGCAGTCGGCGGGTCGCGCGCCAGTATCGGACGAGGGGGGCGAGCCTGCGTCCGCCGTTGCGGACGTAGTCTCGCAGCACCACATGGCGGACGACGTGGACCCCTTTCGACACCGTCTCCGTCGGGAGGGAGCCCCCCGTGTGGTCCGAAGTGTAGACGGTGACCTTTCGCCCGCGGGCCGCGAGCGCCTCGGCGAAACGGGCGAACCGGGTCTCCTGTCCCCCGAGGTTCGGCTCGTAGAGCTCGGTGACGATCGATATCGGTCGGCTCACGACGCGGTTCGCCTCCGGCCCCCGGGGGGTCGAACGCAGCCCGGGCCGACCGGCGGGTCACTTGCTCCTGCTCGAACCTCCATCGTCGCGGGCCTATCCGGTAGAACAGTGCGAGAGGTAGCACATAATCGAAACCCTCGACCGGAGCCGCCCGAACGGGGCCTCAGGCGTGGGGCGCGGGGCCCGACGGGCCCGGGACGTCTTCCCGCCGCCAGTAGTCGAGCGCGTCGAGGATCGTCTGGCTCATCGGGATCCGCGGGGCGTACCCCATCGCCTTCAGACGGGAGATATCGGCCCGGTTGTCGGGCTCGTCCGTCGGTCGACGCAGCCCCGGGTCCGAGACCACCCGGATCGTGACCTGGGCGAGCCGGACGAGCTCGTCGACGATCCCCTGGATCGAGTAGCTCTGCCCGGCCCCGACGTTCACGGCCTCGTCGGGCGAGCCGCGCTCGAAGACCGTCCAGAGCGCGTGGACCGAGTCCCGGATGTCCGAGATGTCCCGACGCTTGTCGAGGCTCCCCACGCGGAGCTCGGCCGCGGTGCCGGCCCGCTCCAACGCCGCGACCTGGCGCGCAAAGTCGTTGAGCGCATCGCCGGTCTTGCCCGGTCCCGTGGTGCCGAACAGCCGTGCTCGAACGATCCGCAGGCCGAAGTTGGCGGCGTACTGCGTCGAGAGCAGCTCCTGGCAGGCTTTGGAGACCCCGTACGGGTTCGTCGGCCGGAACGGCGCCTCCTCCGAGACGGGCAGGGAGGGCGGGGCGCCGTACGCCGACGCGGACGCCGTGAGCAGCACCCCGCGCGACGGGGGAGCCTCCCGGAGCGCCTCGTAGAGGCGGATCGTCCCGGAGACGTTCGTGTCGAACGTGTCGAGCGGATCCTGCCACGCCTTCTGGGCGTACGCCTGCGCGGCGAGGTGGAACACCGCGTCCGGGCGGGTCTCCTTCACGACGGCGCGAACCTCGGCGTCACGACGCATGTCGAGCCCGACCCAGCGGATCCCCGCATGCTTCGGCGTGCGCGAGTCGAGGTCGGCCTTCGAGAGGTACGTGCCGACGACCTCGTGACCGCGCTCCGCCGCGTAGAAGCTCAGATAGCGACCGATGAAACCGGACGCCCCGGTGATGAGGATCTTCATCGGAGATGCGGTCGCTCCAAGGGGTCTTCCGCCCTCGGTCTAGTAGCCCCAGCCGGCGAGCCGGTTCTCGACGTCCCCATGGAACTGCTTCGACGCGATCCGCTGGGTCGCGAGCTCCACGGCCTCGCCCGCGAGCGCGGCGACCTCGCGGGCGTCGGTGCCTTCTGGGGCGAGGGACGGAGAGTGCGGGGCCTCCGCCGGGGTCACGCGGTAGACACGCGTCTCGGACCGCTCCCCGGCGATCGCCTTGGTGTTCCCGCGGTACGCCGCGACCCCGAGCCAGTTGAGGGACTGGCGGCGTGCGGGCGACATGCCCGGCGCTTCCCGCTCCGGGATCCCGTCGGTCATGCAGTAGATCGTGCGCGGGTCGGGCGCGCCGACGGGCGTCAGGAGGTCGCGGGAGGTCGGGTCCCCGAAGTTCTCCCGCCCGAGCATTCGGGCGATCGTCCGGGGAACGTCGATGAGACTGACCCACTCGTTCGCTCGAACCCCGGTCGCCTTCCCTCCCGGGGGCCGGACCCACATGGGGATCCGGGCGATCGGTTCGTCGACCCGGAAGCGGTGGTACAGCAGGTCCTGCTCGAGGAACGCGTGCCCGTGATCGCTCGTCAGGACGAACAGCGTGTTCTCCCAGTCCCGATGGGCCGAGAACCGCTGAACGACCTGGCGGACCCTCCGGTCCATCGTCCAGAGGGAACGGATGTAGGCGGTGCGCAGCTGCTCGACCTGCGTCGGCCCCGGATTCCACTGCCCCGTGACCCAGCGGGCCGGGTCCTGGCTGCGCGACGCGTAGGAGAGCCAACGGCCGAGGGAGACGGGGTATCCTCCGTCGGCGAGGTACGGGGCGTGCGCCTCGAACAGATTGACGAAGGAGAAGACCGGTTGGTCGGACCGCTGCTCGCCCAGCCACCGATCGAGCTTCTTCTCGATCCACGGGCTCACCGCCGGCATGTCGGTGTCGTACGTCCCGAGGAGCTTCCCGCCGACCCGGTTCATCCCGTCCCAGACCGACGGGACGTTGCAGAGCGACTTCAGGGCGTAATCACGAAGCGGCGAGGGCGGGGATCCACGGGGGGGCGCGGCGGCGCGGTCGACCGAGGGTCCCTGCCACGCGAGCGCCGGCCCGCCGAGGTTGGGGAGGCTCGGGTTCTGGATCGAGAGGAACCGCAGGAACAGCTCGCGCGCGCTCCCCCACAGCGCCTCCTGGAACCCGCGCGTGAGACCCGTCGCCGTCTGCACGTAGGCGTTCGCGGAGTAGAGGGAAGTAGCGTAGCCTTCGCGCTGGAGGAACTCGCCGATCGTCTCGGGCTCGGGCGTGAGGATCGGGCCGAGGCGGTAGTGCGCCCCGTGGTCCCACGGATAGAGGCCCGTGAACAGGCTCGCGTGCCCGGGGATCGTCCAGCTCGCGGGGCTCACCGCCCCGGGGAACTCGATCACGTGGTTGCGCAGGGCATGAAGATAGGGCATCGCGGCGGGGTTGGCGACTTCCGCGTTGAACAGGTCGGATCGAACGCAATCGAGCACGATGACGAGGATGTCTGGCTTCGACGGTGTCGACCCTGTCATCGAACGCGGCACGCCCTCGGTACTGATTATCGAGGAGCCGAGGGGTCCTAGACCGTCGGGTACATACAGTTGCTCCCCCGGGGCGGGGGGCTGTGGGGTTAGGTCGCGCGGGACGGGGCCCCTTCCCGCCTTACGGGAAGACCCCGGACCTCGGCAGGCGACTCGGGTCCTGTGTCCCCTGTGTCGGTGGGGGAACTACCGCGGCAGACGAGCGAGGAGCGACCGGGACACCGAATCGAGCGCAGATCTCCTTCTCGAGGGCGTCCCCGCGAACGGTGAGCGAGTAGACCCGGACGCGCCGGTCCACTCCCAGAACATGGCGCCGCTCGTGACGGACCACCCCGGCGGCGCTTAGCCGGTGAAGGACCTTCGAGACGGCCCCCTGGGTGGTGGAGAGACCCGCGGCGATCCCCTCCTGGGTCGCATCCGGGCGCCCGATCCCGTCCTCGTCGTGCGAGGTGGCCCGGCCGAGGTGAACGACGATCCGCAACGCGAGGCGGATGCGGTCTTCCTTCGACCCGGGGGCTCCTCCAGCGACCGAAGTCGGTGGGTGCCACTCCGGAAGGCCGGCGGAACTGTACTTGGGATCGGTGGGCGCCGGAGGCCCGGGAAGCCCGTCGGCGGGCCGGGGGCCGTCCCGGTCACGGGGGTCCGCGCGTACGGCCGGAGACTTCCTCCAGGGCTTGCCGCATCCCCTGCACGAGTTCCTCGCCCTCCCTTCGGACGGTCCGTTGGCTGATGGCTGCGCCCCCCAAGAGAGTCGCCCCCACGACAGCAGCAGAACCAAGAAGCCAGGCCCACAGCGGGGGTCCGTGCGGCCCGGCGCCGGGTGGGGGCGGCGGGGGCGGCGGCGAATAGGCATCCACTCGAATCGTGCCCGTGGCCCGGGAATAGACCGCGTTCTCCGACTCGATCGTGATCGTCAGACCGCTCTGCAACGTGAGCCGGAGCGAGTAGAGGCCCTGGACGAGATGCAATGTGATCGGCGCCGGGGCGACGGCCTCCACCGACTCGGCGAAGAGGGTGGTAGAGTTCGCGACGACGATCCCCCACGCGGTCCCGCTGGTGGCGCCGACCTCGCTGATCGACACGCCGGCGCAGGAGCTGCACGCGATCACGACGATGAAGCTAGAGATCCGGCCGGTGGCCAGATCGTAGGGAGTTCGGGTCGCGAGGTAGACGTACCCGTTCGCGGGGTCGTAAACGGCTCCCGCCGGCTCGCTCGTGAAGTTGACGGAGCCGGCCAAGGTCGTCCCCGCGATCGCGCTCAAGGTTCCCGCGCCGAGCCCTCCGTTCAGCGACTCCCCGGACTCCGCGTAGACGAACCCGGTGCCGTTGCCGTACGGGACGTACGAGGTCGCGCCGGCGATCAGGGGGCCCGTTTCGATCGTGGTGATCACGGTCGTTCCGTTCACCACGGCGACCGTGGAGTTGTTCGAATTGAACCGCTGGAACGGAACGTACAGCAGGCCGTTCGCGGTGTCGAACGTCCCCGGGTAGGCGACTCCTCCCGGAAACCCCGGCCCGCCGAACGGGATCGTGGTGACGACGGTCGTGTTGTTGAGCACGCTCAGGTTGCCGTCTGCCAAGTCGGTCACGTACATCATCCCGCTCACCGGATCGAACGTGGCGACGGTCGGCCAGTGGCCGACGGGCACGGTCGCGACATACGATGTGCCGCGCACGACGTAGACCGCGTTCGCGAGCGAGGCAGAGACGTACACGTCCCCGTCGGCGGGGTCGTACGCCGCCCCGATCGAGCCGTTCGTCTTCGAGAGCTCCGGTAAGGCGATGGTTCCTTCAACCGTTGTTCCGTCGATGACGGTCACGTTCGCCGTGCAGCCGTTCGGCACGTAGACGAAGCCGTTCGCAGTATCGAACGTCGGGACGCCCGAGCACGGGGCCCCGATCGATACCTCGTCCAGCACCGACGTCCCGTTGAGGACAGTAAGTGAGCTCGCGTTGTACTCGGCGACGTAGACGTAGCCGTTCTGGGGGTCAAAGAGAGACGCCGCCGGGTTTCCCGGCAGATCCACCGACGCGATCGTGGAGAGACCGTCGACGATCGTGACGTTACGAGCCAGATAGTTCGCGAGGTAGACGTAGCCGTTCTGACTATCGTACGTGGGCGGATCCGGGGCGTTCCCCGTCGTGGAGTTTCCGGTGACCAGGGTGGCTGCGACCGAAAGTAGCGGTGGCGGGGGCGAGTCGGGGTAGGCGGCGGGTGCGGGAGCGAGAACATGGGGTGCGGCCGCGGACATGACAAGAGGGGGGATTCCGGCGAACGTCCAGGCGCAGAGCGCCCCCGCGAGGACGACAAGAGCCGCGATCGACCGACGGGGTACCTCCGGGGACCGCTTCATCGGCCCCGACTGTCTCTCTCGGGGGATAAACCCCTCCCGAAGATATTCCAATCCTCGGCGTACTATCGAAGGCGCCGACATCGGGTTCCGCAAGGGGTGGATTACGACTCGGATTCCCGGGGCACGACCAAAGGCCGAGCCTGACGACGTCGAGCGAGCTCGACGCGTTTCGCCATGAGGACCTCCGTGAGAAACACTCGGACGAACCCGAGACCGCCTACGACCTTGCTCGCGCCCGCGGTACGGGGTTCGAATCGGAAGGGGACCTCGGCCACCGGACGGTCGCGCGTCATCACGAGCAGGAAGAGCAGCAGTTTGTAGCCCCGGTACCCCGGGTCCCGGGGGCCGAAGACGTCCCGGCGAAAGGCGAAGAATCCCGAGACGGGGTCGGTGATCCGGCGCGCATCCGGTAGGATCGCGCGGGCGACGGCGTCGGCGGCCCGGGACAGAAGGCCCCGGAGGGCCGACCGTTCGCCCGGCGACCCTCCGGAAACGTACCGGCTCGCTACGGTCAGGGCCGCGCCGTCCTGGAGGGGCTGAACCAGTCGGGGGAGCAGCTCCGGCGGATGCTGCAGGTCCGCGTCCATCACCGTGATCCATGAACCACGGGCGGCCAGGATCCCCTGGCACTGAGCGCGGACGGTGGTCTGCTTGCCGTCGTGGAGGAGGATCCGAAGCCGCCGGTCCGAGGCGGCCCGGTCGGTCAGGTATGCGCGGGTGCCGTCGGTGCTGCCGTCATCGACGACGATCGCCTCCCACGACGGAAGCGCGGTCCCGCCGAGCCGGTCGAACAGCTCCGGCAGGTTCGACCGCTCGTTGTACGTGACGAGGACGATCGACAGCTGCGGCGGGGGTGCCCCGCCCGACGGGGTGATCTGCGCCGGTCCGGACCCCAGAGCCATCCCGGGCTACCTGGCCGACCGGACGGACCACGTCTGGAGACCCATCGGTTCGAGCGCGAAATCCTCGACCCGGCCCCCGAGGTCCTGGACGGCCTTCGCCACCTTCGCCCGACGGGCGAAGTCGCAGAACAGCAGCAGGTATCCGCCGCCTCCCGCGCCCGTGAGCTTGCCGCCGAGCGCGCCCGCCTCCTTCGCCTTCGCGTAGATCGTGTCGACCCGGTCGTTGGAGATGCCGTCCGTGAACTGCTTCTTGAGCTGCCAGCCCGAATCGAGCAGGCGCCCCATCTCGTCGATGTTGCCGCGCAGGAGCTCGTTCTTCATGTCGATCGCCAGCTGCTTCGTCGCGTCCAGCGCGTCGACAGTCCCCCCGCGCTTCTCGGTGTAGCTCTGCTGCTGGCGCTGGATGATGTGGTCGGAGAACCGAACGGTCCCCGTGTAGCACAAGAGGAGCCGGTACGCGAGCTCGTTCGCCACGTCCGGGCGGATCTTGAGCTGGTTCACGATCGTCTTCTTGCCGTTGAACTCCATGAAGTTGAACCCGCCGAACGCCGCGGCGTACATGTCCTGCCGTCCCCCCTGCAGGCCGAGCTCCTCCCGCTCGATGTGGTAGGCGAGCTCCGAGACGTCGTACGACGTCCACGGCTCTCTCAGGTAGTGCTGGAACGCGCCAACGAGCGCGACGCACATCGCGGACGAGCTGCCGAGGCCGCTGCCGGCCGGAGCGTCCGAGTGGAGGAAGAGCCGCAGGGAATCCGGGGTCGCCGGCGCGGGGTTCGGCTTGCGAAGCACCTTCAGGGCGGCTTTGACGAGGTCCAGCTCGCCGTTGTAGACCAGGTCGCCCGCCATCTGAAAGTTGACGACCATGTTGTAGTCGAGCGACTCGATCGACGTCTCGCCGCGCCCGTCCGGACTCGCTTCGAGCGTCGAGTAGGCGAACTTGTCGATCGTGCAGTTCAGGACGGCGCCGCCCTTCTCTTCGGGGTAGGGGGAGACGTCCGTCCCCCCGCCGGCGAAGCTGATCCTGAGGGGCGCCTTGCTCCGGAGAATCTGCATCTGGTGCGGCGACACTTCCAGCCGCCGCTTAATCCTTCCCGCCGAGCGACCGAGAAAGGGTACGATCGCCGCCGACCAAAGTCTAGGTCGACGTGGTGAGCCCTTGGAGGCCCGGGGCGAACCGGTGCAAAAGGCCGAGGTGGACCCCTTCGACGATCATCCAGAGGAGGATCGGGGCGACGATCAGTCGCTCCATGCCTCCCGGGCCTAGGCCGAGATACTCGGAGAAGCTGTACAGCACCACCGCCGCGAGCGAGACGGCCCCCGTGGCCAGGGTGTACGGCCCCGAGAACCGCCAGCGGTCCGGCCGGCGCATGGCGAACGAGACTACGATGAACCCTACGGAGGCGCCGACGAAGGCGATGACGGTAGCGTAGTGGTGCGCGTTCCCGTTCAGCGCATGCGTCGTTTCGGGGAACACTCCCACCGCGATCGTCCCCGCGCCCGCGATCATCAGGAGGAGCAGGCCGGGCGCGCGCGTCGGATGGGGGTCGAACGCGCTCCACACCAGCAGCACGGAAGGGAGGACGATCGCGCCGAGCGCGATCGCCGAGGCATCGAAGACGAGCGCCCACGGGGAGTGCGCTCCGCCGAGGTCGCTGATGTAGTTCCCCGTAAGACTGTACCCCGCGTATCGGGACTGGACGAGGACCATCGCAACGATGAACTGGACCGAGGCGGCCGCGATCAGCACGCCGCCGGTCCGGACCGCCCGATGCACCAGAGGGTTCGGCCCTTCCGCCTTGTCGGCCATGCAGGTCCCTCGCAGAGGCTCGCGCCCGACCCCGTATAACCCCCCACGGTCGACTCGCATTGGCCCGGCTCGACAGCCTCGCCCGTCGGGGGGGGTGCTCGCGAGTCGTTAATTGACCCCGGCCGTGGCGCGGGCGATGCCCCACTACCGACGCGGACCGGCCCTCACGGTCGATGCGGTCTGGATCCGTCGGGGCGCGGTCCTACTGGTGCAGCGACGGCGACCCCCGTTCGCCGGCTCCTGGGCACTGCCCGGAGGATTCGTCGAACCGGACGAGACGGTCGAGGAGGCGGTCGAGCGAGAGCTTCGAGAAGAGACGGGCCTCACCGGGCGGGCGAACGGCCTCGTCGGGGTCTACTCCGGGCCGGATCGCGACCCCCGCAAGCCGACCGCCACGGTCGCCATCCGCATCCGTGGGCGCGCCGGAGTTCCGAAGGGGGGAGACGACGCGGGGGCAGCGGCGTGGGTCCCGCTGGGTGAGGCTCACGGACTAGCCTTCGATCACGACACGATCCTTCGGGACGCGCTACGGCTGCTTCGACCCCGCCGGCGCTGACCCGCGGGTGAGGCCGTTCAGGCAGGTCCCGGGTCGGTAAACCTCGTAGCCCGCAGATGCTGCCGGATGCTCCGGACAACGCAGCAAGGTTATACGCCCGTTTTCAAATGGCCGGTCCCCTTCTGTCGGGGAGGGGGGGCGGGACAAAGTCCCGGGAGTGGTAACTACGGGAGGGGACGGCAGTGGACGCTATCGGACCAAGATCGAAGTACTGCGCGACATCGTTCGGGCCGCCTCCAACGAAGAGCGGAAGACCCGCATCATCGGGATGGCAAACCTGAACCAGAGCTCCTTCCAACGATACTCCAAGCTGGGCGTCTCCCTCGGGCTCCTCGAGCCGACCGCGTCGGGGCTCACCGCGACCCCGGCCGCCGAGGAGTGGCTGTTCGCGGTCGACACGATCCTCTCGAAGGGCACAGAGGTCGCCGCGGCGATCGACAGCCTGTACCGGCTCACGCAACCGACGAGTGAGAACGGGAAATCGACGCCCCGCGGAAAGCCCCCGTACGACGCCGTCCAACTGCTCGCCCGGCTCGCCTGGGCCGATTTGCGCCCGGCCTCCCGTGGGATCTCGGGGGGGCGTCCGGGCTCCGGTCGGCGCGCGTTCTCCCCCATCACCTCCCACAACTCGAGGCGGCCCGTCGGTCCTTCCCGCTGAAGGGAAGGCGCGGGGCCGTCCGGGAGGAGCGCCGTGGACCGCTCCGAGCGCCTGCCGACGCCGCGCGCGCTCGCGAAGCCGCTGCTCCTGTTCCTCGCCGCCTTCGCGGTGAGCCAGGCGTACCTCTACGAGAGTCCGTACATCACGCTCCGGGAGGATCTCGCCCTCGGCCTGCTCGTCCCGGTCGCGCTGTTCGGCCTCTTCTTCCTCTGGACCCGCTGGGACCGTGAGCCGCTCACCGCCTACGGATTCTCGATCCCGCGCCCTGCCCTTCCGGCGATCGGCCTCGCCGGGTTCCTCGTTCTTCTCGAAACGGTCGTCCTGCTCGAGCCCGGCTTCGGCTTCGGCTTCGCGCGTCTCAGTCCGCTCCCGCCGCTCGCCTTCGGGTACGCGATCGCCCTCGCCCCGCTGACGGCGCTCGGCCAGGAGTCGGTGTTCCGCGCCTACATCTTTGACCGGCTGCTGGCGCCGCGTCGATTCGCCGCGGCCCTGGGGATCTCGTCGACGACGTTCGCGCTCACCGCCACGAACTTCCCGATCCTCCACTCGCTCAACACGGTCGAGCTCGGGACGTACCTCCTCACCAACACCGCGCTCGCGCTGGCGCTCGGCCTCGTCCTGGGGTTCTACTACTACAAGTCGAACCGGAACCTCCTGGGTCCGTTCGTTCTGCGGGCCGGCGGCCTCGCGGTCGCGAGCCTCTTCCCGATCGTGGCGCTCTCCGCGGGGTGGATCGATACCTTCCTCGTCACGCTGTTCGCCTACGGGGTCCTGCTCCTCGTGATCCTCGCGTCGCTCCGCGAGCCTCGCCTCGTCGCCCACCGATACCTCGGCGAGTCGTTCGGCGGTCGCCGGGACCGGTTCGTCGGGCAGCTGCGCCGGCAGAAGCTGATCCGCGAGGGGATTCTCGTCGCCGTCGTCTCCGTGCTCGTCGTCGTCGGGACGGTCGAAGGGATCCCCCACGCGCTCGGCACACAGCACCCGTTCCTCGCGATCGAGACCGGCAGCATGGTCCCGACCCTCCATCGGGGAACCCTGGTCGTGATCCAGCACGTCCCCGCGTCCGCGATCACGGTCGGAACGATCGTCGCCTACTCCTCTACGTGCCTCCCGTCGCCGGTCGTGCATCGGGTCGTGCAGATCACCAACAGCTCGACCGGCCCGGTCTATACCACCAAGGGGGACGCCAACCCGTCGTCCGACCCGTGCCCGGTCCCGTACTCCTCGGTCCTCGGGAAGGTCGCCGCGATCGTCCCGTACGTCGGGTTCTTCATCCTCTCGCCGGAGTTCACCGCGGCGACGATCGGGGTCGCGATCCTCCTCGGAATGCTCTTCTGGCCGAGTGGCTCTGGCCGCTTCCCCCATCGGAGGGCCACGGGATGAGAGCGGTCGTCATCGGACTGGTCGTCTTCGTCTGCCTGGCGGGGTTCGCCGGCTACTGGGTCGCGGCGACCGACCACCCCACGACGACCCCGGTGGTGCCGCTGTTCACCTACACCCAGAGCGGGAAGTTCACCTACCTCGCCGCGCTCGAGAACAACACCCTGTACAACAACACGAAGTACCTCACGCCGGGGAACGGGACGCTGTTCACGTCGATCACGGATTGGGTGAACGTCTCGTTCGACTACCGCCTCACCGCCGACACGCCCGTGAACGCCTCGAGCGTCGCGACCGTCTCGGTGTTCCTGCAGAGCCCGGCGTGGACGAAGCCGCTCGCGACCGAGACGATCCGCACCCTCGAGCGCGACGGGACGTTCGAGAGCCTTCAGGGGTCGTACGACGTGAACGTAAGCAACATCACGGACCTCGCCGCGCAGATCGAGAAGCAGACCGGCTACGCGCCGAGCGCCTACTCGCTCGTGATCGCTCCGTCGATCCGCAGCTCCGTCGGCCTCGGGGAGACCGCGACCGGGATCTCCTTCTTCCCGCAGCTGACGCTCAACTTCACCGCCGACCAGATCAAGCCGTCGGCGCTCTCCTCGACCACCTCCGGCAAGTTCATCCCGCCCGGCGACCCGCCGGCCCCGGGAAAGTCGGACGTCTCGGTCGTCGCCTTCCTCCTGATGTTCGGGTCGGTCGGCGGCGTGGGCGCGCTGGGGTACTACGCTTACGCGACGCGCGACGAGCGTCGCGAGCCGGATCTCGCGGCGATCACCCGCCCGTACACCGAGGCGATCGTCGACGCGCGGGCGCCCCCGTCCGCCGTCAGCCTCGTCCCCGTCCGGGCCTGGGAGGATGTTGTCAAGGCGGCCGACACGCTCGGCTCCCCGATCATCCGCGTCGTCCGCCCGACCGTCGGCGAGTCCGACGACGCGGTGACGACGTCGTTCTACGTCGTCTCGGGCTCGTCCGCCTTCGTCTTCGTCCACGGCGCCCACACGCCCCCCGGCGTCTCCCCTCCGCCGGAGCTGACGGCCCGTCCCCCCGCCGCGGGCGGCCCGCCCAAGGATCTCAGCACGGCGGTCCGCGAGTGGCACGAGCGGTACCCCCGCATTCCCGGGATCAACAGCTCGAACCTCGACTCGTTCGTCGAGTGGAGCGACCGCATCAGCGACCGGCTCCGGTGGTTCCGCCCGTCGAGCGCGATGCGCCAGGACTCGGAGGAGCTCCTCCTGCGCGCGATCGGGCTCGCCCAGCGCGGTCGCCTGGACGCGGCCTGGGTCATCCTGGGCCAGCTTCATGCGCGGCTCGGCCCGTGGGATTCTCCCGCGAAGCCGGGCCCGATGACTCCGTCGCCCGCGCGCGCGCCCGCGCCCAGCCCGAGCGCCGCTTCCTCGAAGAGTCCGAACGCAAAGCCGTAGGACCCCAGGGCCCCCCGGAGGCCGGTGGGTCCAAGTCTCGGCGCAGCGCGGACGACGCGTCTCGCGTTGTTAGGGACGAATCCGGCGAATGATACGGACGAAGGCGCCCGACGGTTCAGACGTGCCTTAACCCACCCTCCTCTAGGGGCCTCCGAGGCGTCAGCCTCCGGGTAGCATACATGACGAACAGATGGGTCGTAGGCTTGCTGGGCGTGCTCGCGATCGCCGCGCTCGTCGGGGTCGGGTACTCCGCGTTCACGGCGACCGCGACGGTGAACGGGACGGCGTCGGCCGGTACGGCCGCGATCGTCGTGACGAGCAACGGAGCGGGCGCGTGCTTCTACCCGAGCGGGGCTCCCGCGCCGGGGTCGTTCTCCTTCTCCGAGAACGCGAAGGACACGGTCCTGAGCATCTCCGTATCGAACATGGTCCCCGGCGGGGTCTGCAGCACGGTCGCGACCGTCTCGAACGTCGGGACCGTCCCCGTCTCCCTCAGCAATCAGCTGAACTCTACGAGCGGCATCTGTGTCGGCGCGGCGCTCAACTGCTACGACGTCTCCGACACTGCAGGCCTCTCCTCGGTCGCCGGCGTCTCCTCGGAGCACGCTTTCGCCACGCTCGGCGCGCCGTACTCCGACACGATCAGCATCTGGATCCCCGCGGGTTCCGTCTCCGCCCCGCCGAGCGGGGTCTTCTCGATCTACTACATCGGGAGCGCGGGACTCTGAGCGCGCTCCGCGGCTGGAGCGCCTCCCGGGCCCGCTCTCCCGAAGGGGAGGGGGCCCGATGATCGCCGGACGCAGCGCCCGGTGGCTCGCGCCGGCCGTGGCGGCCGCCGTCCTGATCGTCTCGAGCGGGGTCGGCTTCGCCGCCTTCTCCGCCACTGCCACGGTGAACGGGACGGCGCACCCCGCCTCGTTCGGCCTCGTGATCACCAGCGCCTCCCTCGTCGGGGCGCCGTCGTTCGTCCTGGTGAAGACGACGACCCTCCCGTCGACGGCGGTGCAGGTCTGGATCAACAACACGCCGTCCAACTCCGTCTTCAACCTCTCGGTGATCGTGAAGAACATCGGGTCGGTCCCCGCCCAGAACGTCACCTGGTCGTTCACGACGAACACCCACGGCCCGGCGACCTGCAGCGTCGGCGCGTACACCACGGTCCTGACGACGAACGACCCGCCGGGCGACACGCTCGGCCCGGGGGCGTCGTACGGAACGAACTGGTACCTTCACTCTGGCCTGTTCCCTGCGAGCTGCGGGGGAGAGACGTGGCTGTCGTTCACGATCGTGTTCACCGCCAGCGCGGGAACGTGACCGGGCGATCGACCGGATCCGCCGGAGCGCCGTGAAGCTCGTCGTCATCGCCGCGTTCGCCGCCGCCCTGGTGGCGATCGGGGGGGTCGCGTTCGCGTGGGGCGGAGGCGACGGCTGCGACGGGCACCACGGCGGGGGATGCGACGCGCAGCCGAACATCGAGTGGGTCTCCCCGACGAGCACGATCGGAGGACCGCACACCGTGCATTGCACGGTCGTCCCGACCTCCTCGACCCTTACCGCCAGCGCGTCGGCGCTCTACCCGGGGACCCAGTGCTGGCTGAACGGGACGCTCGAGAACACGGGGAGCGGCTCGGTCCAGCTGGTCCCGCACATCGCGGCGACCCTACCGCACGGCTGTACCGCGTTCACCTACGCGGACAATCTCCTCTCGGCGTCCCCGGACGTCCAGCTCGCCCCGGGGCACACGTTCGCCTACCACGCCCACTACGGCCTCGGGGCGTCGGCCGGGAACGCGTGCGAGAAGGTCACCGCCTCCTTTCAAGTGACGATCACCGCGAGCGGCAGCCCGTCCTGCGAGGGGTTCGCCTTCGACCCGACGGTGACCCAGGACGGAGGCTGCTGCGGCTGAGCCGACCGCCTTCCGTTCGTCCTTCGGCGGGTCGTCTCCGCCGGCCGAGACCGCCTACGGCCGGGCCGGGCCGCCCGAGACCGGAGCGCTCGCGGGGCGCGACGCGACGGGCCCCCGCGACCAGGAGAGGGCGGCCGCGGCGACCAGGATGATCGCCGAACCGTAGAGGGCGGAGTGGATCCCGCCCAGGAACTGCTCCCCGTACGTCCCCGAGAGCGTGCCGAGACCGAGGAACACCTGGTAGGCGACGAACCGTGGCACGCTCGCCGCGGCGATCGAGAGCGTGAGGACGAAGCTGAGCAGGGTGCCGACGTTGAGGAGGGTGCCCCGGAGCCCGCTGATCGAGCCGAACGTCTCCGGACGGGCCTGGCTCATGATGGCGGTCGTGTTGGCGGGAAAGAACATCCCGATCCCCACGCCGCTGACGATCGATATGACGGGGATCCACCCCAGCCATGTGGTGGGCCCCATCTGGGCGTAGGCGATCACGGCCACGATCATGAACCCGATCCCGGCGGTGGAGAGTCCCCGGGGCCCGAGCCGGTCGACCTGTCGGCCCATCGTGGGACCGGCGACGGCGCCCACGAGATATCCCGGGATCAGCAGCAGCGAGGCGTCCAGGGGGGTCAGGGCGCGGATCCCTTGGAGGTACAGCGTGAGCAGGAAGATGACGGAGAGATACCCTATGCTCTGCAGCAGACCGGCGGCGAGCGAGAAGCCGAGGAGCCGCTGCTTCAGCTGCCGCAGGTCGAGCATCGGATCCGGGAGGCGCAGCTCGAGGACGGCGAACGCCCCCAGCAGGAGCGCGCCCGCGACGAGGTAGGCGAGATACATCTCGGTGAACCCGTACGAGGCGATCTCCACGGCCCCGTAGCAGACGAGGGCGAGCGCCGCGGAGAAGGCGACGCACCCGGCGAGGTCGAACCGGGCCGGGCGCCGCTCCATTCGGGGCAGGAGGCGAAGGCCGAGGGCCGTCGCCACCACGCCGATCGGGATGTTGATGAAGAAGATGTACCGCCAGCCAAGGGTCGTGGTGATCACGCCGCCCAGCAGGATGCCGAGGATCGCCCCCACGCTCCATCCGAAGGTGAAGAAGCCGAAGGCGCGGCCCCGTCGCTGGGGAGGGAAGACGTGGGCAATCAGCGCGCCGGCGTTGGCCACCATCACGGCGCCGCCGACCGCCTGGAGCGCCCGGGCGGCGATCAGGACGGTCGCGGACGGGGCGAAGCCGCAGAGCGCGGAGCCGACGGTGAAGACCGCAAAACCCGCGTTGTAGACCCGGGAGCGTCCCAGCAGATCGCCGACCCGTCCCGCCTGCGTGGTCAGCGCGGCGGCGATGAGGAGGTAGATGAGGATCGTCCAGATGATCGACCCGAGCGGCGCGGCGAGGTCCCGGGACATCGTGGGGAGGGCCAGAATCACGATCGTGCTGTCGACCGCGACCATCACGGTCCCGAGGGTCGTGAGGAGCAGGAGCGCGCCCTCGCTCCCTTGGCGCGAGTCGGTCGCCGCGAGGGGGGTCGCGACCGTCTCCGGAGCTCTCGTCATCGCTGAGTCGACCCGGACGCGGCGGCCCACCAGCACCGGTCAGATAACGGGTCCGGCCCGGACGAACAGGTCTTACGGCCCTGGAGCGTTCGGCGGACGGGGCCGCCAAGGGGAGGAACGGTGCGCACGCGGACGACCGTCCTGCTTCGAAGAGCGCCGGTGCGTCGGATCCTCGCTCTTCTCGTGGTCGCGGGGGTGCTTCTCGTGCCCGGTCCGGTCGCTCTCTCACGCGCGGGCAGCCCCGGTCCCTCCGCGGGAACCGGCATGCACTCTCTGGTCTCCCCCACCGTACCGGTCTCCGGCGCCGCCCGCATTTTGCAGGGGATCGAGTACCCCCCCGTGTATCCTCACGTGAAGTCGACGCTCGACCTGTTCAATGGGACGCTCCTGCCGGGGAACGCCCTCACGTCGAACGGCATCTTTCCTCGGACGGCGGTCGCCGATCCCGCACGCGGCGAGGTGTTCGTCGCCGACCTCTCCTCCGGCGACGTCTCGGTAATCAACGACAGCACCGCTACGATCGTCGCGACGGTCCCCGTGGGCGAGCAGCCGTTGTCGCTCGCGTACGATTCGGGGACCGGGGAGGTGTTCGTGGCGAACACCGGCGGTACGACCGTCAGCGTGATCTCGGATGCCACCAACTCGGTGGTGGCGACCGTGAAGTTGTCAGCGGGAGCTACGAACTCCCCATTCTCTCTGGCGTACGACAACGGCACGCACCAGGTGCTCGTCAGCGTCCGCGGGATCTCGGGCCTCCTCGCGATCTCCGACCTCACCGATCGGGTGGTCGATACCGTGCCCCTCCCGTGCGTCCCCGGGCTCTTGGCGTATGACCCTCCGCTCGGGGTGATGTTCGCCGACTGCGATTCCACGGACGACGTGCTCGAGGTCGCCGACGCGACGGAGACGGTCGTCCGATCGACGGTGCTGGCCTCGCCCCCGGGCCCGCTGGCGGTCGCGCCGTCGACGAACACGGCGTACGTGGAGTACGGATATCCGGTAACCGTCGCGTCGATCAACGCCGCGACCGGCCTCGCGACCACCAATCTCTCGGTCGGGGGCAACCCGAACGGCATCGCCTACGACCCGGCCTATCAGGAGCTGTTTCTCTCGGACGGAGAGCCCGACCAGGTGAGCGTGGTGAACGCGAGCTCGGGTTCCGTGATCCAGAACATCTCCGTGGTGGGGGAGCCGGCCGCGGTGGCGTTCGATCCGAGCGACGGAGTGATGGCGGCGCCGGTCCCGGCGACCAATGGGGTCGCTCTGATCTCCGACCGAACGAACAGCCTCACCGCAACGGCCGTCGTCGGCGCCGTGCCGCTCTCCGTCGCATACGACTCCCGCAACGAACAGTGGTTCGTCTCCAGCGCGGGGAGGGACGGACTCACGGTCGTGAACAACTCGACCGAACGGATCGAGGGGACGGTGCCCGGGGTCGGGAGTGGGAACTCCCTCACCTACCTCAACGGGACGAACCTGACGTTCGTGACGGACCGGTTGAACGACTCGATCGACGTCGTCAACGGCTCCACGGACACGGTCGTCGCCACGGTCGCCGTGGGGGCCGATCCGGATGCAATCGCCTGCGCGCCGGCCCTCGGCGAGATCTTCGTATCCGACTCGGACGCGAACAGCATCGACGTGATCCGGATCTCGAACGAGTCGGTGGTGGCGACGATCCCCGTCGGACGCGTCCCTTCGAGCCTCGTCTACGACCCCACCGATCAGCAGCTGTTCGTCGTCAACGAGGGCACGCAGAACGTTTCGGTGATCTCCGCGGCCACCGACCGGGTCGTCGCAAGCATCGCGGTCCCGGGCTCCCTCGGGGGGATCGTCTACGACCCGGCGGACGGGGAGCTGTTCCTCACGGACACCAACCTCAACGGCGTTCTCGGGCCGGCATGGAACCGGACCGTCGTGATCTCTACGGCGACCGATCGGGTCGTCGCGACCGTTCCGGTGGGAATGTACCCCGAGAGTCTCGCCTTCGTCCAATCGCTCGCTATGGTCCTCGTCGTCAACGCGGAGTCCGACAACGTGAGCCTCCTGTCGACCGCGTCGGACCGTCTGGTGGCTACGGTCGACGTCGGGTTGGGCCCGGGGGCGATCGCCGCCGTCGGGAACCGGACGCTAGTGGTCGCCGACTATGCGCAGGGGGCGCTCTCCATCGTCAGCCTCTATCCGCCCGCCGATTCGTATCCGGTCCACTTCTCCGAACGGGGTCTCCCGTCGGGCGATCGGTGGTCGGTCGACGCGGACGGCACGACCGTGTACGGCTGGAACGAGACGATCGTGCTGTACGGCCCCAACGGATCGCTCGACTTCAGCGTCGGCGCGCCGTCCGGGACGTCCGCCCACCCGGCGTCGGGGTCGGTGGCGATCGCCGGGGCGTCGGCGACCGTCCTCATCACGTTCTCACCCCCGTCGGGCTTCCTAGGCCTGCCGGGGGACGACGGATACGTGGTCGTCGGGGCTGTTGCAGGACTTGCCGCGATCGTTGGATATGCTCTGGTCTCGCGGCGGCGAGCCCTGCGCCCGGGCTCTCGCCCACCGCCCCCCGCGGGACCGCCCCCGAGTTGATCCCGCCGGGGCCCCGGAAGGTTCGGGGGCCCCCAGATCCCCGCTCCGCCACGGTCATAACGCGCACGCCGCTGGGGCGCCGTGGTCTCCGCCCATATCGACCTCGCCCACGAGCCGCATCCCCGCCCTACCCTGCTCTCCGACTTCATCCTGGGCAGTCAGGACGGACTCGTCAACGTCCTCGGCATCGTCCTCGGCCTGACCGCGGCGGGGACCGGCTCGAAGGTCATCCTGATCGCCTCGCTCGCCGCGCTCGCCGCCGAGTCGATCTCGATGGGGGCGGTCGCGTACACGTCCACGCTCAGCCGCAGGAACCTCTACGTCTCCGAGCTCGCGCGCGAGACGCAGGAGATGCGCGACGTCCCCGAGATGGAGCGCGAGGAGGTCCGGGTCGTCCTGCGGGAGTGGGGCTACGAGGGGGAGGAGGTCGAGACGATGCTTCGGATGATCGAGGCGAAGCCGAAGGCGTGGCTCGACATCATGATGGCGTTCGAGCTCAACCTCGCGGAGGTCCGACCGGAGCAGCCGCGCAACAGCGGGCTGATCGTCCTCGGGGCGACGGTGGTGGGCTCCATCCTCCCCCTCGTGCCCTTGCTCGCCGGGATCCGACCCCCGACCGAGGCCGCGATCGTGGCCGTCATCCTGAGCGGCATCGGCCTCGCCGTGATCGGCTGGTACGAGGCTCGGGTCACCATGGGCTCGATCTGGGTCAACGCACCGCGGATGATGCTGATCGGCCTCGGCGCGGGCCTGGCCGGATTCCTCGTCGGGCACTTCCTCGGCGTCGCGTAACGGCGCGGCCGTCGCCCGGCGCGCCCGGAACGGCCCGGAGAGAGAGGAACCGGGGGGCCGACGAGCCGGTGGGACGATCGACCCTAGATCGCCCGTCCGCCCCACGCCGACTCGACCCGGGGCGTGGGGCGGTGCCGGAAGCCTGACCTTCGGGCGTTCCGGCCCTCGTGGCGCAGACAGGCGGCGCACCAGACGATGATCTCGCCGCGGGAGGCTAGCTCGGGGGTAGGGACGTGGGCGGTGTCCGGGTGGCCGCACCGCCGCGCAAGGCAACGGTGGGCGCCTCGGTGGGGTACGGCCGGACCCATGACGGCGGTCAATACGCATTAATGCGTATTAAACCTGTCGGAACCGTTATCTTCGCCGCGGGGCGAGCGAGGACCCGGCGCGTCCCGGGCCGGGGGCTCGCGGCTACTTCTCCGTCAGCCCGGCGCGGGCGCGCAGGGCGTGGTAGAAGCCGCCGAAGCTGGTCGCGGTCGGCGTCCGCAGCCCCTGGACGCGCATCTGTTCGCGCACCTCTTTCGCTCCCTGACGGAGGTCCAGCGTCTTCGCGGAGTCGTAGCGGTACTGGAACGTCCCCGACGGCCCGTGCGGGAACGGCTCCCAGTCGCGGGGGGTGGTCGTGCGGAGGTCCTGCGGCTTCTTCCCGTCCGAGGGGGAGAACGGCGGGAGCGTGAGGTGCTCCTCCGTGAGCCAGAGCATCGTCGCGTCGCGGATCGCCTGGGCGGTCGTCTCGTCGAGCGCGCCCGGCGCGACCTGCGCCTGGACCCAGCCGACGAGGGCATCGAACGTCTTCTCGGCGTTGTCCTCGAGCATCTGGAGGACGGCGAGCCGGATCGCGCTGCGCCGCAGCTGGTGGATCCCGGTGTCGCTCAGTCGGTAGTCCGCGGTGAGGCCGAGGAGGCTCTCCGCGTTGTCCGGGAGATCGGCGAGGGAGAGGACGAACAGCGGGGTCGCCGCCTCGTCCGGCGAGACGAACCAGAGAGAGAACTCGCGACCGTTCGTCAGCAGCACGAGCGGGACCTTCGCCTCCTTCGCCCGCTCGGCGACCGGGCCGACGTCACGCACGTTCGCCGTGCGCTCCCGCACCTCGAGGAAGAGCCGCGGCCGCGCCTCAGTGTTCAGGAGGGCGTAATCGACCGGCTCCTTGCGCGATCCCGAGGTGAAATCGAGGTAGACCTGGCGCTTGTCGTGGGGATCCCAGCCGAGGGAGGTGAGGAACGGATTGACGATCCAGTGGCGGATCTGCTGCTCGGTCGCGTCCTGGACATCGCGAAGCACTTCCCCGGCGACCTGACTGAAATCGGCCAGACGACGGCTGAGATCGGCGGCTTCCATCGCGTCAAGCGATGCGAAGTGGCCCGCTTAAAACTACCCTCGCCCGGGAACACGCCGACCCCTTCCGGAGCGGACGTCGGGGTCGATCGGCCGCGCAGCGCGGGTGGAACCGCGAGATTCGGAGCGATCGGCGTCACCCCGTCCCCTCTGCTCCTCCCGAGCGGATGCCCGATCCGTGGCCCGCGGGGGTTCCCTCAGGACCGGCCCCGAGCTCCATACCGCTCGGCCTCGCGGTCGAGGAACGGCTCGATCGAGTCGAGCGGCGTGTCGTGTCCCTGGTACGCCGGCGCGCCCAGCATGTCGGAGAGGAGCCACTCGACCTCGTATCGGTAGAGGAGGGACGAGCCGAACAGCTCGAGGACGCTCGCCAGCCGCAGCGAGTTCGCCCGGGAGAGCCGGAGATAGCGCGGCGGGCGGTGGAACGCGGCGAACATCCGGTCCGTTAGTTCGGGATACTTCCACCGCCGCGGCCCCCCGACGGTGACCGTTCGACGGCCCCCGATCATCCCCTCCCGCCGGAGTACGCGAGCGAGGTCGCGCGTACTCAGAGGGCTGAGGTGGTACTCCCCGTCCCCGAAGAGGGGGAGTCGCCCGTAGCGGTGGATGGTCCGAAGCATGACGGTCGCGAGCTTGTCTCCTGGGCCGAACAGCATCGTCGGTCGGACAATCACGAAGTCGAGGGAGCTCGCCCCGAGGGTCCGGTCGACTTCCCTCCGATAGCGGAGATACGGCAGGTCCCGTTCGAGGTCGGGAGGAGCGTCCGGCACGCTCAGATGGACGAACCGGCGGGTCCCCACGGACCTCGCGGCATCGATCAGCCGAACGATCCCGTCGCGCAGCGGCGCGAACCGGCGCGCCGAACCCTGACGGTACCACGCGAGATTGAGAATCGTGTCGACCCCGTCCAGGAGGGGCTCCCATCGATCGATTCTGGCGAGATCCCCCGCGACGAACTCTACGCCCGGTGCCGAGTCGCTCGGGATCGGATGGCGGTGGACCGAACGGATCCGGTGATCCCGGCCGAACTCCCCGAGGACCGCGCGGCCGACGAGTCCACCGCAGCCCCCCACGACGAGGAGTCGGGGAGAATCCGGAGGGGGAGCGGTCATCCCGGCGGCTCGGCAACCGCCGAGGCCACGGTCGCGGCCGGCATCGGAATCGGTCCGTCCGAGAACTGCGCCTCCCAGGCCTCGACGAGGGGGGACCGCAGCTCCTCGAGCGACACCGGTCGATCGAGCTCCTTCGCGACCGAGGTCATGACCGAACCGTCGAAACCGCACGGGTGGAAGCGGGCGAACGCCGCCAGGTCCGGGTCGACGTTGAGCGCGAAGCCGTGGAACGTCACCCAGTGGTCGACCGCGATGCCGATGGAGGCGATCTTCCGCTCGCCGTCGGCCCAGACGCCGGGGCGCCCGGAGATGTGCTCGGCCCGGATCCCGAGCGGGGCAAGCGCGCGGATGACTATCCCTTCCACGTCCCGGACGAACCGGCGCACGTCCCGGCCACGGCGGTCGAGGTCGACGATCGGGTAGCCGACCTGCTGGCCGGGCCCGTGGTACGTGGCGCGGCCTCCCCGCTCGACCGAAACGACCGGGAGCCCGCTGGCGGCGGCCGCCCCGTCGTCGCCCTCCACCCCGACGGTCACGACTGCGGGGTGCTCGACCAGGACGAGCGTGTCCTCGATCTGTCCGGCCCGTCGTTCGCGGACGAGCGTCCGCATCGCCTCCAGGGCGGAGACGTAGTCGCGCCGGCCCCAGTCAACGACCCGCGGCATCCGCCCGCCGCCGCGCGACGTGCATCGGCTCGCCCAGCCACAGGAGCGCGGCCTCCTGCAGGGCCTCGGAGAACGTCGGGTGGGGGTGGATGGTGAGCGCGAGGTCGCGGATCGTCGACCCCATCTCGATCGCGTGGGCCGCCTCGGCGACGTACTCGCCGACCGATTCGCCCGCGGCGTGCACGCCGAGCAGGAGACCCGTCTTGTCGTCCCCGACGATCTTGACCCACCCCCCGGTCGCGTGGCTCGCGTGGGCCCGCCCGAGCGCCGCGTAGGGAAAGCGGGCGTCGCGGGCGGCGTAGCCGGTCGCCTCGGCCGCCTCCTTCGTCAGGCCGACCGTGGCGAGCTCCGGGTCGGTGAAGACGACCGACGGCATCGCGCGGAAATCGAACCGCGTGGGCAGCCCGGCGATCGCCTCGGCGGCGACCACACCCTCCCGGTAGGACTTGTGGGCGAGCATCGGGGGCCGGGCGACGTCCCCGACCGCGAAGATGTGCGAAACGTTCGTCCGCATCTGCGGGTCGACCGGGATGAACCCGGTCTTCGGGTCGGACGTCACGCCCGCCTCCTCGAGCCCGAGCTCGCGGCTCGCGGGCTTCTTTCCGACGGTCACGAACAGCATCTCCGCGTGCAGGGTCTCCGCGCCGGCCGCGCCCTCGACGTTCAGCGCGAGCGGATCGCCCTGAACGAGCTTCGTCGCCTTCGTGCCGACCCGCACCTTCACGCCCAGCGCCTCCAGCGCGCGCGTCAGCTCGCGCGAGAGGTCCGGGTCGAGCCCGGGGAGAAGCTGCGGGAGGAGCTCGACGATCGTCACCTCGACCCCCACCCGCGCGAGGAACTCCCCGAGCTCGCATCCGCTGACCCCGCCCCCGAGGACGAGCAGGGAGCGCGGAAGCCGCGGAAGCGACAGGAGCTCCCAGGCGTTGACGACCCGGTCGCCGTCCGTCTCGAACCCGGGGATGGTGGCGTGCACCGCCCCCGTCGCGATCACGGCGGAGTTGAAGTCGACGCGCTCGTGCCCGCCGTCCGGCGCGCGCACGTCGAGCGTCTTCGGACCGGTAAAGCGCGCGTCGCCGGGAAGGACCGTCGCTCCGGCCGCCTTCAGGAGGGTCTGGACCCCCTGCCGCTCCTTCGCCACCACTCTCTCCTTCCAGCGCATCGTGGCGACGAGGTCGAACGTCGCGCCCTCGGCCCGCACGCCGATCTCGGGCCCCTCGGCGACGAGCGCGTGGTACAGCTTTGAGGCGTGGATCAGCGCCTTCGACGGGATGCAGCCGCGGTTGAGGCACTCCCCCCCCAGCTCGGACCGCTCGATCACGAGGACCTTCTTTCCCAGCTGGCCGGCCCGGATCGCGGCCATGTAGCCGCCCGGTCCGCCGCCGAGCACCGCCACCTCGGTCTGTCGCGCGTACGTTCCGGCCACGGTCCGATCACCTCCGGGGGACGGCGCCCTCAGAACCGGCCGAGGAGTAGACGTCTTCGGTGACGCTGGCGTCGGAGGGTGGGGAAGTCGCCTCCGCGGCCTCGACCGCCGCCCGAACCTGCCGCTCGGACTCCTCCGCGATCGACTGGCGCACCGAGGGGGTCAGGAGCCCCTCGCGGGTGAGCCACTGATCGAGACGCCCGAACGGGTCGAAGGCCCGCGCTCGGGCGGCCCAATCCGGCGGCTGGTAGCGCCCCGGGTCGTCCGAGCTCGAGTGCGCGGTCATCCGGTAGAGCAGGAACTCGATCAGCTCGGGACCGGACCCGGCGCGGATCCGGCGGAGAGCGGCTGAGAGCGCGGCGTACGCCGCCAGGAAATCCGTCCCGTCGACCCGCACGCCCTCGAACCCGTACGCCCGCGCCTTCGAGGCGAGGGTCGCGGAGCGCGTCTGTCGCTCGACCGGGACCGAGATCGCCCACTGGTTGTTCGTGCAGCAGAAGAGGACCGGGACCCGAAAGACCCCGGCGAAGTTGAGCCCCGCGTGAAAGTCGTTCGAACTGGTGGCCCCGTCCCCGAAGAACGCGAGAGCGGCCCCGGGTCGACGGTCGCGGCGCAGCCCCCAGGCGGTCCCCACGGCGTGGGAGATCTGCGTGCCGATGACGGACGACATCGAGACGTACTGCACGTCCCGGGCGCTCGGGTGGCACGGCATGTTCCGGCCCCGGGCCGGGTCGAGCGAGTCGGCGAACAGGTGATGGAGGTAGGTGCCCAGGGGATGGCCCCGCACGAGGGCCACGAGCTGCTCGCGCAGCCCCGGATACACCCAGTCGTCCGCGACGCTCGCGAGCCCGGCGGCGACGTTGACGGCCTCCTGGCCGGTCGCGGCCCCGTAGAAGCCGACCCGCCCCTGGCGTTGGAGCCCCTGCATGCGAGCGTCCAGCGCCCGGCCGAGGCTCATCCAGCGATACCCTTGCAGGGCGACCGACTTCCACTCGGGACCGAGGGCCTCGGCGGCCGCGCTTTCAGTGTACGGGAGCGGTTCGATCGACGGGCTCTCCGTCATGCGACGTCGGCGAACAGCTGGTGGGGATCCTCCAGGAACGCCTTGACCACCGCCAGGAACTGCGCCCCCTCGAGGCCGTCGTTCATCCGGTGGTCGAGCGACACCGAGAGGTTCATCAGCTCCGCCGGGCCGATCGTCCCGTCGGGCCGGTAGATCGGTCGCTTCACGATCCGGTGCACGCCGAGGATCGCCACCTCCGGGTAGTTCAGGATCGGCGTCGCGAGCACCCCGCCCAGCAGTCCCAGGCTCGTGATGGTGAACGTGCTGCCGGTGAGCTCGTCCCGCGTGAGCTTCCCGGCGCGCGCCCGTTCGGCGAGCTCGGTGATCTCCTTGGCGAGCCCGCTCAGGTTCTTCGTGTCCGCGTTGCGGATCACGGGGACCATCAGGCCCTCCGGCGTCGCCGTGGCGATCCCGATGTGGTACTTCGAGCGGAGGACGAGCTCGGAGCGAGCATCGTCGACCGTCGCGTTGAGGCGCGGGTGCTCCTTCAGGCCGGCGACGACGCCCTTGACGATGAACGGGAGGAAGCTCAGCCGGACCCCCTGCTTCTCGACGTGCTTCGCCAGGCGGTCCCGGAATCGGACCAGCTCGGTCGCGTCGACCTCCTCGACGTAGGTGAAGTGCGCCGCCCGGTGGACCGACTCGGACATGTGTTCCGCGATCACGCGCCGGATCCCACGGATCGGGATCCGCTCGCGAACCTCGGCATCGGGCACGGCCGGGGCCGTCGGCGAGCTGCCGGACGGCAGCACAGTGGGCGTGGGAGAGGGGGGAGCGTCAGCTAATCCCGGCGGACGCGCAGGGGCGACGCCGGGGCTCAGGTCCTGTTCGGTGATCCGGCCGCCGGGGCCCGAACCCCGGATCGTCGCGAGATCGATCCCCCGCTCGGCCGCGATCCGGCGCAGGTAGGGCGAAGCGAGCGCAGGGCCGGCCACAGGAGAAGCAACGCCCGAGGGTGGTGGCGGACTCGTAGAGGCAGGCGACCCGGCCGACTTCAGGACGGCCGACGAGACGGCCGGAGTCGACGGGGGGGCCGGAGCGGTTCCGGAGCCGCCCGCGACGTCGAACGTCACGAGAAGCCCGCCGACCTTCACCTTCTGGCCGACGGCCGCATGGATCTTCGCGATCGTTCCGGACTTCGGGGAAGGGATCTCGACGTTCGCCTTGTCGGTCAGCACGCTGACGAGCGGCTGGTCCTCCTTGATCGCGTCCCCTTCCTTGACGAACCACTGGACGACCTCGCCCTCAGCGACGCCCTCCCCGATGTCCGGAAGTCGGAAGTCGTACGCCATGGAGCCCTCTACGAGGCGGCGACCGCGGCACGCGCCGCGGCCACGATGCGGTCGGCTCCGGGCAGATAGACGTGCTCGAGCGCGTAGGGGAACGGTGTGTCGTAGCCGGTCACCCGGGCGATCGGCGCCTTCAGCGAGTAGAGGGCCTTCTCCGCGAGGATCGCGGCCAGCTCGGCGCCGAACCCGCAGAATCGCGCCGCCTCGTGGACGATCACGGCACGACCCGTCTTCTCGACCGACGCGATCACCGCCGGCTCGTCGAGCGGAACGAGACTGCGCAGGTCAATCACCTCGGCGGAGATGCCGTCCTTCGCGAGCGCCTCCGCGGCCTCCGCCGTCGGCGGCACCATCGCCCCGTAGGCGAACAACGTGACGTCCGTCCCCTCGCGGACGATCCGGGCCTTCCCGAACGGAACGCGGTGGTCGCCGTCCGGCACCTCCCCGCTCGCCGACCGGTAGATCCGCTTTGGCTCGAGGAAGATCACCGGGTCCTCGTCGTGGATCGCGGTCAAGAGGAGGCCTTTCGCGTCGGCCGGGGTCGAGGGGATGACGACCTTGAGCCCCGGCGTGTGGCAGAAGTACGCCTCGGTGCTCTGCGAGTGGTACAGCCCGCCCTTGATCCCGCCCCCGTACGGGGTCCGGATCACGACGTGGCAGGGGTACTGACCGCCGGAACGGTAGCGCATCTTCGCGAGCTCGCTGACGATCTGGTCGAAGGCGGGATAGATGAAGTCGAGGAACTGGATCTCCGCGACCGGTTTGAGGCCGTAAAGCGCCATGCCGATGGCGGTCCCGACGATCCCCGTCTCCGAGAGCGGCGTGTCGACGACCCGGTCGCCGCCGAACTCCTTGAACAGCCCCTCGGTCGCGCGGAACACGCCTCCGTTGATCCCGACGTCCTCCCCGAGGACCAGCACGTCCGGGTCGCTCCGCATCGCTTCGAACAGCCCGCGGTTCACCGCCTGGACGAGCGTCAGCTCGGTCACGGATGGCCACCCCCCTTGGGCAGCAGCGTCCCCGCCTCCGCGCGCTCCGCTTCGAGCCGGTACGGGACCGTCGCGTAGACGTCCTCGAAGATCGAGAGGGGATCGAGCCGCGGAGCGGCCTCGGCCGCCGTGACCCCGGCGGCGATGGCCGCGCGCGCCGCCTCCCAGATCTTGGCGTCGCCGGCCTCGTCGAGCCGGCCCGAGTCGATCAGCGCCGCTTTCGTCCGATGGAGCGGGTCCCGCCCCTTCGCGGCCTCGACCTCGGCGTCCGGGCGGTACCGGCGCGGGTCGTCCGACGTCGAGTGCGGGCCGAGGCGGTAGACCTGCGATTCGATGAGCGTGGGGCCGCCTCCCGCCACCGCGCGGCGGCGCGCCGAGCGGACGGCCGAGTAGACGGCACCGAGGTCGTTGCCGTCGACGACGACTCCCGGAAAGCCGTAGGCGTCGGCCTTCTCGGCCAGCGTAGCGCTCCGGGTCTGGCGCTCCCGCGGCAGGGAGATCGCCCACTGGTTGTTCTGGCAGAAGAAGACGACCGGGGCGGCGAAGACCCCCGCGAAATTGAGCCCGGCGTGGAAGTCGTTCGAGCTGGTCGCCCCGTCCCCGAAGTAGGTGATCGCCACCATGGGAGCCTTCCGGCGCGTCGCCGCCATCGCGGCGCCGACCGCCTGGGTGATCTGCGTGCCGATCGGGCTGGACGCCGAGACGAAGTGCTGGTCCGCGAAGGCGAAGTGATTGGGCATCTGGCGTCCTCGGCAGCGGTCCTGGCCGTTCCCATACAATTGGTCGAGGACCGCGCCGAGCGGCGCGCCCCGGACGAGCGCGACCGACAGCTCGCGGTACGCTGGGAAGACCCAGTCGTCGGGCTCGAGGGCGAGCGCCGAACCGACCAGGGACGCCTCCTGCCCCGAGTGCGGCGCGTAGAATCCGATCCGCCCTTGTCGCTGAAGGGACAGGCAGCGCTCATCGAGCGCCCGCGCGAGCACCATCGTCCGGTACGCCTCGAGCCGACGGGACTCCGGGAACGCGTCGGACTCCGCCGCGGACACGACCTTCGGGGAGGCGCTCTCCGACATCGGGCTCCGGGGCGCGCGAGGGACGCCTCCGATTATAACCTTACATAGGGGATTCGGGCGCCCCGCGACCGAACGGCGAAACGCCCTCCTTCGGACCGTTGCGCCGTCCGGCCGGTGTAGTAACGGTCTTTTGTACGGGTGGGTGGTCCGCGCCGCTCCGAGGTCCCCGATGTCGTCCTCCTCTCCCGCGATCGAGACCGTCGGCGTACGCCGGGTCTTCGAGAGCCGCAAGGGGTTCCTGTTCCGCGAGGTGACCCGCACGGAAGCGCTCCGCGGGGTCGACCTGGTCGTCGAGCGGGGCTCGATCTTCGGGCTCCTGGGGCCGAACGGCGCGGGGAAGACGACGTTCACGAAGATCCTCTCCACCCTCCTCTCCCCGTCCGGAGGGAAGGCCCTCGTGCTGGGCCACGATGTCACGACGGAAACCGCGTGGCTGCGGCCCCGGATCGGCCTGGTGCTCGGCGGCGAGCGGGGGCTCTACAACCGGATCAGCGGCCGGGAGAACCTGCGGTACTTCGCCGACCTGTACGGCGTCCCGGCGGCCGAGAGGGAGAAGCGGATCGACGAGGTGCTGGCGCGGGTCGACCTCGTCTGGGCCGCGGACCGCCGGGTCGAGGAGTACTCGCGGGGGATGAAGCAGAAGCTGCACCTCGCGCGGGGCATCCTCCACCGGCCGGAGATCCTGTTCCTGGACGAACCGACGATCGGGCTCGACCCGAAGAGCGCCCGCGAGACGCGCAAGCTCGTCCGATCCCTCGTCACGGACGGAGTGACGATCTTCCTCACGACCCACTACATGTTCGAGGCGGAGGAGCTGTGTCCGCAGATCGCGGTCCTGTCGAAGGGCCGGATCGTGGCCCGAGACACCGTGGACGGGCTTCGCAAGCTCGTCGGAGGGGACCGGACCCTCGAGGCCGAGGCGTACGGCTTCGAGGACAAGGAGCTCGATATCGTGCGGCACCTGCCGGGGGTCTCGAAGGTCGTGAGCGAGGAGTATGGGCCGTCGATCCGATTGACGATGCGGGTGAGGACCCGGGAGACGACGCCGGAGGACGTCAGCCGGGCGCTGCCCGGGCACCCCGAGCTCTCGGTGCGGGAGCGGCGCACGTCGCTGGAGGACGTCTACCTCGATCTCGTCGAGGAGGAGGCGCGGTAGATGGCGCTCGTCCAGGCGCAGTACTCCGGACGACGCGGGGTGAGCGCCTCGCTCCGGCTCTCGGTGCTCCAGTTCATGGCCGACCCCCAGTGGCTGGTCCCGTCGATGATCGCCCCGGTGATCTTCGGGCTCGTCTCCTTCGAGCTGTTCGCCGGCTACGGGGGGTCGTACTACCTGATCTACGCGATCCTCGGCGCCGGGATGATGAGCATGTGGGGCCAGACCCTCTACGGCAGCGGCTGGGCGACCGGCCAGGACCGGGTCTTCGGTACCCTCGAGCCGACGATCCAGTCCCCGACCCCGTACCTCTACGTGGTCCTCGGGCGCGTGCTGTGGAACGTCGTTTCGGGGCTGATCGGTGGGCTGATCGTCTACATCGTGGTCGTCGCGGCGGCGCGCCAGCTGCCGGCGGTCACCGACCCGGTCGGCTTCGCCGTGCTGTTCGTCTTCGTGATGCTGACCCTCGCCGCCGTCGGCGTCGTCTTCGCGGCGTTCTACGTCTACACGCGCTACGCGGGATTCATCCAGAACATCGGGGAGTTCGCCTTCTACGTCGGCACCGGCTGCATGTTCCCGGTCGTCATCCTTCCGTTCCTCGCGTGGCCGGCGTCGCTCTTCTTCCCGCCCACCTGGGCGCTGGACGCCCTCCGGTACCTCGCGATCCCGGGATACCAGGGGTTCCGATGGGGGTTCTGGTGGGACCTCGTCGGCGCCGTCGGGACGACCGCCGTCTACCTCGGGATCGCCGGGTCGATCTTCCACCGCGTCGAACGGCACGTCCTCGAGATGGGGAACCTTTCCGACTACTGAGGGGACGATGGACGGACCGACAGTCTACCGTTCCTCCTTCTGGAGGAACTTCTGGTCGAACGCCGTCATGGCGCCGCGGACGAGCCTCGGGTTCATGCGGGTCGACTTCGTGATCGGAACGGTCTTCGTCATCCCGCTCACGCAGATGGTCTTCTTCGCCTTCGTCGTCCAGCTGAGCGCGGGGGGCGCCGCGTCCGCCGCCAGTTCCATCGCGTTCACGGCGGTCGGAAACGCGGTCGCGACGGTCACCTACTCCAGCGTCTTCTCCGTCTGCCAGACGACCGACTCGGAGAAGCAGCAGGGGACGATGGAGCACCTCCTCGTCTCGCCGGCGAACCGGATCGCCCTGTACTTCGGCCGGGGCCTGATCCCGATCCTCATCTCGCTCGCCACCGTGACCGTCGGGCTCGTCTACGCGGCGACGTTCTTCGGGGTCGAGATCCCGGTCTCGTCGTTCCCGACCCTCGCGGTCTCGATAGTCCTGACCGCGTTCGCCATGGTCGGCTTCGGCCTGCTCCTCGGCGGGATCGCGCTCTACCTGCGGACGTCGATCATCCTGGGGAACATCTTCCTGTTCATCGGACTGCTCCTCTCCGGGGTCAACTTCCCGGTCTCCCAGCTACCGCTCTCCCTCCAGTACGTCGGGGAGGCGCTCCCGCTCACCTGGGGTCTGAAGGCGATCCGCGCGGCGATCGCGGGAGACTCCCTCGGCAGCCAGTCGGTCCTCTGGGGGGCGGTCGGTCTCTCGGCTCTCCTCACGTTCGGCGCGGCGATCGCGCTGTGGGAGGTCTTCGAGCGTCGCGCGATCTCCACGGGATCGATCGCGCGCTTCTGACCGGCCGGTCCTTCCCCGGACGGATTTGTACTAGCGTCGAGGTATCTTCCGCATGCGCCGGGCCACGCCGCTCGCGATCTCTCCCGAGGAACGACGGGAGCTGCGCGGCTGGCTCCGGGGCCCCGCCACCGCGCCGCGGCTCCGGGTCCGTGCCCAGATTGTCCTAGCGGCGGCCGATCGGGGAACGAACGCCCGGATCGCCCAACAGCTGCGCGTGACGCCCGAGACGGTCGCCCGATGGAGGGATCGCTTCCGCGCCCTCGGGGTCGACGGGCTCCGCCGCGAAGCCCCCCGGGCCGGGGGACGGGGGCGAACGTCGGAGGAGCTGGTGGAGCAGGTGCTGACGGCTACCGTGGGGCGGCGGGCTCCGGGCGCCGTGGCGTGGACGACCCGGTCCCTGGCCCGCACGCTTCGCACGAACCACATGTCGGTCCACCGGATCTGGAAGCGCTACGGCCTGTCGAACCCCGATGCGCCGGCCCGATCCGACCGCCCCTCGAGGACCCGGGCGGACCTCGTCGGCGTCTACCGTGGCCCCGGGGCTTCGGCGGTGGTCTTTGGACTGGCCCCCGCGGGGGAAGCGCGGGCAGCGTCCGCCGCGCGCCCACGCGTTCGGATCCGAGCCTCTCCCTCCCGCGGGACGGTCGACATCGCGTCGATCGTCGCCCAGCTGAACAGCGCCCTCGCGCCGAATCCGTCGGGCGAGCGGTCGGTCGGCCCGTCCCCGTCCTCGCTGCTGGTCTTCCTCCGGGCGGTGGAGGAACGAACCCCCGTCCCCTCCCGCCTCGATGCGGTCTTCGACCGGCCGCTCGCTTCGCTCGACGGCCGGGTCGGCACCTGGCTGGGGCACCACCCCCGCTACCGGGTGTTCACCACGGAGCCGGGGGACGAATGGACCCGGTCGACGGAGGCGTGGCTGCGCCGATGGGAACACATGTCGCTCGATCCCCAGAGCTTCCAGGGCGTCGACGCCTTTCGCGCGGTCGCGTCGGCCGCGAGCGCCACCGGACCCCGCGCCGGATCGCGCTCGGCCTGGACGCTCCGACCCGCGTCCAGCCCCCGGCGGGGTCCCGGGCCTACCCGACGCTCCTCCCCGACCGCGAGCCGGGCGGGCCCCACGCCCCGCTCGGGGCGGCACCACCTCTAATAATTCCCCCGCCCCATCCATCGATCGACCGTGCCGAAACCTCCCGCGGCCCCCGCGCGCCGACCCCGCCGATGGGGACGACGCACGTTGATCGCCGTGTGCGTCGCGGGGGCGATCGCGGTCGTGGTGATCGCGACCGTCCACCCGTGGTGGATCGATTCGGCCACCGGGCCCGAGTTCACGCTCTCGACCCTGGCCATCACCTTCGCGGGTTCCGCGGCGACGGCGGTCACCGCCACCACGGTGTGCGGCGGGCACTGCCCGGTGACCTTAGGCGTCGGCGCGAGCCAGCTCCTCGCCTTCACCGTGACGCCGAACAGTGCGATCACGAACTGCTCGCCGAAGGTCCACTATTCGGTCACGAAGGTCGTGGAGACGTCGACCGGGGGGGCGTTCCCGATCGCGAGCGTCACCGCGGACGTGGACCACACGGCCCTCCCCGTGACCATTCCGAGCCCTCTCGGCGGGTCGACGTGCGTCACGACCGCCCAGATCTGGGTGACGTTCGATGTCGTCAACGAGGGCCCGTCGCACCAGACCCCCGCGCTGAAGGTCACGGTCACCTGACCGGGGTGGGGCGCGAGCCCCCGCGCCGTCGAGGGACCTCCGATCCGTCGGGCAAGGCTTATCTGTCGGAACTCGGCATTATCTGAGACGTGTACCGCCCGCGCAGGCGCTTCCGGCTGAGCGGCGCGCCGCGGCACCGCGGCATCTCGGAGGTCATCGGCTCGATCCTCCTGGTCGGGATCACCGTGATCCTCGTGCTGACCGTCTACTTCATCCGGTTCCCCCTGACGCCCGCGCCGCCGTCCATCTCCTATCAGGCGGTGACGGGAGGGACCCGACCGGTCTGGGGCGACCCGACCGACTGCCGGCCGGCCCACCTGGACCCGGCCACGTACCTCGGCCCCGGAAAGTCGAGGACGCTCTACAACGACTACATGAACGCCTGGTGGGCCGACTGCGAGTACGGGGACATCGGCATTTACAATCTGATGAACGTCAGCGCTATCCAGATCGTCGACGTTTCGAAGGCGATCCCGCTCACGGACGTCGAGTTCCAGTTCGTCTGCACGAACTACACGCCGAAGTACGTCCAGACCGACCTCGTCCAGGGCCAACTGGGGGCGATGGAGTGGGTGCCGGGGTCGAACCAGAACCTGTCGGCGTCGGCCCCCACGATCGGGAAGTGCGCGACGTACACCCCGAAGCAGGGGGCGAACACCGTCTACTACAACCGGCTCGGCTACTTCGACCCGGTCGACTACCAGCACGCGGACCTCGCCCCGGGCCAGACGATCATCATCTACGTGCACACCCCCAATTCGGTGCTGGAGGCGCCGAATCCGATCGAGCCGGTGAACACCTGGAACATCTCGGACGACGACGACTACCACGGCGCGCCCCCCTGGTGCTTCACCGTGCCGGGGGCCTGCCAGATCAATCTGATCGATACGGAGTACCGGCCGGGGATCATCCTCGCGTCGATCCCGTTGTACATCGTGTAGCATGGGAACCCCGTACCGCCGCCCGGGCTGGCTGCGTCGCCAGGCGAAGAACCATCCCACGATGCTCGTCGTCGGGACGCTGTGCGTGGCGGCGGTCGTGATCGAGGTCGCGGTCCTCTCCGGCGTCCTCTCGCTGTCGCCGCACCACGGCGGGGCCTCGGGTCCGACCCCCCCGAACCTGAACCCGTACGACGAACAGATCGACCACGTCTGGGCGAACATCGTCTACACGGGGGGGCAGTCCGGCTACTTCGTGGCGCTCCAGCACCAGGACCTCTGCGGGGCGGCGTGCCAGACCCTGCACCCGATCTCCACGCAGACGACCCCCACGATCGGGATCCTGTTCTTCTTCAACGTCACGAACACGGCTTCCACCGACCAGAACATCTCGCTACCTCAGCTCGGCATCAGCGGCTCTGACCAGAGCGTCTTCAAACTTGCGACGCTCTGTTGTTACACCGCCGCGGGCGAGTCTTACTCCGAACCGCTCGTCGGCCCGCTCCCGTTCCTTGCCTCGGGCAACACGGGAAGCACGATCGGCCTCGAGGGGTTCGTCTACTCGACGGTAACGATCCCCGAGAGCAGCCTCGGCTACTACGTGCTCTACTTCAACGTCACGTCGCTCTCCTCGCCGTAACGACGGGGTCGGTCGCCTACCCCGTCGCGAGCTGCTCGCGCGCCTTCGCGGCGCCCTGGGTCATATGGGTCAGCTTCGCCCAGATCACGTCCCAGGAGCGCGTCCGGAGCCCGCAGTCCGGGTTCACCCGGATCCGGTCCGGGTCCCCGAGATGGCGGCTCGCCCGCAGGATCCGGTCGGTGACGAGCGCGACCGGCTCGATCGCGTCCCGGTGCACGTCGAGCACGCCGAGCCCGATGCGGCGGGTGTCGCCGTACTCCCGCAGCTCGGCGAGCAGCGCGTAGGCGTCCCGGCCCGGCACGTCCCGGTTGGCGAACTCGAGCGCCCACTCCCGGCACGACCTCGCCTCCAGGATCGCCGGCAGGAGCCGGGGGTAGTCGGAGTAGCAGAGGTGCATCGTGAACTCGGCGTCGAGGCCGCGCACGGCCGTCTCGAACCCATCGACCGCGAGCGCGGTCTCGTCCGGGTGCGTGCCCAGCGCCGGTTCATCGATCTGGATCAGCCGGGCCCCGAGGCCGACGAGGTCCTGAAGGGTGGGCCGCAGGACGTCCCGCGCGATCGCCAGCACGAGCTCCCGCTGCGCGCTCGCCCGGCCGGCCCGGTGGTACCGATCCGGCTGCCGACCGAGATAGTAGTCGTTGAACGTCCACTCCGAGAGCGTGTACGCCCCCGTGACCGGGACCTTGAGCGCGTCGGCCCGGGAGCTTCCGACGGAGGCGAGGACGGAGCGGAACTCGTCGCGGTGGTACGGGTGGTCGAGAGCGACCGGGGCGCGGACCGCGGCCTTGCGGAAGTACTTGTTGTCGAACGAGCGGACGTGGCCGACGAACTCCGCGCCGCGGATCGACCGGAACGGGTGCTCCGACATCTCGATCCGGTGGGCCTCGCCGTCGTAGATCCGGTCGAGGCCGGCGGCGCGCAGCAGGGCGAGGTTGAACCGCGACCGGCGCTCCGCCAACGGCGTTCCGGGCGTGTCGTGCTCCAGCCGGACGCGCGCCGACCATGCGTCGATCGTCTCGGGGGTCGCCTTCGGCAGGCTGCCGATCTCCTGGGTCGGGAAGACCGTCATCGGCGGAGCTCCTCCGCGAGCGCGGGGAGCAGCGCGAGCTTCTCGACCGCCGCGTTGAACGGGAGGAGGTCGAGGGGAGGGCTGGGTCCCAGCCAGACGGTGGAGGCGCCGAGCGTCGTCTCGGCCGACCGGACCAGCCGCGCGACCTCCGCCGGTTCTTCGGCGAGCGTGCTCCGGGAATCGATTACTCCGGCGCCGATGCCGTGCCCGGAGAGCTTCTCGGCGTGGTCGAGCGTCGACTCGAAGAGGTCGAACCCGACGACCTCCACGGGGAGGCGTCCGAGCAGGCGGAGCACCGGTCCCGCGTCCCCGAAGTACGTCCAGACCAGTTTCTCCGAGTTCGGGAGCGCATCCGCCAGCAGCCGATACGCGGTGACGACCTCGGCCGACTCCCCGCTCGGAGGGTCGTAGACGAGCATCGGCTCCTGGAACTGGACCTGCGGAGGAACGTTCGGCCCCAGCGAGAGGAGCTCGGCGGCCATCGCGGCGGCGATCTCGGCGACGGGGGCGTTCGACATGTCCGGCGCGTACGACACCTCGGCGAGTCGACGGAAGGTGTACGGTCCGGGGAGGATCGCCCGGGCGTTCGGTCCCTTCGGGAGCCACCGGCCGAGCCGGCCGCGGCCGCCCTGGGGGGGCGACCGGACGATCGGCTGCCGGTAAAAGGAGTTCGTCTCGAAGAACCGGGTGAGCGGCCCCGCGCTGACCTCCGGCCAGATCTCCGTGAACGGACGAAGGAGGTCGGGCCACCGGAGGTAGCCGCCCGTGCGCGCATCGAGCGCGAGGCGCTCCTCGACCGCCGCGACCTCCGCTTCCGCGCGGACGAACGCGGCCTCGCCGGCCTCGGGCGAGATCCGCCCGCGGTCGAGGTCCCGGGTCGCCTGGACCAGCGCCTCCGTCCGGGGGAACGGGCCGGTCACGCCCGTGCGATACGTCGTCATCGTCCTCCGTCGCCTCCCGCGCCCATCTCCTTCTCGAAGGCGCTCAGGAGCTCGACCGCGGTGGCGAAATGCCGCGGCGAGACGACCTCGACGTTCACGCCCAGGGGGACGGGGACCTCCCATCGCGCCGAGGCCTCGACGACGCCCCGCCAGGTGCCGACCGCCGCGGCGATCGAGCCGCTCCCCTCGCCCGAGACGAGCGAGCGCTCCACCTTCTCGGGGATCTCCGCGCCGAGCCACCGGACGAACTCGAGGTCGTCCTCGTCGGCGACCGGGGCGACCGAGAGGAGCACGGAGGCCGGAGCGACCCCGTACGCCCGGCACAGCCGCCCGTACTCGTCGATCAGGCTCGCGACCGGCTCCGGGTCGAAGACGATCTGGGTCGTGAAGAACGACGCCCCGCTCTTCGTCTTGGTCAGCATCCGGTACCCCTCGTCGTTCCGGTGCGGGATCACGACGTTGCCGATGAGCCCCGCGTGCTGGCGGACCAACGCGAGAGCGCCCGCGTTCGCCTCGACCACCGAGGGGCCGGGGTACGGGATGTAGCGGCTGGTCCCGCCGATGAACATCACGTTGTGGATCCCCTCCGCGATCGCCCCCGCGCACCACTCCTGCAGCTCGGGGATCGATCGAGCGTGGGCGACCACGCGGTTCAGGATCGCCTCGCATCCCGACTCCTTCGAGACGAGGCTCGCGAACTGGCGCACGTCCCCGGAGCGGTACATCGGCTCGCCGTTATGGTTCTCGTTGACGAGCTCGGGCACGACGAACGCGTCGACCCGGGGATGCGCCTCGAGCAACGCGGCGACACGATGGACGTACCCCTCGACCTTGTCGTGGGCCGTCCGGGCGGACGGCGGCACCGGCTCGAAGAGGATCGGGTGGCGCGAGAGCGCCCGGTGCAACGTCCGCCGCCCCGTGGAAGTGACCCCCTGTGGACGTTCGGTCGCGAGCGTGCCGTTCCCCCCGGGGTTCGTCCTCGAACGAACGGCCGAGTTCGAAAGGGGGGAGGTGTCCTCGCTCTGTCGCACGAAGGCGTCAGTCCCCCTTAACGCCGCGGAACGAGACGCCGGTACGGCAACTTGTCGCCGTCCGGACTACGCAAGGGGGTCCGGGGCCCCGACCTCCCGGGGCCGGTGGCTCACCAGCGGCGATAGGTTCGGCGATTCCGGCCGCCGGAGCCCTCGTCGCGGCGGGGGGGGCGCGCGGAGGAACCTCCCTCGCGTCGGGAGCGCGGCCGGCCGCCCCCCCGTTCGGGGCGACGTCCCCGGCGCTCGCGCATCCCGCCGCCGTCGCCGGTCGCACGGGGCGGGGCCGGCGCATCGTAGGCGAAGCCGGGGATGCGGGCCCGGGGGATCTCGAAGCCGAGCAACCGCTCGATCCGCCCGAAATCCTGTTGTTCGTCCGGGCTGATGAAGGAGTAGGCATCTCCCTGCCGCTGGGCGCGCGCGGTCCTTCCGACGCGGTGGACGTACACCTCCGCCTCGTTCGGGACGTCAAAGTTGACGACGTGGCTCACGCCCTCGACGTCGATCCCCCGGGCCGCGATGTCCGTCGCGACGAGCACCCGGTGGTCCCCCTCGCGGAACCCCTCGAGGGCGTGGACCCGCTGGCTTTGGCTGCGGTTCCCGTGGATCACGGACGCGGAGATCCCCCACTGGGTCAGCTGGCGGGCGAGCCGGTCCGCGCGGTGCTTCGTTCGGGCGAAGACGAGGACGCTCGTCATCGTCTCGTCGCGGAGCAGCTCGCGCAACAGGGCCGCCTTCAGGTGGCCGGGGACCGGCAGGCCGAGATGCGATACGCCGACCGCGGCGACGGTCGTCGGGTCGACGTGCACCATCCGCGGCTCGCGCAGGAACTCGTGGGCGAGCTCCACGACCGCCGGCGGCATCGTCGCGGAGAACAGCATCGTCTGACGGACCCGGGGGATGCCGGTCAGGATGCGGCGGACGTCGGGGAGGAACCCCATGTCCAGCATCCGGTCCGCCTCGTCGAGGACGAGGATCCGCAGGGAGTCGAAGTTCACGTACCCGCGGTTCATGTGGTCGAGCAGGCGGCCGGGCGTGGCGATGATGATCTCGGCGCCGCCGCGCAGCGCTCGGGTCTGGGGCTCCATGCCGACGCCCCCGTAGACCGCGGCCCCGCGGCGCTTGGTGTAGTGTCCCAGCTTCTTGACGAACCCTTCCGCCTGCAGCGCGAGCTCGCGGGTCGGGGTCAGCACGAGGGCGTAGATGCGTCCCGGGGGAAGGTCGAGGGTCCGTTCGAGGATCGGAAGGAGGAAGGCGGCGGTCTTTCCCGTGCCGGTCTGGGCGGTCGCGACGATGTCGCGGCCCCCGACGGCGTCCGGGATCGCCTTGCTCTGGATCGGCGTCGCGTCGTGGTAGCCCATATCCCGGATCCCCTGGCGGAGGGTCGGGTGGAGCGGCAGCTCTTCGAAGCGCACGTTCGCCGCCGGAGCGGCGGCCTTGCGCGTCGGGTGTTCGATTTCGGCCATGTCGTCAGCTTCGCGAAGCCAACGGCCGCTTAAGAGCGGGAGCCACGCCGCCGAGGAGCCGTGTCGGACCGGGGCACGCCGACGGTTTTCGGACCGCCGGGACCCCGCTCGGGAGGGTAGCGTTCCGGTCGTGGGTACGCCCCCGGAGGCGTGCGCGGGGGGTTCGGGGCCCCTCCCCGGAATGGCCGCCGAGGCGGATCGCGGCCCGGTCGAACCCCGGTATTATAGGGGGATTCCCGGTTTCAGAAGACAGGCTTCGGCGATGGCAGCGGTCAGAGAACCTCCGAAATTTCACGTTGTCTCGGCGTGGAGCGCCGCCCGATACCCCGGTCCGAATGCCGAGGAGCGCGGGTATTCCCTCGCGCACGCGCCGTCCCCTACGGCGGTTCCGACCGCATCGGTCCCGGGGCGAGAGGTCGAGGAACCCGCCGACGTCGCTGCCCCCGGAGAGACCGCGACCGCCGCACCGTCGCGCCCGCCACCGGCGAATCTCTACGACCTGAACTCTCTCCTCGGCCGAGTCTGGTCGGCCCCCCACGGGACAGCGATCGGCGCGTCTCGGCCCGCGAACGAGGTGGGCGAGGCTCCGCTGCCCGAACTTCCGTTGCTGGAGGAGTCGCGGAAGCGCTCGAGGGAACCGCCGCTCGCGGTCGCACCTCGGTCCGGGGTCCCCCGAGCTTCCTCGACGATCGGCTCCACGGCAGCCCGGACCACGTCGTCCCGTGCGTGGATCTGTCCGCAGTGCCGACTCACCAACGCCCCGTGGTCGGCGGCCTGCACCTCGTGCCGCAGTGCGGCGCCGCAGATCTAGGTCCGGACGTCGTACCGACCCCGCAGGGTCCCCGCCTGCAAGAAGCGCTGGAGCGAACCCGGCCCGAACTGTTCGAGCCCGACGAGACGTTCGCCGTCGGGCCGAACCAGCACCGGCAGTACGTCCTGGACGCTGACCCACCGCTGAGAGAGCGACTGGTCTCCCCGGCCGTTCACGTTGACGAGCGTGACCTCTCGGCCCGCTTTCCGCGCCAGTTCGATGACGAGATTCACGGTGGAGACCTCCGCTCGGGGGACGTGCCACACGTCCGCGGAGTCCGCCGGGCTCCGGGTGGGGGGCGCCGCCCCACCGCCCCGGCGGAGCGCCGCCGAAGAGATCACCGTGCCGGCGATCCTCGCTCCGATCGACGACATCACGTCGCGGCTGAGGTTCTCTTCGGGCCCGGGCTCGCCGGAGACGAACAGGAGAAGATCCGCGGGCGCGGCGATCGCCACGGCTCCGGCAACGACCGCGCGGTATTAGCGCCCCGGATGGGATCGAGGATCGCGACGCCCATCGTCCCGGCGCGGAAGGGGTGACCAGGACCCACCCCGCCCTCCCCCGCGGGAAGGCCGGGTCAGCGCAGAACGAGGATCAGGTTCCCCGAGAACCTCGACGGGGGGGTCTTGATCGTAACGTTCAGCTGCGCGCTCGCGGACCCGGGAATGGTTCGGGGGACCTGGGCGTCGTAGAGAGTGAAACCACTCGTGCTCGTCGCGATCTCTCGGATTTCGCACGGGGTCGAATTGAAGTTCGGGATCAGAAAGTCGACGGTGGTGTTCGTGGACGTCGTCTCGTTGTAGCCCGTCGTGCCGACGGGGTTCGCATTGAGGCCGCAGACGTTGTCCGGTGCGTCGAAGTCGATGCTCCGGATCTCGACGGGAAGAGACGGGGCGGCCAGGAAGACGAACGCGAGCACCCCGCTGAGAAGAACGGCCACCACGACCCCCACGACGATCAGCGAGCGCGGGGGGCGTCGCGGGGCGGGGGGCGCGGGAGTCAGCGCGGTCCGTGGGGGACGGAGGCCGGCCGGCGGGTCAGGGGCCGAGTCCCCGCTCGATTCGAGCGGGGGGGGCGACGCCGCATCGTACACGGACGATCGGACGGAGGCCACGCGGGCGCGAGACCGGCCGGGGTATTTCTAGGGCGCCCGACCGTAGGAGGCCGGTCCCCTCGCAGCTCTTGGGCCCCCGGAGAGGGAGGGGCGTTATCAAGGACGACCCGGTCGGAGGGGACGGAGTCGCCATGCCGGATCTCCCCAGTCTCCAGCGATTGATCGCGTACGACCGGGCCGTCTTCGAGCGATTCCTGCGTTCGGCCGAGCGGCGCGGCTGGAAGGCCGCGACCGCGAATCGGGGGACGGGGCATCTCTCGATCAAGAACACCCTCGTCCACATCCTGAACGTCCACGAAGCCTGGCTGGTGGCGGTCGCGCAGCACCGGTGGGAGATCTTCGACGCTCCGGGGCGGAGAGGCGAGGACGTGCGCTCGTGGAGCGACCTGCGACGGTATCGGGACCGGGTATGGAAGGGGCAGGACGAACTCCTCGCCCGCCTCACGGAGGCTCAGCTCCGGCGCCGCGTGAAGGCACCCTGGATGCCGGGAGGGTACACGCTCGCCGACGCGTTCTACCAGATCTCCTTCGAGCAGGCGCACGACCTCGGAGAGATCATCGGCGTGTACTGGCAGGCGGACTGGCCGCCCCCCTCGATGACCTGGATCGAGAATCGGCCACCGGTTCGTCGAACCCGATCGTGACGCTCGACCCGGTAAGGTACGACCCCGCTACGGCGGGGACCCCGGCGGGGCGCCGGCGCGGAGGAATCCGATGTCCTCGACGATCGGGGCGCCGTCGACGGTGAAGTAGCCCGACCAGACGGTCGTTCCGTTGAAGATCAGCTCGTACCCCGGAAGGGGCGAGATCTGCCAGGCGTACGTTCCGTTCCGGAGCATCAGGGTGATGTTGGTGGCGGCTGCGCGATGCGACCGCGACCAGCCGGCACAGCCCAGGTCCGACCATGCCGAGTCGAGGCACGTCGCCCGGACCCGCCAGGCCGACCCACCGGGCGGCGCAGACACCTCGGTAAAGGACACTCCGTACGATATCGGAGTGAAAACGACCCGGACCGTCGTCGACCCGTGGGTCACGTTGGACTGACCGGTGGTCGGCTCGGTCGCCCGCCCCACCTTCACGACCGCGGTGTACCCGGGGACGTTGAGCACCGAATAGGCGTACGTCCAAGGCGTGAGATTCCCGAACGCGATCGCTGAAATCGAGGAGCAGGCGGAAGGGCCGAGGCTGACGCACCAGGTCGTGCCGCGGATCAACCCCGTCTCGACAAACCGCAGCACCCGGGTGGAGGCGTACCGGAACTCCACCGATTCGAGGAGCGCACTCCCCGAGACGGTGATCCGGCCCGTCGGCTGCAGCTCGCCCCCGCGTCCCACGACCCGGGCACCCTTCGGTCCGAGGAGGAGATAGGCATGCGACCCGTTGTAGAGCGAGAAGGTCAACGAGTCCGCCGTGGCGCTGCGGGTCACTCCGTCCACGGTGACCGCCCACGGGGACCCGGGGCGCAACCCACTCTCCTGGAACGTCACCGGGTGGCGCGTGCCGGGATAGAGACCCACGGCTGCCGTGCCGAAGACGGAGGCGTTGATCGACATCGAGAACTCGGGCGAGGACTGCCGGCCGACGAGGTTCGTCACGCCGGTCGTGTATGTGGGAGATTGGGCGTCCACCGTGGTGAGGCTAGAGTGCGTGATCGCGGTCGAGTCGCTCGGGGTCGCCTGCGCCCCAAGGTAAAGGTCGGCCCCGGCGGGGAGCGACAGAGTGTCGCTGTCGCTCACGTTGGCGAACCGGTACGTGAACCCCGCGTCGTTGAAGAGGGCGTACACCACAACATCGGAGAATGACTGGAATCCGTCGAACGGCAGCACGACCCGGTGGGTTCCAGGGGCCGCGGCGCCGACGGCGACCCCGGCAAACCCCAGGGAGGTTCCGATGTACATTCCGGCCGGAAGAATGGGCGTCGGGTACGAGGACGGCGGGGGCCCGTCGACGCTGAACCCCCATGCGATCAGCTCATAGGACGGCCACCGGCCCGGAACGGTGAAGTTCAGAGTGGTCCCATAGTAGCCGTTCCCCCCATCGACCGTCCGCGCGAGGACCGCGACGCACGGAGCGGTTCCGTTCGTGAAGCTCACGTTCTCCGGGTGCGTTCGTCCAGTGACCGTCAGGGTTCCCCGGGCGGGCGTGGCGAGGAAGCACGCGGCCGACACCGTGTACGCGTACGTCCCGTTGGGGATCGAGAGCTCGAGAGACCCCCTCACGGAGGACTGGGGGGTCCCCCCCGTGACGTTCACCCACCATCGGAATCCGGTGGGCAGACCCGTCTCCTCGAAGAAGACGAGTTGCGGGACAACCGAGAATATGTAGAGCGGTTCGGTGACGTTCGACCCCCCGACCGTGACCCTAGGCTCGTGTCCGACCGGCGACCAGCGGTACCCCGGGATAGGGGCCACCGACTGGTTGTACGTGCCGTTCGGAACCCGGATCTGGAGCGCCGACGTCTCGGACGACCGCACGATTCCGTCGAGCGCTATCGCCCACGGGAGGCCGACCGGCAGCCCCAGCTGCTCGTAGGTGACGGTGTACTCTGGGCCGATGTTCACCCGGAGCGCGAGGCGAGAGTACGCGCCGACCCCGGGGTGATCCGTGGAGTTGATCCCGATCCAGTACGACCCCGCCGGGCTGAGGGCGGGGAAGGTGATCGCCGCTTCCGCGTGGAACGGAGCGGTCCCCGAACCCGGAAGGATATCGACCGCCCATCCGTGCGGGAACTGATAGGTTCCCAAGGAGACGGGGCCGTCGGAGTTCAGCGCGATCACCGAGACGTTCCAGTCGACCGTTCCGCCCGCCGCCCGAGTAGGAGCCGCGAGGGAGTCTCGACCATCGCTGGACGCGAGGTAGTACGGCTCGTTCTCGAGCGTGACGTTCGTTCCCTGAAGGAGGACGGCACGCGCCGGGTGCCCCATGTCGATCCACGACGCCTCCGGCGAAGGCCCGACCGTGTTGTTGACGAAGAACAGGTCGTACGGGATATCGGGTCCCGCCGTGCCGTACACCTCCTCGTAGTCCGTGTAGTCGTAGTAGACGCCCGAGTCGCACCCATACGTCGACTGCACGAGAAACTCGGTTCCTCCGGTGTCGGCGACCTGGGACCAGACGACCGCCCCCGAGGTCGCGTTGGAGATGCTGAACTGGACCGCGCCCGCGGCTACGGACATCTCGAAGTCGTAGAGCCGGCCGCTCTGCAGCGCGAACGCATCCGGGCTGTAGTAGTACGTCGTCGCGCAGTAGTTCGTCGACGAGTAGGCGACCCCCCACGTTCCGTACGAGTTCGCGAACCCGAGCTGGTCGTACGATCCAGCGTTGTCCCAGACGGAGAGGATCACGTAGTAGAAGCTCGCGTTCCCGCCTTCCGGCCGGTCGTCTGGGACCCGGAGGGTCACGCCGACCTGACCCGCGTTCTGCGGGGCCCCCGAGTAGACTGCGCCCGCGTAGTAGTGGCCACTGAACCCCGGAGGGCCGCCGGCCGAGATCGCTTCGGGATGGGGGGGCGTCCCCATCGAGCCGGCAGGTGACGCGTCCCTTGCCCCGCTCCACCCCGACGCCCCGGGTGTCCCGACCTCAGTGTTGGCGGGCGACGTATCGAGGGCAGCGGGCCCGGGACCCGACTCTCCCGAAGTCCCCTCCAGCGACGTCGTATCCGAACCCGGAGTCACGGGGTGGGATTCAGCGCTGTTCCCGGGAGCGGCCGGTGCGGAAATGATGAGAAGAGACGGGACGAGCAGGAGCAGGACGATGATCGCGGCCCCGGCACCGACGATCCCACGGCGCTCCGGGCGCGGTGCCATGTGGTCCGGCCACCGAAGGGGCCCTCTCGATATACGGGTTGCTTCGGCTCGACACATCCCGGACGGCCTCTCGAGCGAGGGGGGGCCCGGGACTCCTCTCGGTCTTCGAGGGCTCGGCAGGGGAAACCCCCGCGACCCGCCGAGACTCGCCCAGGGCCCTCCGGCGAACTCGTTCGAACGCGGCCCGAGTCCCTCGGCCCGAAGCGGCGGGGCCGACGAAGTACGCCCGAGAGGTCGCCACGCCCCCGCGCCTACAAGTAGCGAGTCGAGTTCCCCTCCGCCGTGTCGGACACTCCCAGCAAGCTCCAGCGAGACGTAGCCCGCCACCTCGTCACGAAGTTCCTGAAGGTTCGCGCGGGCGAGAACGCGATCGTTGAATCGTGGAACCATACGATGCCGATGGCCACCGCGATGGTCGACGAGATCCGCCGCGTCGGCGGCCACGTGCTGTTCGTTTACGAAAGCGAGGACGCGTGGTGGCGCGCGATCGATCGGAGGCAAAGCAGGCTCCTCGGCCAGTCGAGCGCCCCGGAATGGGCCGCGCTGGAGGCGGCGGACGTCTACGTGAACTTCTGGGGACCGGGCGACAGCGATCGCATGGAACGGCTACCGGTGCGCTCGGAGGACGCGTTCGACTGGAATTGGCCCTGGTACGCGGTCGCGCGCAAGACAGGCCTCCGGGGGATCCGGATGACCGAGGGGTTCGTGACGGAGGCGCGCGCCAGGCGCTGGCGGGTCGACCTCGCGAAGTGGAAGGAGCAAGTGCTCCGCGCCTCCCTCGTGGACCCGGCCGAGATCGCCCGAAACGGGGCCCGCCTGGTCCGAGCATTCTCCCGAGGGACGAAGGTGAGGATCACCCACCCGAACGGAACCGACCTCGAGGTCCGGCTCGCGGGGATTGCGCCACGGCTGCACGACGGAAGGCCGCATCCGCATCGTAAGGGAGACTCGCTCTCCGGCATGATCGAGTCGATCCCCGCCGGGTTCGTCGACTTCGTCCTCGACTCCCGAACGGCCGAAGGACGGTTCCATGCCAACCGCCGAACTAACATCTGGTGGAACTGGCACGCTGGCGGCGCCCTCGAGTTCAAGGGGGGCAAGCTCGTCTCGTACTCGCTCGTGGAGGGGGCACCGGAGTTTGCCCGCCAGTACAAGAAGGGCACCGCGGGGAAGGAGCAGGCCAGCGCGCTCACCGTCGGGTTGAACCCGGCGGTCCGGGATGTCCCCAATCTCGAGAAGGGCGAAGGGGGTTGCGCATCGATTCAGATCGGGGGAAACCGGGGGCTTGGGGGCGCCAATCGCTCAAGCTTCTTCACGTGGTTCTCGTTGGCGGGACCCGAGATCGAGATCGACGGCACTCCCGTCGTTCGCGAAGGAAGAATCCTCTAGGTCGTTGCGCGGCCCTGGTCATCAGAGCGGCAGTCGTTCTAGAACGGCACCCAGTGGGCCGCGGTGGTGGAATCGTGGCTCGCCCATGGGCCTAGTCGGATTCAGACCCTTAAGGGTTCAAATCCGTGGACTTTTTGCTCGAGCCGGACAAATCGGGGCACTCTGGTCCGTCCTCCGGGCGAGGGTGGAATATTTGATCGTGGGTGTCGTTAGCAAACCGCCTCCTCCCGCAAGGGTCGGTCCCGCGACGACGGAGTCAGTCCTTCTTACGGCACCCGTTCTGAACGAAGAACGCGAGCCCCTGTAGCGGGGTCGTAACGACGGCGGAGGCTTCATGATAGACATGCACAGTCGAGGAGCCAACTGCGATGAGCGAGGGTCAACGGAGCCAACACTCGGACCGAGGATCTCGATCCGGTCAGCCGTCTTCCACCGGGGGAAACCGGGTGGAGCCCCACTACACGTCCAATGGGCACGTCCCCCGTATCCAAGCAGCCGAGGCGGCTGCGGGAAGGGGAGCACAGATCGTTGGCCTGGTGTTCGACCGGGGGGTGATACTTGCGGCGAGGTACGACCCCATAGGCGGCGAGCCCCTTCCCTCCTTCCTCGGTAAGAACACTTCAAACCTTCGCGGCGGCAAGATCTTGCGGTTGGGTCCCCGCCTCGCCGTCGCGGGGACCGGGCTATTGGGCGACTTTGCCGCCGTGTGTCGGCACATTCGGGGTCGCCGTTTTAGTTCGACCCAGGAGGTGGTCGACCACCTGGGCGCGCTCTTCTGGGGGCAGACTGTCCGCGAGGACACCCGGATACTGGGGACGTTCGTGCTCATGGGAAGCACGCTCGATGGGGACGCGCGCCTGTTCCAGTTCTCTCCGAGTGGGTCGATTCATGAGTACATCGCTTGGGCCCGAGGGCGGGATTCGAAGCCGCTGCAGAAGCGATTGAGCGAGACCTATCGTCCGGGAACGCAGCGCTACGCCCAGAATGTCGCTCTCGAAGCCCTCGGTTATCCCGAGGCCTTCGAGATGGTTACGGTGGATACGACGCAAGCGAAGTAATCGGCAGCATCCGGATGCTGGTGCTGCGGGGGGGACCCCGCGGCGCAGGCTTGGTCACGCCGCGAGTGCTTAACAGCGGCTATTCCCATGGTTGCTATTGCGATGAGCGGCTCCGCGGCGACTACGATTACCGTTAGCCAAGTGACACGCAAGAGACTCGCTTCACTGAAGGAAGGTGACCAGACCTACGACGAAGTGATTGAAGTACTCTTGGCTGCCCATCCGACTCGACTGACGTGGGCCGAGCTGGGGCGTCGTTTGCGAAGTGGCGAGGACATACCGATCGAACGTGTGATCGCCGAATCGAGAGCTCTACGAGCGCGAGGGCGCTAGGGTGAGCTACTCCGTCGCCATGCGCCAAGACGCCAGGCCAGAGTTTCTCTCGCTCCCGCCGGAGGTTCGAGAAGTCTTTGAGGAGGCTTTCTCCCGAATGCGGGTCTAACCATACTCTTCGGGGCCCGGGTTCTCTGTCCAGCAACTCAAGCCGCCCCGGGGGCTGGAAGCAGGAAGTGTGGTCGGTCCATGTGGGGGGCTATCGAGCGTGGTTCGTCGTGGATGGGCAGACCGTGAGATTCGGGGCGTTTGGACCGAGACCGGGGTTTTACCGTAAGCTAGCTCGGATACGCTCTCTCCGCGGAGACTGAGTCCGGGGCACGGAGTTCGAGCGTCGGGAGTGCAAGGCCGATACGACGTCGAGGTCACTCAACTTCTCGACGTGTCTCCTCCTTCGCTAGAAGCGACCGTACGAAGACTAGTTTCCCGCCGTGGGCCCAGTCGGATTTGAACCGACGACCTCCCGGTTATCAGCCGGGTGCTCCAGCCAAACTAAGCTATGGGCCCCGGCGGTCCGAGAGGAGTGGGCCTTTAGAGATTTCGGGAGGATATTCCGTTCCGATTCGGGGCCTCGAGAATGCGGACCCCGTTCGAGGTGACGGGGCACGGTCCGAGCGACCCCTCGACCGATGCGGGGAGAGACTACGCCTTCGCGGCCCCAGAGTCGCTCACAGGACCAGCGGGTAGCGCGGCCGAACGGCCCCGGGAAGTCGTTACCCTCGATTCTCGCGCATTCCTACCGCGGACAAATCTCTAACCTTCCACGGAGACGGAACACATACCCCGTGGGGGAGATTCGCACCGGTCGCGGGGAGGACTCCCGGCGAGTGGGGTCGGCGCGCGCGCCTGAGCCTCTTCCCCTTCCACCACACCGCTCCCTATGGAGACACCATCGGGGGGGTTTGGGGGGACGGACGTACGATTCTGCCCCCCGTGGAGCGGTCACGGACCCTCGGATGGTCACGCCGGCATAGACCCACGGACCGTATGTTCCAGGCTACGCCGACCGCTCGCCCCGGAGCAGGGCGACGTACTCGTCGCGGTGCGCCGGGCTGTCGAGCCGGGTCGCCCGCTGCTCTTCGTACAGGTGGTACGGACCGGTGCCGATGTAAGCGATGAAGATCGCGAGCATGGCGGGCACGAGGAGGTCGTAGCTGCCGGTCATCTCGGCGACCATCACGAGCACCGCGAGGGGCGCCTTCGAGACTCCACCGAAGAACGTCATCATCCCGACGATCGCGAAGGCAGAGATCTCCCCGGCCGAGACGACCGACGGGAGGACAGTGTGGAACGCCGCACCGATCTCCACCCCGACGAGGGCCCCGATCACGACGCTCGTCCCGAACAACCCCGCCGCGCCGCCGCTCCCGACCGTGAGGGAGGTGGTGGTCGCGCGCAGGACGATCGCCACGCTCAGGGCGACCAGCGCCAGCGGCACGAGCGTCCCCACGCCGATCTGACCGAGCATCACGGCCTGCACGAATCCGTAGCCGACACCGATGGAGGCGAGGGCCGCGAAGTGATTCCCCCAGGGCAGCAGCAGGTAGACCGCGGCGACCGCGACCCCCGCGATCGCCATGCCGAGCGGGACCCGAAGGAGCGGCCCCCCGCGCAGGGCCCGGAAGCGATCCTCCGTCGACTGGAAGAGCCGGATGAAACCGACCCCCGCGGCCGCGCAGATGAGTCCGAGCAGCGCGTAGAGCGGAAGCTGCTCGACGTTCCAGCTCACTCCCCCGGCGGGGAGCGCGAACAGCGCGGAGAACCCGAACATTGCGCCGAAGATCGCGTAGCTGATCACCGACGCGACGATCGCGGGGAAGAAGACGTCGGGCTCGAAGTCCTGGATGTAGAGAATCTCCGCGGCGTAGATCGCCCCGCCCAACGGCGCCCGGAAGATCGCCCCGACCCCCGCCCCGAGTCCGGTGGCGAGGGCGATCCGCCGTTCGCGGTCGGACAGGCCGAGCGAGTCGGCCCACCACGACCCGAAGGCGCTTCCGATCTGCCCGGACGGCCCCTCCCGGCCCCCGGCCCCGCCCGTCCCGAGCGTGAGCGACGACGCGATCACCTTGAGGAACGGAACCCGCCGGCGGACCCGGCCTCCCTCCTCGTGAAAGGCCTTGATCGCCGCGTCGGTCCCGTGGCCGGCGGTCTCCGGGGACCAGCGCTGGACGATCCAGCCGGTCGCCAGGCCACCGGCGGCCATGACGACCGGAAGCAGCAGGATCCGCGGGAACGAGCTCGACCAGACGACCAACCCCCCGGGCGGGGCGCCCGCGAACGGGTAGCCGATGCCGACGACCCCCTCCAGGAAGAATCGGGTGGACTCGAGCCAGAGGAAGTAGAACGCGGCCGAGCCGACCCCGGCCACCACTCCGATCGGGATCGCGAGAAGCGCCGACCGGACGAGCGTCTGGGAGACCGACACCCAGCTGCGCTGCCCTCCCTTCGATCGGCTCCGGTGCAGGCGGTGCCAGCCCTGCACGAACGCCGCGCGCGCGCGCTCCCCGACTCCGGGAGGGGCCGGTGCAGGGAGGGGATCGTTCACGGCGGTTTCACGGGCGTTCGGTTCTAACCGCTTGCGGTCCGTCGAGGCGCCGGCGACGCCGATGGTACTTAGCGTCTCGCCGAACGGAGGCTCAGACCCCGAACGGAAGAGCCACCGGCACCGCCGCGATCACGATCGTGAGGAGCCCGACGGCGATCAGCAGTCCCCCGAGCACCCCCCGAAGCCGTCGCTCCGGAACGTGCTCCTGGAGATAGCGGGCCCCCCGGGAAGAGAGCGCCGTCACCGCGATGAGCGCCGCCGTGGCCGCGACGTAGACCAGCACGACGTTGCCGGTCGAGGCGACGAACAGGATCGCGAGGATCTGGGTGTTGTCGCCCATCTCGAGCAGGAAGGCGAGTCCGAGAGCGACCATCCGAACCTGTCGGCGGGTGTGCGACTCGGCCGGGGTCCCTTCGCCCGGCTCGTGCACCGAGGCGGGAGCCCTCCAGATCTCGCGGACGCCGAACGCGATCAGGACCAGGCCGCCAGCGACCTTGACCCAGAGAAGGTACGGGCTGAGGACCGTCTCGGCGGCGTACCCGAGCGAGACCGAGACGAGAGTGGCCGCCCCGAGTCCGGCCGAGGCCCCGAGGAAGACGTCCCGGGGAGGGTGGCGGGTCGCGAGCGTGATGACGCCGAAGTTCGATTTGCCGGGGAGCTGGAGCGCCGCCACCACCGCGAAGATGAGAACTCCTTCGAGGAGCGGAGATGCGTTCACCGGCGACCCCTCGCGAGTCAGCACGTCGGAGGGAAGAGGGCTTTGACAGGGGGAGAGACATCGGATGGTCTCGGACCACCCCCTCTCCTCGCCCCAAGCCGGCGCCCGCACAGAGGACGGCGTTCGCTCTGATCGGCCGAACCGAGAAGCTGGGGGGGTGGGTCCACGCGCTCCTCCCTGCGACTCCACGCACCACCGCCCTCGCGGTCGAGTCGCGTGACGGGGGCGGCCGCACGGATCTTCCGTCGGCGGTCCGGGGCGCTCCCGGCGGGCGGGGACGGGTGCTCCGTCGGCGATTTCACGATGCGAGTCCGTCGCCTTTTTAGCCCATCCGCGCCCATAGAACTACTGATGAGACCCGCGCGACGGAGGGGTCGGCGCCGCGGAGTGGCCCCCATCGTGGGGACGATCTTCCTGGTCGCGATCACGATGACCCTCGCCGCGACCCTCTACGCGTTTCGCCCGCCGCTCCCGGCCCAGCCCCTCTGGCTGAGCTACCAGGCCGTCGGCGGCGGGAGCGAACCCGTATGGGGGGACGGCTCCGACTGCAAGAACGTCAATGGGGTGCAGACCTGCCTTACCCTGGGCGTCATCAAGATCACCTTCACCAACCCGCCTCCGGTGAAGACCGACCAGCTCCTGTTCCTCTTCTACTGCAACGGCACCATCTACCTCGCGGCGACCCTCGCGGAGATGGCGTGGGTCCCGGGCTCGTCCGGGACGGTCGGAGGGATGGGCCCCCAGCTTCAGCACTGCGGCTCGTACACCCCTCCGGCGGCCGCCTGGAACCGGCTCGCGTTCTTCTACCAGATCGTCCCCGGCTCGACGACGCTCCGGCCCGGAGACTCGCTCTACCTGTTCGCCCACACGTTCACCGCGTTCAAGGACGACGACTTCCACGGCGCCCCCGAGTGGTGCTACTGGATCCCCGGTGCCTGCACCCTCCAGGTCGTCTACACCGGCTACCCGGCATCGCTCGCGATGTCGCTGCCGCTGTACGGGCTGTCCACCTAGGTCGGATCGATGCGGCTCCCCCGAGCGCTCCGGAACCTGCCGAAGAGCTGGATCGTCGTGTCGGTGGTATGCACCGCGTTCCTCCTCACGCTCTCGGCCGCCTGGTACTGGCTGCCCGAGCACTCGGCGTTCCGGGTGCCGAGCACGCCGGATCCGAACAATCGCACCACGGTCTTCATTGACGACGTCGACCTGATCCCCCAATACTGGACGAGCAACGTCTCCGACACGAGCTACCTCGTCGAGACCGACTGCAACTGCTTTCCTGCGAACGTCTCCGGGGCGACCTACACGTACGTCGTGAACGTGACCGACAACGACACCGTCGCTCACACGATCAGCAGCATCAGCATCGATCCGCCGTTCGCGCTCCTCGACGTCGTGCCTTCCTTGCCCGCCTCGCTCGCGGCCGGGACGACCACCACGTTCTCGGTGACGATCCAGGTGCCGACGTCCCCCGGGGACTACGACCTGACCGGGGCGATCAACACGGAGTAGGCCGGCCGACGTCGAACGCCGGTCGGCTCAGCCGACCGGAACGGCGTTCAGACGCCCGTCGGTCCCGGACCAGTCGAGGATGGAGGCCGGTCGGTTGGGCCGGTCCCCGAAGATCACCGGACGACCGTAGGCCATCTCGAGGTGCACCAGCGTCTCGGCAACCGGCATCAACAGGCGCGCGGCAGGATCCTCCGCGCTCCCGTAGGCGAGCAGATGGAAACGGGGGAGCCGCATGTAGAACCCCGCGACCGCGGGCAGGGTCGAGTCGGTGATCGTAACGCCCGCCGCCTGCGCTGCGGCCCGCAGCCCCTCGAGGGAGGCGACGTACAGCGCCGGCCCTGGAGCGGGATGGTCGCGGAGGAAGCGATAGACCTCCGGGAAGAGCGAGGTGACCCCGGGCGGAGTCGCCGGGCGGGCCTCTCGGGCGTCGGCCGACTCCCTCGAGAGGGGAACCACGATCCGCCGCAGCTCGCCGAGTCCGGGATCGTCCCCGCTCGCCGAGAGGATGCGCAGCCGTTCCCGCAGCCAGTCGACGGGCAACGCCCCTCCGATCTGGGCGATCAACTTCGACGGCCGAACGGACGGCGCCGGGATCCACGCGACCCGGCCCCCGATGCGGAGCACGTGGACGGCGGCCGGTGCGGTGAGGGCGATCGGGATGGCGTCCGAGGCGTCGCCCCCGACGCTGATCCCAGTCATCGCCCCGTAGCGAAGGCGTCCGAGGACCGACTCGATCGAAGCGAGCCCGGGCCAGATCGACTCCGCCGAGCCCGCCGGGTCCGGATCCGGGAGGCTTACCGTCGGTCGGAAACCGCTCGGCAGCGGCGGCAACGAGCGGAACCTCTCCCCTTCGAGCGTGTAGAGCGAGCGCGCCGGCGGGGCCGACGCCCCCCGCGTCTTCGTCACTTCGTGCACCCGGAGGCGGCCGCGAGCGCGCTCCTCGGCCCGGAGCTCGACGACGGCGTCGGCCAGCGTGAGCAGCGGCGCTCCGAGCTCGGGAGTGACGGCGAGGATCAGGTGGACCTGGCTCGACACGATCCCCGCCTGCATGCCGGCGATGTCCGACGCCGGGGCGGAGAAGGTGCGCACCGCCCCCGGGAGGGGGGCCTGCGCTCGAAAGAACGCCTCGGAGCCTCGGTCCCACGAGTCGACGACGATCGTGCCGGCCCCCGCAGCCGAGAGTCGACCCGCCGCCTCCTCGATCGGGGCGGAGACCCGTGCCGCCTCCTTGGCGTCCTGGGGAGAGAAAGCGAGGGGTGCGCCGGGGACGGAGCGGGAGGAGGGGTCGGGACCCACGGAGGAGAACTGCGGGTCGGCGAGGAGCATCGAGACCATGGGAGCCTCCCCACCGGTACCCGGAGGGGGTGCGGCCGAGGGGGTCGGCGTCTGGTAGGCGAGGTAGAGCTTGGGGCCCGCCAGGGCGGGGAGGAGGGTCCGGAGCAGCGTGCTCTTCCCGGCGCCGACCGCTCCGGTGACGACGACGAACTTCGGTCCCGAGCCGCGGAGGTAGGCGGCCAAGAACGAAGCCAGTTCGACGGTGCCGGCCGCAGGCCGGCTCGGAGGTGGGGCTCCTGCGTCCCCCGCCGACATCGCCGTGCGCTACGGGGACTCTCCGTCTTAATCATGCCTCTCCTGCAATCGTCCGCCCTCGGGGGCGAGGGGCGGGTGAGCTGCGGGACACGGTCGATACCGAGGGCAGGGGCGACCTCACGGGTCGGGGCGCGGCCCGCCGGCCCGCGGCGGGCCTCCGTCGGAACACCCGCCGCGGTTCGAGCGAAGGTGCTTTAGGGAGAGGGACGACCACCCGGAGGCCGTGAACGGGACGGCGCCCCCACCCCGCACGCCGACCGAGCGGCCGGTCGGCTCGGGCGTCGGACTCCGCGGCGGCGCCTTCCCGAGGGGGTCGAGCGCGCGGTTCCCCGAGGGAACCGTCTCCGCACCCGCCGGAGTCGTACTGTGAGCGCGGAGCTTCATGCGCGCAACGCCGGACCGTCCGCGGAGAAGACCGCGTTGTCGCCGCCGATCGCCCCCGTCCCCCCGGCTCCCCCGCCGACGTTAGGATCGCTCGAGGCGCCGTCGGCTTCGCACCTCGTGGAGTCACGCTGGGTCCCTCTCATCCCCGGAGCGCAGGCGATCCCCTCCGGGGTCTCCACCCGCTCGGGGGCGTTTCTGATGGCCGCGACGCGGGACGAACCCGGGCTGCGACCGGGGCCGCGCGCCCCCGAGCCCGACCTCGAGGTCCGCTCGGCCCTCCTCACGTGCGTCGAAGCGCTCTCTCCCTATCTCGAGCCGGGGTGGTCGCATTGCCAGGAGCACCCCGGGTGCCTCGCCGTCCAGGAGGCGTCCCGGGCCCTCTGGGGGGGAGCGTCGGCGCCCTCGGCCTCCGCCGGTGCCCCGGCCCTTAGCCCCCGGGCGAACACGCCACCGGACCCGGCGAACCTTCCCCAGCCGGGGTCCGAGGAGGGCCCGGAGCCGCCGAGCATGAATAGACCCGTGGCTTTCAGAGGTTCGCTATGACCAAGGTGGAGATCGTCGCGACCGAGAACGGACCGAACCTCGTGATGGTCGACGGGAAGGTCGCCGCCGCGCTCTGTCGCTGCGGCCACTCTAGCCACAAACCGATGTGCGACGGCTCGCACCGCATGAACAACTTCCGAGCCGCCAAATCCGAGGTCAACGTCCTCGGCTAGCAGCCCCCGGCCACCGCCCCAGACGGGGGCCGCGCGCTCCGCCTACAGGAGCGGCGCGGAGTAGTGGAGCACTCCGGAAACCGTCACCGTTCCCGAGAGCCAGTCGAGGATCTCGAAAGTGTACGGCCCGTCGACGCCCACGCGTAAGGTGCCAGCCCCCCCGGCCGTCAGGTTGCTCTCGTAGACGACCCCACCGGCCGGGGCCAGCACCGTGAACGTGAAGGTCGGGGTCGACCCGGAGACCTTCTGCCAGGTGAAGACGAACGTCCCGGAGTGGGGGAACATCACGGACTGCGTGACCTCGAAGACGGAGCCGTGGGGGTTCGCGATCGTGAAGCTCTCGGGCGCGCTCTGGGCCACGGGTACGGCGATCAGCACCGTCAGTGCCGCGGCCCCCAGCGCGATGCCGGCCACGACGACCGGCACCCGCCACCGGCGACGGGCTCGTCGCGCCCCCTGCAGCGGCGCCGTCGCGAGGTACGGCGCGGACGCGTCGGAGCCGAGCACGCGGGCCTACCGGAGCGGGGACCCATAGGAGTTGCGGAGTCGCGCGGGACCGGCCGGCGGCGCGCGAGGGAAGGAAGGGGTTGAGGCCCCCCGGCAGCGGCCCGGGAGCTCGCTCGGCCGCTCGGGACCCTTAGACGCGGACCGTCACCGTTCCGCCGAAGACCGCGAGGGACGCGGTCCGGGCGCTGTCGTGAAGGTAGACGTTCCCCGCGGAGTAGACGAGCGTTGGGCCGCCGTCCGAAACGGCCTGGATCGCGGCGGTCGAGATGTTCTGCGCGGGGGCGCTCGGATAGACGGTGCCCGGGCCGGTAACGGCCTGGCTCGCGCCCTGGTCGCCGGTCGACTGCGCCCACGTCACGTGGTTGGACGTCAGGTAGAACGTCCCGTTCGCGACGAAGATCCCGATCGACTGGGTCGTCGGGTTCCCGACGGAGTTGTGCTGGATGTGGACGATCGTGCTCGGCGTCCCGTACTCCGCGATCCCGTAGGCGACGCTGTTGGTCACGGTGTTGCCGTTGATCAGGTCGGAGACGTCCTCGTACCCGACGATCCCCATCTGGTTGTTCGAGACCTTGGAGTTCGACACGCGCGTGCCCGCCCCGGCCTCGTAGAGCAGGATGCCGGCCGACGACCAGCCGCTCCCGTAGAAGTCGTTCGTCGCGGTCGCGCCGTCGAAGGCGTTCCCCGACACGTGGTCGCCCGCGATCGTTCCGACCGCGCCGTAGGCAACCTGGATCCCGTTCGCGGCGATCGCGGGCGTCTCCCCGATCCCGACGATGTGGTCCGTCTTGACCACGCACGTGAGCCCGGGGTCGTCACAGACGATCCCTCCCTTGCCGTAGGCGCTCACCGTCGTTCCCGTGACCGTCACGGTCGCGTGCGCGGGCGTGTAGCCGGTCTCGAAGTAGCCGGTGTAGGCGTAGACGCCGGTCTGCGACTGGCAGCCGAGCAGGCTCGGGCTCAGCATGGCGTTCTCGACCACGGAGTCCGTGAGCTTGCCCGAGGAGACGTTCTGGAAGTCGACCCCCACGAGCCCGGGAGAGCAGCCGGCGATGGAGGAGGCCGCTCCGGCGGCGTTGACGGTCAGGTGCTTCAGAACGACGCCGCTGACGTTCGCGACCACGACGACCGCGACGAGCGGCATGTTCGAGCCGGAGTCGTAGTCGACCGCGTTCGCGACCCCGCTGGTCGGCGCGATGATCGTCGCGCCTCCCGGGGCGCCGACGAGATGAAGGTTGGCCGTCGCGATCGTGATCTGTTCGGGGTACGTACCCGCGCCGACGCAGACCGTCGCTCCGGCGTGCGCCCCGTTGATCGCCGCCTGGAGCGCCGTGTCGCCGACGTTCTCTCCCGCCACGAAGACGTTGCACCCGACCGGGGTGGCTCCCGCCGACCCCGCGAGTACGACGACCGCTCCGATCGTCGATGCGAGAAGAACCGCCACGCTCAGTATGCTCGACGCCGACCGCCTGCTCATCCCGTCCACATCTCCTTGCGCTGCGCCACGCCCGGCGGAGGAGGCCCCCGCCGGAACGCGACCCGGACAGCAGCGGGCGCACCGAGGTTCGACTATATGTTAGTAGGCGCGCGGGCGCCCGGATCGCCGCGCCGGGACGATGCGAACCAATCCTACGTATCAACCGGCGCAACCGTGGACCGGACCGCGGGCGCGGCCGCGACCGGCGCGGGCCGGGGCGCTCCGGCCATCGGCAGCCGGACGCCGCGGGGGTACGACGTCTCGGGCCGGCCGAGGCGTCGGCGGATCCAGTGGCGCACGTCCGCGATGTAGAGGTTGTCGTACGGGCACGCCTCGACACAGTCGCCGACCCCGCAGCACTTCGTGCTTCGGAACTCCCCGGTCTGTCGGAAGTGACCGGGCATGTCGACGAGCCCGATCGGGCACCCCTTCGCGCAGTCGACCGTCGTGCACGCCTTGCAGACGTCCTTGCTGCGGACCTTCAGCTTGAAGAACCCGACCTTCTGGAACGCCTGCGCGACCGTGCCCGTGTAGCACCAGCCCATCGTGACGCAGTTGTAGTTGCCGAAGTACGGGATGGTCACGAACATCAGGTACCAGAGGACGGCGAAGTAGAGCGTGAACAGGAAGACGGTCGGGTCGTTGCCCTGCACGTACACGCCGAGCGTCCCGGTGGTGTCGAGGTAGGAGACGACCGACGTGAGCACGAGCGAGCCCATCACCACGCCCGTCGTCACCGAGTAGAGGCGTGAGAACCGGCTCGAGAGGTACTTTCGGGCCGGCGGGGAGGAGTGGTTGAACGACTTCATCGCGTCGATCGTCGTGCCCTGGTACATCAGCGGCGCCGTGCAGAACACGGAGCAGACGACCCGCCGTCCGAACAGCACGACCAGCGCCCCCGTGATCGCGTACGTCGCGAGCAGGACCCCGAAGACCCCGACCGCGAGCGGATACGAGCCGATCCCCATGCTCCAGCCCAGGACGGGCACGGTCTGCGGCGGCGGGGCGTTCGGGAAGTAGAGGCCGAAGTAGAGGCTCGGATAGAAGACGGCGAAGGCGACGTAACAGCCGATCATCAGCGCGAGCCGGATCCGGTTCTCGAGGTGCCGCGTCTCGCGCATCTTGAAGACGACGAGCGCCCCCATCTCGACCCCCATCATCGCAAGGAAGCCGGTCGACGCGGTCGCGGTGGCGAGGAACCAGAAGCCGTTCGAGACCGCGTTCGCAAGGACCGTAGCGACCGGTCCGGCGAGCGGCAGGAACGGGAAGCCCCCCACGTAGTCCGCCGGGTCGATCCGGAGGTCGATGACGGCCCCCATGAACAGCTCCGCCACGAAGACCAGGGAGAGCACGCCGAACGCCCAGTGCGGCCGGCGCTGCCAGTCGACCGTCGGCTCGGCGGCGAACCGCTCGACCGAGAGCGCCGCGGCGAAGTAGACCGCCATCTCCGCCACGACCGAGGCGGCGAGCAGGATCGGGGAGCCGAAGTACAGCCAGACGAACAGGCCGGCCATCATCGCGCCGTAGGCGGCGAAGAGCGCCGTGAGGTACCGGGAGAACGTCGCCGCGAGCGCTCGGTGCCGGTAGAGGTACTCCATCGCGTAGACGTAGAGCGCGATCATCGCCCCGCTGCCCGCGAGCACGGAGGCGGTCACCCACTCACCCGTCGGAAGCGTCGGAGGGGAGAGCGCCATGATCGCCACCTGCGCCGGCAGGATCGCCCGGAGCGGCGGAACGAGGCGGTCCCAGAGGAGGACGGTCGCGACGGCCATCTCCGCGGCCATCGTAAGGACGAACCACGGCGAGAGCAGCACGCCGGCGGCACTGCTGGCCCCGACGGCGTCTCCCAGTGGCGAACCGGCCCCCACCCCCGAGACGATCTCGAAGGTCCACGCCATGAGCGCCTCGCCCGCGAGGACGAGTCCGATGGCGGCCGCGAGGTAGAGGCCCCGGAACCGGAACGGTTCCTCCGTCCGGTCCGGGACCGGGCCGTCGGCCCCGGGGTCCGGAAGAACGAGGAAGACCCCGGCCGCGCTCGCGGCCATCAACCCTCCGCTCACCGAGAGCGCCTCCACGAGCGTCGACGGGCTCGGGGAGCGGAGATAGAAGACCGAGGCGAAGAACATCTCCGCCATCATCGCCAGAAGGAACAGCGCGATCGCCGCGTCCCGCCGGGTCCGCGCGGCCCCCACGTACTTGATCAGGTAGGCGGTGACGACCGCCATCGCGAGCGCGACAGTGCCGAGGACGACGTTGGTGGCGAGCGCTGCGATCCCTCCCCGGCCCCCGGGAACGGGCCGGTCGACCGCATCGTCCTTTATGTGATTCCCGCTCCTACTACGCACCCCGTAGGATCCCCGGGGACCCTTCGGTCAGGGAGGCGAGGGCGTCTCGCTCGGGCGGGACGTCGGGATACCGGCCGTCTGGGCGGGGTCGGTCGACGCGAACGGCTCGGGCGCGACGACCGCGGCAAAGAAGATCGCCATCTCGAGCACCGAGGCGGCGGCGAAGACCGCGAGATCCCCGGTCGAAAGCCAGAAGGCGAGACCGAACCCCATGAGCGCCGTGACGAACAGGAACCGCACGAGGTAGCCGCGCACGGGCCCGGTCGGCCGATCCCCGCGGTACGTGCCGAGGAGCAGGAAGCCGAGGAGGAGGGACATCGCGAGCGCCGTGGCGACGCCGCTCCCCAGAAGCCATCCCGGCGCCGCGAGCGCCGGCGGCGCGAGGAACATCATCGCCGATTGGGTGGCCAGGGTGGCCACCAGAGGCGTCGGGAGCCGGCGCCGGAGCCAGAGCAGCGTGCAGGTCATCTCGAGCGACATGGGGAAGAGGAACCACGGCGACGCGATCGTGGCGACGACGACCGAGCCGAGGCCGCCCCCGAGCCCGGGGGCGCCGGGCGCGTCGGCCAGCAGGAAGCTGCGTCCCATCAGGAGCTCCCCGGCGAGCACCAGGAGCGTGACGGTCACCGCGAGACCGGTGGTGCTCGCGAGGCGGCGGGGCGCATAGGCCGGGCCCTCCCTCTCGTGCGCGCGCGCCTCGGCCACCACGAAGGAGAGCACCGGAAAGACGCTCAGCGCCATCAGCGCCGCCGCCACCCACAGGCCGAGGACGAGCGAGCGCGTTCCCGGGTCGGAGAAGTAGATCAGCGTCGCGACGAACATCGCCACCATCATGGCGAGCAGGAAGACGACGACGGACGCCGCGACGATCGTCCGGGTCTCCGACGACCACCGGACGAGCGCGGCGATGACGACGGCCATCAGGACCGCCACCGGTGCGAGCACCCAGACGGCGTCCATCGACCGCGCTACCGGCGCGGGGCTATCTCGTTTCTCGGGAGGAGTCCGGCGGAGGGCGCCGACGGATCCCGGACCGACCCGATCGGATCAGCCGATCGCCGGGGCGCCCGACTCGGAGCGCACCGGCTCCTCGGTCGGGTCGGTCGGACCGACGGACCAGAGCACGGGTCGGAGCGCCCGGCGGGGACGGAGGGCGAGGACGATCGCGAATCCCCCCAGCAACAGGTACTGCGCTCCCCAGCGGAACGCGAGGGCGGCCCCCGGACCGTAGGCGGGCGACACCGCGCCCCACGCGGCGGGCGCCCCGGCCCAGGAAAGGAGCTCGTTCCCCAGTCCTTCGAGGCCCGCTCCCGCGAGCGGCGGCGGCGCCCCGACGACGAGGAGGCCGCCGCCGACGAGCGCGATGCCCCGGAGTCCGCGAGCGACCGAGGCACCCAGGCGCCCGGTGAACAGGTCCGCCGCGGCCGACGGGAAGAGGGCCGTCCCGATCGCGAGGGCCGCGAGCCCCTGGTGCACGACGATCCAGTCGACCCACGTCGCCGCCGAGGCGGCCCCGGGGGCGACGGTGGTCCAGGCCGCGAACATCGCGAGCGACCACGTCACTCCCGCGACCAGCAGCGCCGCTCGCAGTGCCGTCCCGGCGGCCGTTCTTCGGGAGAGACGGGGCGCCGTAGCCGTGGCGCCCGGCGCGGCGCCGGGCAGCCCGAACAGCCCCCCGTAGACGCGCAGCAGCGCTTCCTGCGCGACCAGCGCGATCGCAATGATGCCGACCTGGAAGATCGAGAGGAACCAGTTGTTCACGAGCAGCGCGGCGGTGGTCGAGCCGCTCACCTGCGCGATCACCCCGACGCCCGCGGAAGCCGCGGCGGTCGTGGAGCAGCAGGCGCCGAACGCCAGCAGCGTGATCATGGCGGGCGTCAGCCCCGCGACCGAGCCGATCGTCGCGGGCCCGCCCGAGGGGGCCCCGCGGCGACGCACGAGCGCGACCGCGAGCAGCACGGCGACCGCCATGCCGAGCGCCACACCGCCGGCGACGAGGACCATCGCGATCACGCCGAGGATCGGGAGGGAGAGAACGCCCCACGGCGCGAGAACGAGGTACCCCGGCCCGCTCCCGGGCGAACTGACCGGGAGGACGGTGTATCCGCCGTGGAGATTGACCAGCACCAGCATCCCGCTCTGGGTGAGCGCGAGCAGCCCGTAGACCATGCCGATGAACACGGACATCATCACGGCGTGCGACCGGACGATGTAGCGGCGGATCTCCCGCAGGGTGAGGAGCGACAGGTACGAGTCCGCCGACCCGCGGTACGCCACGTCGCTCCCGTGGCGGGCCGGCTTATACCTCGTGCGTCCGAACCCGCGGCCGCACGGCGCCGCCGGCCCTCGTCAGATCTCGTCGGGCGAGACGTACTCCGGCCGCTTCGGAGGGCGCCCCTTTCGGGGAGGCGGCGGCCCGCGGCGCGGGGCCGGGGCCGCAGGGGCGGTTCGGCCCGCGCCGCGAGCCCCCCCGGCCTCCTCCGACGGATCGTCCGGCGGATGGCGTCGGCGGGCGACGAACACGGCGACCAGCACCACTACCGCCGCGCCGACGCCGACCAGCACGTACCCCCAGATGCCGAGATCGGCGAGCCCCCCGGGTCCCTTCGGTGGCCCGATGATCTGGATCAGGACGTTCGGGGGCGGGTAGCCGTGGACGGTGAACGAACCGTTGGACGGGATCGCCTGCGCGTGCGCCGGGAGTCCTCCGATCTGGAAGTGGTAGGTGCCGTTCGGGAGCGGGAACGTGAACGGGTTCGTCGCGTACCCGTGCTTCTCCACGCCGTTGACCGTCACGGTCCAGTGGAGGAGCACCCCCACGCCGTAGACGGGGGTGACCTTCGCGTTGTACGTCTGCAGGTCGAACGTGATCTCGAGGGTCACCGGGGACGCCCCGATCGTGAACGTTCCGTTCGCGCGGGCGGGGGCCCAGCTGTTGTTCGCGCACGTCACGTGGTAGGAGTACTTCGCGTAGGTGAGCGTCGTCGCGAGGTCGGAGCCGCTCCCCGCGATCGTCGTCGACGGGCCGATCAGGACCGACCAGGCGAACGGGAACGCCATCGCGCCGTTCGCGACGAACGTCACCGAATCGGTCTTCGCCACGAACACCACGCTCGCCGAGGTCGGGCCCCCGGCGACCGTCACGTTCCCCGACGTCGGGGTGATCGTGTAGTTGTGCGAGGGCGTCGCGACGGTCCAGTGGTAGGTGCCGTTCTGGAGATTCCCCACCAGCGAGGGGTTCGCGCCCGTGCCGGAGAGCTTCGGCCCCGGGGAGATCGTGACGGACCACGAAAGAGAGGCGGGGGCCCCCGTCTGGCCGAACGTCACCGCGTAGCGGAACGGCTCCGTCACGGAGATCCCCTGCTCCGTCGACCCGGCGGCGTACCCTACGGTCCAGTCGTTCGCGGAGGTCGGGGTGAACGAGAGGTTCTCCGCCCGCTCGGCCGTCTGCGAACCCACCACGCCGATCGCCGCGGTCTCGGCCGGCTCGAAGCTCGTCGCTCCGAGGGGCTCCACGAACGCCGCAATCGTCCCGGCCGTCGGCGCCGTGATGTTCGCGGGACCGCCCCCCGGGGAGCCGACCAGGGCGACCTGCGGGCCGAGGAAGCCGCGGACGGACGTCGGAGGGCCGGTGCCGTTGGGCGACGGTCCGTTGCTGTAGTTCGACCCCTGCCAGTTGTAGCGATGGTCATACCCGCCGAGCAGGTACTGGGCGCCGGGAACGGGGAGCGAGATCGGCGGGGCGCCGTTGCCGAAGGTGAACGTGATGACGCTGTACCAGGTCGGCCGCTCCGGCGTGATGTACGTGGTGAGGTCGAAGGAGATCGGGAGTTTCAGCGACTCGCCCGTCTTGGGAATCCAGAACTCGTAGACCGACTCGTTCGGATAGATCGCCCAGAACGGGAAGACGACCCACGCGGTGAAGTTCACCGCCCACGTCCCTCCGCCGGTGTACGAGAGATAGATCACGCTCTGGACCCAGATGATCGGGGCGCCGAGGCCGTTCGCGAGGAACAGGTTCTGCTGGACCGAGGCGACGTCCCCGGGGAGGGGCGCTCCTCCGGCCCCGGCCGGCGTCACTCCGAGGTCGCTGATGTTCACCCAGTCCTGGACCGCCCGCAGCGGGCCGTAGGCGGGAGGCGCGGGAGGGACGATCAGATACGACGTGAAGTTGTACGCGTCCAGCGACCCCCAGCCCGAGGCGAGGTCGTACCCGGCGCCCGCGAGCACGGCGAAGTTGCGGCCGTCGATCACGTCCCGGAACGGCAGCGTCGGGAGGGGCGACGTGTAGTTCGGCGTGTAGCCGGCCCCGTGGACCCCGCCGTTCGGGAGCGGGTCGTACTCGGACGTCGCGAGGGAGTAGACCGTCGGATCGGGAAAGCCGAGCAGGGGGTTGCCGGCCGCGAGCAGGGAGTGGTCGACTTCCGCGAACAACCCGGCGACGATCGCCACGGCGACCGCCGTCCCCGACGCGTTGAAGAACGCCCCCCCGGACGTCGCGTTCGTCGCCCTGAGCTGCCGGCCGTTGATCGACACCGTGGCGGCCGTGTCGTTCGCGAGGGCCGAGAGATCGGGTACGCCCCGCCCCTTCCCGTTCACCACGGACGCCGCGGAGCTCGACTTCTGCCAGGACGGCTCCGCGATCACCTTGCTGACGCCGCCGGCCGTCCCCTCCGGGCCCCCGTGCGCGGTGTCCTTCGCCGAGACGTTCCAGACGACCTGGTCGGCGATCTGCAGGCTCGCCGGATTGAGCGTGAGGGTCGTACCCCCGACGGCCGTCGTGCCGAACGTGTCGAACGCCAGGGAGGCCGGGAACTCGGCGGCGGAGCCAACCCACTCCGCGCTCGCGGGATCGTCCGCCGAGTCGCCCGCGGCGCCGAGGACCGTGATCCCCCGCGCCTGCGCCTGCTCGAGCGAGGCGTACCACGCCGAATCGTTCCCGTCGTCGAACCCCCACGGAGTCACGACGACCGAGACGTTCTCGAGGTTCGAGATCACGCCGGGCGCGAGGGGCGCGGCCGGGTTCAGGACGGTCGCCAGGTCGGTGTCCAGGTCGGCGGTGGAGACAGAGGGACCGTAGACCCCGTAGATGCGCGCCCCCGGCGCCGTCGATCCGATCATCTCGAGGGCCACCGTGTTCGGGGCCACCACGTGGCTCGTGTCCCACGAGGCGAGGCAGGTCGGCGCCGCCGCGCCGTTTAGCGGCACGCCGGTGACGGACGCCGCATGCTCCCCGGCGGGGAGGGTCGCGGCGAAGAACGCGCTCACGTCCGCGGGGACCCACGGGCCCACGTCCGTTCCGGCCGTGAGATTGCCGCAGCGAGTGGTGTTCGTGCCACCCGTGTACGTTCCCGCGGCCGTGAGGAGCGCGACGGTCGCCGTGCGGGGCTCTCCGTACGTCGCGAAGAGCGAACGCTCGTCGTACGCCACCTGGAGATCGGGGGCGTACTCGATCTGGGCCGACCCGAGGGTCGGGGGCGCGAGGTAGCCGGCGACCTCGGGGGAGAACGCCGACCCGCTCGCGGCGGGCGCCGCGATCGAGGGGACTCCTCCCGGGAGCCCCGTCGTCTCGATCGCGGACGCGGTGCCGAGCCCTTCGACCTGGACGATCGCGCGGGCGAGCGGGGCCGGGAGATCGATCGCTCCCGCGGGCGCGAGGTACGGCTCGCCGTCGGCCGAGTACGTGCGGATGGTCGTTCCGAAGATCCGCCCCGCCACGGACGGCGGTGCTTCGAACGTGATCGTCGCGCGGTCCGCGTAGGTGACGAGATGGGAGACACCGAACGATCCGAAGTACGCCACAGCGTCGGCGTAGATGCGGGAGGAGGGGGCGAACTCGCGGTCGAATTCGGCGGCGGTCAGATACTCATGAGCGGTGGACGGGTCGGCCAAGGTCCGCAGGAGGGCCGCGAGCCGGCTCGCGTTGGAGTATCCGAGGGTGATCACCACGCTGAGGTTTGCGCGGGCGGGATCCGGCCCGACGACCGAGCCCGAAAGGGGGGCGTCGGAAGCCGCGTCGCGTACCGGGGCGCGCGGCGCCCGTTCCAGCGCAGCGACGGCCTGAAGGTCTGCCGTCACCGACGCAGCGACCGGTGCCGGCCCAGGGGCCCTCCCCGAGGCGGCTCCGCCGAGCGGAAGGGCCGGTACGATCAGGAGCGCCACGGCGGTGAGGACCCCCACCGACACCCACGACCGGAACGACGGGCGGGTACGGAACGTCATGTACGGTGGTCGCGGCACTTCCTACCGCGTCGAAACCGCGACTTCGGTTAAGGATTATCCGCGGGCCGGCGGGGCCACAGCGTGCGGGCGGCCCCGCGGCGAAGGACGTCGGACGGTCCGTGGGCGATCGGCCCGCTCCGGACATCTCTCCATCGTTGCTCGTGCGGGAGCGCCCCCGAGTACCCCCGACCCCCGTGGAACTGGATCGCGTGATCGATCGTCGTGAGGGCGACGTCCGCCGCGAGCACCTTCGCCAGGGCGGTCCGCGCCTCCGATTCGGGAGAGGTCCCGAGCCGTTCGAGCGAGCGGACGGTGTACTGCCAGGCGGCCTCCAGGTGGACTCCGTCGTCCAACAAGGGGAACGCGACGGCCTGCTGGTCGGAGAGGGGCCGGCCGAACGCCTCTCGCTCCGAGACGTACCGAACGGTCTCGTCCCACGACGCGCGAGCGATCCCGAGATAGATCGCCGCGAGGAGCCCGCGCTCGCGGGCGAGCTCCGGCCGGACGTACGAAAGGCCCTCTCCCTCCGCCCCCAACCGATGGTTCGCGGGCACGCGGACCGCGGTGTACTCGATCGATCCCCGTCGCTGCCAGTGCTCGCCGAGATCGCTCGGTGCCACGGTGCGGCGAACTCCCGGTAGGTCCTGGGGGACCAGGAACGCGCTGATCCCCCGGGGGCCGGAGCTGCCGGGCGCCCGGGCGTAGACGATCGCCGCCTCGGCGTCCTCGGCGAACGCCGCCTCCGACTTCGTTCCGGAGAGGAGGTACTCCTCCCCTCGCCGTTCGGCGACGAGGTCGATCGCGCCGACGTCCGAACCGGCCGCGGGCTCGGTGATCTGGTTGCCGACGAGTCGCTCCCCGCGCAGGAGCGGACGCAGCCACCGCTCGACCAGCTCCGAACTTCCGTGCTCGGAGAGGACCGAGCAGAACTCCGGCTGCAGGGAGAGCTTGGCGAAGACGGTCCCTCCGAGGTAGCCGAGGTGGAAGAGCGCGGTCGCCGCGCGCGGCAGCGATAGCCCCCGACCTCCCCGTTGCGGGGGTGCGGTCAGCCCGAGAAGCCGGGCCTCCCCCATCGCTCGGAACTCCCGGCGGGGGAAGGCGGGAGCCTGGTCGAGCTCCCGGCTGTGCGCGGCGAGGCGGTAGCGTCGGTCGAACTCCCGGATCTCGGCGACGATCGGGTCGTCGGGCAGGGGCCACAGCTCCGCCACGCTATCCTCCCGAGGATCGGAACCGCGCCGGACCGGGGGCCGGCGGTCCGTGCGGCGGGTCCTCCCCGATCACGCCCTCGCCCCGAAGCCGATCGACCCGTTCGCGCGGGTAGCCGAGGAGGTCGACGAACACGCGATCGTTGTCCTGACCGAGCCACGGCGCCCCGCGCCACACGCGTCCCGGCGTCTCCGAGAACTTCGGTGCGATCCCGGGGCCCTTCACCCGGCCGGCGATCGGATCGTCCCACTCGACGAACATCTCCCGCGCCTGGTAGTGCGGGTCGCGCGCGATGTCGGCGATGTCGAAGACCCGCGAGATCGCGAGATCGTGCTCCCGTCCGATCCGCTCGAGCTCGTCCCGGCTCCGCGCCGCGCAGAACGCGGCCACGGCCTGATCGACGGGGGCGCGATGCGCGAGGCGGTACGCCGGGTCGTCGAGCGCGGGGTCGTCGATGCCGATCAACGGCTTGAGGCGCGCCCACGCGTCCGCGGTGGGCGCCGCGATCACGACCCACCCGTCCGCGGCCCGGTGCACGTCGTACGGGTGGAGACGGGCGTGCCCCGACCCGTACCGCCCCCGGACCACGCCGCGCATGAAGTAGTCGAGCGCGAGGTTCTCGAGGAGCATGAAGAACACCTCGTACTGCGCGACGTCGACCGCCTGGCCGCGGCCGGTCCGGGTCGCGTGGATGTACCCCATGAGCCCCGCCGTGGCGGCCGCGAGACCCGTCACCGTGTCGTTGAGCGCGGTCCCGGCGCGGGTCGGCGGCGCGGGGTCCGGGTCCCCCTGCAGGGAGAGGAAGCCGCTGAACGCCTGCCCGGTCAGGTCGTACGACGGGGCGGCGACGCGGGCCGGTACCCCGGTCTGTCCGTTTCCCGACACGTGGACGATCGTCACCCGGGGGTTCGCCTCCCAGACGGTCGCGTCCGAGAGACCGAGGCGGTCGTACGTTCCCGGCCGCGACGACTCGATCCAGAGGTCGGAGGCCCGCAGCAGATCGAGGAACGCCCGCCGGCCCTCGGGGTGTCGCGTGTCGAGCCCGACCGAGAGCTTGTTCCGGCCGTACTGGACCCACGACTCCGACACGGTGTCCGCGGGCGAGCTCCCCGGCAGGAGGGGGCGGAGCGTTCGCGTCGGGTCGGCGTAGGGCGGCGCGAACGGGGGGCCTTCCACGTGGATCACGCGGGCGCCGAACTCGCCGAGGTACGTCGACGCCCACGGCCCGGCCACGAATCGGGCCGAGTCGAGCACGCGCAGGCCGGCGAGAGGCCCGTAGGCCGGCGGGGCGGCCGACGGCGAAACGGGGGATTCCACGGCGTGCGAGCGACGCCGAACGCATTAAACGCCGAGGTTCAGTACGGAACCTCGCGCGAGATATAGACGGCTCCGCTCGGCGGCCCATGAGCGAACCCCCCTGGGTCCGGTTCGAGGGCGCCCGCTTCCGCGACGAGCTCACGAACTTCAAGATGGCGAACCACCCGTTCAAGACGCATCCGTTCTTCGCGGACGTCGAGCGCGGGAAGGCCCCGGTCGCGCTGGTGCGCTCGTGGGTGAAGCAGTTCTACCCGTGGCTCGCCGCCGTCCCGATCGCGATGGCGGAGCGGTTCTCCAACTGCCCGGCGGACATCGGGAACGACCGCTACCGGCGCATGATCCTCGACCAGCTGGTCGAGGAGGCGGGCGATCCGAAGGGGAAGGAGCCGGGCCACCCGGAGCTGTGGCTGCGCTTCTGCGAGGGGATCGGCGTTCCGCGGTCCGAGGTCCACGCAGGTCCGATCCTTCCGAGCACGATGGTGGCGATCGACGACTTCCTCTACACCAACCGGCTTCATCCGTTCTACATCTCGGCTGCTGGCTCTTCGGAGCCGCCGAACGTCGAGCTGTGCGCTCGATTGCTCCCCGCGTTCCGCCAGCACTACAAGGTCCCCGAGGACCACCTCGAGTACTATCGACTGCACGTGACGGCGGACGTCGAGCACAGCGCCTGGGTCGGCGAGATCGTCGCCGACTTCGCGAACTCACCGGAGGTACGGCAGAAGATGTGGGACCAGATGCTGCGCGGCTTCGCGCTGCATCGGCTCCTCGTGGACGGGGTCGTCGCGGCCGGCGGAGCCTCTTCCGCTCACTGACTGGGATCATCGGTAGGACGCGACCCGCGGTGCCGGACGGGCCGGTGCAGGCTCCCGACATCGTTCCGCAGGAGCTACGGAGCCGCTCCGACCGACTCCTCCCCACCGGCGTTGGGTTCCCAGGGGTTCGCAGCCCTGCGCGTACGCCTAAATACGTCCAACTCGTTCGGGTAGACGATGGCAGACCGGAGCGTTCCCGGCGGGACGGGTCGGGCTGCCGGGGCCTGGCTCTGGTGAACGGGAGGCGCCGGGAGGGCGCCGCCCCGATCGTCCCTCGCTGACCTCGGGTCGGCCCTCTTCGGCCGCCTCCCTCGGAGTAAGCAATCAACCACCGAAGGAAGGAACGATGTACGGAAAGCAGATCCGGCTGAAGCGCCTGTTCCCGCACCCGGCCCGGCGACTGTTCTCGGTCCCCCTCGACCACCCCGTGTCGATGGGCCCGATCGACGGCCTGGAGCGGCTCGCCCCCGTGGCGGAGGGCCTCCAGGCCGGTGGGGTCGACCTCTTGATCGTGACCAAGGGAGCGGTCCGCGAGATCGCCCCGGTCCTCCGCCCGAACGTCTTCCTCGGCGTCCACGTCTCGGCGTCGACCGGCCTCGGGACCACGTCGGACCGCAAGGTGCTGGTCGGGACCGCCGAGGAGGCGGTCGCCCTCGGGGCGGACCTCCTGTCGGTGCAGGTGAACTTCGGGGTCCCGGAGGAGCCCGACATGCTGCGCGACCTCGGCGTCGCCTCCGACCAGTGCCGGCAGCTCGGCCTCCCGCTCCTCTGCATGGCCTACGTCAAGAAGGCGAGCGGAGGGACGCCGACCGAGCTCCGCCACGCCGCCCGGGCCGCCGCGGATACCGGCGCCGACATCGTCAAGACGAGCTATCCGGGGTCGCGCGACGAGTTCCTTCGGCTCTGCCACACGACGCCCGTGCCGGTGCTGATCGGAGGCGGCGTGCGCCTGGACGACGAGGAGGCGTTCCTCACGATCGTGCGCGAGAGCATGCTCGCCGGAGGAGCCGGCATCTGCATCGGGCGCAACCTGTTCCAACGACGCCCGGTCGAGCCGCTAGCCCAGAAGATCGCCACGATCCTGCACGGAACCCCGACGTAGGAGCCGCGGGATGTCGGACCGGGTCGTGATCGCGCCGGAGGCGCCCGACGGGGCGTCGCTCCGAGCGATCGTCGACCGCGCGCGCCAGCGAGGGTTCCGGCGGTTCCTGCTTCCCGAGTCCGCCTCCGTCCCCTCCCTCCCGGGCGAAGAGATCGCCGTCCGGACGTCGTCCGGGATCCGGGTCGGGACCGCCTCCGAACCGGTGACCCCGATCGTCTCCATCTCAGACCCGGCCACGCTGGAGGCCCGGGTTGAGGGGACCGCGGACGGCGCCACGCTGATCGTCGAGTGGACCGGGGATCGCGTCATCCCCCTCGAGAACGCGGTGGCGCGGCGCGGGGGTCGTTTCCGCCTGTGGACGATCGCTGGCTCTCCCGACCAGGTACCGGCCTCGCTCGGCGCCCTCGAGCACGGGGCCGACCGGGTGGTCGTCCCGGTCCGCTCCCCCGACGAGGTCGACCGCCTCGAGTCCCTGCTCGAACGAGTGACCGCGGGGGACCTCGCGTGGCGGAAAGTGACGCTCACCGCCATCCGACCCGCGGGACTGGGGGATCGCGTGTTGGTCGATACGACGTCGATCTTGCGTCCGGACGAGGGGCTGCTGGTAGGAAGCGCGGCCGCGCTCCTGTTCCACGTCGCGAGCGAAGCGGTCGGCTCGGAGTTCAGCCGGCCGCGGCCGTTTCGGGTCAACGCGGGCGCGGCCCACTCCTACGTGCTCATGGCGGACGGCACGACCCGCTACCTCTCCGAGCTCGAGGGCGGGGATTCTGTCCTCGTGGCCGTGCCGCACGGCGCGGCGCGGGCCGTGCGCGTCGGCCGGATCAAGATCGAACGGCGACCGATGGTCGTCCTTACCGCCGACGACGACCACCGGGCCCGGACGATCTTCCTCCAGGAGGCGGAGACGGTCCGGGTGTCGACGGACGCCGGGCGGATCGCCGTCACCGCGCTGCGCCCGGGGCGCCTGCTCGACGCCGTCCGACTGCCGACCGCGCGCCATCTCGGCACCGCGGTCGAGGAGACGATCGAGGAGCGATGACCGGAGCGCGGCCCGCGATCGTCGTGTCGTTGCCCGCGCGCTCGGTCGCCGAGGCGGTCCCGCAGATCGCGGAGGCACGCGCGGCCGGCGCCGACGCGGCCGAGGTACGGCTCGACCGATGGACCACCGAAGAGCGGCGGCGCCTCGGGGAGCTGTTCCCGGCCGCTCTCCCGCTGATCGCGACCCTCCGTTCCGCCCAGGAGGGCGGGGGAGGGCCGAACTCGGGCCCGGAACGGGCACCTCTGCTGCTCGGATTCGCCGGGCTGCCGTTCCGCTGGATCGACTTGGAGCTCGGGCGCGACGACGCGCTGGTCGATCGGCTCCCTCCGACGGAGACGCTCGGCCGTGTCGTCTCGCGCCACCTGCGCGCGGACGAAGCGAGCGAGTGGCCGCTTCGCTGGCTCGAGCTCTCGAACGTTCGCGGGGTCGGCAAGCTGATCGTTCCGGCCTCGGTTCCCGTGGCGCTCGGGGAGATCCTCCCACGTCTGCTCGATCCCCGCGACGAGCCGGTCGTCGTCCACACCACCGGCCCGTCCGGGCCGCTCCTTCGCGCGTTCGCCCGGCGCCTCGGCTCACCGCTCGTCTTCGCCGCTCTTCCCGAAGGGGGCGGCCGAGCGCCGGTGGAGCCGAGCCAGATCCCGGTCGATCGGCTCCGGCGCTACCTCGAAGCCTCCGGGGAGGCACCCCTCTTCGCGGTCGCGGGGCGGCCGGTCGCGCACTCCCAGAGCCCGGCGATCCACTCGACGTGGATGGAGGCGGAGGGGCGGGCTGGCCTGTACGTCCCGCTCGAGTTCGCGTCGGACGACGAGTTCCTCGAGTCGATCCCGCTGCTCGCCGCGAACGGATTCCGGGGTCTCAACGTCACCCACCCGCTCAAGGGGGCGGCGTTCGAGTCGGCGACCGACTCGGGAGCCGGCGCAACCGCCTGCGGGACGGCGAACTGCCTGACGTTCCGCGACGGGGAGGTTCTCGCTGAGAACACCGACCTTATCGCCGTACTCCGACGGCTCGAGGAGCTTCGAGCCGCGGGGGCGTGGAACGGCCGGTCGATCACCGTCCTCGGGGCGGGCGGGGCCGCCCGGGCGACCCTCGCCGCCGCGCGGGCGCTCTCCGTCCCAGTGACCGTAGTCGCCCGAAGACCCGCCGCGGCGGCGGAGCTTGCTCAAGCGTTCGGCGCGGCCTCGGGACCCTCGACCGTCTCGGACCCCGGCGCTCTGGTGGTCCACGCTTCGTCGGCGGGGCGGGAGACGAGCGGAACGCTGGACCCGAGCCTCGCGGCCGCGATGCGTGGCAGCTCGCTCGTCCTCGACTGGGTCTACCGACCGGCCGAGTCGAGCGTGCGCGCGGCCGCCACGACCGCCGGAGCGTCGTACGAGGACGGCTGGAGGCTGTTCGTCTATCAGGCCGCGGCGAGCTACGCCCTCTGGTGGGGCGAGGAGCCGCGCTCCGAGCTCGTCGGTCGCGCCATCACGGAGGGAGCATGCGTGGGGTAGGCGAAGCGACCGCCGCGATCTCTGTCGTCAACGCGCTCCCGACCGGGATCGGGGCCGCCGCCGGCATCGCCCTCCGGACGCGGGTTGAGGTAGAACTCGAAGCCGGCGGGCAGCGCTCGACTCCGTTGCGCGTCACCCCCGAGAGTTCCGGGACCCCCCTCGTTCGCGCTGCGGTCGCGGAGGGGGTGCGCCGATTCCTGCCCGAGGACCTCACGCCCGTCCGGGTGGAGGTCTCCTCGGAGATCCCTCCGGCGACGGGACTCAAGAGTTCGAGCGCGGTCACTTCGGCGGTCCTTCTGGCCGTCGCGAACGCCGTCTCCCGTCGGCCGACGGCGGAGGAGATCGCCCGCATCACTGCCGAACTCGGGCGGGAGACCGGCGTCAGCGCGACCGGAGCGTTCGACGACGCGCTCGCCGGGCTGAGCGGCGATCTCATCCTCACCGACAACTCCGAGGATGCCCTCCTCGCCCGGTTCCCGATCGACCGGGGGCTTTCGGTGGCGCTGTGGATCCCTCCCGGAACGCATCCGGCGGCCCCCGGCTCTCGCCTTCGCTTCCGGTCGAGCCCGGCGGAGTCCCACGCTCCCGTGGCGGCGGGCCGCGCCGGGCCCCGGGGGGCCCCCAAGCAGCGGGAAAACCGGGAGGGAGTAGAGGGGGGGGTCAAAACAAAACACCACCAACCCCCC